>Ga0207421_10002032_pt1 | contig 25585 bp, 24 predicted proteins | sample SodLakKL_010_SED_4_FD_187542 | JGI IMG/M metagenome (GOLD analysis project Ga0207421, IMG submission 187542) | Alkaline sediment microbial communities from Lake Tanatar, Kulunda Steppe, Russia - 8KL_010_SED (SPAdes) (version 2) | ecosystem: Environmental > Aquatic > Non-marine Saline and... | reverse complement strand
GAGGTGAAGAAATTTGGCAGCAGAGCAAGCACTGCTGGAGTTAAAGGATGTCAAAAAATACTTCCCGGTTAAGGCGGGAGTTTTAAAAAGAACGGTGGGATATGTAAAGGCCGTCGACGGAATCAACTTTAGCATCAAGAAGGGAGAAACCCTGGGGCTGGTCGGTGAATCCGGCTGCGGCAAATCCACCACCGGACGGACGATTTTAAGGCTGTTAGAGGCTACCGAGGGCGAGATCTATTTTGAGGGAGAGAATATTTTAGATTACGACCGGAATAAGATGCGCTCCTTAAGGAGACAGATGCAGATTATCTTCCAGGACCCCTATGCCTCGCTCAACCCCCGGATGACGGTGGCCAATATTATCGGGGAGCCTTTAAAGATTCACAAATTGGTTAACAGCAAGAAGGAAAGAGATGAGAGGGTGGCCGAGCTCTTGAACAAGGTCGGCCTGCAGCGGGAGCACATGAAGCGCTATCCCCACGAGTTTTCCGGCGGTCAGCGGCAGCGGATCGGGGTGGCGAGGGCCTTAGCCCTGAACCCCAAGCTGATTATCTGTGATGAGCCGGTCTCGGCTCTGGATGTTTCAATTCAGGCCCAGGTCATCAACCTGATGGAGGAGCTGCAGGAGGAGTTTAACCTGACCTATCTCTTTATCGCCCACGATCTCAGTGTGGTCAAGCATATCAGCGACAGGATTGCTGTTATGTATCTCGGTAAGATAGTGGAGCTGGCTGACAAACGGGAGCTCTTCCAGAACACGCTCCATCCCTATACCCGCTCGCTCCTTTCAGCCATACCGGTGGCCGATCCCACCTATGAGAAGGAGAGAATCATCCTGGAAGGCGATGTACCCAGTCCTGTAGATCCCCCCTCCGGCTGCCGCTTCCATCCCCGCTGCCCCGAAGCGATAGATATCTGCAGCGAGGTGGAGCCGGAGTTTAAAGAATACGAGGAGGGCCACTGGGCTGCCTGTCATGTGACCGACAGGGAGTATCAGGCAAAGTAGATTATCTTTTTTTACTGTAGAATAATGCCTGTGTCTATAGGTCTGATTTATATCCTGAAACTTCCAGGTTTAAATTTTGCAGCTGAAATTTAACAAGGAAAGAAACGGCTATTTTTTAGGATATTAGCAGTCACCTGTTTTGTGAGAAATTATAGTTTGGTTAAATAAAAAGCCCCCTCTTAAGGAAGGGGCTTTTTCTCTTTCTTCTCCTGTTTTCTGAGGAGGTTTTCCAGCCGGGAAGCAATATCCCCCGGGACAAGGGCTTCTATTAAAATACCCTCTTGAGAATACTCCTCATTTTCAACCGAGCCTCGCTGGTGTATCACCTCGATTAAACCAGCCTGATCATAGGGGAGAATGCCCGAAACTTCAACCAGTTGATTATATATTATCTCTTCAAGCTTGAGCAGCAGAGCTTCAATCCCTCTTCCCTGACGGGCTGAAATAAAATAAGCTTCGGGATAACTGCTTTCCAGGAAATTCCTTTTATTTTCGCTTAGAAGATCAATTTTATTAAAAACCAGCAGACTGGTTTTGCTCTTTACCTCGATATCCTGAAGCACATCTTTAACAATTTGAATTCTCTCCTCTATATTATCCTGGGAACTGTCTATCAGATGGAGAATAATATCAGCCTGTCTGATTTCTTCCAGAGTTGCTCTAAAAGAAGCAATCAGCTGGTGGGGTAGATTGCGGATGAAACCAACTGTATCGGTTATTATAGCCTGTTTGCCGCCAGGCAACTTGAAGCGTCGCAAAGTTGAATCCAGGGTAGCAAAGAGCTGGTCGGCTACAGGTTTATCGGCTTTAGTAAGCTGATTTAACAGGGTTGATTTTCCGGCGTTTGTATAACCGGCCAGAGCTATCATGGGGTCCTGCCTTTCCTGTCTCTGGACATGACGGGTTCGAGAAATATCTTTGAGTTCTTCCTTTAAACGGTGAATTCTCTCATTTATCCTCCGGCGGTCTGTTTCCAGTTTTGTTTCACCGGGACCCCGGGTGCCAATACCTCCACCCAGTCGAGATAGCTCTGTTCCTTTGCCTGCCAGTCGGGAAAGCATATATTCCAGCTGGGCTTTTTCAACCTGAAGCTTGCTTTCCCTGGTATCTGCATGCAGAGAAAATATATCTAAAATTAACTGGGTACGATCAATTATTTTAATGTCCAGTATTTCTTCTAAATTGCGCAGCTGAGCCGGACTCAATTCACAATCAAAAATGACCAGATTAACATCCAGGGTTTCCACGGTTCTTTTTACTTCTTCCAGCTTGCCTTTACCTAAATAGTGAGCAGCATTAAGGTTATCGAGGCGGTGAGTAATAATTCCCTCAACACTGCCACCGGCAGTTAAAGTTAATTCCTGCAATTCATTTAAAGAATTTTTTTCACTGCCAACCAGAAGAGCCTGGTCTCTAGCAGTGTCTGTAGAAAAAGTTTGATTTTTAATATGCATCCCTCCATAATCATGATCTCTGTAAGGATATTATAACAAAAAATTCATAAATTACAAATTAATTTTTGTTTGAGCTTGACAGCTTTTTGCAAAAATGGTATAGTAAATTTAAGATACCCATACAGGGTATGTATTTTTGATGTTCTTTTGCTTTGATATTGCCAAAATCAGAATAAATTCAGGAGGAATAAATATGAGTTCTTTAACAGGGGAAGATAAAAAAGCATTAACAAATCGCCTGAAAAGAATTGAAGGACAGGTTCGAGGAATCAACAGAATGATTGAAGAAGATAAATACTGCATTGATATTTTAACTCAGATTGCTGCGACTCGAGGAGCATTGAAAAATGTTGGATTAAAGGTTTTAGACAGGCATGTCCAGGGCTGTGTAAGCAATGCAATGCAGCAGGGGGATAACAGCGAGATTATTGAAGAACTGGTAAATACTGTTGACAGATTTGTTGACTGATTGCTGACTTAACTGCTGATGTTTTTCGAATTATTTTTTGAAAAATATTTAATTTTGGAGGTTTTAAAATGAGTGAGATAAATTTTATTGTTGAAGGAATGAAATGTGGTCACTGCGCTTCAGCAGTAGAGAAGGCCCTGAAGAATTTGCAGGGGGTTGAATCTGTGAAGGTTGAACTGGATGAAGGTATTGCCAGAGTAGAGCTGGAAAATAAAGAAACCGATCTGGGAAGATTTAAACAGGCAGTCAAAGAAGCCGGCTACAAAATTGTCGGCACGAAATAAATGATATTAAACAGTCATTTAAATTTCCTATTAGAGATTTAAATGGCTGTTTTTGATTTGCTATTTTCTAAAAAATATAAATTTTTGTATATTAATAGAAAAATAACAGGATAAACCACCATGCCCCTCCGGGACACAATAATAGATGAAAATATACTTGCTATTTTCAAGATAAACTTCCATGCCTCTTCGAGGTACAACAATAAATGAAAATATCATGACATATTTTCAAGATAAAATATAGAAAAATGGTTTTAAGGGCCTAAATTCCATACATCGATTGGATTTTTTCTCGAAAATATAGTATAATGATATTGATATTTGTGGGGTATTAATAAATAAGTTACATAGTAAATCAACATATTTGTTCCAAAGCAGGGAAAAATAAAACTTTGAATGGAGTGGCTGCTTATGGAAAAGAAGCATTTAATCTTAATTCTGTTTCTCTTTGTATTTCTTTTCACCTTTCAGGCTGATCCAATCCCGGTAAATCTGACAGAGTCATCCTTAGAAGAGGCAGCAGAAATAGATATAAAATCTGTTAATCCCCTACATAATATTGATACAAGCCTAATTACAACTGTATTTTCCCGGGATAGCTCGCCTAAAAAGGCAGAGGAGACTGCCGGTTATCCAGCTGTCAATTATGTCGGTCAGGGTTTGATCCAGATCAATCTGGAGAAAGAGGAGCTAATCTGGAAGGCAGCTAAAACCAGCAGAGAAGACCTGGCAGAACTCTCCAGGCAGGAGATTGATAAGCGTCTGCAATCTGAGCTTCAGGAAATAACAGGTGTGGGTTTTCTTCAGGCTCTGGAAGAAGAGCATCACACCTCCTCTCTGCTGGATCAAATCGAAACTCATATAGTGCAATCGGGAGAAAGCCTCTGGACAATTTCCAGCAAATACAGCATAAATATTGATACATTGATTGGTGCCAATGACATCCAGGACATGAACAGGTTGATGCCAGGCGATGAGCTGACCATACTTCCTGTTAAGGGTATTTTATATAATATTGGCCCGGGAGAAAGTTTCACACAAATTGTCAGGAAGTTTGAGCTTGATATAGAAAAAGTTAAGGAAGCTAATGATATTTCTGATCCTGATAAGCTTAAAGCTGGAGACAGAATAATATTGCCAGGAGCAAAGCCTGAATTTGGTTATCAGGATCGCCTCAATCAGCTGTTAATCAGGCCGGTTGAAGGCCGGGTCAGCTCACCCTTTGGGCCCCGCTGGGGTAGACATCACGATGGCAAAGATTATGCAGTTCCAGTTGGGACGCCTGTTAAAGCTGCTGCCGGTGGAACAGTAGTGCATGTTGGCAGATCCGGAGGTTATGGTAATACTGTGATAATCGAGCATCAGAGGGGAATGCAAACCCTTTATGCCCATTTAAATTCTTACAATGTCAGACAGGGGCAGTATGTTAACCGCGGCCAGGTTATCGCCTATTCCGGCAATACAGGGCGCTCAACCGGACCCCATCTTCATTTTGAAGTTCGGGTAAATGGCAGACCGGTAAACCCGGTCAACTATCTGCACTGAAATTATTTAAGTCAGTAATAAGCAAGCTCCGTCCAGCAGTCCGTCCAGGAGAAATCTTCTCTGCTGGATGGACTTTTTCTTTTTCTAAAGAGGCTCAACTTTTTTAAAAAGTCTCAACTATCGAAAAATAATTTCTGATATAATTTATTATTTTAAAGATAAGTCACCATGCCCATTTTGGGCACAACAATAAATGAAAATAATATGGCATATTTTCAAGGTAAAATCCGGGAGTGATTAATTTGCAAAAATCTGCAGTTGAGCACAGCTATTCTGTTAATTTTCTTGCAGCAGTGAAAAAAGATGAACTGCTATTGCGCCTGCGGGCCGCTCGAGGAGATTTGAAAGGAGTAAAAGTAATCTATGGTGACCGTTTTGGTCCCAAACCAGATCCCGAGAAGGTTAAAAAAATGTCTTTGGCAGGTTCAACTGAAGTTCATGATTATTTCTCAGTCAGACTGCAGGCTTCTTCCGGTCGCCTCAGGTATTATTTTTATCTGGAGGACTGGAATAATACTAAATTCTGGTATTCGGAAAGGGGTCTGACCCGGGAGAGGCCCTGGGGCTGGAGCGGAGGATATTTTCAATTTCCTAAAATTAAAGAGGAGGATCTCTGGCAGGCTCCGGACTGGGCCCGGAATGCTGTTTTCTATCAAATTTTTCCCGAAAGATTTGCCCGCAGCAGTCAGGATAAAAAAATTACCAGCAGGGGAATAAAACTGACTTCCTGGGGTAAAAAGCCGGATCGCCATACCTTTATGGGCGGGGATCTCCAGGGGATAACTGAGAAGCTTGATTATATCAAGCAGCTCGGTATCACTGCTATCTATCTGACGCCGATATTTCAATCTCCCAGCAATCACAAATATAATATTTCTGATTATTATCAGATTGATAAGGACTTCGGCAGCAAAGAGGATGCCAGAGAATTGGTGAGAGAATCACATCGGAGAGATATAAAGGTAGTGCTGGATGGGGTTTTTAATCACTGCGGCACGGAATTTTTTGCCTTTCAGGATGTACTCAGGCGGGGAAAAAACTCCAGATACAGGAAATGGTTTTACCTGGAAGATTTTCCGGTTGATACAGAGGAAGTTAACTATCAAACCTTTGCCAGAGAAACAGCCAGCATGCCCAGATTGAATTTAGAAAATGAGGAGGTTCAGCAATATTTTCTCCAGGCTGCTGAGCACTGGACAGAGGAGCTCCAGATTGATGGCTGGAGGCTGGATGTAGCTGATGAGGTGCCCAGAGCTTTCTGGAGAAAGTTTCGCCAGCGGATTAAATCAGTAAATCCGGAGGCCTTTATAATCGGTGAGGTCTGGTACAATGCTGCTCCCTGGATGAAGGGTGATCAGTTTGACAGCATTATGAACTATCACTTGATGTATGACATTCTGGAGCTGGTTGAGAATAAATCGCTATCACCTTCTTCTTTCAGCAGCAGAGTGCAGCAAAATCTTTTTAGATACCGGCCAGAGGCGGCAAAATATCTTTTAAATTTGCTGGACAGTCATGATACTCCAAGATTGAGCTGGCGTTTTCGAGAACTGGATTCTTCAGAGATGGAAAAACATATTCAGCTGGCAGTAACCCTGCAGTTTACTCTGCCTGGCATTCCCATGGTTTATTATGGGGATGAAGTTGGTTTAACTGGAGGTCAGGATCCGGACTGCCGGAGAGCTATGATCTGGGATAAAAACCGGCAGAACTTTAAATTAAAAAGATTTTATCAGAACCTGATCGATCTTTATCATAACTCACCGGCCTTAAAAAGTGGTGATTACAGTGAGATTTATCTTGATGATGCTTCCGGAATCCTGATTTTTTCTCGGAACTGCCAGGCCGAAAAGAATGAGAGACTAATAGTTGCTGCCAACTTTTCCAGTACAACCTATACTGTCAGCCGGGAAAAAATAATGGCAGCAGGAGAAGGAGCTGAAAGCAAGTTTCACAAAGCAGAACTTATTTTCAGCCTTTCACCGGCTAAATCTCCTGTTTTGCAGGATAAGATTAGCATCCCGGGCAAAGATGTTTTGATAATTAAAATAAATTAACTTGCATTACTAATTCTGGTTGGATATACTTAAAAAAAGATGCTTTTATTAAGCAAACCCGCTGAGGAGGTAACAGAGCGATGAAGGATAAGGAGAAGGATATTATCAAAAAAGCTTTATTGCTGGAACAGGAAGGTTATGAATTTTACCTGCAGACAGCCGAAAATTATCAGGATAAAGATGTTAAGCTGGCCTTCAAAAAGATAGCCCGGGAAGAAGAGAAGCATATGGACTGGCTGAAAAATCTTTACCGCAGAATGGAAGGAGATGAAAAAGCTACCATAGATCTGGAAGATCCTCCTGAATCCGCTGATATTTTTACCCAAAAGAGGGTTAAGCCGCTGACAGGTTCTCTGGCTCTTTCGGTCTTCGGTATCAGTGTAAAAATGGAAAAGGCTGCAATAGATTATTATAAAGAAGCTGCTGCCAGCACAGAAAGCGAAGAAGCCAGGGAACTTTATAATACTCTGATAGAATGGGAGAGGGAGCATTTAAAGGATTTTCAAAGTCAGTATGAGATGCTGCAGCAGGACTGGTGGAATGAACAGCATTTTTCTCCCTTTTAAGCCCGGCCCTTTAAATTTTACCTTATTTAATTTATAGAAAGCCCCTGCTTGATGGTTATCAGGGGCTTTTATCTAATCCTAACCAGAAGAAGGGTGGTATTGCTGGATGAAGATAGTAAGGTATCTTGCTGATGAAGAAGAGGGAGTATCCTATGGCAGGCTGACTGAGAATAAGATATATAAGATCACAGGAAATATCTATGAGAGGGGAGAATTAATTCAAATTGCCGGAGAGAAATATAACCCCGAGGATATCAGGCTGCTCCCACCTGTTAACCCTCCCAACATTATTGCCATTGGCCTGAATTACCGGGAACATGCTCAAGAAACAGGAATTGATATTCCCCGGGAACCATTGATTTTCTCCAAGCTTACCTCCAGTCTGATCGGCCCTCAGGATAAAATAGTACTGCCAGAAGAGGCTCCGGAGAGGGTGGACTATGAAGCAGAGCTCGGTGTGGTAATCTCCCGGCCGGCCAGTGATATCTCTCCTGAAAAAGCAGAAGAGTTTATCCTGGGTTATACCTGCGTTAATGATGTTACTGCCCGGGACTGCCAGCAGAGTGATGGCCAGTGGACAAGAGCAAAATCCTTTGATACATTCTGCCCCGTCGGTCCCTGGATCGAGACAGAATTAAATCCTAAAAATTGCGCTATAGGCTGTGAAGTAAATGGGGAACTTCGCCAGGATTCTACCACCGGAGATATGATATTTTCTGTTTATGAAATTGTTAGCTATCTCTCTCATAATATGACTCTGCTGCCCGGAACCCTGATAACAACCGGAACTCCTTCAGGGGTGGGTATGGGTTATAGTCCTGGCAGGTACTTACAGGAAGATGATATTGTTAAGGTAAAAATTCAGGGAATAGGCACCCTGGAGAACCAGGTGACCAGCCATATTTGAATTAACAGAACAGATAATTGATTATTGCAGGAGATAGCCGAGAGGAGGATCGCCTTGTATCCTTTGAAATTTAAACCCCATTATCACAAAAAAGTCTGGGGAGGACGGAGACTGGCTGAAGTGCTTAAGAAAAAACTGCCAGCCGGTCGGATTGGAGAGAGCTGGGAAGTTGCTGATCACCCCCATGGGAAGAGCATAATTAAAAATGGAAGATTTGCCGGCATGACCATCTCTCAGCTGCTGATCGATAACTCAAAGGAGATTCTGGGAGGGGAGAAGACAACAGCCCGGGGTGAATTTCCTCTGCTGGTTAAGTTCCTTGATGCCCGCCAGAAATTATCTGTTCAGGTTCATCCTGATGATAAATATTCTGCCAGAAAAGAAGGGGGAGAATCGGGAAAAACCGAGATGTGGTATATACTGGAAGCTGACCCGGGAGCAGAGCTTATTTATGGTTTGAAAGAGGGAACTACCAGAAAGGATTTTCACCTGGCAGTAAAAGAGGGAAGAGTAGTAGATCTGTTAAACAGGATTAAGGTCGAGACCGGTGATGCTATTTTTCTCTCTCCCGGAAAGGTTCATGCTATCTGCGAGGGTATTGTGCTGGCAGAGATTCAGCAGAATTCTGATCTTACTTACCGCATTTATGACTGGGGGCGAATAACTGAAGCAGGAGAAAAAAGAGAGTTACATATAGATAAGGCTCTGGAGGTTATTGATTTTTCCATTTCTGCAAACAGGCCACTTCAGACCATATCTCTGGAAGAAAATAATGTTAAACGGGAGATACTGGTTTCCTGCCCCTATTTTACCGTAGAGGTATTAACTATAGAGCAGCTTTATCAAAATGAGACTAAAGAAGGGTATCACATCTTTAATGTTCTGGACGGTACAGGATTTCTTAGAGGGGGGAATTTTCCTGCGATTAATCTTGAACGCGGCGATAGCCTCTTACTGCCGGCTTCTCTGGGGGATTATCGGGTTGCTGGCAGGGTTAAATTGCTTAAAAGTTATCCCCAAAAGCCAGCCAGAATAGAAGATGAGCTGCTGACGGCAGGATTTTCACCTGCCAGAATTAGAGAGGTAATATTCTAACCAGCAGCAGCGGCGGCAAAATATATTTTTTATTTTTAATAAAAGCCAGCAGGCTGTCCCTTATTGGAAATTTTGGCAAAGGTATTATTTTTGCTGTTCTTCATTTTCCTCTTCCTCTATTTTATAGGGTAAAGTAATCTCGCTGGCCTTATCGATGGCAGATTTTGTGGCGGAGAAAATATGATCATCTGAAAGAAAAATATTGCTTCTCCCTATCTTTTTATCAATTCCATACCTCTGGAAGAGTTTGAAGGTGTTGTGGTCCAGGCCGCAGAAAAGCACTGCACCATCATGTTCCTGTACTCTATCAATGAATTTTTCAATCTCTTTAAGAGAGGTTAGATCTATATTTTCCACATTTCTCATGCGGATAATAAATTTTTGGTTGGGCCGATAGCTTTCACCAAGCCTGTGCTTAAGGCTGGTGGCGGCATTAAAATTTATGTTGCCTGCCAGATTTATTACAATATAATCATCCTCTTTAACATCATCAATATCCCGGCGAAAAAACTCACTATCCTGCTGCTGATAGTCAAAGTGGGAGTAGTTGATAGAACTGGTATTCTTTAAAACAAGCAGCAGAGAAACAACTACCCCAAAATATATCGCATAGTCCAGCCGGGGAGAGAGAATTGTTGTGAGAAAGGTGGCTGAAAAAATCAAACCGTCAAATCTGTTTTGAAAAGAGTCTTTCAGTTCTTTAAAGTCAAACATCCCTGCTGCCACAACAATCACCAGGCTTCCCAGGGCCGGGATCGGGATATAGGCTCCCAGCGGCCGGAAAAAAAGCAGAACCGGAATTATACTCAGCCCGGATATCAGTTGAGATAGCCTGCTTTTCGCCCCGGCCTGAAGGTTGGCAAAGCTTTTAGTTAGAGAACCGGCCGAGACAAAGCTGCTGAAAAAGGAGCAGGTCATATTTATTAAACCCTGAGACAGAAAAACCCTGTTAAAGTCCAGTTCCTGACCGGTATGAACTTCAAGAGCTTTGATTGTGCTTAAGGTGTAGATAAAACCCAGCATGGCAGTGGAAAGAGCTGCAGACCAGTAATTGCTGATAAAGCCGGTGTCAAATCTAAAGGGGTTAAAGCCGGGCAGTCCGGGAGGAAAGGCCCCGGCAACTTCCAGATTTTCCTGCCAGCCCAGAAGATAAACAAGAAAAATACAGACCAGCATCCCCAGCAAATATTGGGGAAGTCGGGGATACTTTTTCTTCAATCCCAGAATTGTTATCAAGCAGACCAGTGAGATAATAAGGGCATACCAGTTGGTCTGATTGAGATTAATCAGGAAATAATATAACTCCAGAATGATATTTGCCCCGGAGGGATGAGTAAAGCCAAAGAAATTTCCCAGCTGACCGCTGATAATTAAGAGAGCCACACCTGTTGTCAGGCCATTAGCAACCGAGCGGGAAATATAATTTACCAGCTCTCCCAGCTTAAAGATGCTTAAGAGCAGCTGGAAGACTCCGACCATAAAGGTGAACAGCAGAACAGCCTGCAGATAATTTTCCTGACCAACTCCGGAAAGAATATTGGCCAGAGCCAGAGCCATAACATTGGTAGGACCGACGATAAGATAACTTGAAACTCCAAATATTGCTCCCGAAACCATTGCAACTATGGCAGTATAGAGGCCGTAGATAGGCTCCAGCCCGGCTATCAGGGCAAAGGCCATGGTCTGGGGAAGAACCAGCGCTGTAACCGAAAGACCTGAAATTATATCTGCTCTGATATGATGGGGTCTGGTTGAAAAACCCTGAAAAATTTTTTGACTGAGATATTTGACTAGATTAAGATCTCTGTTCATTACCCTATCACCTTCAGGAGTGGCGTTACCGGTTAATTTTTAGAGAATTCAATGTGATATCTACTTCAGCCTATTTTTTACTGACTGGATTTTCTGCTGCCGGCTGGCTTTTTTATCACGGCGGTCATCAATTGTTAGAGAGGTGCTTACCCTGAGCGCCCCTTCTTTAAAGGGGACTTCATGAAGCTCCCTGACAGTCTGAATAATCTCATCGAGATCGCCTTCCAGAATGGTACCCATAGAGGTAAGTTCATACTCAATATTTTCCCTGTTCTCCAGGACCTGCTGACAGGCTGCCACATATTTGCTTAAACTGGTATCGGATGTTCCCAGGGGAACAACAGTAACTCTAGCAATAACCACAGTTATCCCTCCCATTGTAATTTCTCTTAATATTATAACATAATGGCAGAGTTATACAACTCAGCTTAAAGATTTTTGCTCTATAATCAATCCTGTTCCTCAAGCTGGCGGGAAATTGCTGCCATCCAGTTGCAGCGGAGCTGTCTGATGCGCTCGGGATCCAGCCAGCCTGAGGGAAAGCGCTCAAACATCTCACGCCCTATTTCAACCATTTCTTTCAAGTAGTTATCAGAGCAGCTCCCAGCCCTTCCCCGTCCGCGAGCATCTGCCATTAGAATAAGACGAAAATCCTCCAGGGATAGAGGGGAGGAGTTAATTTCAGTTAAAAGGTCTACTCTGGTTCCTGGGCGCAGTTTAAAAAAATAGTGTCCTTTCATGTGGAGCCGGGCGGCAGCCAGAGCGCTTTTTTCCCAGTCTAGCAGCACACCTAGCCGCCGGGAAAATTTTATTATGTAGTAAGCTGATTTTTTCTCATGACCGTAATGATGGGGATATTCTTCAACTGGAGTCGACTGCTTGCCAAAGTCATGAAGAAAAGCAGCATATCTTACCCCGGCAGTGAAGGTAAGCCCGGCAATGGCATCAAGAACCTGAAGACTGTGTTCAAAGACATCCCCCTCGGGATGACCGTCGACAGGCTGTCTGACATTTTTTAATGCCCAGAGCTCCGGCCAGCACCTTGCTATTTTTTCATCGGGGATACTGCGAATATAGCTTGAGGGCTTATCCTGATACAGAATGGTTTTTAATCTGCTTCCTGAACAGAGCATTCTGCTTCCCCCTGAGAGAATGACTTAAAATGATTTATTGTTCTATACCTGCAATTATATTTTATCATCTATAATTTTTTAGAACAATTAAATTTTTGCAGGAAAACCAGCGGTTAGCCAAGAAATATAAAGACAGCAGTATGATATCTTTTGATTTTTTGGTCGTGATAGACATTCACTTCGCAAATAACAAATAATTTGATTGACTTTAAAAAAATTATTTTAAGGGAGTGAAATCCTTGCAGGAAATTATAATATTTGATGAAGTTGTGGATTTGCTTCAGACGAAGACCTTTAAACTGGATTTTTATCAAAAATTTGACCTGCTGTCTGATATTCCTCTTGAAAAACAGCTTCACTTTAATGATTTTTTGAATTCAATCACAAGCCATATTGATTTCAATGATGTTATGCAGATTAAAAAGGATGCCAAGCAAAAAAAATATGTTCGGGTGAGAGGTAAAAATATAAAAAACCAGAGCTATATCAGAGAGAAGAGGCTGGCAAATTACAAGCTCAAGGAAATTTTTTATGAAGTTGTCAGTCTGCTCTCCCTCTGCCAGCAGGAGTTAACTGATCGTCTGGATAAAAAAAGGGAGGACTTTATTCACCGGGAATTTTTACCTGATGAACTGAAAGAGGTTAGCGATCAATTCCTGGTTAATTATAATCTGCTCCAGGAGGTTGATCAGGAGATATTAATTAAAGCTCTGGAATCAACAGATGTCAGACGGGAAGTCCGGCAGGCTATTCTGATAAAAAATTGAAATTAAAAAGTTAAGCTATGCTTCTCTTTTCCGGGAACAATTATTCCATGATAATATAATATTTTGATAATAGAATATCAAAAATCACTACAAATAAAAAAATGGCCCCCGGGGGCCATTTTTCTGTGAAGGATTAATCTGAGATAATCTGTTATTCAATCTCAATTTTACGCTGATCAGGTGAGTCTGCCTCCCTTTTCGGGAGATTTATCAGCAGCATTCCATTTTCGTAGCTGGCCTTTATCTGATCCTCTTTCACATTTTTAAGTTTAAAGCTGCGCTGGAAGGTTCCCAGAGTTCTTTCCTGGCAGAGATAATCCTCCTCTTCAGCATCACAGTGTGTTTTCTTGGTGGCGCTTATGGTTAGGAGGTGATCTTCCAGTTCAATCTCAATATCATCCCGGGCAACGCCGGGCAGTTCAGCTTCAATGATATATTTCTCTCTTTTTTCAATCACATCGGCCTGAAAACCCAGTCCCATCATATCATTCAGATAATGCTGGGAAAAAAGTCCCCCGTACTGCGGAGTTCTTCTGCCCCTTCTTTTAATTTTCTTGCCATATCCTCGAGGAGACATCATTTCAAACATTATTAACACCTCTTTCTTTTAGGTTAGATTGGTTTTTGCTTGGATTCGGTTAGCTTTTTCTGTAACTATTGCAGTAACTAATTTATTTGCAATCAATTTCAACACTAATTATATATTATCCATAAAACATATTAAGTAAATTAGTTTACAGCGAATAATAAGCAAAAATTATGAAAAATAATTTAAGAAATAATATTGTATTCTTTTGCTAAATATATTATAATATTATCAGTGAAAAAAATAACAAAAACAATCTGCCGAGGAGGTGTATTATTTTGCAGCATGCTACGCTGGCAGATACTCGTTTCTGGACCAGAACAGCAATATTGCTGGCTTTAGCCCTGGTTTTTCAGATGGGAGGCTTTCCTCAGCCCGTGACAGGGCCGGTAGTTAATGCTGTTCTCTTTATTTCTGTGCTGACAGTTAATCCCTTTTCGGGAGCAGCTATTGGTGTGCTGACACCTTTAATAGCCTTTGTGAGAGGTATTCTTCCACCACCACTGGCTCCCATGATTCCCTTTATTGCAGCGGGTAACCTTTTGCTGGTATTTGCCTTTAAGTTTATCGGCAGCCTGCTGAAGGTTAATTTCAAACAGCCCCTCAGCTTTTCAGGACTGGCGGCAATTTTTTTGTCATCTTTGTTAAAATTTTCTCTATTGGCCGGGGCTGTTAGTTTTCTGGTAGAAGTACCTGCTCCAATATCGCAGATGATGACACTGCCCCAGCTCTATACTGCTGTGGCCGGTGGTATTCTGGCTCTGGTAGTTTATAAAATACTACCAGTTGACTAAATAGACAATATCCTGGAGGTGAAAAAATGAAAGAACTGGAAAATGAAATTTTTCTGGAAATGGTGCACAATATTCAGGAGACCTATGGATATATTCCAGAAAGAGAAATCAATCAGCTGGCAGAGAAATTTGACCAGCCCCGGGCTAAAATATATGGAGCAATTAAGTTTTATTCAATGCTCTATACCGAACCGACCGGCAAATATGTGATCAGAATCTGTGACAGCCTATCCTGTCACCTCAATGATTCTCATGATCTGCTGCTGGCTGTTGAAAATTTTCTTGGCCTCGAAAATGGCGAGACTTCACCGGATCAGCTCTTCACCCTGGAAGTGGTGGAGTGTCTGGGTCACTGTGGAGAGGGGCCTGTTATGATGGTAAATGACAGGATGTATACTGAACTGAGCAAAGGGAGAGCTCTGGAAATTTTGAAAGAATGTCAATAGGAGGGATAAATTATGGTTAAAGAGAGAAAATTTCTCAAGGGCCCCCGACTGCGTGATGTTTCAACCTATGACTTTCCCGGGTTGAAAAAAGCCTTTTCTCTGGGGCCGGATCAGATTATCCAGCAAATCAGTGACGCCAGGCTGCTGGGTCGGGGAGGTGCAGGTTTTCCCACCGGAACTAAATGGGATCTGGCCCTGCAGCAGCAGGGTGAGAGAAAATATATGATCTGCAATGCAGATGAAGGAGAGCCGGGAACCTTTAAAGATAGATATCTCTTAGAGGAAAGGCCTCTTAAGGTTTTAGAAGGTTTAATTATTGGGGCCTATGCTGTGGGTGCCAGTCACGGCTTCATCTATATCAGAGGAGAATATACCGAACCGATCAAGATTGTGAGAACAATTCTGGAAGAAGCAAGAGAAGAGGGGGTTTTAGGCGAGGATATCTTTGGTTCAGGTTTTGATTTTGATGTCAAACTGGTCCGGGGAGCCGGAGCCTACGTCTGCGGTGATGAAACTTCCTTAATAAATTCCATTGAGGGCAAGCGGGGCATATCCCGGATAAAACCACCCTATCCCATTCAAAAAGGTCTCTATGACCAGCCCACAGTGGTAAATAATGTCGAGTCTCTGGCCTGTGCTGCTGAAATAATTAATCAGGGTGCAGGAGAATTTGCTGCTCTGGGAACCGATAACAGTCGGGGTACCAAGTTAATCAGTGTAAGCGGAGATATCAATATTCCCGAAGTATTTGAAGTTGAATTCGGCAGCTGCACTCTAAATGAAATTATTGAGGAACTCGGCGGAGGAGTTCGTCGGGGTAAGGAGCCCAAATTTGTGATTCCCGGGGGTTTATCTACAGCAGCCCTTCTGCCTGATGAACTGAATTGCAGTTACAGCTATGAGGGGATTGAATCAGCCGGCTCCAGTCTGGGCTCAGGAGCTATAATTGTGGTAGGAGAAAGCCGGGACCTGGTTGATATTTTATTGAAGGTTTCTCGATTTTACATGGATGAAACCTGTGGAACCTGCTTTCCCTGTAGAGAAGGTAATAAACAGATTAATTACATGCTTTCCCAGCATCGCAATAAGAAATTCACCAGTCAGGAAGTTGAATTAATTGAAGATATCGGTGAGGCTATAGCTGCTGCAGCTCGCTGCGGGCTGGGACAGACCTCACTATCTCTGATTAATTCAATCTTTGCTAAATTTTCTGAGGAACTAATTGAGGAGGTGATTCAGGTTGATTAAGCTGAAAATAGATAATGTTCCGGTGGAAGTGGAAAAGGGAACAACTCTGCTGGAAGCTGCCCGGCAGGCTCAGATAAATATTCCCACTCTCTGTTTTGAGGATGACCTATCGGTCTACGGAGGTTGCCGCCTCTGTGTGGTTGAAGTTAATGAAAGGGAGCAGTTGATGCCGTCCTGTGCTATTGAAGCAGAAGATGGCATGGAGGTAAAGACACATTCCCCCAGGGTAAGAGATGTTAGACAGACTCTCTTTGAATTGATTATCGCTTCACATGATATCAGCTGTGAGTTAAACTGTTTGACCTGTACCCGGCAGGCCAGCTGCGAGCTGAGGGATGTAGCGGAGGATATCGGCATCAACCGGATGAGGTTAAGCCCTATTTATCGAGGACTTGATAAAGATCTGTCCAGCTACAGTGTGGTTAGAGAACCCAACAAGTGTATCACCTGTGATCGCTGTATTCGCAAATGCGAGGAGGTCCAGGGTATCGGAATCTTTGCCAACTCAGCCCGGGGACCGGAAACAACCGTGACTACCTTTCAGGATAAGGGCATGGGCAATGTAGAATGCACCAACTGCGGACAGTGCATTATTTCCTGTCCCACCGGGGCTCTTCATGAGGTCTATCATATGGATGGAGTCTGGGATGCCCTTTACAATGAGGATAAGCATGTAATTGTGCAGACTGCTCCAGCTGTTAGAGTTGCTATTGCTGAGCCCTTTGGTGCTGAACCCGGAACTGTAGCAACCGGTCAGATGGTGGCTGCCTTACGCCGGTTAGGTTTTGATGGAGTCTTTGACACCAACTTTACAGCTGATCTGACAATCATGGAAGAGGGCACTGAGGTTGTTGAGCGGGTGAAAAACAATGAGAATCTCCCGGTTTTAACCTCCTGCAGTCCGGGCTGGATTAAGTTTATTGAACATTTTTACCCCGAGCATCTAAAGAATCTATCAACAGCCAAATCACCCCAGCAGATGTTTGGCGCTCTGGCCAAGACCTATTATGCTGAAACAATGGGTGTTGATCCAGAAGATCTTGTGGTTGTTTCTATTATGCCCTGTACGGCCAAAAAATTCGAATCCAAGCGGCAGGAGATGGCTGGTGATGTTGATTATGTTCTGACGACCCGGGAAGCAGCCATGATGATAAAGGCTGCCGGTATAAATATCTGTGACCTTGAGCCTGAAGAATATGATAATTTGATGGGTGTTTCCACCGGAGCTGGAGATATCTTTGCAGCCAGCGGCGGGGTGATGGAAGCTGCTCTGAGATCTGCCTATTATCTAATCACCGGAGAAGAACTGGAGGATATTGATATCCAGCCTGTTCGGGGACTGGATGGTTTAAAGAAAGCAGAAGTTCCGATTAATGAAGAGCTTACCCTGAAAGTTGGGGTTGCTCACGGCCTCAGCAATGCAAAAAGGATGATGGAAATGATTGCAGGCGGGGAGGAGTTTCATTTTGTGGAGTTTATGGCCTGTCCGGGAGGCTGCATCGGTGGTGGAGGCCAGCCCATCTCGGCTGAGCTGAGCTCTGCTGAAACTCTAAAACGCCGGATGGATGGTGTTTACAGCATAGACAGCAGCAAAAAATTAAGGCGCTCTCACGAAAATCCGATGGTCCAAAAATTATATGAAGAATTCCTCGGCAAGCCAGGCAGCCATAAGGCTCATAAATTGCTGCATACTAAATATACTCCCCGGGGATTAAGCTAATTCTGGCTTGAGAGTAAAACACATTAAAGTAAGGGCAAAGTTCAATTGCTGGTTGAGTTATAGCAGGATAAGAAAATATCACAGCACACTGTCAAGATAAACACAATACTCCAATAGTATAGAGATAAAATAGAGGAAAAGAAAAATGGGGAGCAGTAATAAGCTCCCCATTTATTAATATAAATTAGTTTTGATATAATTATTTATTATTCAGGGCGTTAAATTAATTAGAGATATTTTTCCACAGCATCCTCTACATGATTAATACTTAAATCACTTCCACTGAGCATTTCTTTCTTTTCTCCAAATTTGTAGATGGCAACAGCCGGAAGGCGTCTGACACCCTGGTTGAGAGCCAGGCGGGAACTCTCAGTGTTATAGGTTAATTCTCCTGAAAGGTTGAGGCGAGCAAATTTGATTTTATCCTGATATTTATTCTTTAACTGCTCCATATCAGATATCAAAGTTTTACAGTTGGTGCAGTCATCACTCCAGAAATTGACAACCACCGGCTTTTTTGAATTGAGAACTTCCTCTACAAATTTCCCAGGTGTCAGGGTTTTCATGAAATTATTCCTCCTTATTATAATTTTCAAAAAATATTCCGAGGTAAATTAATTTTATCATAATGTTGTGCTATTGTCTAGATGAATCTGCTATATTTTCCTGTTTGTTACTATAATTTGCCATAATATTTTGTAGCCGGTTATTTAATTGCTATTTTACAACATTTTCTTTACAACTTTTGCAGGTAATCAGCCCAGCAGTCTAGAAATAAAACTGCAAGTATATATAAATTTATAACACTAACCACTCATACATATCATTGATATTAATCATATCATTGATATTAATTGATATAAAGGCTTCTTAGCTTTTCATGAATTTTGCTTTCATGAATTTTATGAAACAGGAAGTTAAAAAGCAAATTCAAATGAGGGTTCATTATGAAAACAAAAAAAATAAGATGGCAGTTAGTTTTATCATACATAATAATAGTTTTAATTTTTATCTGCATTTCTGGAGATTTTATATCTGCTGCTGAACCGGAAATTTATTTTCTGGACGATAATTACAGCTCTGCGCTTCAGCCTGAGATGGTAAATAATAAGATAATGGTTCAGGCCGGTCCCCTGGCTGAGATGCTGGGAGCTTATATTGAATGGCAGGAAACCCTGCAGACTATTGAGTTGATTGATGAAAAAAACAGGTTGAGATTTATGGTCGGGAGTTCCTATTATGAAATTGATGGCGAGACAAAGAAGGCGGCTGAAGAAGTTTACATAACCAATAATACAGCCTATCTTCCCCTGGAAGAAACTGTCAGGGGCTTGGGATATTTAGTTTTCAGCTCGGAAAAGGAATATCATATATTTAAACCCAGAACCAGACTGGGGAATGTATACTGGCAGGAAGAGGGAAAAGCTATATCGCTGGAAATGACGGAATCCACTGATGTTCAGATCATTACCGGCGATGATCCAAATTCACTGATTATTGAACTGGATGGAGCAGTTCTGGCAGAGGATTTTGCCGATAATATTTCTGACCGCAGCTATCAGCTGGGGGTCAGAGAAATATCTCAGGATGCTGCCCTGCAGTTAATCCTTTCCAGCAGAAACCCTCTGGCAGTCTCCAGTTCTGCTCCTGTTAATAAACAGGAGGAAATAACAACTATCAACTTATCTCCTGCCCTTACAGATGCTTATTTTACAGATAATTCTTTAGTATTTGAAATGGATGCTGCTCCTGATTCGATAACAACCTATACCGGAGAAGATCCCGGGCAAATGGTAGTTGAGATACCCCATTTAACGGTCAGTGATATTAACTTAGATCTTTCTGAGAATGAATATTTCGAAGTGGTTGAGATAAACTACTATTACCAGGATCCTGTCTTTACCAGGATCAGACTGGAGTTTAAAGCAGGGAAATATTTTGCCTGGGATAAAAGCGATTCAGGTAGGCTGCTCAAATTTTATCCGGTTGATCATTCTCAATTTTTAGCTCTTTCAGGAGAGGATATTCAGAAAATCAGGGATCTGGAACCAGACCTTGCCATGATTTTTGAACTGGAGCCTGATATGGATCAAAAAATTGAATTTGCCGGTGGGAGTGGAACAGAAGAAGATCCCTTTTTGGTGGAAAATTCCTATCAGCTTAATAATATAAGGCATTATTTAGATAAAGACTTCAGACAGATTGCTGATATAAATTTAAGTAACTTTCAGGAAGAGAAGGGCTGGCAGCCGCTGGGAAATTATTTTGAGAAATTTACCGGTTCCTATGATGGCAATAATTACACCATCAGCAATTTAAAAATAGAGAGGCCGGACACCGATTTTGTGGGATTATTTGGATATATTGACAGTGATTCAGTTATAGAAAGCGTGATACTGAAGGATGTTGATATAACAGGTCAAAACAGCGTGGGAGCCCTGGCAGGTAGAAACTGGCAGGGAAATGTAATTACCAGTTCTGCCAGGGGAATGATTAGAGGAGAAAGAAGTGTGGGAGGGCTGATCGGATATAACTTTGCAGGGGGCAGCATACAGGGCTGTTATGCGGAAGTTGAGGTTGCGGGCAGCAGTCAGATTGGAGGTCTGGTAGGCTATAATCAGGGCATCATAAATAATTCCTATGCTGCTGGAGGTAAAATCAGCGGAGAAGAATATCTGGGTGGTCTGGTTGGCTATAACAGCCAGGGCAAAATAGCCAGGAGTTATGCAGCCCAGGAGATTGATAGCAGCAGCAGTGAAAAGAGCGGGGGGCTTGTTGGCAGGGACTGGGAAGGTCTGGGAAGCATATCCTACAGCTTTTATGATCAGGATCTTGCTGGAGAGAATTATATCAACCCCGGAAAATCTAAAAGCACAGCCAAGATGCAGCAGCGCTCAACCTTTGAGCAGCACTGGGACTTTATTTTTGTCTGGCAGATAGATGATGGTCAAAACTATCCCTTTTTACGCTGGAGCAAAGAATAACCTGGTCGACTGTTAGCTTTATGCTATAAAATTACAACTATTGTACTAGGTTAAAATCTTAAATTGTCATTGCTTTAAGGCGCTATCTGTGGTACATTAGAATTAAGAAGATTTTGCCACCTTATCCGAAAAGGCAACTCTCCTTGAAAGGGGAGAGGCGCAAAGTTCTGGACCTGTCACCATCCGGTTATGGTTGCAGAACTGCCGAAGTGAGGAGAAATCCTGCCTGCTTCGGACCTATAGCAGGTATTTTTAATTTCTTCTCCTTAAAGGGTAAATCCATCGTGAGGTGGAGACACAAAGCCAGGGCTCTGGAAAAATCCAGAGAGCCGGTTGCAAAAGGGGGAAAAATTAATGTTGAAAAAAGTAGTTGGTTTATTGCTGGTGTTGGCTTTGGTATTTGCTATGGCAGGACCTGTTGCAGCTATGAATGGTAATGGAGTCGAATATTGTGGAGCAGAAAGTGAACTTACTCTAAATAATGAAGTGGCATCTCAGGCTGCAAACAATCCCATAACAGTTGCAGGCGATTAATCCCTTAAGTTTATATTTAAAAATTATCTAAAAGATTAATAAGATCAAAGAAACCGGACTGCAATCTGCAGCCCGGTTTTTATTTGAATTATTCCTGCAAACTATTCCAATGAATTAAATAATTTGAATTAAATAATTTCCCGGGGATCGATGCCCTCAACAGCATATTTTTCCTCGGCCTTTAAAAAGGCATCAACTACTTCTGGAGCAAACTGCTGACCGCTGCAGTTTTTAATCTCTTTAAGAACCTTTTCTCGATTTTTAGCCTTTTGATATGGCCTGTTATGACTCATGGCATCGTAACTATCTACCACCGATAGTATTTGAGCTTCGATTAATATTTCATCACCACTGAGGCCCTTAGGATATCCCGAACCATCGTAACTTTCATGATGCTGTAATATTATCTGTGCCACCCTCTCAAAAAAAGAAGAGTCCATATGCTCAAGGATCATATCTTTGCCAACCTCCGGATGCTGTTGAACAATATTCCACTCCTCCGGGGATAGCTTGTCTGGTTTTTGGAGAATCTCCACGGGAACACTGGCCTTGCCGATGTCGTGAAGAAAGGAGGCAAAGATTAAAGAAAACAGCTTTTCCTGACTGAGCGCTAATTCCTCGCCTGTTCTTCTGCTTAAATCCTGCAGTCTCCGGCAGTGATCCCTGGTCTGCTGATCCCGGGCTTCTATCTCCCGATTTAAATCCAGCAATGTCTGGATCTCTTCCTGTTTATTTGTAAATATTGGGGTATTGGTAACATAAATCAAATTTACTTCTGAGAGAGTTTTGAAGTATACCTGCTGGTCAAGATTTTTTGTAGTGATATAATCTCCAGGCTCCAGTATTTTATCATTACCCATATATTTTATCTTTCCCGTTAATAGGTAAAAGAACTCAAAAACCCCTTCATGTCCCTCTATTTTAAAAACCTTATCAGCTACAATGTTTTGCTTGATAATTTCCAGATCTTCCTGCTGGGCTAAGAGCTCCAGCCAGGTTGATTTTTTGCTTACTGAGTCCAGATAATCCCCCTTATTATGAATTTGCAGAGAAAAACTATGTTTGGCACTATTAACTGAAGATTTATTTCTTTTTTCTTCACTCATTTTTGTCGCTCCTCCATTCAAAATAATACAAATAATTCAGTAATTCGAGCAAATACAATATTTATCCTGTTTAGAATCTTCTCGGTAATAAATCATAATCCTGCTGAAATATTGAATTTATTACTATTGTTGTAATTATAGTGTTGAATAGTTCGGAAATAAAAGGTTCAGAAGGATAATTTTATAAATGGTTAAATTAACCTAATTTTCGCTATATAGTAGTTTGTTTTTCTGCAGTAAAACAAAATGACAGCAATTTTCTTATGATTCTATTTTAAAATAAAAAAATCGGGCTGACGCCCGACATAAAAATGGTGCTGAAGGTGGGATTCGAACCCACACAGGCGTTAGCCCACATGACCCTGAATCATGCGCGTCTGCCAGTTCCGCCACTTCAGCACTGTAGATATTCTAACCCATAACAGGGGTGGTTGTCAAGCCATGGGGGCAAATTTTTATCAGATAACTAAATATTTTACTTTCGGAATAATTTCCTGCAATAATTAAATATTTATGCAGGAAAAAAGAGGAGCGGTCAAGAATAATTATAAGTGATGTTCTGATTATAGAGATTGTATTTTTTTCTAGATGCAAGAAGGTTTTAGACAAAAGATTTTAAAATTTTAATTTAATGGCAGGCAATCAGGTAAAGATTAAAATTAACTAAGGAGGGGTTTTAATTGAGTAAAGTTATTGATGGCAAGGCAATTTCAGCTGAAATTAAAGAAGAATTAAAGGTGAAGATTGAGAAGCTAAAGGAGGAAGGCAGGGTTCCCGGACTGGCGGTAGTGCTGGTGGGCGATAACCCCGCTTCAGCAACCTATGTCAAGATGAAGGACAAAACCGCCACCGAGCTTGGCATTCATTCGGTAAAGAAGAATGTTGCAGCTGACATCAGCCAGGAAGAGCTTCTGAATATCATTGATGAATTAAATAATGATAACAGCATCGATGGTATACTGGTACAGCTGCCGCTGCCTGACCACATTGATGAACATGCAATCATCGAAGCAATTGCTCCTGGAAAAGATGTTGATGGCTTTCATCCTGTAAATACCGGGCGGCTTTTCAGCGGCCAGCAGGATAAGCTGCGTTTTGATCCCTGCACTCCGCTGGGCATAATTGAATTGATAGAAAGATCAGGTTATGACATAGAAGGAAAGGATGCCGTGGTCCTGGGCCGCAGTAACATAGTAGGAAAACCGGTTGCCCATCTCTTAATAGAAAAAAATGCCACCATAACTATCTGTCACAGCCGTACTAAAAATCTGCCGGAGAAGGCCGCTTCAGCAGATATCCTGGTTGCAGCCGTGGGCAGACCGGAGTTTGTCACAGGTGATATGGTTAAGGAAGGTGCCTGTGTTATTGATGTCGGAATCAACAGAGTTGATGGAGAGCTGGTGGGAGATGTCGATTACGAAGCAGCCAGCAAGAAAGCCGGAGCAATTACTCCTGTTCCCGGCGGCGTAGGCCCGATGACCATTGCCATGCTGATGAGCAATACTGTTAAGGCCAGAGAGCATCATGGAGTCTAAGCTTCTCACTGTAACTGAGGTCACCACCAGGGTTAAATCCCTGCTGCAGGATGATCCCATCCTGACAGATCTCAAGGTTGAAGGTGAGATCTCAAATTTTCACCATCACCGCTCAGGTCACATGTATTTTTCCTTAAAGGATGATAATTCTAAATTAAACTGTGTCATGTTCCAGGGGAATAATCAGAAACTTGATTTTTCCCCGGAAGATGGCCAGGTGGTGCTGGCCCGGGGCTATCTGGATGTCTATGTGCCCCGGGGTGAGTACCAGCTTTATGTTACCGAGATGGAGCAGGAGGGAGAGGGGGCTCTTTATCAGAAATTTTTGCAGCTGAAAGAAAAACTAAAGAAAGAGGGACTTTTTGATCAGGAGAGAAAACAGGAGCTGCCTTTTTTGCCTGCCAGAATTGGGCTGGTCACTTCGCCGACCGGGGCAGCAATCCGCGATATTATCTCGGTTCTTAAGCGCAGATACGCCGGAGTATCGGTCCTTCTAGCTCCTTCCCGGGTTCAGGGGGAAGAGGCTGAAAACGAACTGATCAGAAGCCTTGAATATCTGGAAAAGCGAGATGATATTGATCTGATCATCATCAGCAGGGGCGGGGGTTCACTGGAGGACCTCTGGCCCTTTAATAGTGAAAAACTGGCCCGGAAAATTGCAGCTTCAGATATTCCGATTATCAGCGGAGTAGGTCATGAAACTGATTTTACTATAGCTGATTTTGTAGCCGATCTCAGGGCCCCCACACCCTCAGCTGCAGCGGAATTAGCGGTAAGAGACTTTACCAGACTGGAAGATCAGCTTAAAGATTTAGGCCGGAGGCTCCACTCAAACTATCTCTCTTATCTCACAAAAAATCGCCGGGAACTAGAATTTTTAAGTAAGAACAGAATCTGGAAGGAGCCGGCGGTTTTATTTCAGAACATCAGGCAGCAGCTCGATGACTTAGTATCTCGCTTTAACCGGGAGCTGGAAGCTGAGTTTAGCGACAAAGGGCAGAGGCTGAAAAGTCTGGCCCGGGAGCTGGAAAACTTAAGCCCTCACAAAATTCTCTCCCGGGGGTACAGCGTCACCATGAATCAAGAGGGCCAGGTGATTAAAATGAGTTCTGAGGTTGAAAATTCTGAGATGATAACAACCAGACTGGCAAGTGGAGAAATTGACAGCCAGGTTATCACCAGCAGGGAGGAACAGTATGACTGAGAATAAAAACAGCTTATTTGGCGAAAATGATAATAATAATGAAGAACAGGCTCAAAACTCAAAGGAAGAGAAGGAAAGAGCAGGAAAAGAGGACAGCTTTGATCCGGGACAGGAACTGGAGCAGGATAATGACCTGAGACTGGAGGAAGAACTCAGCTTTGAAGAGGCTTTGAATGACCTGGAGGAAATAGTTCAGGAACTGGAAGGAGATGTTCTTTCCCTGGAGGAATCAATGGAAAAATACTCCCGGGGGATGAAGCTGATAAGTTTCTGTCAGCAGGAACTAAACAGAGCTGAAGGTCGGATAGAGCAGGTGCTGGAAAAACATGG
>Ga0207421_10002031_pt1 | contig 25588 bp, 24 predicted proteins | sample SodLakKL_010_SED_4_FD_187542 | JGI IMG/M metagenome (GOLD analysis project Ga0207421, IMG submission 187542) | Alkaline sediment microbial communities from Lake Tanatar, Kulunda Steppe, Russia - 8KL_010_SED (SPAdes) (version 2) | ecosystem: Environmental > Aquatic > Non-marine Saline and... | reverse complement strand
ACCCTCTTCCGGCTTTAAACTTTTCCGGCGCAAAAGCCATCTTCGGAGTCGCTTTCGACAGAAAGCGTCCAGATTCGTAAAATCCTTTTTGCAGGAGGCATGTTTATAATAGTGACCAAATCCTAAAATCTTATCATTCATCAGCTTAATAGTTTTCTTCGGCTTTCTTTTTTTGGTCAGGTGGGTAAGGTGGATTATTTTCTTTTTGAAGCTTTCAACCTTTTCTTTTTTAATCGTAAAGTAGCCGGCGTAATATTTGAAGCCAATGAAACTTACTTCGTTTTTGTAGAACTTTCCCGATTTCAGCTTTTTCTCATTTACCTTCAATTTCAATCTTTTTAATTCGGGAGCTATTACATTTCGCAGTAATTTTTCCGGCTCCTTTTTCTTTTTACAAAAAATAAGATAGTCATCTACTTGACGCAAGAAAGGATTTTTAATTTTCCAATCGAGATTTAAGAGAAAAAGGGCGGAAAGGACGTAAGAAAGACAAGAGCCGACCGGCAACCCCTTGTTTAGCGGTAATTGACTTAAAAAATCCGGAATTTCACTTTTTAAATGTTTCCGAAATCTCCGTGAGGGAGGTTTCCCGATTACTTTTTTGTGCAGTCGGGGTAACTCTTCTAAAAGCAGTTTATGGTGGATTGACGGATAGAATTTGCGGATATCCAATTTTAAAAAATAAGGATATAATTCGGAGTGTTTTTTGATATAATCCAGATGATCGGCGTGAGAGTGGCCCACGAAGTAATGTTGAGGAATCTTTTTTCTAATTTTCGCTTTGAATATATAAGTTAAATAATCGGACAAGGTTTTGTAATTTTTATCGCCCTTTTTTCGTATATAGGGTAGACTACTTGTTTTGGACATTTTTTATGTTAATTTATTTTATTTTTTTGATATAATAATGTAAACTTAACTAATGGAAAATAAATTGACAAATTATTAAACGAAAAGCACTAACTTTTATGAAAAGAGTGGACATAAAAGCTAATTTCAGCTGTAACAATAAGTGTGTTTTCTGTGTGCAGGGGAATAAAAGATATAAATACGAAGACAAGTCAACCGAAAGAGTGAAAGAAATTTTAAAAGAGGCAAAAAAAAAGCACGACATGGTAGTTTTTACGGGTGGAGAGGTGACAATAAGAAACGATCTTCCCGAACTCGTTTCTTACGCTCGGGATTTGGGATTTAAAAAGATACAACTCCAAACCAACGGAAGACGCTTCGCCTATAAAAGCTTTTGCAAGACGATGATTAAAAGTGGCGCAAACGAATTCGGATTGGCTCTTCACGGACCTACCGCAGAAGTTCATGACGGATTAACCGGGGCGGAGGGAAGCTTTGACCAAACGACGGCGGGTATGAAAAACTTAACTTCGATGGCTCAGTGGGTTTCCGTAAATTGTGTAATAACAAAGCCCGGCTACAAACATTTTCCGGAACTGGCTGATCTTTTGATTAAGCTGGGGGTGAATCAGTATCAATTTGCATTTATTCATATTAATGAAATTATCAAAAACGATCCGGAATTAATCGAAGAGGTGGTTCCCAAAAAAAGCGAAGTGATGCCCTGCATTAAAAAGGGTTTGCAAAAAGGAATAGACGCCGGAGTGCATGTAATGACCGAGGCGATTCCCTTTTGCTTTATGGAGGGCTACGAGAGTTATATAGCCGAATATGACAAGATACCCGGAGGCGACGTTTATGATGCCGATTTCAGTATTGAGGATTATGAGAATTATCGCAAAACGCAAGGTAAAATAAAAGCGGAGAAGTGTAAAAAGTGCAAATATTATAAAATTTGCGAAGGGCCCTGGAAGGAATATCCAGAAATATTCGGCTGGGACGAGTTTAAACCGGTAAAGAAATAAATTCAAACCGCTCAACCATTCCCTGAGAATTAAACACTGGAATACAGCAAGCATTTTGAAAAAAGCAGCCAAAAACATACCTGGGCGGTAAAATAGAGACATTGCTAATTTTAGAGTGTTGAATAATTACTTCCACTCGTTATTCTGAACGTAACGCCTGCCTGCTCTGCCCGGGCAGGCAGGGAGTGAAGAACCCCCTTTCGGAGTGCGAATACATGAGATCCTTCGGCTAAACGCCTCAGGATGACTGCCAGGAGTAATTATGCGGTTTCTGATTGTAGTTGTTGCACTTTTTGCTTGAACTTATCCTAATAATTTGAAATACTTTTTTATAGATTGTATAGTTAAAGTGAATAAAAAATAAAAAAACAGATTCATGGAAAAAGAAAAACAATACCGAATATTTTTCGTAGTTATTACCATTACTCTTATTTTGGGAATTACCGGAGGTTATTTTTTATTTTCAGACTCAAGTGGATTCGGGGCCGGCCGTCGGGAAGAAGAGATGCAAGAGCTTCCCGAGGGATTATTAGAAGGTGTAATTTCCGAAATTAATTTTAGCGAATCTCATATTGTAATTGATGTAGATAACCCCGAGGAGTTGAGCGGTCAGCTAATAGAGATGAAAATGGACGAGGGCACCGATTTTGAGGAGTTAAAGCTGAAAGTTCACGGCTTGGGAGACGTAGAGCCCGCCGGCAGAGAGGCAATAAGTGGGGAAAATATCAAAAAAGGAGACGAGGTGTTGGTGAATATCGGCCGTGACGTTTTGAGAGCCGTTGATGACGACAGGGAGATAATCGCCAGGGGAGTTACCGTAATTACAGCCGAAGAAGCAAACTGACTTCAATAATTGTCGTAGATCGAATCCTCAAAAAGAGAAACCGTTTTCTCCTTGTCGGGGATTTTCCTCATGCTTTCAATCAGATCGGTTCGGCTTTCGTGAGCCCAAATTATATAAATTTTATCTGCCACCGAGGAAAGGAGAGGTATTTTTTCATAATCGTTTTCGGCCAACCCGTCTCTTACCCTCATTCTCGTTGCTTTTCTTTTTTCATTGACTTCATCGTCATGAATGTAAACAACATCCACATAGATGTTGTTTTTTGATTCGGACGTTTTTATTAACTCATTAAAATTTTTTTCTCTGACATCACCCCCTCCACAGCCGACATCGTTTCCGTCGTAAGTTCCCACCAGAATTTCATTCTTTCCTTCCATAATTTTTGAGGCGAGAATAATATTTTTACCACCGGAAGTGAAGTAGATTGAGTTCCAGAAACTTCCGTAATTTTCCGGGTGTAGTGCATATATATTTTTTACCGAGTCTTTGCGTAGCAGGTATTGAAGCCGGTAAGAGGCCGTAAAGTAGTCGTATTCATTATTTGTCCGAAGGATGCTAAACAGGTTGAAGCTACCCATAATCACCAACAAAGCCAAGACGAAGACGAAAACGGTCTCTCCCCTTTTTTTAAAAATCGATTCGGCTATTTCATTAATCCCCAAGGCGATTAGTGCGATAAGCACGGGGATGACCATATAGAGATGTTTGCTTATCAATACGTTTATTCCCAGAGTGGAAGAAATCGTAAAGAACAAAACGGTAAGTATTAAAACGCTCCCTTTCTTGTTTTTTCGAATCAACAAAAATAATGTTGTTACAAAAAGAATCCCAAGCAGCAACAAGCCGAAAAACTCAATTTCTCCCGTGTATCTACCGGGTGAGCTAATGAAAATTTCTTTAATATGAACCAGTCTTTCCTGAAAATTAACTATTACATTCGATTTGAAGGTAGTTGTTCCGCTGAAAATTTTGTTGACAGTTTGTAATCTGTGGTCGGGGATTATATTCCAGATTATTAGGGGAGCAGCTCCCAGCACGAAAGAAGCACCCAGAACAATTATTTTTTTGAGCTTAATAATTTTTTTTGTAAACTCCTTTCTGTAAATCAACAGACAAGAAAAAAGAAGTGCGAATCCGAAAGCGAAGACCATTATCTTGTGATAGGTTCCAAGACCCCATAAAAACCCGAAGAGAAATATATCTCTACTATTTTTTTTCTTTTTGAAAGCTGCAAAACAGAAATAAAGCAAGCCCGCAGAAAAGAAAGCTAAAAAAGGATATTCCTGATACTTCATTAAAATAAAATAGGGGAATACAATCAGCAGCAGAGTGGTTAAAAGAGCCGCTTTATAGCTTGATAATAGGTTTTTGGAGAAGAAGTAGAAGAAAACTATTGCCAACCCGATAAAAAGCGATTGAGCCAATCTCAGAGCGAAAAGATCAAAACCGAATATGAGATAGAAAGGCAGGGCTAAAAACTCCATACCGTTCACCGATTGAGCCATTAAGGCGTTCGGAGAAAAAGTCCGGACAAATTTAAGAGTGGCTACGCTGTGTCTAAAATCTTCTCCGTAGTGTATAGCCGTAGCTTTGTAAAAACTCAGCCCGAACGACGAAAGAAAAAGAAAAAAGGGTAAAAATGTTTTCTTGAGGTTTTTATTGGCGATTGTTTTTTTAATCCACTTCGGAAACATAATTATTTTTTATCGGCTGTTGCTTTTTTCCATAAAGTTGTCTATTTCCATCATTTCTTTTACGCTTTCTTTATTGAACTTTTTCAAGTTCTTTTTTCTGAATCCGTAACACTTGTTTTGGTATGGGCATTTTTTGCATACTTTAATCTTCTTTTTAAGTTTTTGAGTGCCCGTGTTTGACAATCCGTCAAATTGCCAACCATGTTCTTTTTGATGGTGCGAGGTATGAATAAAATTCTCCGGCAAGCTAAGGGGTAGAACGCACCTGGGAAAATTGGCGACATGAACAAAGTGAAATTTCTTTAAAAAATTCAAGTTATCATAAAAAAACTTCTTTTTTCTTTCGTAAGAAATCACCAATTCTTTAAAGTTCGCATCTCCTCCTCCTTCCGGCACCAGGTCTTGCAGACCGATTTTTTTTACTTTCATTTTCAAAACCGTTTTCCACATTTTTTGTAAATAGTCAATGTTTATTTTGATCAATACGGAATCAGTTGTAACGGTCACACCTTCGGCGATCAAGTTTTCAAGCCCCGATATGGTTTTCGTGTAAGATTTTTTACCGGTTATTCGGTTGTGTGTCTTTTGAGGGCCGTGTATGGTAACACTGGCTTCTTTCAACCCCAAGCTGACCAGTTTTTTTGTAAATTCGGGATCGGAAAATTTTTTTCCGTTGGTACTTATGCCTATCTCATATCCGAATTTATTAGCTTCTTTGAAAAGTTTTATTATATCGGGATGTTCGGTGGGCTCCCCTCCCGTAAAAGAAATTTTATCTGCATCATTCCGCCTTTTTTTAATTTTTTCTGATAAATTTGAATAGCTTACAATATTCCGGCCGTCATCCTTTAAACTGCACATCACGCAGTCGTTGTTGCATATTTCTCCGACATATAGTATTATTTGTTTTTTCATGATCTTAATCGATAAAATCTTTTATTTGATATAAGCCGATCACCGGCTCTTTTCTATCCGTATCTATAGTGAAATGCTTCCTTTGCAAGAGCTGGTCGGCACTGCGAATATGAAAACCGTAATTTTCAACAACCTTTTCTTTTACCGGAATTAAAGAGTGGAACTCTTCGAATTTCTCCGTAACCTCGGGAGCACTTTTGTGTTCCGGATTTTGAATGCTCTTGGAAAAAGCGTCAAGCCCCTCTTCGTGATAAGAATAAAGACTGCGATAGTAAAATACGTTCTCGTACTCTTTAATTTTTTCGGAGTCGTATTCGTGGTATATGTCCATTACGTCTATTTCTTTGTCGGGAGGCAAAAGATAGGTGTAAAATTCATTGCCGTGCATTCGATGTCTGTAATGATTGGGGGTTTTTGAAAATTGAGAATCTTCGTATTTCTTTTCGTGTACGGTTAAAATCAAGCTTTCCGAAGGGATGTTTTTTTCAAATTGCCTGATTAAAAAGTCCTGTTCCAGCTTTCTATCCGTGTCCATAGTCAAAAACTTCCAATTTTGGAGAGGGGAAAGGATTATCACTACAGCCAAAATGACCACCCCGATCTTTCCCGGGATTTTTATTTTTTTCAAAATCAGATGCAATGTGTAGGCGGTGAGGGGAATAGATAAAATAAGAAGAGGCAAAAGCTTTCTTATGTTGTTGGAGAGCTCCAAATCTCTCAAAAACACTGCAAAAAGAAAAGCGATTAAGAAGCCGCAAAGTAAAACTACTCTTTTTTTAATCAGTAATACAAGTGGAGAAATTACTAAAGCTATGAAAAAATACCAGGGACTGAAGAAGGAATTAGTGAAAGTAGCAAAAGTAGTCGTAAAAGGGTCCGTAAATCGGAAAAAGTTTTTAATGAAGCGATAATCATTAGTCAAATCTCTGGAGAGGTAGTGTTCACTGATTACTCCCATTCCATCTCCGAAAAAAACATAAGCCAACAAATAAAAGGCGGAGATGAAAACGGTGAAGCCGAAAAACAGCTTAACATATATATTGCTTTTCAATCTTTGAAAGCTTTTCTGGTTGAAAATTAAAAAAATAAAAGATAAAAGAAAAAAGGAACCGATGAAAAAGGGCATATAATCCAATCTTCCTACCAGATTGGAAGTAAAAAGAAGGGCCAATATGCCGAAGTGAAGGGGGGATTTCTCTTTCCCGTGTTTAAAAATGTAGTAAATAAAATTTATAAAAAGAAGAATGGTTAGAGCGTCAACTACGAACTTTATTTCCGTAGCGCTGAATTTTATGAGCACGGGCAGAAAGGCGAATATTAAAAACGAGATGAAAGCTACGCTTTTCTTTTTAAACAGATTCAATGCCAGCAGAAAGACGAGCAAACCGCAGATCAGATGCAACCCCAGGTTTATGTAGTATATTTGATAAACATGGAAATTGGGAAGAAGGGTTAAAATATTATTGTGGATTAATTCAAAAAGACCCCCGGATACATTTCCATAAGTATAGGGGACGAAAAAAAAGCTTCCCTCTCTCAAGTTTCTCACGATGTTCAGTATCAATTCAACGTGATGGTCTTCGGGATGAATGGGTCCGAAGAGTCCGAACTGCAACCTGACTAAAAAAGAAACCACAACCCCGGCCCCTAAAAGAACAATTTCTTTTCTCTTAAGTCTGTTAATTAAATCAAAAAAAAGAATGCCGACACCTGCCAACACCCCCAAAAAAGAGACAAAAACAATAATTTGGTTTAAGAAACTTTTGTGAAAAAGGACGAATTGGCCGAGCTGACTTAATCTTTCCATATTAATGTTAAAGTTAACTTTTGATAATTTACTTAGTCGGACATTGAAGTTGCTACATGCCTGCAGTTTAAGCTTTTTGTCAGTTTTTAGTAACTCCCGGAAATTTAATCCTTTTTTAATTATTTGATTATAGCATTTTTAGCTGTAAACAAAAATTAATTCACTGTTGATTGTTTATGTCAATGAATTATAATGAGTAAGAAAAAGCATGAAATAAAAATGAAAGCTGATAAGGTTAAAAAATCAGTAGTTTTCGTCGGGTATGACTGCAACAACAATTGCCGATTTTGTATGGAGCAGGACGTAAGAGACCAGCCCCCCCAGACAAAGCAAGAGATTATGCGTCACATGGTAGGGGCTAAAAAGAGGGGGTCTACATATTTGGAAATGCTGGGAGGAGAGATAACCATAAGGCCGGATTTTATAGAGTTGGTGAAATTCGCCAAAGATTTGAATTTTGAGACCGTGATGATCGCCACCAACGGAAGGATGTTTTCTTATAAAAAAAACGCTTACAGGGCGATAGAGGCGGGGCTCAACAGCATAGTTTTTTCTATTCACGGACATAATGCCGAGACGCACGATTATTTAACAAGGTCTCCGGGTAGTTTTAAGCAGCTACACAAAGGATTAAAAAACATAAGGGAGGCCGTTGACTATTTTGGGAAAGAAATACATATAGGATCCAACACGACGATAGTCAAGAAAAATTACGAGCATCTTCCGGAAGTGGGAAAACATATCAAATCTTTGGGAATTACCAACAGTGAATTCATCTTTGTCGACTGCAATGAAGGAGGGGCCTATAATAATTTTGAGAAGCTGGTTCCCAAAGTCTCCGAAGCGGCTCCTTACATAAGGAAATGCTTGGATTTGGTGGATGTCGAAAATAATCGTAATAATTGGGATATCAGATATGTTCCGCTTTGTCATTTCAAGGATTATTTCAATCAAGTTAGTGAGCTCAGGGAGGTGAAAACTTTTGAAACGGAGCAACTGGGCAGGGACTCACAGAGAAGCGGTTATGACTATCAGGAAAAGAGAAAAAACGTATCTCGGATAAAGCCCGATAAATGTAAAGGCTGTGCACTTTATGATTATTGTGAAGGGTTGTGGCGGGTTTATTATGAGCGATACGGAGATGATGAATTGAATCCTATTTCCGAGATGACGGAAGAGCAAAAACGAAAAATTAATAATTTAATCTAAAAAAATGGCTGATTATTGCGTTTGGAATTTATGTAACAGCAATTGCATTATGTGTACGAATCCCCAAGGATTCAGAAACAGAGAGGATGCAAAAGATTATTCCGCGGACAAGGTTTTGAAGAGAATACTTTCTGAAAAAGACAAACTTGTAAAATCCGGAGTGGATATAAATTTGACCGGCGGAGAGCCGACGATACACCCGGAATTCATATATTTGTTGGAAAACTTGAGAAAAGAGTTTCCCAATAACACCATAGCTTTCGCCAGCAACGGCAGGCGACTCGCTTACGGAAAATTTACCAGAAAGCTTCTAAAGATAAACAATCTTCGCTTGCATGTCGTAGTTCATTCGGCTGAAAGCAAAATTCACAACGGAATCACCCGGGTTCCCGACAGCTATGAGCAAACCGTGAAAGGTTTGGAAAATTTATTCAAATACAAAAACGGAACGCATACGGTTGAGTTGAGAACAGTTCTTCTTCAGCAAAATTATAAAAAAATAGATGAGCTTTACGAGATGCTTTATAAAAAATTTCCAAGTGCCGACAGGGTATCGACCATCTTCCCGGAGTATGAAGGCAGGGCGGAGACCAATTTTGAGCAGGTAAAGATAACTTTTCTCGAAGTTCGGCCACATATTGAAGATTCGCTTGAAAAATGGGGAAAAAAGTTTAGAAATTTTTACCTTTACCACTTTCCGCTTTGCGTTATTAATTCCGATTTTTGGGAACACGTAATCAGATCCCTTCCTCCGGACCATCACGAGACGTTTTTTATGGACAAGTGTGAGGATTGTTTTTATAAGGATTCTTGTCTGGGAGTTTATAAGGATTATGTAAGACATTTCGGAAAAGACCATTTTAAACCGATAGAAAAGAAAATAGCCGGTATCGAAAAAAACCGGGAAGATTACCATCGACCGATTATAAAAAACTAATTATTATTAGTTAAAAGGTTAATAAGTTAACTATTATAACCTAAAAAACATGTCTAAAAAACTGAAGCCGAAAGACGATTCCTTTATTTGCCTTAAGGGAAAAATAAATAAATTAAATAAAAAAGAAAAGAAGTTGGAGGTAGGGTTGAATCTGAATGAGACTTTCGAAGACCCTCCGAAACCGATGGTTGAAAAGGAGGTTCTAATTCCGGACGAAGTAGGTCTTTTCAAAGTGATTTTAGATATAAAAAGCAGAAATGATTCTGAAGAATCGGAGAAAAAAAAGATAAAATTAAAAGATTTAAAAGAAAACGCCTCGGTTTTGATAATCCCCACCGAGCCGGAAAAAGCACTTGAAGTTCTTTCATCGGACTCGATAGAGGCCGGGGAGATTATTCTTTTCTCACAAAAAGAGAAAACTTGAAAAAGGGAGCACTCAGAATCTTCGGTTTATTGACCGGTTTTACTATTTAGCTTGTAGAGAAAAGCGTGGTGACCCTTTATCTCGTAGGAGACCAACTCTTTTTCAATTTCAAAAAGATTCTTTATTTCTTTCTCAAATTCTTCGGGATCTGCGGCTTTGTATCCGTCGATCATATGCGAGGTAAAGCCCATTTCGGACTGGCTTGCATACACGTTGCTTTCAGGAGGTATTAACTGAACTATTTTTTCAAGATTCTCGGCGCTTCTAACGGGAAAAAAGTTTCCGTTTACGGGCATGGAATGCAAGAGATTTCTTTCACTGTTGGTAATAAAGTAACTGTTTTCTCCCGAAGAAACATCGAATTTCTTGTTAAATAAACGGGTAATTTTGTTTTCGTATTCCAAATCTTTATATGTGTAATACTCTCTTCTTACTTGGTCGTGATCATGAGTGACGAACATTTTTAGATCATTATCAATCATCAAATTAGTGTTGTCTCTGAAACCAAGAGGGAAAAGGACGGTGATAAAAACGAAAAAAGTGATAATTTGCAAGCCGGAATAAAAAAGAACATCCCTCTTTCCAAAAAGAAAACTGAAACCTATTCCGGCTAAGATAATTAAAGGAGTGATAACCGTTATCATATATCTATAAGCACGTATTCCGCCGACGGCGTGAAAATAGCTGTAATAAAAAACAATAAATAAAAATTGCAAGGATAAAAAGATCACCAATTTATTTTTTGTTGGATTCGTTTTTTTCTTGAAAAAGAGAGAAAATAATGCCAAAATCCCCAAAATCAGAAAGATTCCCGTCAGGTTATACGGATTAGACAAAACCGGCAGAACGTCTTTTATATTCTGAATGAAAAAATGGGAACTGCCGATTATTATCTCAAATATGTAAGAGAGGGGACTACCTTCGTACTTATAAGTTGTCCCATGAAGGGCAACATCATGCTGAGCGTCGGCAAAATACATTCCCGCGGTGGCAACGGTTCTCGGGAGTATGAATAAAATAAACGTTAATAGGCGGGCCAGATGAGGCTTGTAGCTCTTTTCTCGTATGAAAATTAAGTAAAAGAGAATAAAAATATAGGGGAAGAAGATATACTCGACACGTGATCCGGCAGCTAAAAGCGCGGAACTCATTGCGGGAATCAAGAAGAAGCTGTCTCCGCTATCAATTCGAAGTGATGCGAAGAATAGAGAAAGAATCATAAAAAACAAAGCCAATAACGCGTAATCTTCAGTTAAGCTGAAAGTAAAGATAATCGGGCTGATGAGAAAAAAAAGAGAAGAGGCGTAGGCGCTTTTTTTATTTTTCGTTAAATTCTTTGCCAGAATATATATTAAAATAACCGAAATAAAAAATCCCAGAAAATTCAAGTTGGCAACAAACTCATAACTTATTCCGTCCAATATTTCAGAAAAGAGCTTGTTTCTCAGGTGGTATATTGGGGCTCTTACGTCAAGAAGTAATTCACTCCAGCTCGAAAGATTCATTCTGGACATCATCCAAACACCGAATTCTCCACGCCCGGAAAAGTTTTTAGGAACAGCGAAGAGGCCCCAGATTAAAAAAACCACATTTATCCCCAACAATGATTTCGGCACTTCTTCAAAGTAAGAAAATATTTTTTTCCATTTGAAAATTATACAGAAAGTGGTGATAAGAAGCGCCAGCACCAAAAATAGACCCGAAAGCTGATGGATAAAATGAGGAATTGTCATTTTTTAGATTTTATTTTATTTTACTTATATGATAGCAAATCATTTCTTTTGGTCAATTTGATTTTTTTAATATATTGCAATATTATTAAACTGAATTATTTAAAAAACTTTAAATGGATAATCGTTTTTTACAATTTTTTAAAAGAAAAGAAAAGTTTATTTCGGCAATCAAGTCATTCCTTGCATTATTAGGAATTGTGGTAGCTTTGTTGTTTTTAATAGAATTGTTTTTTGCGAAAACACTAAAAGATGACCCGGCATCCTTTTGGACTGATGGGGGAGATTATAGGCATCATCCCTATTTGGATTCTACTATGAAACACAGGGAAACAAAAAATCCGTGTGAGATAGAAGGAGAAGAGATGCTGAAAGTATATATGTATGGGGGTTCAACAATGTTTGGCGCAGGTGTTCATTCCCCTGAAACAATCCCGAGTTATTATGCAAATATATTATGCAAAGAAGGCATTAATGTGAAAGTTAAAAACATGGGGCAGCTCGGCTATAACAGCAGTCAGGAGGTTTTAAAGTTTATTCTCGGAGTTAAAGAAGAAGATGTTCCCGATATTGCAATATTCTATGATGGAGTAAATGATATGAATTCAAAAATTCCTATTGGATATCCCGGCATATTCACAACCAAAGAAATTTTCAAATATCATATTCAGAAAAGAGAATCGCGAAATTATTTTCCCAATACGATTGAATGGATTGGAAGAAAAATGGTAGAGTTGGGATTAAAAGAGATTTCTTTTCCGGACGAAGATTTAGATATTGACTACTTTGACTATCCTGAAGGGAACTATAGTCAGGACAAAGTATTGGAAGTATATGCTTAAAATGTGGAAATGGTTAAAAATATAGAAAATGTTTATGATTTTACCTCTTTTTTCTATTGGCAGCCGGACATAACTACAAAAAAAGTTCTTTCTAAAGAAGAAAAAACTATTATGAAAGATGAAGATTGGCAAGGGATGGCTGATATTTATTCAAGCTTCCATAGGCCGGCCTCCTTTTTTTTAGATGATAATGATAAAATTACAGATTTGCGAGAAATATTTAATGATTATGAAAAGACTGTGTTTTCTGACGATTGCCACAAATACCCTAAAGGAAATAAAATTATAGCGGAAAGAATGGCAAAAGACACCCTGGAATATTTAAAAGATAAGCAAAATTATGAATAGAAGCTTATTGCGTGAATTTATAGAATTTTTAATGGTTACCAAAAAATGGTGGCTCGCTCCGATATTGATGGTTTTGCTTATTTTGGGAGTTCTTATATTATTCGGTTCCGCCTCCCCCTTGTCTCCGCTTATTTATGGAATGTAATAAATAAATTGGTATAAAAGAAAAGCATTATGAATTGTAAGCTATTTTCTAAAAACAACACTTTAAAAAAAACGGGAAAGCTTTTGGGATTTGCAATTTCTTTTTTTCTTTTTTCCACGATATTTTATTTTGTATTAACCTTTACGGAAAAAATACCGGATGATTGGACCGTTTTTCATATTTCCGTGATTTTAATCGGTGTTCTGATAGTGTCGTATATTATAAAAAAAATATTACGATGAATATATTTTTAAAAAACATAAAAGAAGGAATGTATTATTTTGCTGAATTGATAGCCAACTTAATCAACACCACCCTTCTTCTCTTCGCTTTTATTTTCGTAGTCGGACCTACTGCAATAATTGCCAAAATCGTTGGAAAAAAGTTTTTACAAGCAAAAGGGGGGTGGGCGGACATGAGCGACAATAAAAAAAAGAGGGAAGATTTTTATAAACAGTTCTAACTTAATGTAAAAAAATGGGTGAAACAAACATATTGGGGATCAGTTGCTACTATCATGATTCTTCTGCAGCTTTGGTGAAAAACGGAGTGGTTGTGGCGGCAGCCCAAGAAGAAAGATTCACCGGAAAAAAACATGACACATCTTTTCCGTTGAATGCGGCAAAGTTTTGTCTTGACTCACAAGGAATGACTATAGGCGATATCGATCATATAGCTTTTTATGAAAAACCGGTGCTTAAGTTTGATCGTTTTCTTTCCCAATCAATAGAGGGCTTTCCCAAAACAGCCAAAATGTTTCTTAGAGCCGTTCCTTTTTGGTTTACGGAAAAATTGAGAGTGCCCCGAATTGTGAATAAAAAGTTAAATTACAAAGGAAATGTTTTTTTCATAGAGCACCACCTTTCTCATGCCGCCGCTTCGTTTTTACCGAGTCCTTTCAGTAATGCCGCAATTGTTTCCGTAGACGGGGTAGGTGAATGGGCGACAACCACATGGGGCGAGGGAGAAAATAATGCTATCAATCTATCCGGGCAAATTAATTTTCCTCATTCTTTGGGCCTTTTTTATTCTACAATGACGGCTTTTCTTGGGTTTAAGGTAAACAATGACGAGAGTAAGATTATGGCTTTGAGGGCATATGGTGAAGAAAACAAGAAAGAAAATGAATTTTATAAAAAATTAAAGCAAGTCGTAGAGATAAGAAAAAATGGCAGCTTCGCTTTGGATATGAAGTATTTTTCTTATCATCGTGGATTAAAAATGCCTTCCGCGGAGCTTTCACGGTTACTGGATTGTCCGGTGAGGAAAAAGGAGGAAAGATTAAAACAAAAACACAAAGATATTGCTGCTGCCGGGCAAATGGTGTATGAAGAAGCACTTTTCAATTTACTTAATCATGTTCAGAAAGAGACAGGCCGGAAAAATATAGTGATCGGTGGAGGGTGTGGACTAAACAGCGTTGCCAACGGAAAGATAATAAACAAAACGAGATTTGAAAATATTTGGATTCCCCCCAGTCCCGGTGACGGAGGGACGAGCGTTGGCGCAGCATTGTATGCTTATAATTGTATATTAAAAAAGGAGAGAAAATTTATAATGGAAAATGCATACTTGGGCCCGAGCTTTACGAATAAAGAAATAAAGAACTTTCTGAAGGAAAATAAAATTATTTATCACGCCTTTAAAAACGAAGAAGAAATTGTAGCTAAAACGGCCAAGCTTATTGATGAAAATAATATCATCGGGTGGTTTCAAGGAAAAATGGAGTGGGGGCCGAGGGCCTTGGGAAACAGAAGTATTTTGGGCAATCCGTGTAATTTGCGGGCCAAGAATAGATTGCTGAAGATAAAAGAGCGAGAAAACTTTCGCCCCCTGTGTCCCGCTGTTTGTCGGGAGGATGCCCATAAGTATTTTCATTGCGACAACCCACTACCGAAGTCAACTGATTTTATAACCATGGTTTATAAAGTAAAAGAAGATTGGCGTAAAAGAATTTCGGCGGTTGTTCATGTTGATGGTACTGCCGGACTTCAAACAATAAAAGAAAAAGACAACCCACTTTATTATAATTTAATAAAAGAATTCGGGAAGTTGTCAGGGGTACCGGTAATTGTAAATACCTCTTTCAACTTGGGAGGGAAACCAATTGTCAATACACCTCGTGATGCCTATGATTGTATGATGAAAACGGGAATAGATTGTCTTGTTATTGGTAATTATTTAGTTTACAAAAAAGAAAACAGTAATTAGCTAATGGAAAAGAGTCAAAAGGAAAACAGGCTTATTGCTTTTTCTCGAAAAAATAAAAAGTTTTTTTCTTTCATATTACATATTTTCACTGTGTTGGGAATTGCCTTTACTTTCCTTTTCTTTTTAGAACTTTATCTTGCTCTTAGTCCAATTGAGGAAAGGGTAATCATTAACGAGGACTTATTGGGAGGTGTGGGAGAGTTTAACTTTAGACATCATCCGTATCTGGATTACGTACACGACTACCAGGCAACCGAGAATCCTTGCGGGAACAGCTCCCAAGCCCCTGTGAAAATATATATGTACGGTGGCTCGACAATGTTTGCCCATAGTGAGGATGAGTCAATTCCTTTTTACCTTTGGGAGTTTTTATGCGATAAAGGTTTTGAAGTAAAGATTGAAAATTTTGGACAGGCGGGATATCTTAGCTCACAAGAAGTATTTAAGTTGATTCACCAGCTGAGAACAGGGATGAACCCCGATATTGTGATATTTTATGATGGCTATAATGATCTGGGTGTTAAAGCTTCCGGATACCCGCACATGTTTTTAACGCAACAGGTGTTTGAATTTTTTGTTCATCATGAAACTTATCCTTTTTCTCATACCGTCAACCATACTTATTCGCATCTTGCGAATTTGGGAATTGCAAATGAAAAAACTTGGGAGGAAATGAAGGGAGAAGTTGATTATATTGATTACTTTAGCTATGATTTTATTCATCAAGAACATGATGAGATTAAGAAGTACGAAGAGGCTATGAGGCTTTATCTTGAAAACGTGAAAATCATTGAATCCCTGGAAGACACCTACGGATTTCAATCATTCTTTTATTGGCAGCCGGATATAACCACCAAAAAAGATCATTCAGAAAAAGAAAAAGAATTTATAGAAAAACACTCTTCGTTGATTAATTATTACAAGGACTCAGAAGGAACAGTTGATGAATTTTTAAATCGGTCCGATAAGGTGAAAGATTTAAGGAGAATTTTTGATGATTATTCGGATACGATTTACAGTGATGCTGTTCATAAACTTCCCGAAGGGAACAAGGTTGTAGCCGAAAAAATAGCGAATAATTTAATAGAATATTTGCAAAATTAATTTCTTAATTTTGTTCCTCAAGCATGTAACAATTTAACGAAAAAGAAATATTTTTTACCGGGTTTAAAATTATACAAAAAGTAGTGATAAGAAGTGCCAGTATTAAAGACAACCCCGAAAGTGGTGGGTAAGAGGAATACATTAATTTATTGTTAGTTTACCTCTACACATCGAGGTAAACTATTCTTTTTGGCCAATTGAGTCTTTTTTTTAAAGTAAAATTTTGATATAGTTATTGAAGACAAGTTCAGTTAAACCCATTATATGGAAAAGATAAAAATAGAAATAAACAAAAAAGAGAAATACGCTTTGGTTTTTGTCGATTCGGAACTTTATTCCCTTGAATCGGTTTATGATGCGGCTTATAATTTCTTGGACAAGGCTTATGTTCTTTTGGACGGGGATCCGGAAACAGTTATTGAAGTGAAATTAAGAGGAAAAGAGGAAATGAATAAAGATGAATTGGAAAATTTGGCTAATGAATTTTTTAATGAATTAATCAATACGGGAATAAGGGAGAAAATTTTTAAAGATAATAAGAAAATAAGGGAATATATCGTAAGTGCAGCCTTGATAGGAGCTTCCAAAGATTTGCAAGAGCGAATCAGGGCGGAGAAAGAGGGGGTTTCACTTGATTTTCTTGAAGAAGATGAAGAGGGTTGGGACGAAGATCCTTTGGGAATCGCTACTCCTTGGGAAGAAAAACATAAAAATGAAGACGGCAGTGAAGGTAAGAAATAAATTAACTGAGAGTTATGATCTCCAAAAAATCAGAATTTGAAAATTTAAATTTCAACGCGAAACACCTCAACCCTTTTCATTTTAAGGAATTTGAAGACGAATATCTTTTGACCAATGATTTCGGTTATTACAAATTTATTTCACCTGAGAACTTTGAGAAATTATTAAAAAATGATTTGAATAAAAGCTCTGAGCTGTATAATGAGTTGTGGAGAAAAGGATTTTTAAAGCGAGACCTTTCCAAGCATGAGCCGTTAAGTGAGCAATACAGAAAGAAAAAAGCCTCTCTTTTTTCCGGGCCGGGTTTGCATATAATCGTAGTGACTTTGAGGTGTAATCAAAATTGCATATATTGTCAGGCGAGTGCAAAAGATTTAACAGACAAAGGTTTGGATATGGACATAGAAACCGCCGAGCGGACCGTCAATAGAATTTTTGAAACCCCCAATGATCATATAACGATTGAATTTCAAGGAGGGGAGCCCTTGGTAAACTGGGAAGCGGTTAAGTTCATTGTGGAATATGCCAGGGAGAAAGAAAAAGAAACCAACAAAGAGGTTGATTTTTCGTTAGTCACTAATCTTTCTTTGCTAACGGAAGAAAGGCTTGACTTTTTAGCTGAAAAATTGGTGGGGATTTGCACTTCTCTGGACGGGCCGGAAGAAGTTCACAACAAAAACCGACCTTATCCGAAAGGAAACGGATACGCGGAAACCGTAAAATGGATAAAAAAATATAGGCAAAAAAAAGAAGAGATGGAAAAAAAGGGCAAAACTTTGACCAGAATCAACTCTCTCGTCACTTTATCGAAAATATCCTTGGATTATCCCGAAGAAATTATCAACGAGTATCTCAGGCTCAACTTTCGGGGGATACACTTGAGACCTCTCAGTTATTTGGGCTACTCGTCAGGCAACTTCAAAGATAAAATGGGATATCCGGTAGAAGATTTTTTGGATTTTTGGAAAGAGTCTCTGGACTATATCGTAGAAATAAATAATTTGGGCAATTATTTTCATGAAAGAGAGACGAGGATAAGACTCAGGAAAATATTGGTAAGGCAGGATCCGGGATATACGGATCTCAGCTCCCCTTGTGGGGCGGCGATAGGGCAAATGCTTTATAATTATGATGGAGATGTATATACTTGTGATGAAGGAAGAATGATTGAAGACGATACTTTTAAAATCGGAGAAGTGAAAAAAGACAGCTATGAAGATATGATTGGCAGTGACACCACACAAGCGGTAATAAATTGCTCTCTTTTAGACAACTTTCCTTGTCGATCTTGCGTTTACAAACCATTTTGCGGAGTTTGTCCCGTTAAAAACTACAATAATTACGGGAATATGTTTCCGCAAATGAAAAACACAGGATGGTGTAAGTTGCAAAAAGGTCAATTCGATTACATATTCTCCAAACTGAAAGATGACAAATACAGGAAGGTTTTTGAAAGTTGGGTTGATTATTATAAAGATTAAAAAATGACTTTAATAAATCTTGCTTTCACGGTCCCTCTTTTATCCATAGGGGCCGTTGTCAGTTATATAGATGTCAAGAAAGGAACTATCCCCAACAAATATATTTTAGCCGGGTTTTCCTGGGGAGCTGCTTTGTATTCGTTTCTGTTTTTTTATCATGTATTATTTTTAAATTCGACTGATGTTTTCAACTACCTTCCTCCCGCCGTTTTAAACGGCATTATAGCCGTATCAGTGGGTTATTTAATTTGGAGATTGGGATTTTGGTCAGCCGGTGACGGAAAACTTTTCGGGTTGTACGGGCTTCTTCTGCCACTGGAGTATTATTCCGATTTCTATATAGAATACTTTCCCGCTTTCGCGCTTCTTGCCAATCTGGCCATACCCTTGCTTTTACTGCTTGCTGGCAAAGCCCTGATGTCCGCTTTTAAAAAACGGGGAAAAATACTGAAAAAACTAAAAGAAAGAGAGTTTTTGAAACCACATAATCTTAGAAGATACGGTCGAACGGTTTTTATTTTTGTAACCGATATCACGATGGCAATGATAGTTATCAGGTTTTTGGTTTCAGTTTTTGAAAGAGTCTTATTAATGCCTCCGAACGGTTTTGTTATTTTTATCCTTCTCGTGGTCTTGATGTATGGTTTTAGAAAATTGAAGCTGAGGTTCCCGATACTGGAATTTATAAAGTACTTTTTAATTATTCTCTTTTTTGGTAACTTTTTAGTTCAGTTTGATTTTCAATCCATTTTTAATTTTGCAAGGATGATTGCCGTGTTTGCAATATTCATAGGACTACTCAGGTCAATATTGCTTTTTTACGTCAACTCCGAAGAGACCGAAGAGATAAAAGCGAACGAAGTTGAAGAGGGCATGGTTCTCACAAAAGAGTGGAAAACGTATTTTTCACAAAAAATTTCCCAATTGAAAAAAAATGATAAACATAAACACTTCGATAATTTGAAGGGAGGAGGTCTTACAAAAAAACAAGCTGAAATCATAAGGGAGCTTTTCGCAAGTGATGATAATTACCGGGTCAAAATTTGCAACACATTGCCGTTTGCCCCCTTTATGCTTTTAGCGGCGGGGATTTCGGTTCTCACTCACAGCTCTTTCGTACCGGTTCTCATTGATTTCTTCAATATGTTTGTTCATTTTTAATCTCTTTTTGATTTTTATTTAACTTTGCACTATAATTTTTAAAAGGAGTGGTGAATTATTTTTTAATATTTTAATATGGATAAAAATAAAAAAATAAAATTAAGTGTAGCTCTTTCGATAGGGGTTATAATTCTTTTTTTGGCCGGATTCTTCTTGTTGGGAGGAGAGAAGTACACTGAAGAACACTCACCGGAAATTGACAAAAGTACGACGTTGGAGGAGGCGAGTAAGGTGGCGGAAACTTGGATTATAGAGCATTCAGCAACTTATCGAGAAAGGGGAGGTAGCGGTCTGTCTCTGTTGGAAAGTGAAGAATTGGCAGAGGGGTGGTATGATTTTGTTTTTGAGTTTACAACCGAAGATTCCGGATACGGTAGACCGGAAGACGGAATGGAAGAGGAAAAAGATTCTGAAAAAGAAGTCCGGGAAATTATCGTTAGAACTTATTATAACCATCTCAAAGCGGCGATAGTGGATGGCGCGTATGATGATTTAAGCCTGATGCCCGTTGAAGAAATAGATATGCCGGAGCCCGGTATTTATGATGAAGATGAAGAAGAATTGGCAGATGATCAAGAAAACGAAAAAACGGAAACTGAATATATTGAAAACGATGACGAGGCACAAGTTGAAGAAGAAGATGATAAAAGCTCTTCGCCGGAAGAATTATTTCAGTGATTTTTCAACTAATTTTGGAAGAATTGTTTTGATGAGCTTATTACCGCTCAATCTTAACATCCCTTTTGTGGCGGTTAAAGATTGAGGGAATAAAAAAGTCCGCTACTAAATCGAAATTGGATTCGCACGACGTCCAGCAACCGGAGCACTTCTCCGGATTCATGTCTTTTCTCTCTTTTACCCCTCTACTACATGCGAATATTTCACCTTTCGGGTTAACGTATTTTCTGTTTATTCCCGCATAGCATTTTCTTTTCCTCTCTTTCTTTTTTAGAATTTTTCTCATGTTTTTTGTACATCTCTTATTCAGAAAGCTCATTTCTGATTTATTTATTTTAATGAAATCATCGATTATTTTTATTTTATCTTTATTGATTATCTCTTCTATGCTGTTTTCCTCTTTATTGTTGTAGAATTGTTCATTAGCTATAGCGAAGCCCAACCACAAATCTTTTTCTTTCCGGATAAAATCAAAATCTTCTTTTCTGTGAATGGTTATTATGTTATAGAATGTAAAACCCTTTCCGCATATCGGTATTTTTTTTCCGAACTTTTTCTTTAATTTTTCCGCTACTTTTCTGGTTTTTTTATAATTTTCACGCGCCTCTTCTATACGAGTTTCTCTAAGCCCCCACTTTTCGGAGGGGATGTAGTGAAGCCCCAAATATAAGTTCAGTCCCGGAAATTCCGTAAGTAAATTTTCTACGAACCGGTGAACTTGTTTAGGTCGAGAACAGTTCGTGTTTATGGAGATATATTTTAATTTTGGGTTTGCTTTTTTTATTTTTTTCACGAATTCGAACAATCTTTCTTCCTGCAAGAAGGGTTCACCGCCGGTGATGGACAAAAAGAACAAGTCGTTTTCGAATTTTTTAATTATCAACTCTTCTTTTTCTTTCGGAATAAAGGTATCTTTGCTGTTTTTCCAGTTGCCACAGCTAATACATCTATAATTACAACTGTTATTAACCTTGATCAGAAGGCGGTATATGTCCTTTTTCTCTCTCCCTAAAATCGTAAAAATCTTCATTTTTAAATCTTTTAGACCGAATTCAAGAAGCCAAAGAATATCTTTTAGAAAATGTTTAAGATTCATTTCAATAGTTAACTTTACTTTTTAAAAACTACAAACTTGTAACCCAAAAAATCCCAAATCATCACGATGACTAAACCGGTCAATGCCCCAAGATTGGCATGAATTTCATCCGTGATTCCGGGAAGCGTGTTTTTGAGTGTGGAAAAAACAATTGTTGCAACCATTACGTTCAGGCCCATTCCGATAAAAGCTATCAGAAAAAAGGACCCCATTTCTTTTTTCATCTTCTTCCCGGATGTTTTTGTTTTGAATACCCATTTTTTATTCCAAAAAAAGCTGTTGGTGACCGCAAATAAAACTGAGGTGGTTTTAAAAATAAAATAATTTAAATTTGTTGTCCCGAGACCGAATAGAAGGATGAGCAGATTCAGTATGGAAAAATCTATGACCGTATTCAAAAGACCCGTCAGGAAAAATTTTATAAACTGATCTCTGGTCTTTCGGAAATTCATTGTCCTCATCTTTTCAATCATATCTTTTTTTAATTTTCAGCAGGCTTTTTAGAGTTTTGAAATAATCAAAAAAGCCCACCGCCGAATCGGGGCTATTTTTCCATGTAATCGGCAGCTCTTTCACTCTTATTTTTTTAATTTCAGCTATTTTTAAAATTTCGAAATCGAACCCCCACCCTGAACATCTTGCCTCCGGAATCACTTTTTCCACTGCTTCTTTTGTAAACAGCTTAAAACCACATTGTGTATCCGCATAACTTAATTTCAGAATTTTTCTTATTAACAAATTTCCGCTTTTTCCTAAAATTTCTTTATAAAAGGGTTGCCTTTTATCTATTTTACTTTTCGGCAAACCTCTGGAACCGATAATGATATCATATCCTTGAATATGGGGGAGAAAATCGAAAAGATGAGTGATCGAAGTGGAATTATCCGCATCTGTGTAAAGTCGTAATTTTTCATTTGCCGCCAGCAATCCGGCTTTCAAGGCCTCTCCTTTTCCTTTGTTTTTAACGAATCGAATTAATCTTATATTCGGGTCTTTTATTGTTTTTACTTTATCACAGGTGTTGTCGGTAGAACCGTCGTCTACTACGACTATTTCATAATTGAATTTTTTCCCCTTTAACTCTCTTCGGATCTCGCCTATAGTCGATTCGATGTTTTTTTCCTCGTTGTATGCCGGTATGATTATTGATATTTCCTTTTTGACCATTAGACTTTTTAGCAATGATTAATCGGCCGCTTCACCATTATAGCACCTCAAAAATATTCAACAAATATATTCATATATTTAATGCCGGCTTTGTCCGGTTAGGGCTTTGATATATGTTAGAGTTTAATTTATAATTACTAAAGAGGCTTAACCTTTAGATTTTATGAAAAGAGAAGTTGAGAAAAAAAGAAATCTCTACGAAAGATATTTGGATGAAGGCATCTTCGGAACCGGGGAAAATTATTCTACGTCCGGTTTGGTTTCGGAAATTTACGGCAGAGTTTATGGAAAGAAAGAAATCGGAATTCGGGAAATATTGAAGACTTGGCGATCCTTTTTGAAGCAAAAAAAACGAATGGGACATCTCAGTTTATATACCCATATCCCTTATTGTTATGAAAGATGCCATTATTGCTACACCACGAGCTGTAAATTGGAAGACGAGGAAGATCTTGAGAAATATGTGAAAAAATTGGTTAAATATTACCATGTTTTTGAAGAAACTTTTAAAAATGAAACTTTTGATAATCTTTATATAGGAGGCGGAACCCCCAGTATTTTAACGGAAGATCTTTTGGAACTTCTTCTTTCCGAGCTGTTTGATTGTTTCCGAATCGGAAAAGAAGGAGAAAGAACTTTTGAAAACGATCCCCGAAATTTTTCTGTTGAAAAATTAAAGATTGTAAAAAAATACGGCATAAACAGGGTTAGCTTCGGAGTTCAAAGTTTTAACGAAGAGGTGTTAAAGTTAAATAACAGGGTGGATCAAACGGAAGAGCAAGTCAAAAAAGCGATAGCCGGTGCGAAAAAGGTTGGTTTTGACTGCATAAATCTTGATTTGATGGTCGGACTTTACGGGGAAGACGAAGAATCAATCATTGAGAGCTTTAAAAAGGCATTGAAATTGAAACCCGATTCAATAAGCGTGTATACGGTTCAACCGGTAGGGGGCTATTTGACGAGGGTATATAATGTTGATAAAGAAGAATTTTTTAACCACAGGGAAAAATTGATGAATAATGTTATGGATGATTTTTTAAGAATTGCCGAAAGTGAGGGCTATCATTTGCCGGGAATTGAAAAAGATATTGAAAATGCAACAAGAAATAAGCATTTGAACAATGCCGATTGTTTACAAGTGGTAAAAAAGGATTTTGAATATGATCCGGCCACCAAATATGTTTCGCATCCGGTATATGAATTAAATTCTATTTTGGGATTCGGAAGAGGAAGTGGATCCACGATAACCGGCCGGTTAAGGTATGAAATGACACGCCCTCTGACTAAAAACCCAAAGGAGTATAGATTCAAGGGCCTTGAATATGATTTGAGAAGAGAGATGTTGAAAAATGTAATAATTACTTTTTCCATTAACAATTCGATGTCTCTTCAAAAATTCAAAAATAAATTCGGGAGGTCTTTTCTGGATGAATTCAACCGCTCTTTGCGAGAGTTGAAGGAAGCGAAAATAGTTTCGGTGGATGGAGATAAAATAAATTTCAACTGTGAAGACCCGAAAGAGAGATTGGTTCATTTACTGTTTTTCTTTGAGGAAAAAGATATCGATGCTTACGTTAAAAAAGTGAAAAAAATTAAAAAAGGAAAAAAAGGTAACGGGCGGAGCCGGATAAAAATAGATAAGACGTTACGGGAAAAAATTGAGTCGGTTGAAGGAAGAATCAATAAAAATGAAACGGAAAGAATCGAAGGACGAATTGTTAAAAAAAACAATGATGAGATAGTTTTACGTTCTGAGGAAGAAGATTTTAAAATAAATACCGAAGGTAGCTTTTTAGTGGTTGAAGTGCTTCTGAAAGAGGATGATTTTCAACCGATTAGAAAAAAAGAATCTGAATTGAAAGACTTAAAAAAAGGGGACTCTTTGGTGGTCACCATTTGCAATAAAGATCCGGAATTAACTCCCTTTCTAATTCAAAAGATGTCAGTTGTCGATTAATTTCAGTTCTAATTCAGTTCATTTGAATTGACAAAGGTAATTCGATTTAATATTCTTAAATAAGTAAAGTGTAATTAATATAAGAATATGCCAAATACACAAAACAACCGAAACGAAAAACATCTACATAGTGCCGGTCCCATCGGACTCACGCCCGATGTGCAAAGAGGATTGAGGGCTCTTATTCGATTGGCAATTGAAGATGATTTTTTAAAAATAAGAGAAGTTGTGAATAAGGAAAACATACCTCCGATGAATCTGGAAAATATTTTTTCTTTATTTGAAAAAAATGGTTTGATAAAATCTAAAAAAGGAGCGACCGAAGGTTATGAATTAGCTTCGGATCCTAAAAATATAAACTTGAAAATAATAATAGAAGCTATCCAAGGCAATATGAATTTGGTGAGATGCATTGATGGAGACTGTGAAAAAATTGACACGTGTCGCTCCGCCCCCGTTTGGAAATCCTTGGATAAAATCATCAAGGAAAAATTTGAAGAAATTACGCTTGCCAATTTAGTTGAAAGTTACGAAGACAAAAAATAAACTTAATCAATTTAAATTCAACTATGTATAAGTACGGAAATTTAATTTACGACAATGCCAAGGGGTGGGTTTTTATAAAGGAGGATGAAGAGGAGAATTTGAACTCTGAAACGCTAATTTCCTCTTTGAATTATCTGGGTGAGGATGGATGGGATTTGGTTTGCTATGCCGATAAGTTGGGTTATTTGCTTCGGTTGAAAAAATAGATCGAAAAATAAATCACTCAGATTATGGAAAGACTTGAAAAAAACAAAAAAGGATGGGTTTTTTGCAGATAATTTTAGCGGCGGCTGTTTGGCCGCCGATGTTTTTTACATGTTTTTTGGGCTTGTGCGGTCTCCATTCAGGCCGAGAGAAAAGCAAGTTTTTTCAACCGGAGAAGGGCTGCATTTCGACTTGGCAGATAAATATAATCAGTTGGATCTGAATTGTGTTCTTGATTTTTATGATGAATTGGAAGAAAAGATTCTTATTATTTAGAGCTATTAGTGGACGATAAAGGGTTAGCCTCTTATCTGTCGAAGTCGTTCAAGATACGGGAGTGGAAAATGTTGAAGAGGGAGAAAGGGAATTGTTTGCACAACTTCTAGTTAAGCTTAGATTAAAGAACATTAATAAAAGCAGTAACCAAACTTGTTTTAAGATAATGACTTGATTTGAGTTTCGGACATAATCTT
>Ga0207421_10002030_pt1 | contig 25593 bp, 25 predicted proteins | sample SodLakKL_010_SED_4_FD_187542 | JGI IMG/M metagenome (GOLD analysis project Ga0207421, IMG submission 187542) | Alkaline sediment microbial communities from Lake Tanatar, Kulunda Steppe, Russia - 8KL_010_SED (SPAdes) (version 2) | ecosystem: Environmental > Aquatic > Non-marine Saline and... | reverse complement strand
GTCGTGACCACGGCGTGACCAAGGTCCGACCTCGGCGCGACCGTGACCGGGGGCGGGAACCGGACGAGAGTGGCCGGCTCGCTTCCCCGGATCGGCCTGGGTGGGCGCCGTGGGGTCGGGAACCGGCCGGGGGTGTCCGGCCGTCGACCCCGCTCCGCGCCGGCCCGACCAGCGGGCCCGTGGTCGGGTCAGTACCCCGGTGCCCGTGGGACCACGGTGACGGGGATCTGGCTGTGCTGGACCAGCGAGCTGGCGACGCTGCCGAGCACGAGCTTCGACACCGGTCCCAGCCCACGCGAGCCCACCACCACCAGGTCAGCCCCTCGCTCCTCGGCGACATCCAGCAGCGCGGTGCGCGCGTCGCCCTCGGCGACCACCGACTCATGCTCCTCCAGGCCGCGCGTGTGCAGCGGGACGCACCACTCCTCCAGGAGGTCCTGGACGCTCCGCCCGCTGGTCGCCAGGGGTTGCACGCTCGCGTCCGGGATCCCGCCGGGGGCCGCCGCGTGCACCGCGATGATCCGCGCACCGGTCCGCTCCGCGAGATCGGCCGCCAGCACCAGGGCGCGGGTGGCGTGCGCCGAGCCGTCCACGCCGACCGCGATGGTGTCGAGCCGGACGTGCCCGTCCCGCGGAAGGTGACGCACGACCGTCACCGGGCAGGGCGCGTGCTCGCACAGCTGTCGGCTGACCGAGCCGAGCATCAGCCCGCGGAAGCCGCCCATGCCGCGGGACCCGACGACCACCATCGACGCATGCCCGGCCGCGAGGTTGAGCAGCGCGCTGCTCGTCGGCCCGCGGACCACCTCGACGGTCACGTCGAGGTCGGGGGCGTCGCCGATCGTCTCGGTCACCAGCTTGGTCAGGTGCTTGTTGAGCATCGCATCCGCGTGCGCCGGGTCGGGTAGCTCCACCCGACCGATCCGCACGACCGTGTCCGACGGATACTGCCACGCCTCGACGACGTGCAGCGGGACACCGAGATGCCGTGCGGCACCGGCTGCCCACTGCAGCGCCAGCCTCGAGCACGTCGAGGTGTCGACGCCGACCAGCATCGCCCCGCTCGCGGTCGAGGTCCGGAGCTCCGTGGCCATGGATCACCCTCCTCGCAGGGGTGTCCATCATCGCCAAGGGTGCTGGCGGCGGGCCAGGGTCCGAGGTCACAGCCAGATGTGGCGGCGGTCCGAGCCCACGTACCACCGTTCCGGCGTCACAGCAGTCCGTGACGTCGGGCCACCTCGACGGCCTCCCGGCGTCCGCTCACGTCGAGCTTGCGGTACAGGGCGCGCAGGTGGGTCTTGACGGTGTTGACCGACACTCCCTGGGCGGTCGCGATCTCGAGCGCGGTCAACAGCGACGGCAGCTCGCGCAGTACCCGGGCCTCGGCCGGCGTGAGCGTCGGAACCTCGCCGGTGTCGTCGGCGCTGCCGAGGCACCTGACCACCCGCGCGGCGAGCCCGTCGGCTCGGGCGAGCCGGTCCAGGTCGCTCCGTAGCAGCTCCTGGACCGCGGGGCTGGCATCGACGAAGGGGCGCAGTAGCTGCGTGGGCGCGGCGATGGCCAGCGCCTGCAGCAAGGTGGACTCGCCGGCACCGGCGGGCGCAGAGACCAGGGTGACCTCGGCGGGCTCCTCGACCAGCCGGGTGAGCAACCGCGGCCGCGGGATCGGCGACGAGGTGGTGCCGTCGGGGAGCCCGCCCGTGCCGAGGTCGCCCTTCGACGTCACCACGGGCCGGTCAGCTCCCAGCACGGTCATGCGCCCTCTCCATGCGTTCGGCAGGCGCCCAGCCGACCGTGAGACGAGATGGGCGCCGCCGCTCGCTAGCGTCGGTGACGCTAACGGACGCCGGCGCTCCCGGCGCGTCGACCCTGGAGGGACCATGACCGCTGATGTCGCAGCCATCGTGCTCGCCGCCGGGCAGGGGACCCGGTTCCGTTCCGACACCGCGAAGGTCCTGCACCGGGCCGCGGGCCGTAGCCTGCTGGGTCACGTCCTGGAGGCGGTCCGACCACTTGAGCTCGGTCAGGTGCTCGTCGTCGTCGGTCATCAGGCCGATGAGGTCAGCGCCGAGGTCGAGGCGCGTCGGTTGCCCGGTGCGGGGATCGTGCTGCAGGCCGAGCAGCGCGGGACCGGGCACGCGGTCCAGGAGGCCGTGCCGGCGCTCGACCCGGGTATCCGGCGGGTGCTGATCCTGCCCGGCGACACGCCTCTGTTGACACCTGAGGTCCTCACGGAGCTGCTCACGGCCGGCCATGCCGGGGGCGCGCTGCTGACGGCACGGATGTCCGATCCGAGCGGCTACGGACGTGTCGTCCGCGCTGAGGCCGGCACGGTCGCACGGGTCGTCGAGCACCGCGACGCCACCCCAGCCGAGCGCGCCATCGACGAGATCAACGCCGGGATGTACCTCCTCGATCGCGAGCTGCTCGAGAGCGCGCTGGCCCGTCTAAGCGACGACAACGCCCAGGGCGAGCTGTACCTCACCGACGTGGTCGAGCTGCTGGCGGGCCAGGGGGCACCCGTGGCGGCGGTGGCCGCCGAAGCCGCGCGGATCGCGGGCGTGAACGACCGGTCCCAGCTCGCGGTAGCCGCGGCAGCGCTGCGGCGTGCGCACCTCGAGCACCTGATGCGCGAGGTCGGGGTGAGCGTGACCGACCCCGCGACGACCTACGTGGACGTCGACGTCGAGGTGGCACGTGACGCGGTCCTGTTGCCCGGCACGATCCTCGAGTCGGGCACCACAGTGGGGCCCCGCTCCGTCATCGGACCCCACTCGCACCTGACCCGGTGCACGATCGGAGCGGACGTCACCCTCCACAGCACGCGGGCGAGCGACGCGGTCGTGGGTGACGGGGCGACCGTCGGGCCCTACACCCACCTCAGGCCCGGGACGCAGCTCGGCCGCTCGACCAAGGTGGGGGCCTTCGCGGAGACCAAGAACGCGGTGGTGGGGGAGGGCAGCAAGGTGCCGCACCTCGCCTACGTCGGTGATGCCACCATCGGTGAGCAGGTGAACATCTCCTGCGGGGTGATCACCGTCAACTACGACGGTCGGACGAAGTCGCACACCACGATCGAGGACGGTGCGTTCGTGGGCTGCGACACGATGCTGATCGCCCCGGTGACGATCGGCGCCGGCGCGTACACGGCGGCGGGGTCGACCATCACCGACGACGTCCCTGCGCGCGCGCTGGCGATCGCGCGTTCCCGCCAGACCGTCAAGGAGGGGTGGGTCGACCGGCGGTGAGCGGACCGGCCGGTGCTGCGTCCCGGGCACGTGCGGGCTAGCGTCGCAGGTCCACCGACACCGTCCCGGGGAACCGATGGAAGTCGTCACCAAGAAACGGATGATGATCTTCGCCGGGTCGTCGTACCCGGAGCTGGCCCGTGAGGTCGCCGACCACCTCGGGATGCGGCTCGGCCAGGTGAAACTGTCCCGGTTCGCCAACGGCGAGCTGTATGCCCGTTTCGCCGAGTCGGTCCGCGGGGCCGATGCCTTCGTGCTGCAGTCGCATCTGACGATGCCCGATGGGATGAGCATCAACGACTTCATCATCGAGCAGCTCGTCATGCTCGATGCCCTGAAGCGGGCCTCGGCCAAGCGCACCGTCGCCGTGATCCCCTACTACGGCTACTCGCGCTCCGACAAGAAGGCCCAGTCCCGCGAGTCGATCTCCGCGCGGATGATCGCCGACATGTACGAGTCGGTCGGGGTCGACCGCATCATGTCCGTCGACCTGCACACGGGCCAGATCCAGGGGTTCTTCCACGACCCCTTCGACCACCTCACCGCCCTGCCGCTGCTCAAGTCCTGGATCGTGGAGCACACCGATCCCGAGGAGCGCGTGATCGTCTCGCCCGACGCCGGTCGGGTCCGGCTGACGGAGAAGTTCGCGGGCCACCTCGGTGCCCCGATCGCGATCCTGCACAAACGTCGTGACCCCGCCCAGCACAACGTCTCGGTGACCTTGGACGTGATCGGTGATGTGTCGGGGCGCACCGCGATCCTGATCGATGACATGATCGACACCGCCGGGACGATCGTGGGGGCGGCCGAGCTGCTCAAGCAGCGTGGCGCCAAGCGGGTCGTGGCCTGTGCGACCCACCCGATCTTCTCCGAGCCTGCGGCCGAGCGGCTCGAGAACTCGGTGATCGAGTCCGTCGTGGTGACCAACACGATCCCGATCCCGCCGGAACGCCGGTTCAGCAAGCTCGTGGTGCTCTCGATCGCTCCCATCCTCGCTTCGGCGCTGCGCGCGGTGTTCGAGGACCAGTCGGTGTCGGAGATCTTCCAGGGCGAGAACAACTGAGGCTGGACGCCGCGCTTCGGCCGGTGCGGGTTGCCGACGTCGCGAGCGTGGCGGTACCGTAGGGATCACGGCCCGCCTTCGTCGCGGGCCGAGCGTGTGTCTCCCTCCGGAGGTGACGGCAGCGATCGGGGCACGCTCGTCCCGGCGCCGCCGCCGATGGAGGTCGCCTCGCGCGCCCCACGTGCCATCTCGCCGCCGTCACGACGGTGACCGACCCGCGTCGGGGACCTGCCACGACAAGGAACAACAGATGTCCGATCAGCTCCGCATCGTCGCCGATCACCGGACCCAGCTCGGGAAGGGTGCCACCGGGCGCCTGCGCCGCACCGGCCGCCTCCCGGGCATCGTCTACGGCTACCAGGTGGATCCCACCCCCGTCCACGTCGATGCGCTCGCGCTCTACCACGCGCTGCACACCGAGGCGGGCGCCAACGCCCTCATCCGCCTCGAGTTCGACGGGGACACCCACCTGACCGTGGCCCGTGACGTGCAGCGCCACCCAGTGAAGGGTGAGATGCAGCACGTGGACTTCCTGGCCGTGGACAAGGACGTGCAGATCTCCGTCGAGGTCCCGGTGCACCTGACCGAGGAGGACGACCTCGGCGACGACAGCGGGGTGGTGAACCAGATCCTCTACACCGTCCCGGTGCTCGTGAAGCCGCTGGAGGTGCCGAACTACTTCGAGCTGTCCATCGCCGGTCTGGAGATCGGCGACGTCAAGCGGGTCGAGGACCTGGCCGGGCTGCTGCCCGCCGGTGCGGAGTTCGACATCGAGCCCGAACGCACCGTCATCACCATCAACGCCCCGATGTCCGAGGAGGCCCTCGAAGCCCTGGAGGAGAGCGCCGGGATCGAGGCCGACGAGCCGGAACTGATCGGCGAGGAGCCCGAGGAGGCGCCCGCCGACGAGTCCTCCGACGACGCGGGCTGAACCCCTGCGCCTGCCGGGTGTGCGCCGCAGGTCCAGGACCGATCACGCGGGCCTGGAGGATGTCGTGGCCGACGACCGCTGGCTGGTGGTCGGTCTCGGCAACCCGGGGGACCGCTACGAGCACACGCGGCACAACGTGGGTGCGGACGCCGTCAGGCGCCTGGCGGTGGAGCAGCACGGGTCGTTCTCACGCAACAAGCGGACGCGGTGCGACATCGCCGAGGTGACGGTGGGCGACCACCGGCTCGTGCTCGCGGTCCCCGACAGCTACATGAACCTCTCGGGTGATCCGACCCAGGCGGCGGCGGCCTGGTACAAGGTCCCTACCGAGCGCGTGATCGTCTGCCACGACGACCTCGATCTCGAACCCGGGCGGCTGCGGCTCAAGCGCGGCGGGAGCCACGCGGGCCACAACGGGCTCAAGGACATCGACCGGGCGTTGGGCAGCCGCGACTACCTGCGAGTCAGGATCGGTATCGGCCGCCCACCGGGGCGCATGCCGGCCCGCGACCACGTGCTCCGGCGGTTCCCGCCCTCCGAACGTGAGACGATGGACATCGCGCTCACGGAGGCGGCCGAGGCGGTGGTCACGCTCGTGACCGACGGGCTCGAGCCGGCGCAGAACCGGTACCACACCAGATGACGTGCCAGGCCGCGACGTGAGACGCGGGGTCGTGAGCTGAGGAGGAGCCCGTGAGGGAGAGGTTGCAGCAGATCCGGCAGGCCTGGACCCAGGTCCGCCAGGTCGATCCCAAGGTGGTGCCCTGGACCCTGCTCGGGGCCACGCTCGGGCTGCTGCTCGGTGTGGGGCTGGGTGCGGTGTCGCCCTTCCTCACCTTGGTGTTCATGCCCGTCTTCGGTCTGATGTTCGCCCTCCTTGGGGCGCTGCTGGTGTTCAACCGCCGGGCCAGCAAGGCGCAGTACACCGCCATCGAGGGCCAACCGGGTGCGGCCGCGGCGGTGCTGCAGTCCCTGCGGGGCCAGTGGTTCGTCACCCCTGCGGTGGCGGTCAACGCCAAGCAGGACATGGTGCACCGCGTGATCGGTCGGTGCGGGATCGTGCTCGTCGGCGAAGGGGCCGGTCAGCGCGTCAAGGGCCTGCTCGCCAAGGAACGCAAGCGCATGAGCAGGTCCGCCGCAGACGTCACCGTCACGACCATCGTCGTCGGCGACCGCGAGGGCGAGACCCCGCTCCGCAAGCTCCAGGCGACCCTGACCAAGCTGCCGCGGGAGCTGAAGAAGGGCGAGGTGCCCAAGCTGGAGCGCAAGCTCAAGCCCCTCGACCGGGATCTGCCGATCCCCAAGGGCATCGACCCGATGTCCGCGGCGAACCGCCGCCGTCCCAAGCCGCGCTGACCGCCGGTCGGACACCGTCCCGACCGGCCCTCGCGAGGAACCCCTTGGCTGCTCCCAGTGACCTGCCCCGCTCGGTCGACGACGTCCTCGACCCGGGGATCGCGGTGGGGGCGCTGGCCGTCGCGCTGCGGCCGGGCCGCTCCCACTGGGATGGGATCGTCCCAGGCGAGGACCTGGTCTGCGTGCCGTCGGCGCGGCCCTACCTGCTGAGTCTGCTGGCCGAGCAGGCGCACCCGCTGTTGGTCCTGACCCCGCGGACCTCCGACGCCGAGACCGTCGCGGACGGCCTGGCCGCCTACCTCGGCGAGGATCGGGTCAGCGTCTTCCCCGCCTGGGAGACGTTGCCCCACGAGCGGTTGTCACCGCAGCCCGCCACCGTCGGCCGGCGGCTGGCCGTCCTGGACCGACTGACCCACCCCGATGAGCACGAGGCCCCCCTGGTGGCGATCGTGGCGCCGGTCCGAGCCGCGCTGCAGCCGATGGACCCGAACCTGGCCGCCCAGCGGCCGGTCACCGTGACGTCGAGATGGTCGGGGTTCGACACGCTCACCGACCGTCTCGGGGCGCTCGGCTACAGCCGGACCCCCCAGGTGGAGTCCCGGGGGGAGTTCGCCGTACGCGGCGGGATCGTCGATGTGTTCCCCACGGCGGGCGACCACGCGGTCCGGGTGGAGTTCTGGGGCGACGAGGTCGAGTCGCTGCGGGAGTTCAGTGTCGGCGATCAGCGGTCCACCGAGCCGATCGAGGAGGTCGTGATCGACCCGGCTCGGGAGTTGGTGCTGGACGCGGAGCTGCGTGCCCGGGCCCGGGAGGCCATCGCCGAGTGGCCCCAGCTGACCGATGAGCTCGACCGGCTCGCTGACGGCCAGTCCTTCGAGGGCGCCGAATCGCTGGTCACGATGCTGGCGCCCGAGCCGGCGTTGCTGGTCGACTTCCTCCCGGCGACGGCCGGGATCGCCCTGGTCGATCCACTGTTGCTCGAGGAGCGCGCCGGCAAGCTCCGTGAGGAGGCCGAGGTCCTGGCCGACACGGCCTGGCGGACGGCGGCGAGCCTGGGTGGGGTGCTCGCCCCCCGTGGCCGCACGGGCGCCCGGGCCGATGCGGGCGGGCGGACGCGGGTGGAGGGGTTCGCGGAGCCTGGTGACCTGCTGGCTCGGGGACCGGAGCGCAGCTGGCGGCTCACCCCGTTCGCGGCCGCTGAGGGTCGACGCCTCGATACCGCCGCCTGGGACTCCTTCCGCGGCGACATCGTGACTGCCGCCACCCGCCTGCGCGGGCTCCTCGGCGCCGGCGAGCGCGTCATCGTGTCGGCCGACGCCGACGGCCCGGCCCGACGTATCGCCGACGTGCTCCGGGAGCAGGGGGTGCCTGCCGTCATCGGGGAGCAGGTCGCCCGCGAGCCCGCCGGTGCGCGCGTGGAGGTGGTCGTCAGTCGGCTACAGACCGGCTTCCGGTCCGATGAGCTCCACCTCGCCGTCCTTGGGACCTGGGACCTGTTCGGCCCCCGTCGACGTCGGGCGAGCCGGCGCCTGGGGACGCGCACGACGGCCGCCGACACCGCGCTGCAGCTCGAGGTCGGCGACGCGGTGGTGCACCGCACCCACGGGGTCGGCCGCTACCGGGGCATGGTCACCCGGGAGCTGACCGGGGTGGACGGGCGTCGGGCCAAGCGGGACTACGTGCTGCTGGAGTACGCCGACGGCGACACGCTGTACGTGCCCTCCGACCAGGTCGACGCGATCGCGAGGTACCAGGGGGGCGAGACCCCCAGCGTGATGTCGCTCGGCGGGGCCCAGTGGGAGCGTGCGAAGAACCGGGTCCGCAAGGCGGTCAGGGACATCGCTGCGGAGCTGATCCGCCTCTACGCCGCCCGGATGCACGCGCCCGGGCACGCATTCGCGGCCGACGGGCAGCTCCAACTCGAGCTCGAGGACGCCTTCGCCCATGTCGAGACCCACGATCAGCTCACCGTCTCCGACGAGATCAAGCAGGACATGGAGGCCCCGCTACCGATGGACCGGCTGCTGGCCGGCGACGTCGGCTTCGGCAAGACCGAGGTGGCGGTCCGGGCGGCGGCGAAGTCGGTCTTCGACGGCAAGCAGGTCGCGGTGCTCGTGCCGACGACGATCCTGGCGCAGCAGCACCTCGAGACCTTCCGCGAGCGCTTCTCCGGGTTCCCCGTCGAGGTGGCCGAACTCAGCCGTTTCGTGACCGACAAGGACAAGCGACGGGTGCTCGACGGGCTCGCCGCCGGCACTGTCGACATCGTGATCGGGACCCACGCCCTGCTCGGCAAGCGGGTGCAGTGGAAGGACCTCGGGCTGGTCGTCGTCGACGAGGAGCAGCGGTTCGGGGTCAGCCAGAAGGAGAAGCTCAAGCAGCTCAGGACCTCCGTGGACGTGCTGTCGATGTCGGCCACCCCGATCCCGCGCACCCTGGAGATGGCGGTGTCGGGGATCCGCGACCTGTCGGTGATCGAGACCCCGCCGGAGGACCGCCAGCCCGTGCTGACCTCGGTCCAGCCCTACGACGAGGGGCAGGTCGTGCTCGCGATCCGTCGCGAGCTGCTTCGCGACGGGCAGGTGTTCTACGTCCACAACCAGATCGACACGATCCACCGGGTGGCGGCGAGCCTGGTCGAGCTGGTGCCCGGCGCCCGCGTGGAGGTCGCCCACGGACAGATGGACGAACGGCAGCTCGAACGGGTGATGGTGCGGTTCTGGGAGCGGGAGATCGACGTGCTGGTCTCCACCACGATCATCGAGTCGGGCCTCGACGTCCCCAACGCCAACACGCTGATCATCGAGCGGGCCGACCTGCTGGGCCTGTCGCAGCTGCACCAGCTGCGCGGACGGGTGGGGCGTTCCTCCGAGCGGGGGTACGCCTACTTCCTGTTCCCCGAAGGCGCGTCCATCACCGAACCGGCCTACGAGCGGCTCAAGACGATCGCCGAGCACTCCCGGCTCGGATCCGGGCTCGCTGTCGCCATGCGCGACCTGGAGATCCGCGGTGCCGGCAACGTGGTGGGTGCCGAGCAGTCGGGGCATGTGGCGGCCGTCGGGTTCGACATGTACTCCCAGCTGCTGAAGGAGGAGATCGGGGAGCTCACCGGGGAGCCGGTCGCGCAGGAGGTCGACATCAAGGTCGACCTGCCGGTGGACGCCCACCTCCCCCACGACTACGTGGCGGACGCCACCCAACGCCTCGAGCTCTACCAGCGCATCTCGGCCGTGCGTGACGCCGCAGGCGTCCGCGACGTCCGTGCCGAGCTCGAGGACCGGTTCGGGCCGCTGCCCGAGCCGGCCGACCGGTTGCTCACGATCGCGGCGTTGCGGGCCGCCATGCGGCGCTGGGGGCTGACCGAGCTGGTCCTCACGCCGAAGCAGCAGCTGAGGATCGCGCCGGTGTCGCTCAGCGACTCGCAGCAGGTCCGTCTCGAACGCCGGTACCCGGGGCACCGGATCCGCGCGGACCAGCAGGTGCTGACCGTGCCGCTGCCCAAGCCAGCGCCCGAGGATCTGATCGCCTGGGCCGCTCGCGTGCTCGGCGAGGTGTTCGGGCGGCGCTGAGCCCCTGGGGCCGCCGGCCGGTCGAGCCAGCCGCCCGCCGGGTTCAGGGGCGCTCGGGGTCGTCGAGCTCACGTCCCCGGGTCTCGGGGAGGAAACGGAAGCCGATCGCGATGATCGCGGTGCCGATGCCGATCCACCTCGCCGCCGGGGCGAACCCGCCCGTCAGATCGGCGAGCACCCCGAAGGACGCCAGCCCGATCACGGCACCGACCACCCCCGCCACGGTCTCCCAGCCGGCCACGGTCGCCCGCACCGACGTCGGCACGAGCTCAGCCACCAACGCGCCCGTCGGGGGAGCGAAGGCGCTGCTGGCGGTGATCGCCAGCAGGTACCCGATCGCCAGCTGACGGGTGCTGCCGGCGTAGGCGAAGCTGACCGCCAGCCCGGTCGCCGCCATCGCCACCCCGGCTGTGACCGTGCGCCCGATCCGGTCCGCGGCGAACCGGCCGGCCAGGATGCCGATCAGCCCGGCAGGACCCGCCCCGAGGACCAGGGTGGACAGCAGCAGGGGAGAGGCGCCGAGGACCCCCTCGCCGTAGACGAACAGGTAGGTGAACCCCGGTCCGGTGGCCAGGGCGATGGCCCCCACCAGCGTGGCCAGCAACACCACCCGACCGACGAGCTCTCGGGGCACCCGACCGGGGAGTCCGGTGGCCGCGAGCCGGTTGGCCGCGATGGCCGGCTCCCGGATCCTGCGGGCCAGCACCGGGAGCAGCAGCAGAGGGACCAGGGAGAACGCCATGACGGGGCGGAAGGAGGCCTCCCCGGGTAGCAGCCCCCGACCGACGGCGATCACCCCGGCACCGAAGCCGTAGGCCGCGGCGATCAGTGCCAGCGCCCAGGCCCGGCCGCTGCTGTCGGTCTCCTCGGCGGCGATGACGCCGGCGATGGCGTTCACGGCCGACAGCAGCGGGCGCGCCATGGCGATCAGCGCCACGAACACCCAGAACCCCCATGACAACGCCGACAGGGTCGTGAGCGTCAGCCCGATGGCGATCGCGGCCAGGAGCACGCGGCGACGACCCACGCGGTCGGCCATGGCGGCGGTCGGCAGGCTGCCGAGGGAGGACAGGCGGATCAGGGCGAGCGCGATGCCGAGCGTGGTGGCCGGGAGCCCCAGTTGGTCGAGCGCGCCGTCGCCGACCACCTCGCCGAACTCGACCGCGACGTCGCGGATCACCGTGGTCACACCGAACTGGGCGATCCCCGACGCGATCGAGAGCCCGGCGACCGACAGCACCGGTGCGGTCAGCCAGCCCGGTCGCCACCAGGGTGGTCGCGAGGTGCTCCGGTCCTGGTCCACACAGCTCCTCGCCCTCCCGGCGGTCCGACGGTAGCGCCCGGGCTGCTGGCGACGGCGGTGCCGGTAGCGTGACGACATGCGACTCGTGACCTGGAACGTCAACTCGATCCGTGCCCGGCTGCCACGGGTCCGTGAGCTGCTGGAGCAGCACCGCCCCGATGTGGTGTGCCTGCAGGAAACCAAGGTCGCCGCCGGCGCCTTCCCCCACGACGCCCTCCGTGACCACGGGTACCGGGCGGTGGAGTCCTCCGAGGGCCGCTGGAACGGCGTCGCGCTGCTCGCGCCCCTCGACGTCGAGGTGGCGTCGGTGGTGACCTCCCTGCCGGGCGCGCCGGACCCGGGAGAGGCCCGGTGGGTGGAGGCGACCATCCAGGGGGTGCGCGTGGCGTCGGTCTACGTGCCCAACGGTCGGGATCGGGACCATCCGATGTTCGCCGCGAAGCTCCGGTTCCTGGAAGCGATGCACGCCCACCTCGCAGGGCTGGTCGCGACAGGCCCGACGGTGGTCGCCGGTGACGTCAACATCGCTCCCGAGGACCGGGATGTGTGGGACGTGGCCCAGGCCGGGTTGACCACCCACATCACCCCTGAGGAGCGCGAGCGGCTCGCCGCGCTGCTGGAGCTCGGGGTGGTCGACGCCTACCGCGCCATCGAGCCCGAGGCGGTCGGTTTCACCTGGTGGGACTACCGGCTGCGCTCCTTCCAGCGTGGCTTCGGGATGCGGATCGATCTCGCGCTGGTCAGCGAGCACCTGTCGGTGCAGGCCTGCACGGTGGCGACCGACTTCCGCGAGGCGAACGCCGCGGGGGACAAGCCCTCGGATCACGCGCCCCTGGTGGTCGAGCTCGCACGCTGAGCTGCCGTGGCGGGGCAGGCCCCTGCGCCGGTGGTCAGCCGATCGGCCCGCGCGGGGTCCTCGCCGCGGACCGTCGCCGCGATGCGTTGTGCCGCACGACGGTGCCCGACGAGGTTGCCCGCGGTCGGCCCGAGGAGCAGCCCCGCCGCCGCACCGACGAGGTGGACCTCGGTCCCCGGCCACCGCAGCGCGGGATCGAGTTCCGGTAGGCCACCGGCGATCGGGGTCGGGGCGAGCTGTCGCAACGCGGCACACAGCGGGTCGGTGGACGCGTCGAGCGCACCACCGGTGGCGCACCAGACGGTGTCGACCTCGGCGGTGGTGTCGTCGTCGAGGGACACCGAGAGGCGGCTGTCGCGCGGCTCGACGGCCGTGACCGTGCGCCGCTGGCGGAGCCGCAGCGCGCCGTCCTCGGCCGCCTGGTCCAGGCCGCGACGCATCCAGTGGGGCATGCTTCCGCCGCCGCGGGCCTGGTCGATCATGCGCCGTCGTCGCTCGGGGTCCGGTTCGGCGGCGAAGGGCCGGAGCTTCCTCGGGCCGAGCCAGGTCGGGTGGGTGTCGTAGCGTCGGATCACGAGCCGTCGCCGGGACACGAGGGTGACCCTGGCCCCTCGGGCGATGGCGCCCAGGGCCAGGTGGCCCGCCGAGATCCCACCCCCGACGATCAGGACCTCGCCGCCCGGCGGGGTCCGTCGCACGTCAGCCGCGTCGCCGACCGCGACGCAGGGGTGCCGGGTCCAGGCGCGCAGGGCCGCCGGTACCACCGCTCGTCGGGCGTTGGTGGCCAGGACGACGCGCGCCGGGCGACGCACGATGGCGTCGCTGCCCGTGACCGACACCGCACCGCTCGGGTCGAGGTCCAGCCGGCTCGCGCGTGCCGGCGTCACCGCGGTCTCGAGCTCCAGTGTGGCCACGAGGGCGGTGATGAAGCGCGCGAAGGCCGTCGTGGTGGGCAGGTTGGCCTGACCGGCTCGCACCAGGTCGCCGTCACCGGACCCGGCGAGGAGGGCGAAGGGGTCGGGATGCGGGTGGTGCACGGCCGGCGATCTGAGATGCCGGATGTCCTGGGCGGCGAACCGGTGGTGCCACCGATCGAGCCAGACACCGCTGGGGTCGAGCACCTCGAGGTCGTCCTCGCCGTGACAGCGCAGCACCGTGGCGACGGCGAGGCCTGCGGGTCCCCCGCCGATGATGAGCGTCCCGCCACCCCGGCTGCGGCAGCGGTGGGGATCAGCGTCGGTCCGGCGTGCCGGTGAGGTGGTCGTGCTGGGAGCGTGCACCGTGCGGGTCCTCCGGGAGGGAGGCGGGCACGCTATCCGGAATAGGAATCATTCTCAACAAAGGGTGGCGGTCGCCGCTACGGGACGCGGACGCGGCGACGGCCCGCCGATCGGGCGGGCCGTCGCCGAGGTCGTTGTGGGGTTCAGTGCTCGTCGTAGTGGTCGCCGTGGACCGCGTGGCGGTGACCGTCGTGGAGGTAGTCGACGTGGTCGCCGTGGGTGACCGTCTCGTGGCCGCAGTCGTCACCGTGGGCGTGGTCGTGGGGTTGTGCGATCACGTGGACGTCGTCCACGGAGCACTCGTCGTAGTGGTCGCCGTGCGGGGTGTGAGCGTGACCGTCGTGCAGGTAGTCGACGTGGTCGCCGTGCTCGACCGTTGGGTGCCCACAGTCGGGAGCGTGGGCGTGGGTGTGCTCGGGGTGGGTGGTGCAGGTGGCCATGGTCGCTCCGGTGGTCGTCGATGGGGCGGGCGCCGGTTCCATGACTGTAGCATCGAGACATCGCGATGTCACGATGTATGGGTCGATGACGGGGAGGGGGAGTCGGGGCGAGCGACGGTCAGGCCACCTCGGTGGCGTGGATCACCGCGTCCTCGACGATGTGTGCCACGTGGTCGTCCACGAGGTGGTAGCGGACCTCGCGGCCCTCGCGGACCGCGGCGACCAGTCGCACGCCACGCAGGATCGCCAGGTGTTCCGACACCCGCGGCTGGGGGACGTCCAGGGCATCCACGAGCTCGTGGACCGCGCGGGGGCCGTCCGCCAGCAGCCGCACGATCTCGATACGCAGAGGGTTGGACAACGCCTTGAAGGTGTCGGTCACCCGATCCATGGCCTCGGCGGGCGTGCGCACATCGCAACCTCCGTCCGAGGCAAGCGTAGACGCTGACCCTGTTCCAGCCGGACGTGGTCAGTTGGCGAGGTGGTCTTCGTGCCGGTGGTCGTGAGGGTTGGGATCGTCGAGGACCAGCGTGCCGTCATCGAGGACGTGGACGTGTCCGCCGTAGGCACGGCCGAGCAGCTCCGGCGTCAGCGTCGTGGCCGGGGGCCCGGCAGCGACCACCTCGGTGGCCATCAGGACCGCGACGTCGGCGAGGCGGGCGGTGCCGACATCATGGGTCGTGAGGAACACGATCCGGCCGGCGTCCCGCTCCTCGGTGACGACCTGCATGATCGTCTCCTGCGTGATGAGGTCCAGCCCGGTGATCGGTTCGTCGAGGAGCAGCACGTCCGCTCGCTGCGCCAGACCCTGCGCGACGTAGGTCCGCTGCCGCTGGCCCCCCGACAGCTCGTGCAGCTGCCGGTTGCGCAGGTCGGAGATGCGCATGCGGGCGATGGCATCCTCGATCGCCGTGCGGTCCTCGGCCGTGAGGCGTCGGGCGATGCCCCGTCGCCCGTAGGCGCCCATGCGCACGGTCTCGAGCACCGTGAGCGGGACGGCCTCGTTGGCCACCGTCGTCTGGAGCACGTGGGCGATCCGGTTCCGCGTGGCCTGGCCGGCGGGGCCGGTGACGCTCGCGCGGCCACGGGTCGGCTTCACGAGGCCGGAGATGGTGGACACCAACGTGGACTTGCCGGAGCCGTTGGGGCCGATGACCGCGACGACCGTCCCGGCGTCGATGGTGAGGTCGACGTCGCGGACGGCTTCGATGTCGCCATAGGCGACGCTGAGCCCCTCGATCCGGACCTGCAGCGCAGACCCGCTGCCGCGCGCCGAGCGCACGACACCACCCGTGGGGGGTGGCATGTTCGGAACAGTTCCCATTACCTTCCTCATCCCGCGTCGCAGTAACGGTAGCGGGTGCGTCCACGGAAGTACCTCGAGGTGCCGGTGGATGCTCGGTGACCCAGCTGCGATGACCGATGACCATCGACGATCCGCCCTGAGGTGTCGACATGCGCTCCCGAACCCCGAACATCGCCCGGCGACGCTCCCTCGCCCTGCTCGCCGTGCTCGGCCTGGTCCTGGCGGCCTGCGCCGGTGCGGCGGAGCCCGAGCCCGAGCCGGAGCCCGCAGCCGAGGAGGACGCGGCCGCCGACGAGGTGGAGGAGGAACCCGAGGACGTGGACCGGGTCCACATCGTCGCGACGACCTCGATCCTCGGTGACATCGTCAGCACGCTCGCGCAGGACGACGCCGAGGTCACCGTCATCATGCCGCCCGGTGCCGACCCCCACGGGTTCGAGCCGTCGGCCAGCGACGGCCGCATCCTGCGCGAAGGCGATCTCGTCGTGGCCAACGGGCTGATGCTCGAGGAGAGCCTCATCTCCGTGCTGGAGGCCGTCGAGGAGGAGGGCGGCAACGTCGTCACCCTCGCGGACCAACTCGATCCCATCCCCTTCGACTTCGATGGACCGGGACACAGCCACGGTGGCGATGACCACGGCCACTCGCACGACGACGATGACCACGGTCACGACGATGATGACCATGGGCACTCGCACGACGACGATGACCACGGTCACGACGACGATGGCCACGGTCACGACGATGATGACCATGGGCACTCGTACGACGATGATGACCACGGTCACGACGACGATCACGGCCACGACGACGACGAGCACGGCCACGACGACGAGCACGCCCACGACCACGGCGATGAGGACCCGCACTTCTGGTTCGACCCGCTGCGGACCGCCGATGGCGTGCTGCTGCTCGCCGAGGAGATCGCGGCTGTCGACACCGTGCTCGAGCCCGAGGAGTGGATGGCGCGCGCCGAGGCCTACGCCGACGAGCTGCGGGCCCTCGACGCCGAGCTCGTGGAGTTGTTCGACACCATCCCCGACGCCAACCGCACCCTGGTCACCAACCACGACGCACTCGGCTACCTCGCCGACCGCTACGACCTCGAGGTGCTGGGGACCGTGATCCCGGGCGCGACCACCCAGGCCGAGGCCGATCCGCGCAGCTTCGCGGAGCTGATCGAGACGGTCGAGCGCGCCGGGGTGGACGTGATCTTCGCCGAGAACACGGACTCGACCGTGCTGGCCGACCAGCTCGCCAGTGAGGTCGTCGGGCGCACCGACGTCCAGGTCGAGGTCGTGCGGATCTACACCGATGCGCTCGGCGAGCCCGGCTCGGGCGCGGACACCTACCTGGGGCTCCTGCGCACCACCTCGACGTTGATCGTCGAGGCGCTCGGTGGCGAGGTCTGATCTGCTCGGACCGACGCCGGGGGTGGGGGCTTCAGGTCCCCACCCCCGGCGCTAGGTTGCCTGTCGATCGGCGGGGCGTCGGCGTCGTCCGATCCCCCCGGAGGCGCACCCGATGCTCGAGTTCGTGACCGAGCCCTTCGCGTTCCAGTTCATGCGCAACGCGCTCTACGCGGGGCTGCTCACGGTCCTGATGGCGTCGCTGGTCGGGACGTGGGTCGTGATGCGCGGTATGTCCTTCATGGGCGATGCCATGGCCCACGGGGTGCTGCCCGGCATCGCGGTCGCCTTCCTGCTCGGCGGCAACCTGCTCATCGGCGCGGCGATCAGCGCAGGCGTCATGATCGGCGGCATCTCGCTGGCCAGCGCCCGGAGCCGCCTCGGGGACGACACGTCGATCGGGCTGCTGTTCGTCGGCATGCTGGCGCTCGGGGTCGCGATCATCTCGGCCCGCGGGGCCTACGCCGGCGATCTCACGACGATCCTGTTCGGCGACCCGATCGGGGTGACGCGTGGGAACCTGCGCACCCTGGCCATCGCCGCCCTGGTGACGGTCGTGGTCACCCTCCTGCTGTACCGACCGTTCCTCGTGCTGTCCTTCAGCCGCGCCAAGGCGCACGTGCTCGGCATGTACCCCCGGGCGGCGCACCTCGCGATGCTCGGTCTCATCGCGACCGTGATCGTGACCTCGTTCCGCACGGTGGGAACCCTGCTGGTCTTCGCCTTCCTCGTCGCGCCACCCGCGACCGCCTCACTGCTGGCGCGTCGGGTGCCGGTGATGATGGCGGTGGCGGTGCTCGTGGGCAGCGTCAGCGTGATCGCCGGCCTGCTGCTCAGCTTCCACTACGGCACCGCGACCGCCGCTACGATCGCAGGGCTGACCGTGCTGCTGTTCTTCCTGGTGCTGACCGTGCGCGAGGCCGTCGATGCCCTGCGCCGCCAGATCGACCGGTTCCGGCCCCAGGGCGCTGCCGCCTGACGGTGCCCCTCGTTCAGCCGCAGGACCCGCAGGTCCCGACCAGCTCCAGGCGGTGGGAGTCGACCTCGTACCCGCGCTGGTCGTGCGCCTCGGCGGCCGCGGCGCCCAGCGCGCGTTCGATGGCGGGGGGCAGGACGACGTCGTCGATGCGACCGCACACCGAGCACACCACGTGGTGGTGGTGCTCCGAGAGCTCCTCGGTGAGCTCGTAGCGAGCGACGTCGTCGGTGGAGGTCAGGCGCTCCACGGCGCCGCACTGCTCGAGGATCGCCAGGTTGCGGTACAGCGAGCTCTGGGACTGGGACGCTCCGAGCTCCAGCAGTTCCGCGATCGTGACGGGCCGGCCGGTCTCGACCAACAGGTCGACCAACTGCCGGCGTCCCCGGGTGTAGCGCTGCCGGGTCCGTCGCAGCTGCTCGTCGACGATGTCGTGCAGATCAGGAGCCATGCCCCGAGCCTACTCGCTTCTCGGAATCGCCCGCGGCACGCCGACCAGGGTGCCTCGGGGAGACCCCCGGGCAGCTGGCGGTGGCGGGCGTATCCGCCGCCACCGTTAGACTCCCGTGGGGACCGTCCTCGCTCTCCCCAGCCGCCAGGGGGCGCCGTGGGTCCGAGAGCTGCCCCTCCCACCACCACCGCCCTGGAGTCGCCCGTGCACAACCGGATCCGACTGCTCGCCGCCGCCGTGAGCACCGTGCTGCTGCTGTCTTCCTGCAGCCCTCTGCCTACCGGTACGACGGCTGCCGTGGTCGATGGCACACCGATCCCCCGAGAGGCCATCGAGCGCGCCATCACCGGGCTCCAGCTCGGCGAGGTACGCGATGCGATCGCCGAAGGCCTGCCCGCCGAGGTCGTGGGGGCTGAGCGTGAGGCGGTGGTCAGGGAGCAGCTCGACGCCGTGGTCCTCGACACCCAGCGTCGGGTCCTGGACCTCTACATCCGCCGGGAGATCGTCCGGAGCGTCGCGGAGGACATCGGGGTCGAGGCCACCGAGGAGGACCGCGAACGCGCCCGGGAGGCGTTGATCGTGTCGGTCGGGGGGCCGGAGGCGCTGCCCGGCGTGCTGGCCCAGGCGGGCTTCACCGAGGAGGTGTTCGAGGACGTGATCGTCGGGCAGGAGGCGCTGCTCGAGGCGCTCCGCCGCGAGGTGCTCGCCGACGCGGAGCTCGTCGTCCGCGAACCCCGGCACATCTTGGTCGACACCGAGGAGGAGGCCGTCGAGGTGATCGCCGAGCTGGCGGCCGGGGCGGACTTCGCCGAGCTGGCGATCGCCCGCTCCCAGGATCCCGGGAGCGCGCCGCTCGGCGGCGCCCTCGACGCGGCACCCCGCGGGGCCTGGCTGCCCGAGTTCGACGATGCCGTGTGGACCGCCGAACTCGGGACGGTCGTGGGCCCGGTGCGGACCCAGGCCGGCTTCCACATCATCGAGGTGGTGGCCGAGGACACCCTGGTGGCCGACGAGCTGCCCGCCGAGCAGGTCCAGCAGCTGGTCGCCGCCGAGCTCGACGCGCGCTTCTTCACCGCTCTGGAGACGACCGAGGTCAGGGTCGACCCGGCCTTCGGGGTGTGGAGCGGCGACGCCGACGATCCCTCGCTCCGGCCCGCCGATCCGGTCGGGCTCGCCCCGACGGGTCCGCCGCTCGGTGAGGACGGCCTGAGCCAGGAGGAACTGGAGGAGTTGCTCGAGCAGCTCGAGGGCGAGTCGTGACCAGCGACACCGGGGCGACCACGTCACCGGGCGTCGCCCTGGTGGAGACCTCGGAGCTCTTCCCGGGCTTGTTGCCCTTCCAGTCCTGGGATGTCCTCGGGACCGCCGACGAGATCCTCGTCCGTGACGCCGGCTCCCACCCGGCGGCGGGCCACCTCCACCTCGCTGGCCTCGACCTGGTGACCGTGGAGCCTGCGACGCTGGAGCGCGGCGACCTGGACCTCTCTCGTCCCGGTCTGCCCGACGATCGGCGCATCGCGAAGACCTTGGTGCAGCTGGCCGAGCAGCGGCGCCGCGTCGTCTACCTGCTCGGCCCCGAGGACGACCGCCTCGCCGCGGCGTTGGCGGGGATGGCCGCGGAGCACGACCTGGAGATCGAGCTGGTGTTCCTCGCCCAGCAACCCGCCGGGGCCGAGCTCCTGCGCCTGGTCGAGGTGATGCGACGCCTCCGCGACCCCGATGATGGCTGCCCCTGGGATCTGGAGCAGGACCACGCCACGCTGCTGCCCTACCTGGTCGAGGAGACCTACGAGCTGGTCGAGGCTGTCGAAGCCGGCGACGACACCGATCTCCTCGAGGAGCTCGGTGATGTGCTGCTGCAGATCGTGTTCCACGCCCGCATCGCCCGGGACCGGGGCGTCTTCGGGATCGACGAGGTGGCGCGGGGCATCGCCGACAAGCTGGTCCGTCGCCATCCCCACGTGTTCGCCGACGGTGACGCCAGCTCGCCCGCCGAGGTCCAGGCCAACTGGGACCGTTTGAAGGACGAGGAGAAGGGGCGGGCCGGGCCCTTCGACGGCGTGCCGGCTGCCGGCCCGGGCCTGGAGTTGCTGGGCACCCTGCAGCGCAAGGCGGCCAAGCGGGGCCTGACGCCGCCCGACCTCGACCCGTCCGTGGCCGCGGTCGGGTCGGCTGCCCGTGACTGCGCCGGCGCCCCCGCGGAGCAGCGGGAAGCGGCGGTGGGTCGGCTGCTGGCCTCGGTGGTGGCCCTGGCCGGGGAGCTCGGCGTCGATCCGGAGGCGGCGGCTCGGGTGGCCGCCCGGGAGCAGCGGACGCGGACCGAGGCGGCCCTGGCCTACGGGCAGGGGCTCGGGGCCGACCCCGGCGACCTCGATGCCTCGACCTGGGCCTCGTGGTGGGCGGCGGCGGCGGACGACGGGTCCGGGTAGGCGGTCCGGACGATCCGTGCTGGGCTCCGCCCTCCGTCCGGCCCCGTCACGGTCGCGCGCCTCCCACTAGCATCGTCCACGACGTCAGCGGGAGGTTCACGTGCCACCGAAGCGTTGTCCCGAGTGCGGACGCTTCCTGTCCAACGAGCTCGTGGCGTCGCTCGCTGACACGAGCCTGCCCTGCCCGCGGTGCGAGACCCCGCTGGAGGCCGACAAGCTCGTCGGCGGGACCGCCCGCCGCTCGCCGCGCCGCCGGGCCAGCTCTCCCGAGCGCGCCGCCGCGACCGCAGCGTCCGCAGCGTCCGCGGTGACGCCGCCTGCGGCTGCGGCGGCGACCGAGCTCCAGGCTGGCGCCGAGGAGACCGGGCCGGTGGCAGAGGCGACGGGACGCGAGGATGTCGTCGACACCGCCGCCTCCGTCCGACCCCCGGATCTCGATCCGAGTGAGGTCCAGGACCCGGGCGACGACGTCCTGGCCGGCTGGGACGTCGGTGTCACCCCCGAGGAGATCGGCTCCTGGCGCACCGACCGCCGGCCCTTCCCCGCCGACCTGGTGGCGGTCGCCGCTGGCGCCGTGATGGGATCCGTCCTCGGCGTCGCGGTCACGGAACGCCGCCGGGTCCTCGGCGCCGCCGTGGGCGGGCTCGGCGGGATCGCGGCCGTCGGCGCCGTCAGACGCCTCTGGGAGCTGCCGGGGTGAGGACGCCGGTGCTGCGCGCCCCGTTCGACCCCTCACAGCGTCCTGTTGCAGATGTTGCAGATGTTGCAGTTGTTGTACGAGCGCACCTCCGTGCTCTACGGTCACCCGCGGGAACGCCGCGGTAACGGTGTAGGTCACCGGGATGTGCCCAACCACCGAGGGATCCATGGATATGTCCACCATCAGCCACGTCCACGCCCGTGAGATCCTCGACAGCCGGGGGAACCCGACCGTCGAGGTGGAGGTCAGCGTCGGCTACGGCATCGTCGGTCGCGCCGGCGTGCCCTCCGGCGCATCGACCGGTGAGGCCGAGGCGGTCGAGCTGCGTGACGGCGACGACGGCCGCTACCTCGGCAAGGGTGTCACCAAGGCGGTCGCCAACGTCAACGAGCGGATCGCTCCCGAGCTGCTCGGGATGGAGGTGACCCGGCAGCGGGACATCGATTCGCTCATGATCGCGCTCGACGGCACCGACAACAAAGGTGAGCTCGGTGCCAACGCGATCCTCGGGGTGTCGATGGCCGCCGCCAAGGCCGGGGCCCTGATCAGCGAGCTGCCCCTGTACCAGTACCTCGGTGGCCCCAACGCGCACCTGCTGCCCGTGCCCTGCATGAACGTCCTGAACGGTGGCAGCCACGCCGACTCCAACGTCGACTTCCAGGAGTTCATGATCGCCCCCGTCGGGGCGCCGACCTTCCGCGAGGCGCTGCGGATGGGCGCCGAGACCTACCACCGCCTGAAGAAGGTCCTCCACGACCGTGGGCTGGGGACCGGGCTCGGTGACGAGGGCGGGTTCGCCCCGGACCTCGAGTCCAACGCCGCGGCCCTCGACCTGCTCGTGGACGCTATCGAGGCGGCTGGCTTCGCCCCGGGCGACGACATCGCCATCGCCCTGGACCCGGCCACCAGCGAGATCTACCGCGACGGCGCCTACCACCTCGAGGGCGAGGGCCGGGTGCTCTCCTCCGCCGAGATGGTCGACCTGTGGGCGGACTTCGCGGGTCGGTACCCGATCATCTCGATCGAGGACGGGCTCGATGAAGGGGACTGGGACGGCTGGAAGCTGCTGACCGAGCGGCTCGGTGACGGACTGCAGTTGGTCGGGGACGACCTCCTGGTGACCAACCCGACCTTCGTGCGCCGCGGGATCGACGAGCGCGCGGCGAACAGCGTGCTCGTGAAGGTCAACCAGATCGGCTCCCTGACCGAGACCTTCGACACCGTCGCGATGGCGCACCGCGCCAGCTGGACCACGATGGTCAGCCACCGCTCCGGTGAGACCGAGGACGCGACCATCTCCGACATCGCCGTGGCGACCAACGCTGGTCAGATCAAGACCGGCGCGCCGGCCCGCTCCGACCGTGTCGCCAAGTACAACCAGCTGCTGCGCATCGAGGAGCAGCTCGGTGACGCCGCCCGTTACGCCGGCAAGGCCGCCTTCCCGCGCGCCTGACCGGCGCCTGACCCGAGGACCGACCGCGTGACCGCGACCCACCGCTGGGACGAACGTCGACGTCTCCGCCACCTCGAGCGGCGCCGTCGGCGCGGCGGCGGGCACCGCGGTCCCGTGGTGCTCCAGCGGACCGCCCAGCGGGTCCTGGGCTGGCTGGCGGAGCTCGAGCACCGGATCAGACGCTCGGTGCAGGGGGACCGCCCCCTGATCGTCGCGACCATCGTGGTCGTGGCACTGGCGGTGGTCATCGTCTCCAGCCCGATGCAGAGCTACCTCGACGGCCGGGAACGTGTCGAGCACCTGACGGAGAAGGCCGCGGCGCTCGACGAGGCCAACGCCCAACTCGAGCAGCGTGCCACCGATCTCGAGCGTGACACCACGATCGAACTGTTGGCCCGGGAGCAGCTCGGGTTGGTGCGTCCGGGTGAGGTCGCCTACACCCTGATCCCCCCCGAGGTCGACCGGCCGCTGATCGCCGCACCACGCGATGCCGGGACCGGGGAGACGGATCCGTGGTACGCGCGGTTGTGGGGCGAGGTGCAGGCACGCTTCACCGGCTGACGGCGTCGTGTTGCCGTCCGAGGGACGGCTCCGTACCGTGGTGTCCGGCGACACCGAGTGTCGCCACCATCCGCGCGCCCCGGTCGGCCGACGACCGCGGGCTCTGAGAAGCCGACCGAGGATCTCGGGCGGCACGACCGGATCGCCGGTGCCAGCGCGGGCGCCCACCGATCCGCGAGGAGTTGATCGCACTGCAGGGATCGATCGTCAAGGGCAAGGTCGTCCGGCTCGAGGAGTACGGCGCGTTCGTTGAGGTCTCGACCGAGGATGGTGGCGCGATCACAGGCCTGGTCCACGTCTCCGAGGTCGACGCCGATTTCGTCGAGAACATCTACGCCTACCTCGCCGAGGGTGACGAGGTGGATGTCAAGATCCTCGATGTCAAGGAGGACGGCAAGGTCGACCTGTCGATCAAGCGCGCTGATCCCGACTGGCAGGACGAGGAGACACCCAACCTCCGCTCCAAGCTGGACAAGGACTTCAACAAGCGGCTGCGTCGCTTCATGCACAAGTCCCAGATGATCCAGGGTGAGGCGCGTCGCCAGCGGCGCGGTCGCACCGGCGCGTGACCTCCACCGACGGGGAACCGTTCCCCGTCCCCCGAGTCGCTGGAGACGCTGGCCCCCACGTGCCCGCCCCCAGCCAGGACGCCGTCCGGTTCGATCCGGCGGCGTCCTACGCGTCGGCAGCGGCCGCTCCGGTCGCCGATGACCGCGAGGTGGCCGTGCTGTCCGCGCAGCTCGGTCGCCCGGCGCGCGGTCGTCCTGCGGTCGTCCACCGGTGCGTCTTCGGTCTCCCGACCGTGGCGCGGGTCCAGCCACGGCTCGACGACGGCACACCCTTCCCCACGGTGTTCTGGCTGACCTGCCCGGTGCTGCGCTCCCGGGTCGGCCGTCTGGAGGCCGACCACGCGATGGTCGGTCTCAACCAGCGGCTCGAAGAGGAGCCGGAGCTCGCCGCCAGCTACACCGCCAGCTCCGAGCGCTACATCGCCTTCCGGGACCAGCTCGGCGACCCGCTCCCGGGTGATCCGAGCGCCGGTGGCATGCCGAAGCACATCAAGTGCCTGCACGTGCACGCCGCCCACCACCTCGCCACCGGTGACAACCCGATCGGGGCATGGACCGTCGAGCACGCCACCCCGGCGCCCTGCTCCGGGCCCTGCGTTGCTGATGAGCTGCTCGGACCGGGCGAGGAGGTGGACGGCACCGCACCTGCCGAGGACCCCGCTCTGGAGTGACCCCGTGCCCACGCCCCGCGCCGCTGTCGACGTCGGTTCCAACTCCGTGCGCCTGCTCGTCGTCGCCGGCGACGGGGCCCGCCTGACCCGAGAGATGGTGATCACGCGGCTGGCCGCCGGCGTCGATGCCACGGGCCACCTCGACGACCTGGCGCTCGCACGCACCCTGGCGACGATCGCCGGCTTCCGTGAGGTGTGGAGGTCCCACGGGGTGGAGGACCGGGTCAGGATCGCTGCGACCTCGGCGGTGCGTGACGCCGCGGACCGGGAGCGGTTCTTCGACGGGGTCCGTGCCGAGACCGGCGTGGAGGCCGAGGTCATCACCGGTGAGGAGGAGGCGCGGCTGGCCTTCCTGGGGGCGGCGACGGCCGTCGAGGTGGCACGCCCCACGGCGGTCATCGACATCGGCGGTGGATCGACCGAGCTCATCGTCGGGGACAGCGACGGCGAGGTGGCGGCGTCGGTGTCGCTCCAGCTCGGCTGCGTGCGGGTGACCGAGCGCCACCTCGCCGCGGACCCGCCGTCTGCCGACCAGCTGCGCTCGGCTCGGGCGATGATCGAGGCGCAACTGGACCGAGCGGAGACGGTCCTGGCCGAACAGGGCGTCGAGATCACGCAGGCCTCGTCGCTGATCGGCGTCGCCGGGACCGCCACGACGCTCGGTGCGATCCACCTCGGGCTGCCCACCTACGACGAGGACCGCATCCACCGGACCCGGTTGCCGGCCGTCGCCCTGGCCGACATGGCCGAGCGGTTGGCGGGCATGACCTCCTCCCAGCGCGCGATGCTCGGCCCGGTCCAGCCGGGGCGGGAGGACGTGATCCACGGGGGAGCGTTGGTGCTGCACGCCGTCCTGGCACGGATGGGCCTGGACGAGGTCACCATCAGCGAGGCCGACAACCTCGATGGCTTGGCGGCCTCGCTGGCCTGAGCCGCAGCAGCGGACGGCGGCGAGGTGGCGCTGCCCGCTGGGTGCGCTCACGGCGTCGCGCCGCTCGGTGCGCTCACGGCGTCGCGCCGCT
>Ga0207421_10002029_pt1 | contig 25598 bp, 25 predicted proteins | sample SodLakKL_010_SED_4_FD_187542 | JGI IMG/M metagenome (GOLD analysis project Ga0207421, IMG submission 187542) | Alkaline sediment microbial communities from Lake Tanatar, Kulunda Steppe, Russia - 8KL_010_SED (SPAdes) (version 2) | ecosystem: Environmental > Aquatic > Non-marine Saline and... | reverse complement strand
AAAATCTTAGTGAGGGGGACTCTCAATTTTTATGCATTATTCCAGCCGTGGAGGATGGAGGCACCGAAATTCTAGAAGATTAGTTTGATCAACTTGGGTACTCCATTTTGAAATCAGCGATTGAATGTGTTCCTTCACTTCTCTCCTGATCTTTTTCGGTGAGTATGGACGGTGTTTTATAAGAGTTCTTTTTGCTCTTCTTACCAAAGTTGAAATAAATTATAGTTATTTGAATATTACACTGAAACGGAAAAACTTTTTTTCTAGAGTATACGGCAGGTGAGTTACAAAGAATTGACAGAGCCGAATAATAAAAAAAGTAAAAAAAATAGAATTTTTGGGAGGTCGAGGTTAACTGACATGTATAAAGGGTTGGCGATAATTTTCGGTCTTTATTTCTTGGGGGAACTGATTGTCTGGATTCTAGGAATTCCTATTCCCGGGAGTGTTTTGGGAATGATTTTGTTGGTTTCTTTTTTATTAAGTGAATCATTTGACCTCGAAGACGTTGAAAGCGAAGCTGAATTTTTTGTTGACAATATGAGTATAATGTTCATACCGCCCGCAGTAGGTATAATTGTCTATTGGGAGCTGGTAGAAGCTCAAATAATAGCCATTTTCGGCACGTTGGTTTTGAGCTTTTTCATCACCTTTATCGGTATTTCGAAGGTTATGGAGTTGATAAGGTGAATGTATTCGGGATTTTTTTAACAATCGCCGTTTACTATCTTTTTAAGAAAATTTACGAGAAGAAACAGAAATTTTACTTTAATCCAGTAATATTATCTATTATCACTATAATTTTTCTTTTGAGAGGGCTTGAGATAGACTACAATTTTTATATGGAGTCAGCAGGGATACTGAGTTTTTTGCTTGGACCTGCCGTGGTTAGCTTAGGAGTTCCTCTATATAAAAAAAGGAAGTTTGTCAAGAAACATTTCTCTTCGATAGGTATCGGAATTGTCTTTGGGGGGTTGGTGGGTATTTTATCCGCCGTTTACATAGCATCCTTTTTAGGTGCTACAGATCAAGTCATTCTCAGTATAGGTCCGAAGAGTGTAACAACTGCTATTGCGATAGAATTAGCTGATAGTGTTGGGGGTATTCCATCCCTTACGGCGGTACTGGTGATAATAACCGGATTGTTCGGTAATTCAATAGGGTTGAAAATTTTCAATATTTTGAACTTAAAGGATGAAATCATCAGAGGGTTGGCGATGGGTGTAACTTGTCACGGATTGGGGACGGCCAGAATAATTCAAGAGGACGAACTGAGCGGGGCAATAAGCGGCCTGGCTATGGCATTGAACGGAATATTCACTTCGGTAATATTTTATCAACTTATGAAAATATTATCGTTTGTGTGAACTATAATATTCTGATAAAAATATTAAGAATCCAAAAATTTAGATTTGCAATCTCTAGGAGGGGACTAGGTAATTTAAATTCTCGATAAGGTAATTGGATCGATTTATAGATTTTGGAGATATCGTTTCGAATCTCCTGCTCGTAAACGTATCTTTGATTTTTTCGACAAGTTCCTAAAGGGAGAAAAAATAAAGATAAAGAATAAGATGTCTGGTTTTAGAATAAGAGATTTCGAATTGGATTATAAGGTAGATAAGTCAGGGCTTAGAGAGAAGGTTACAAATCCTATTTTTGTGGAGGGTCTTCGAGGGGTAGGGCACGTAGGGCTACTTGCATCGAACCACTTAATAGGAGAGCTAGATTTTGAGAAGGTTACGGATATTTACTCTACACACTTCAGCGAGCCCCTTTCTCGAGGGAAGAGTCCCGGTGTTGTTTACTCAGAGGATGGGACGGTGAAGTTGCATTTTAACGAACTTTTCTACAGTTCAGAACATGACCTTTTTGTATACAAAGGGCTCTACCAGGGGGACTACTGCGAATATTATTACAGGCACGCAAATCTTATCATCGATTTCTGTGAGGAGTTCGACGTCGAATGCGTTTACACTTTAGGGGGTTTAGGGACTGGTGTGGAGAGAGAAGAACCCGAAACGAGAGCCGTGATTACTCGTCCAAACCAGGCCTCACAACTTAAACCATATACGAAAATTCAAAAGGGAAAAGAGAATAGACCAGCCATTACTGGGATTTCCGGACTTTTGATAGGATTGGCTGAAAAAAACGGTATGGAAGCCGTCAGTTTTTTAGGTGAAACCCACGGATCCTATCCGGACGCTAAGGCAGCTAAAAGTGTTTTGGAAACATTAACGGGTATATTAGGGATTGATCTGGATCTTTCAAAGTTAGATGATACTGCTGAAGAACTTAAAGAGAGAAAAGAGAAATTTAAGAGAAAAATGGAATCACTAAGAGGAAGAGGGAGGCAAGAGCGTGGCGATAGACGATACGTTGGTTAAAAATCGAGTTAAATAAAGAGTTAAGAAGTTTTTTGGAATAAGAGAAAAGGTCTTGGTTATTAATTAGTTATTGTGAGAAAAAAAGAATCGTGAGAGACATTGTACTGATAGGATGGTGCTGGGGATTTTTTGTTTAAAGATTATGAACAATCCAGCCTATTAGTGAGAGGTCCCCATACGCATGACTGAGTTTAGAGTCTCGGCACATCATTTACCGGAAAGAATCTCTTCGTTAACGATGTTTGGAGGTTTCTTCCCTTCCAGACCGGCGATCATATTTATAGCCGCTAGTCTGGCCATCTCTCTTCTAGTCTCTAGGCTTGCGCTTCCGATATGTGGAGTGAGTACTACAAATTCGGTTAAATTGGCGAGCCTCGGATTTACTTTTGGTTCGTTCTCAAAAGTATCGACGGCGGCGCCTCTAAGTTCGCCTTCCTCTATGGCCTGAGCAAGGTCGTCCTCGTCGACGATTGGTCCTCGAGCGGCATTTATCAAAATGCAATTCGAATTTATTTTTCGGAACTCTTCCATTTTGAACATCCCTTCGGTTTCTTCGGTAAGGGGCGTGTGAATGCTAAGAAAATCACTTCTGATCAGAAGATCCTCGAAATCGACCCGTTCTGCTTCGATTTCCTTCTCCAAATCCTCCTTCACGGAGTATTTATCGTGGTAGATAATGTCCATCTCAAAGCCAGCGGCTCCTCGTCTGGCCACGGCTGATCCGATTCGCCCCATTCCGAGTATACCTAATGTCTTACCGTGTATGTCGACCCCCATGTGGGGTTGCATAAGTTCCCAACCATCGTACTTACCTTCCCTCGAGTAGTTGTCGGCTTCAGGTATACGGCGGGCAGCACTCATGAGAAGTGTAAATGCTAAATCTGCAGTCGTATCCGTGAGTACACCTGGGGTATTTGTAACTATAACTCCTTTTTCGTTTGCCGTTTCTAAGTCGATGTTATCGTAACCCACCGCGGCGTTTGCTACGACTCTGAGGTTAGAACAAGCATTGAGAAATTCTTCGTCGATTTTGTCGTTCAGTAGGCATATGAGTCCGTCTTTATTTTTGGTATTTCTTATTAGTTCTTTCTTTGAGAGAATTTCGGACGAATCGTTAACCTCTACGTTGTGTCCTGCTTTCTCGAGCATTTTTATGTATTCGTCAAAAATTCTTCTTGAGATAAATATATCTCCTATAGTTTTCACCTCCTTTGAGACGAATATTAATGAAAATTGTTTTAAAAAAGAGTATCCTAACTGGTTTAATTTGCCCTTAAAGAAACACGACTTGTTACCGATACGAAAAGCTTTTTATTCATAATTATTATCTTCAGGCTTATTGATTGACTAATCAGGCTGATTTTTCGCAGATATAAATGATCTGATGTTAATTTTTTGAGATATATGGATAGATTAAATAGGATGTTTTGATATGAGATGTTAATGAAATAATTCGAAAACTTTTAGAGTTTAAAAAGGAAAAGTTGTATCTTAGTAAATATTGGTGAAAATATATGACAATAAATATACCGGATTACGACGTCGAAATTATCGATCCGGAGAAAAAAGACAAGCTTATCGATGAAGAGTACCGAGAGAGCGTATCGTATGGTAGGAAGGCAAACCTTTCGGGAATGTGTATCAAACTCCTGACTAATATAAAAGAGTTCAAAGAGATGTGGGAGGATAACTTCAAATCGATGAATGAGGATGTTAGACCCCATGGGAGAATTTTTGTTCTCGACACGGGCGGAGAAGAAATGCGAGTCTTATATGAGCCTATTTCGAAGACTTGTTTCCTGCTTGATTGTGATTATTATGGTTATGTAAAAAGCCTGGCTTTGGCGGTTTCTGGAGATTTTCTGGAGGAATACCATTCAATCCATTCCCGTCACTCAGTACACGGTGCTGCAGTGGATTACAAAGGTATTGGTACTGCGATAATTGCACCTTCAGGGGTCGGAAAAACTACTCAGGCATACGGATTACTTCTGGAGGAAGATGTTCGACTGATAACTGATGATTGGTTTTACACGATGATTGTAGGAAATGGAGTTGATGTACAGGCGTCCGAAAAAAATTGCTATATTCGAGTAGATATTGCTTCGGACATTGAGAAATATGAAGAATTATTGAAGGATATCTCTCTCGACGGATATGGTAGAGCGGTAATAAACGTCAGACGGATTCTCGGCGAAGGTGCTATGAAGGAAAACACGACCCTCCGAAATGTAATTCATTTGAAGAGGGATCCGGATGATAAGAGACTAGTTAGAAAAGTAAAGAAGGAGGAGGCGCTAAAATACATTCTAGATAATGATTTTTGCAATCCCCACCTTCTAGTTAGAGATAAAAGGAAGGGAAAGTTGAGAGAGAAGTTTTTCGAAAAACTGTATGAAAGGACGACTGTCTATATGGTGAATACAACTACAACCATCGAAAAAAATCGTGAACAGATACGGAATATTGTCCTTGAGAAATGAGAAACTTAGTAATTGGAGAATTTCTTCCACTTACAAAATTTAATGGAAATATGTCTTTCAATAAATAACGGTCCGAATTTGAGAAGGGTAAAATGCCGGCGTGCCGACCGTAACCCCCCTTCTGTTCTAAGCGGCATTCAGCTAAGCGGGCTACCACCCGCCTCCAGCAGGAATTCATCGGCGGCTATTTTGCCCTTGCACCCCGCAGATTGGCCGTTCCAGCCCTAAACAGTTCGACCTCAACGTCTCCGTATCATTGCAATTTGAACTGACGGGTCTCGTTTCTGTTCCAGGGTCCGGTCTCTCAACCGAGGTCTTTTCGACCTTACGGTCCTGCCCGGTGGAGGGTGTTTCCTCAGGAGTACCCCGAGAGCCGCACGCCGGCTCACCGGCGTCTATACTTCTATTTTTAACCAATTAAGAGCATTTCCTAATTCGATAACTATTGATGCAGTAAACCAGCGGATGGAGCCGTCTTCTCTAAGGTGTTTTTGCTGACGGAAGATCTTTATTCCCCGATTTAGTGAGAAAGCTAAGATCGTTTGCACCGATCAAAAGGCCGATACTACGTATTTCATATCAGTGATTGTACAACAGGTTCCGTGACGAGCTATCATGAGGTGGAGTATTAACAATCTATCTATTAAAATTAGGTCGAGAGGATAGATTATTGAGGAAGCTTCATCGTCAGGTCGTCAAAAATGATTCTATTGGAAAGTCTAGCTGAACAATTTGGACATCTTGGGCTCTTTCTAGCCTCGTTGATATCGTCAACCATAATTCCGTTTTCGGTCGAGTCGTTGTTGCTGTTGGCTGTCGGTTTAGGTATGAGAACTGCAGAGGCCGTTGGAATCGTCACTTTGGCGTCTACCATGGGCGGGTTTACCACCTATTTGATCGGCCTGTCCGGAGGTAAGCTTTTCGGTAAAAAAATCGATCTGGCCAGATTAAATAAGTATGAAAATCTCGTTGAAGGGGGAGGTGCTCCGGTAATTTTTCTGGCTGCTTTTACCCCCTTACCATATGAACTTTTTTCTCTTCCGGCAGGTTTCTTGAAAATGAATCCGTATACCTTTTTGATCTCTACGGCGTTGGGTAGGGCGTTGAGGTTCCTGATGATAGGGATTTACGGTATGAGGGTTATCGAAATTTTTCGAGCCGGTGAATGGGGCTTACTGATAGTCCTGATAATGATTGGGGTAGTAATAATCCTCCTCTCTTATTCGTTGAGGGGGAACATTTGGTCAAAGATCGCGAACCGTTCCGGATTTACCCCTTCGAAATACAGGGGAGTTTTCGCCTTTTAAAGGTAATGTAAAGGCGAAATTGGTTGTCTCTGTATTGTCGTTGATTTTCTAGTACCTTGTTTTAAGAATGGTTCGTAGCTTCTTTTTGCCGATACTAAAGAGGCGAACGTATTTCTACCTCCAGTCCTTAAATTATTTCTCTCTGGGAGAGGTAACCTATAGCGATCTTCTATTGCACTAATACTTAGAATTTCCATCCACATCTCTGTCCTGTTGAATTGAAATATTCCATTCTCTAGTTGAATTATACTTTCCGACTATACTCGATGGAATGTTTTTCCTTTTTGTTTACTTACTCACTTATCTTATTTTGTAGGAAAACGGCTACGAAAACTAGGCCAGCAAAGGTTACGATGGTGGGGCCAGTGGGAGTATTCCAGGCGTAGGCTAGGTAAAATCCCATTAACATGAAGAAGAGAGAGAGTATAACGGATATTATCATAATCTTTTTCATGTCGTATGTGAAGATTCCCGCTATTGTCGGTGGTATTGACAACATCGCTATCAAGAGGATAATTCCTATAATTCTGATTATCAACACTATAGAAAGGGAGACTAGGATTAGAAGGAAGATGTAGACCCATCTTGTCGATATTCCTATGGTTTGTGAAAATTCTTCATCGAAACTGACAGCCTGTATTTTTCTGTAAAATAGGGAAACTGAAAAGATGGTGAATGCTGAAAGTATGGCTAAGAGGGTTAGATGGTATTTTTGGATCATTAAAATGTTTCCAAATAGGAAGTTTTCAGCGGGAGGGAGATAACCTGGGGTTATATAGTAAAAAAGGGCTCCTATCGCCATGCCAATAGCCCATACTATCCCTATAGTGGTTTCCTCTCTATATGATGATTCCTTTCCGACCAGCCCTATCCCAAGTGCGGAGCCCAGGGCAAAGATTGAGGCCCCTATCAATGGTTGGATTCCTAAGTAAAGAGACATGCCGATTCCTCCAAAGGATGCGTGCGATATTCCTCCGGCTATGAAAACGATTCTTTTGACGACTATAAGAGTTCCGACTATTCCTAAGATGATGGAGGCCATTAGTCCCGCCATCAAGGCGTTTCGGAAGAATGCATATTCGAAGAGTTCGATCAACTTCCTTCACCTTCCGAGTTCTCGGTGTGTATGGGGTGTTCTGAGGACACTATATTGATCGGTGCACCATACGTTTTTCGCAGGTCTTCCGTCGTAATCTCTTCCTTCTTATGACATACGAGCGTCTGATTTAGGCAAGCGACGCTGTCTTTGTTGGAATAAATTACCCCAGCGTCGTGAGTGGAGATTAGTATGGTTATCCCCCTCTTCTTCAGCCTGCTTAGAAGAGCGTGAATGTTGTTTTTTACGTTTTGGTCGACACTGGTCGTAGGTTCGTCGAGAATTAGCATTTCCGGTTCCGTCGCCAAAGCCCTTGCTATGAGAGCCCTCTGGTGTTGACCTCCGGAGAGGTCCGAAATTCTCCTTTTCCTTAGGTTCCAGAGATCGACTTTTTCCAAAGATTTCTTGACTATTTTTCTGTCCTCTTCCGCAATTTTAGGTCTCAATCCGGGGTTTCCTAGTCTGCCCATCTGAACGACCTCCTCAACACTTATTGGGAATTCCGGATCGAAGTTGGAGTATTGAGGGACATATCCTATCTTTCCTTTAAATTTTCTCGGATCCTCCCCGAAAACCTTGACGTAACCCTCTTCAGGTCTTAAAATTCCTAAAATGACTTTGAGGAGGGTAGTTTTACCTCCTCCATTGGGCCCTATAATACCCAGAAAAGAACCTTCTTCTATCGAGAGCGAAACGTTTTTTAGGGCGATCGTTTGATCAAATTTCACCGTTAAGTTTTTTATTTCTACGGCCTTCATCTTCTAACCCTATTCGAAAGATTCCATTAGAACTTGGAAAATTTCGTTTAAATTTGCGAGATGATCGCTGCGTAGGGGGTTAATTTCGCTTACTTCACCATCTATCTCTTCTGCGATTACTTTCGCATCTTCCTTTGGGAATTCCGGTGAAACATATACCGTTTTAATGTTTTCTTCTTTTGCCCTGTCAATTATTTCTTTTATATCTCTAAACCCCGGTTCCTTACCTTCCACCTCTATAGATATCTGTTCGAGCCCATAATCGTAGGCGAAATATCCCATACTTGGATGAAAGATTATGAAAGCTCTGTCTTCGTACTCGAATAGCTCTTTTTCGATTCTTTCGTCAAATTCCTTCCATTTTTCTAGGTATTCCTCAGCGTTTCTTTCGTAATATTCTGCATTAGCGGGATCTTCGTCTTTAATCCCCGCCACCATGTTATTTACAATCGTTATGACGTTTTTTGGGGACATCCAGATGTGTGGATCCTTTCCGTGCGTATCATTGTGATCATGTGAGTAGTCCTCCATCTCTATCAGGTCGATTCCTTTGGAACTGTCGATAATTGTCATCCCAGGATTGTGTTCTTTCAGGGTATCCATGTGTTTCACTTCGAACTCAATACCTGATCCGAGTTTGTAGTAGATGTCGGCTTCTTCAAGTCTTTGAAGTCTTTTAGGTTCGGGGTCGTAGTGATGGGGATCCTCTCCTGGAGGGATCATGATTATAACGTCCACCTTTTCACCACCGATCTCTTCTACGTGCTCTGCTTGGGGAGGAATAGTCACGGCTACCTTTAGCGAGTGATCCTCTCTGGGGAGAATCGCGTCCTGATAAATTGACGTCACCCCGACGGCGATGATCGCGATAACGATTATGGTCATTACAGAGATGTATTTCTTAATGTTTCACACCTCCTTTTTCAAACCAGTGGCAACCTTGGAGATCTTCTATGCTGGAATCTTTCCCGATTTCATAACCGCACTCGCATGGGATTTCAGAATTAATTTTGGATTTTAAAACTTCCAATAGCGCCTTGCTTGTCGCGCTTGCTATCCTAGTTGATTCTTGGCAGGATTTTTCATGAGGCAGGTCTAAGGTTTCTTGTAAAAATTTTTCTAATAAGTGATGTTTTTCTATCTCTTCCCTTATCTTTTCGAGACCCTCCTCGTTCAATTTCAGACCTTTGCTTTTGATATAGATTCCAAATCCCTTTTCTTGGAGCTTTTTCAGTTTTTTCAAAGCTCCCGCCCTTGAAGTGTCCATTTCTTGAGCTATCTTGGCCGGCCCGATCGGCGTTCTGGATCCTTCGTGCTTGAAGATAGTTTTTAGATATTCTATCTCTCTTTCGGTGAGGTCCTTTGACATGGTTACAAACCTCGATTCGTTAACCAACAGTTAACTAAATCGATATTTTTTAATAAATTTTTTTACTGATTCAAAATGTTTTATAAGAGCGTTTTTCCTGGTTTTGGTTCTCGGTCGTCTTTCTCTAAGATTTCTCTGGAGTGGTAAAAAATCTCCCATTTGATCTCTTCTCTGGTTTCCCGAATTTAAAATAGTTAGAAACTTGTTTTTTACTTATTCTTTAGATTCTTAACTTCTTAATTGGATTTTTGTCGTCTATTTAAGTATATGGTGTTTCAATCTTTGTCCCTACATCGATTTGAAATTTATGTTCTTATCAGATTTGTTTTTAAACCTCTTCCGAAGTTCTTACGCTGAGTTGGAGGTGAAAGACGGCCCGAGGTGTTTCTCCGATAAATTTTCAAGGGTTTTCCATCAAACTTTAAAAATATGTAATCGATCAGAAAGAGGACTACTGACTTGGGGTTAAATATGGATAGACTCGGAGTAAAGAGAATTGTTAGACAGGCATTGCCGATGCTTTTACTAACGGGCTTCTTCAATTTAGGTGCCGGTGGCATTTTGGGTGGAATGGAGGAACAAATGGCCGAATTTTTACCCGGACTGTTAATCATGGTCCCACCCCTTATGGATCTAAAGGGCAACATTACCGGCGCTCTGGCGTCCAGGTTGGGTTCAGGTCTCCACCAGGGGCTGATAGATCAAGATCAGTTGTTAAGCGATGAGGTAAAGACTAACGTGAGTGCGGCTATTGCCTTGGGTTTCCTTACCGCTTTAGCGATTGGAGGAATGGCTACCGTTATAACTGTTGTAGTGATGGGCACGACCTTTTCTGTCACACTACTTTTGATGCTTGTTTCGGTGGCGTTAATTGCAGCCTCGCTATCGGTCATGTTACTTTGCGGCGTGTCGTTAATTGTATCGATTCTTTCTTACAGGAGGGGTTGGGATCCTGACAATCTAACCACTCCTATTCTAACTACCCTCGGTGATGTCTTGACTTTAGCATCTTTGTATGTGGCTTTAATAGTGGTGTTGAGCGTTGCCAGCGTATGATTTTAAAAGAATATTATCAGAAAGCTACGGGACTTTATTGGTAACCGCTTTTGTTGGACTGGCGGCGGGGTTCCTGCTTGAGGAATATGTCACTAGACATGCCGCGATGATTATTGTAATGGTTCCACCTCTAAATGCTATGGGTGGGAATGTTGGAGGGGTCCTGGGAGCGAGGTTATCTTCAGCTCTTCATCTCGGGGTTATTACTCCTGATTTCCGAGGACAGAGTTCTTTGGGTACTAATATTTTGGCATCGGGGATACTGGGAGGTATATCTTTCTTTGCAGTCGGTTTGGCTTTTTTCGCCATCGAGTATCTGGCCAGCGGGTCCTTGATGATCGGTCTGAAGATGATGACGATATATTTCTTCGCCGGACTTCTATTGGTTTTAATTCTTATTGGGGTGACCGTGGTTTCGGCTTTCATATCCTACAGGAGGGGTATAGACCCCGACAACGTAGTCATGCCGATAGTTACTACAGCTGGGGATTTGGGGGGGATATCCTGTTTGTTGATTATGGTTCACTTGGTCGGGTTATGAAGCTTTGAGAGCTCGTAAGGTAAATTTGGAAATTGATTTTTACAGTGATTGCTTCAATTCGAATATTTCGTGAAAATTTATACATTTCAGCGATATATCTTTATTGGGTGGAGCTTTGACCAGCGAAGATGATCAGAAAAAGTTCGATGCTATGATCGAGGGGGAGTCGCAAAAGTCCAAAGGACTCCAGTTTTGTCCGGAATGTGGTTCCACGAGACTTTACTATTTCTTAGGACTTTATGCAGGTCATAACTACGTGTGTAAAGATTGCGGATATCAGGGGCCGGTGATTATAGAGGACGGTCAGATTTCGAAAGAGCTTAGAAAGAAAAAGATCAAGGAGATCAAGGAGAAGAATAATCGTTAGAGGGAACCGTCTATAAAATCCTTCGTAAAATTTTTCATCGAGTAACTTCTTTGGGTAGTCTCATCCTATTGCCCTTGCAATCAGTGGCATTCTTTTTATAAAAGAGGTAGAGGAGGGAGAAGACGGAAAAGTTTTCTTGCTACTTTTTTATTGGTAGTTATCTATAACAGTATCATAGTATTGGAAGGAAAAAAGATGGATTTATCTGATAGGGGCGAAGGATTAGTTAAATACCTTTTCTTGACGGTTATAGCGATTGCCCTCTTTCTCGTCATAGTTTTCGTCTCCTCAGAGTTCATAATGGACTTCTATTGGTTTTCGGCAGTCGGGTTTCGACAGGTGTTTATGACGAACTTGAGATATCAATTGATCTTACTTGCGGTTGGGTGGGGTTCGACGGTTGCTTGTCTCTTATTTGCTTGGAGTAGGGTTAAGGAAGCCCTTGGAGAAGAAATTCCGTCGGCGGGCGATTGGATTTTTAAGGGCTTGTCTGTATTCGTTGGCTTTGGCGTCGGATGGTGGTTCAGGGGTAACTATTTAGTAATTCTACAATTTGTAAACCAGGCCACTTGGAACGTAACCGATCCGTTGTTCGGACATGATCTCTCTTTTTACATATTTTCCCTTCCATTTATCAGAACTCTGCTTATTTTCATAGGAGTTATATCGGGATTGGCCCTCCTCTTTTCCCTCTTAATCTACGGTATGGGAAAAGCTGGTGTCGAAGGGAGGGGTAGGAGAAGCATGGATAATTTGGAGTTTTCGGAGGGACGGGAGGATTCCGAAGTGTGGAGCGTGTCAAAGTTCTTGAGCTCTTGGACGGTTGTATTGCCGACCGCGATCCTGACTGCGGTAGCCGCTGGCTTGGTTTGGTTGGGTAGATATTCGTATCTCTGGGGATTCGATCCCGGCTCTTCAATTCCTACCGAAGCTTCGCATATGGCCGTAAACTATTATATTCCATATGTTTGGGTTAGGGTGGTCGGTGTTCTTCTTATCGGCGGATTGATAGTTTACATCTTTAGGAATTTCGAGGAGGTTATCGAAAAGGTGCAGATGGGGGAATTTACCAGTTTGAGGAAGGTGGTTTATGTATTGATAGCTTGTCTATTTATATTCGTTGTTATTCCTGGAGGGGTCTTCGGAGCGATAAACAACATTTACGTTCAGCCGAACGAGCCGGGGATACAGCAGGAGTACTTGGAATGGACAATAGAATCGACGAGGAGGGCCTACGGATTAGATCGAATTGTTAAGGAGGATTATCCGATTGACCCAAGCGGATTGACCTCCCAGGAAGCACTGGAAAGTCCAACGGTTAAAAACGCAAGGATTGTCGACTATAGACCACTTAAACAATCTTACGATGAGCGACAGAGGTTGAGAGCTTATTACGATTTTCATGATGTAGACGTCGACAGGTATATGATTGGGGACGAGAAGAAACTTACGACAATTTCACCAAGAGAAATAGATCTGGCCGAAATCCCTATAACTGGGGGCGAATGGCAGTCCAAAAATTTAATTTACACTCACGGTTTTGGTGCGGTCCTATCTCCGGCCAGCGAGGTGGCACCAGATGGCTCTCCAATCCTGTCGGTTAGAGATGTGCCACCGGTCTCAGATTGGGAGGGTTTAGAAATAAACGATCCCAGGATTTATTTCGGTGAGAGGACGGATGATTACGCCCTTGTAAGGGCCGATGGTCTGGACGAATTCGATTATCCTGCGGGGGACGCAAATGTTTTCTATAGATATGAGCATGATAGAGGAGTAAACGTCGGAAACGCTTGGAAAAGATTAATCGCATGGCTCTACACGGGAGATTTCCAAATGTTGGTTTCCGGATACGTCGGTGAGGATTCGAGCCTTCTTCTCAATCGTAACATTCATGATAGGGTGGAAAAGATTGCACCCTTCCTAAATTACGATTCGGACGCACACTTTTTCATAGACGATGAAGGTGGTATGAATTATCTTCTTCATGGTATAACCCATGCTAGAAACTACCCTTACTCCTACACCGGCAATAGGGCTCCGGGATACCTCAATGACAGCGTCAAGGTATTTGTCGAAGCTAACACAGGAGACGTGAAATTCTATCCGATAGAAAGGGATCCGATCGTCGAGACTTACTCAAATATATATCCTGATCTCTTCGAAGAGGACGAGATGCCGGAGGGATATCGTAGACATATGAAGTATCCCGAAGACCTTTTCACCACTCAAATGGAGGTTTTTCAGAGATATCATATGGAGGATTACAGGAATTTCTATCAAAAAGAGGACCTCTGGGAGTTTGCAAGCGAATTGTACCATGGTAGAGAAACTAGGGTAGAACCTTACAATATCTTATTTGACGTAACGGGTAAGCCAGGTTTTGAAGATCGGGAGGACGAATTTACGCTAGTAAAACCCTTTACTCCCCGAGGGAGGAGGAACCTGATCGCTTGGGTGGCCGTAGGGCAGGACGGACGTAATTACGGGAGAAAGGTGGCGTTGACCTTCTCGAAGGAAGAGCTAATTCGTGGCCCACAGCAGGCCGAAGCGATAATTGACCAGGACGAATTTATTTCCGAGTGGATCACCCTAAGGGATAGAACCGGAAGTCAGGTCCTTAGGGGGAATCTCTTAGCACTACCTGTCGCGGGAGACCTCCTTTATATCGAGCCTGTATATATAAGCGCCGAGGCCCTCGCCTACCCCCAGCTGAGAAATGTGATAGCTGTTTATGAAGACACGGCCGCGATGGAGAACTCGCTCGAGGCAGCCGTTCGAGCCGTGCTTGGGGATGAAGTAGAACCCACATTACCTCCTGATGATAATCTGGCTCCTGTCGAATTGGTGGATGTAGTTAGAGAGTACCTTAGCTTACAGGAAGAATACAACCGGCTTATCAGAGAAGGAAAATTCGGTGAAGCAGGGAGTGTGATGGACGAAATGATGAAGGTAGCCGACGAGATGGAGAGATTAATAGGTTGATGTTCAAAAATCCAACTATCTATTGATTCTAGGGGATTTTATTTCTCGACATCGGATTACTCCACCATCAACTTGATGGCCTCTTCTATCGTCGCGACTTCGAATGCTTCCAGATTCCAGCCTTCATTTTCTGCATGTTCGTTCAAATTTAGTATATAGGGTTCGTACGTTTTGTATCGGAAGGGCCCTCTTTCGACTATGACTTCTCGATAGAAAGTGATTTCAGCTTGTCCGTCGGGGATCAGAAATTTAGTTCTTCCAGATCTCTCTACTGCTTCAGCTTTTCTCAGTATACCTCCAACAAATCCTATGGTTCCGTCCTTACGTATTTCCCCGGTAATAACAGCGTCTTCTCGGATCTCCTTGTTCTCCAAAGCAGCATATGTCGCTATCGTCATGGCCGCTCCGGCGCTTGGACCTCCTATCAGTCTTGTTCTCTCGGCGTCTATTCTGATAGTGACGTCTATTGAGTTTGGATCCGTTTCGGATAATCTCGAAGAGACCTTCACTGCAGTGTCAGCTGAATATTGTATATCTACTTCTGCAAAAGGGGCTAGACGGTAAAACACGTTCCCGCTTCCTTCTTCGACTTTGACATGTAAATCTATTAGGACTCCATCGCCCCCAGCCGCGATCGCTGCTATTTTAGTGGAGACCTCCTGCTGCTCGGTTTGAAAGGGATTTCTTATTATGGGTGAATCGGTTTCTCTAAGCATGTAGATACTGGCTCCCAGAATCGAACCAGCTGAGAAAGTCACCAATAAGATTAAGGTAAAAATCTTACCGCTTAAATTAATCTGCCCTTTTTCTCGATTTAGACCTACAGCCATTTTCCCCCCATCATATATTTTCCGATTTAACCCTTTTAAACTGATTTGGCAAAGGGTGGTAGAAAGTACAGTTAGGTTTAAATCATGGAGGCACCGGAAAGTGTGGTCTTTTATTCATAAAATTCTTAAAAAATGTTAGTCTCTTAAATGAGTATTAGGGTGGTCTGTCTCCTAAACAGGTGGCAATAGCCCGAGCTGTCTTGACCAGCTCACCGTCAGGATCCACTTTCCGCTGACGGCCAGCGACTTTCCGAAGGGGAACGGTCACAATTTCAGATCCACGCATTGCTACCATCTTTCCGAATTCTCCTTTTAGCAATGCTTTCAAAGCGCCATGTCCGAACTGAGTAGCTAGGATTCTGTCCCTAGATGTCGGGGTCCCCCCTCTCTGAACGTGACCGAGAACTGTAGCACGCGTCTCTACGTCCGTCCGATCTTCAATCGCGCTTGCGAGATAATTACTTATTCCACCTAGCCTCCTGGAATCGGTACTTTCTTCGACTCTGGTCCGCTCCACGAATTTACCGGAAGGGGTTTTAACACCCTCGGAAACCACAGCTATGCTGAATCTGCGACCCATTTTGTGTCTTTTTTCTACCGCCCTACACACATTTTCCAGCGAATAATCGATTTCCGGGATGAGGATTATATCTCCACCCCCTGCCATCCCTCCCTTTAGTGCCAGCCAGCCCGCGTATCGCCCCATTGTTTCGACGACCATAACCCGTTGATGGGACTGGGCAGTCGTGTGAAGCCGGTCGACCGCGTCAGCGACTATTTGAAATGCTGTATCGAATCCAAAGGTAACGTCAGTCTCTGCAACATCGTTATCGATGGTTTTGGGTACGCCGACTACTGGAATGCCCATTTCCTGTAACTTTTTTGCAACGGTCAGAGTTCCGTCTCCTCCGATACAGACGAGTGCATCAAGTCCCGCCTCTTCAAAGTTTTTCTTGCATTGATCCGACTTATCTACTGGAGTCTTGGTATCCTCATTTGGCGGATAGTAGTTGAATGGATTGGCCTTGTTTGAGGCTCCCAAAATTGTCCCTCCCTGGGCTATAATACCACTGACATCGTCGTAGCTTAGATGACACATCTTATCTTGGACTAGACCTTCGTAACCGTCTGCAATTCCGATGACTTCGATTCCGTGTTCGTATATGGCAGGCTTCACGACAGCCCTAATCGCCGCATTAAGGCCAGGACAATCCCCCCCGCCAGTCAATATACCAATTCGTTCGATCTTCGATGAAGAGCTCATTCATTTATCTCCTTTTTTTGAGCATGTAATCTTTAGTTATCTTTAGTTATCTTTTATCTTTTCCCTAAAAATCCGAAACTTACATTTTAAACTCATTTTTAATGGTACTAACTGCCGCAGGTAAAAGACCTTCGATGTAACAGACATAGTTTAGATACTGGCTTGTTAGGGAATATCCAGATTCTACTTTTTTAATGATTTCATCAATTCTTTCACTTTTCTCGTCCCCCCAAATTTTTCCTCTGGAAGGACTTCTAAGTCTCTTTTCTGATTTTAAGAGGATTAAATTTAATAATTTCGTAGTAGAAGGGAAAAAATGATGAAGAAAGGAAAATACGTATTGTCTTTAGATGAAGGCACTACGAGCGCGAGAGCGATAATATTCGACTACTCCGGAAATATCGTTGCACTGGGGAGGTCTGGGTTTGAACAATACTATCCGAATCCGGGGTGGGTTGAACATGATCCTAGGGAAATTCTGAATGCACAGAGGAGGGCTATTAAAGAGGCAGTAAAAAGATCGGAAATCGAAATAGATCAAATAGAATCCATCGGAATAACCAACCAAAGAGAGACGGTCGTGATCTGGGATAAGAAAAGTGGTAACCCTCTTCATAATGCTATAGTCTGGCAGGACAGAAGGACTTCCGATTACGTAGATGAGTTGAATTCGGAATACGGGGATCTGATAAAGTTTAAAACTGGCTTAATTCCGGACTCTTACTTTTCGGGCCCTAAAATTAGATGGTTAATCGAAAACGAGGAAAAAATAGAAGGAAAGGTTGAAAGTGGGGAGGCTTTATGTGGAACAATAGATTCCTATCTAATCTATCGTTTGACGGGTGGAGAGGTCCACGTTAGTGATTACTCGAACGCCTCCCGCACAATGCTTTTCGACATTCGTGAATTGAAGTGGGACGAGGACTTACTAGATATTCAAGGGGTTCCGGAGGACATACTTCCCGAGCCCAGAGAGTCCAGCGAGGTCTACGGCTATACGGATGATGACATACTCGGAGCCGAAATACCCATCTCAAGCAGCGTGGGCGATCAACAGGCCGCCCTGTTCGGGCAAGCCTGTTACGAGCCCGGTATGGTCAAGAACACCTGTGGAACTGGGAGTTTTATTCTTATGAATACCGGCGAGAAACTCCAAGAATCCGAAAATCTTTTGACGACGGTCGCCTGGGGATTGGATGGTAAAATAGAGTATGCTTTGGAGGGTAGTGTATTTATTGCGGGAGCAGGGGTCGACTGGTTGAAAAATTCTCTTGAGATAATAGACCAACCATCAGACGTAGAGCCTCTGGCGAGATCCATTGCAAGCAATCAGGGCGTGTATCTAGTGCCGGCCTTTGTAGGGCTGGGAGCTCCTTATTGGGATCAATACGCGAGGGGTATAATCACGGGAATAACTCGAGACACTGGGAGAGGACATCTGGCGAGGGCGTCCCTCGAGGCGATCGGTTACTTTACAAGAGACGTCTTGGAAGAGATGGAGAGGGAGGGAACTCCCGTCGAAGAGATTAGAGTTGATGGCGGGGTAGCTCAAAACGAATTCCTTATGCAATTTCTAGCTGACATTACTGACGGCAGGGTTTTAAGGCCTAAAGTTCTGGAGACTACGGCTCAAGGAGCAGCCTATCTCTCAGGATTGGCCGTCGACTTTTGGGATAATCAGAGGGAAGTGGCGGAGTTGTGGAGAAAGGACTCCGAATATGAGCCCGTTATGGATGATGATAAGAGGGAATCTTTGTATGGAGGATGGAAGAAGGCGGTAGAAAAATCTCTTGGTTGGAGGAAGGAATTAGAGAGCGTCGGATTGGATTGGGAGGAGATATGACAGCATTTTTCGATGATCGACGAGTCTCGTTTTCAGTTTCTGAAGAATTAAATCTGTTTTAAGATATAGCGTAGTAGGTGGCAAGAAATATAAAATTCATAAAAGAATTGTATACAAAGGCTTCAGTCGGCGGATTTTGATAGGATTGATTGATGTTGTAATTATAGGAGCCGGAATAACGGGTGGATCTTTAGCCCGGTTTCTAAGTAAGTATGAAGGACTTGACATCCATATCTTAGAAAAGGAGCCGGACGTTGCATGGGGAGCGACCAAGGCAAATACTGGCATCATTCATCCCGGTCATGAAGACGATCCCGAAAAATATCCGGTCAGAGCCGAGCTATGCGTCGAAGGAAATAGAATATGGCATCGATGGGTCGAGGATCTTGAAATCCCGTCAGAGTGGCCTGGAGAGTTGATGGTCGCTCGGAGGGAAGAAGAACTAGGGATTTTAAAGAGATATCAGGAGATCGGGAAGGAGAATGGGGTCCCTGAGCTGCGGATAATTGAGAAGGAAGAGATAAAGTCCCTGGAGCCTAACGTTTCGGATGACGCTGTTGGTGCGTTATGGGCTCCGATAGCTGGTCGTATGGAACCGTGGGAGGCTGTTTTTGCTCTCGTCGAAAACGCCGTAGATAATGGCGTTAAAGTCCACCTCGACACAGAGGTAACGGATATTGAGGTCAAAAGAGGGGAAGTGGAGAATGTCAAGACGAATAAGGGCGTTATAGAATCGGATTTGGTTCTAAACGCGGCTGGTCTGTTCTCAGATGAAATTTCTCGTATGGTAGGAATAGATGACTTTGATATAAAACCTAGGAAAGGAGAATACTATCTATTCGACGAGGACGCCGAACCAGGGGTGGATAAGATAATACATCCCACTCCTACACCCAAAACTAAGGGTGTCTACGCGACGAATACGGTTGAGGGTAATCTGATGCTTGGCCCGACAGCTGAAGATCTATCCCAAGACGAAAAAGACAACAGAGCGACCACGGAAGAAGGATTAGATTTCATCTGGGAAGAGGCTAGTGATCTGGTGAGGGATTTGCCCCCGAAGAAAACCATTTGCAAGTCTTTCGCAGGACTTAGACCCGAACCTCCGGATGGGGATTATATAATAGAGTCTTACGAAAATCCTGGCGGTTTCATAAATATTTCGGGGATAAGGTCCCCGGGCCTTACGGCCGCTCCTGCTATCGCTAAGTACGTGACTGATGAGCTGATAGAGGGGGAAATGGGAATAGAACTTACGGAAAAAAAGAGCTGGAATCCTCACAGGGAGGGTATGGAAAGGTTTTCTGAAATGGATCGAGGTAGACAGGGGGAATCTATCGAGGGAAATTCGAAATACGGCAATGTGGTCTGTATGTGTAAGGAAGTTACGGAGGCGGAAGTGGTACAGGCTATCGACAGGTTTAAGAAGTTGGGTAATAGGTCTGTTACTCTCGATGGGATAAAGTTTAGGACTCTCGCCATGTTCGGGTCCTGTCAGGGCTCCTTTTGCAGGTTGAGGGTTGCAAGAATCATCTCGAGAGAAATGGATGTCCCGCTATGGAAGGTTACTAAGAGGGGGGAGGGGTCGGAGTACGGAATTGGGGGGATTAAAACTCTCAGGTCCGAAAGTGGTGGTGATTCCAATGAATGAATATCTGAAGAGTGATGGTTACGATGTCGTCGTTATAGGCGGCGGGCCCGCTGGACTTGCGGGTGCCGTGAGGGCAGGTGAAATGGGGTTGGAAGTAACGATCCTAGAAAACCGGGACTGGATTGGTGGGATTCCCATTCAGTGTGTACATCCAGGTTTCGGTAATTTTTATTTCAACGAGGATCTTACAGGCCCGGAGTTTTCATACAAGTTGATAGAAAAATTAAACGATTTGAATATCGATTATCACACAAATACCCACGTAAAGAAAATCGTACCGGTTTCCGACCTCAAAAAGAAACTGGAGGTGGTAACGCCGGAGGGTGTTTTCTCTGTCGATACTTCTACGATAATTTACGCCACTGGAGCTCGAGAGAGGCATCTATATGAGACAGGGATCAATGGAGACAGAGTCGGAGGAGTGTATACTGCCGGTGAGGCTCAAACCCTCATGGACATAGATGGAGTACTTCCAGGGAAGGAAGTAGTAGTGGTAGGATCGGGAGACGTCGGTCTAATCGTAGCTAGAAGGTTCGCTCTCGAGGGAGCGGAGGTTAAGGGCGTTATGGAGATGCTTCCGTATCCTGGAGGTTTGACTAGAAATGTGGCACAGTGCTTGCGAGACTTTGACATCCCACTATACAAGAGAAGAATCGTCAAGAAAATAATTGGAAATGGAAGGGTCGAGAAAGTTATCACCGCCGATCTCGATGAAGATCTAAAACTAATAGAAGGCACTGAAACTGAGGTAAAATGCGATACCGTTGCACTTGCTACGGGGCTAATACCTTACACGAAAATACTTGACAGGATAGGTGTAACGATGGATCCGTCGACCCGCGGGCCTGTCGTCAATGGATACCTCGAAACTTCTTCTCCCGGCATCTTCGCGGCAGGTAACGTGATTACCGTGAACGATTACGTCGATTACGTAGCCGATCAAGGTGAGTTGGCGGCAGAAGGAGCAAATTTATTTATCGAAAATGAGGGACTCCCGACGAAGAATTGGATTTCCGTCGAAAAGGGTAGAAACGTTAATTTAGTCGTTCCACAATTCGTCAGCGGGGAAATGGATACGGTCCTCTACGCACGAGTTGAAGAACCGGAAATAATGGTGACGGTAAAAATTCCCGAAATTGAGAAAGAAATTTCTAAAAGGTCAGTCAACCCCGGAGAAATGATCAAGATCGAACTGGAAAAAGAAGATTTTGACGGTGGGGAAGATAAGATAACGATAGAGGTGGTTAACTGACGGAGAAGGAGGATTTTACAAAGGAAGTTACCTGTATCATGTGTCCTACAGGATGCAAAGTTAGAGTTAAAGTAGAGGATGACGAGGCGGTCGAAGTTTTGGGGAACGCTTGTCCGGAGGGAAAAGAATACGCCGTCCAGGAGGTCGAGAGGCCCAGCAGAGTAGTCATGAGCGTCATCAAGGATGTAAACGGTGATTTTCCTACTGTATCTGTTAAAACTGAACAACCAGTAGCTAAGGACAAAATTGAGGAAGTTATGGACAAAATTTCAGAGTTGAAGGTGGAAGGACCTATCGATATAGGTGAAGTCGTTTTGGATATGGATGATCTCGGCATAAAAATAGTAGCCACTAGACCCTCAAGAATCAGGAGCTGAAAGCAATATGTTGAGGAACAGATTTAATCACTTCAATTCATTTAAAAATAGTTGTTTACTTTTTTTAACACCCCTTAAGTTCTTTCTGTGTTGACTTTTGTTGGTAAGTCGATTCATGATGATTTTAGATTTGAAATGTTAATGTGGATGTTTTTTAGATGAGAAGTAATGGGTAGCAGATATATTGCATTTCCTATATCGCCGTCGAGAAGAGATTTTTTTCACGCTCTTCATTATTATCTAATTTGTATCGGTTGCTTGCCGTTTAATAGAAATCTGTCCCATAAGAACCGGCGTACTAAGTTAAACCTGTAGTAGGTTAAAATTTCTACTACTTTCAAGGCAGTAATGTTTTAGGGGACTGAGATAAAAATAATTTCAAAGAGGATATAGAATATGACTGAACGATTTACTGGGATAATCCCCCCGTTGTTGACTCCTTTCAACGAGAATGAAGAGGTGGATGAGGACAAATTGAGGAAACTTGTGAACTTTTTAATCGATGGAGGTGTTCATGGACTTTTCCCGTGCGGTTCGATCGGAGAATTTTCAAATTTAACTACCGAAGAGATGAGAAATGTACAAAAAATAACGGTAGACGAGGCTGATGGTCGTGTTCCAGTTCTAGCTGGGACGGGTGCTAGCGGGACTAAAGAAGCGGTCAGGAGGACGATTAATGCTGAAGAAATTGGAGCTGACGGGGTAATTAACGTTACTCCTTTCTACCTAGAAAGCGATCAAGTAGGGATTCGAGAACATTTTAGCAGAGTTGCGGAATCGACGAGTTTACCTATTTTACTTTACCATATACCTCAATGTACTGGTCAACATCTTTCTTCAGAGACGATCTCCTCTTTATATGAAGAGTACGAAAATATCGTAGGTTTAAAGGATAGTAGCGGAGATCTAGGTAGAGTTGGAAAGATAATTAGAAATGTCGGCAATGACTTTCAGTTTTTCCAGGGGCGTCCAAAACTGCTTTTACCCAGTCTTATACTGGGGGCAGCTGGAGGAGTGCCCGGCACGGCAAACATAAAGCCCGAATTTTCTGTAAAACTTTTTGAAGAATACGAGAAAGGAAATATAGACCAAGCAAAGTGTCTTCAACTGAACAGAGAAGATATTTTGTCCGAAGCTTGTTCCATAGGCCCTTTTCCGGCAAACTATAAATCTGCAGCAAAATTAACAGGTTTCGATCTTGGACCAGCAAGATCCCCTATTCGATCAATGAATAAAAAAGAAACAAAAGAGCAGAAAAAAGCACTCAAAAATCTAGAATTGTTAGATTAAAACTTCTCTAATGTTTGACCTGGGGTCAAAGACCTTCAAGATTTATCGATTGTTTTGAGTGCTTTTGCGACCTTGCATACTCGAGTTCCAAGATTACGGGCTGTTTTTAGTTCATTCTCCACCGGTTGTCTCGATCCATCGATGTCTGCCAACGTAGATGGTCCATAGGGCGAACCGCCAATCCCCTCCGTTGTTCTGATTTGGGGATTCTGCATATATGGAGTTCCTACTATTATCATGCCTAAATGTAGTAGTGGGATCATGGCAGTAATCAGGGTTGTTTCCTGTCCGCCATGGATTGTCGCTGTAGATGTGAAAACACCAGCAGGTTTATCCTCTAGAGCTCCTTCATTCCAAATTTCGGCGGTGCTATCTATAAACTGTTTCATTTGTGAAGCCATATTTCCATATCTGGTAGGTGTCCCCCAGCATATTCCATCGGCCCACCTTAAATCCTCAAGAGTTACTCTGGTTATTTTTGATTGGGCTTTTTGTGCACTTTCGTAGACATCGTGCCCTTCCAATGCTTTTTTTACCTCTTCTAGTTCGGGTATTCTCCGCATCCTGGTTTTAGTACTTTCTATATTTTGAGCTCCCTCTTCAACTGACTGAGCCATTTTATAAGTGTGGCCGAACGCGGAATAAAATGTTATCAAAATATTATTATCCAATGTCACTCCCTTTTATTGTTACCAATTTAACGATTTTAAAGGTTTGAAATGAGGAGAAAACGATCTGTAGTAGTCGATATCATCAGGACTACAAACTTGGTTTCCTCATAAACTATTAGAATTAAAAAAAGTTAAAAATAGGAAGATTTCTCGGTCTTATTCGACCGAGATGGCGTCTACAGGGCAGCTTTCGGCTCCTGTCTCTGTACAATCTACGTCGTCGGGAACAGTACCTGTCGTAGGGTCGTCGCCTCGATATTCTTCTACTAATTGAGCCAGGCCAGCTTCGTCCAGTTCGTAAACATCTCCGCAGAGTGCCTCGCACGTGCCGCATCCGGTACACATATCTTGATCTATTGTGACTTCGACCATAATTTCACCAATTATATTTGTTCTGTACTCATTAGACCTTCTAAATTTAAGTATCTTATTATGCATTCGATTCGGCCGTCTATGATCGAAATGATCAATTGAATATATCCGGACTTAGATATTGGGAGTGTGGGGTGTTTTTTAATGAAATTTTCTTCACCCGGAAAGGAGCGAACTGATTTTTTTCCAGGCTTGCTTTTTCACTACACCGTTTATCTCAAATTTTTTCGAGATTCAACGTGAATTTTAGGAAAACTTCTTTAATCAATACGGCATAACCGCATTGAAAGGGTGAAATTATGATGGAAAAGGAGAAAGAAAAGATAATAAGGGCCTGTCACGACCTCGTAGATAATGGCCATTCTCAGAATACCGGAATTGCCGGAAATGTAAGCATCAGAGACCGAGAAGATGGATTTATAGCCGTGACACCCTCGCAAACTAGGTACGATTTAATGGAGACAGAAGATCTAGTCGTGGTGGATGGTAAAGGGAACATAGTCGAAAGTAAGGATGGGGTCAATCCTACCAGTGAACTGGCTATTCATTTGTCGATCTATGAAGAGTTTGATGGCGTGAATTCCGTGATTCATTCTCATCCTAAATTTTGTAACACACTGGCGCTATATCTCGATGAAATACCACCGGTTTTAGAAGCTCATGGATACTTTTACGGACATGCAATACCCGTTATTGAGAGGGTTCAATCCGGGTCGAGAGAGTTAGCTGATTCCGTAACTGCAAAACTTAGAGATAAGCCGGGCCTAGTGATCCGAAACCATGGCATTGTAGCAATTGGGAAGAATATCGATGAAGCGCTGGCTAGGGCTCTGGAGATGGAAAATAATTCGGAAATATATTATAGGGCAAAACTTCTTGGACTGGGGGAGCCCGAAGCTTTGAGCCGGGAATCGATCGAGTTATTAAAGGAAAAATATGATAAGTCTACTTGAATCCCACTATCTTTCCGGTATGTGCATTCATCTGTACAGTGAAGGGGCTTTTTTCAGTGATGTCTTTATTTGGACCGAAAAGAACAAGTTTCTTTTTGCCGGTCTTTAACTCTCGATATCCCTTTACTTCGTATATGGTAAGCTCCCCTTTCTCCTTAATTTCTGCACTTTCGACTATGATGTCCATAAGCTCTAGCTCGCTCGTCTTCGTTTCCCTCGCCTTTTCTTTCGCAATATCTTCCGCCTTCGAAAGATCAATAAAATCTTTTTCTTTTTCAACCAGTTTCCCTCACCTCCTCTTTAGTTTTTTCTTACTGACTCATAGATATTTGTACCTTTTATTCCATTTTCCGGTTTTTTCTTATTTTCGGCTTCCAATCTTGCCGAAGGAAGGCCTATTCCTTACTTATGTCTTAGTTCCTTTGTCGAATTGATAGATTTTTCCGGAAAAAGAGTCTTTTGACCGTAATTTCTATAATTAAATGTTCACTTTTGAATATATTGAATTAATTCCTCTCTCTTTTACCTTTGAGTAGAGAATTTCTCGAAGCTTGATCATATTTGGTAATAATTTCACCTATCGATGAATTTTCACCGTTAATTAACTCTATATGCAGAAATGCATCGTTTATATAAATTTATCTACTTTTCCAGTAGTCCACAAAGTAGTTGATTTTAGGATTTTTTGGTGCAAGTATTTGTTTTGAGGGTGATGGTGAGTCCTCTTTTTTGGAATTTTTTCCTTTTGT
>Ga0207421_10002028_pt1 | contig 25599 bp, 26 predicted proteins | sample SodLakKL_010_SED_4_FD_187542 | JGI IMG/M metagenome (GOLD analysis project Ga0207421, IMG submission 187542) | Alkaline sediment microbial communities from Lake Tanatar, Kulunda Steppe, Russia - 8KL_010_SED (SPAdes) (version 2) | ecosystem: Environmental > Aquatic > Non-marine Saline and... | reverse complement strand
CGACGCCGACGCGAGCCTGCCCGTCCCGTTGTGTCGGCCGCTGGTCGCGCTCGGCCTGGCGCGTCACCTCGCTGCCATCGGGCAGCCGGCGAGCGCCACCATCATCGAGTCACCGGATGCGTTCCTCCACCCGGCGGCGCAGGAGGGCCTGGCCGCGCTGCTGCTGGCGGTGGCCCAGGACACCGATCGTCCCGTGGTGATCACCACAACATCGCCGTTCGTGATCCCGCGGGTCGCTGAGGCGACGATCGTGGCGCTGGCTCGCGACGCCGAGGGCCGGACCGGTGTGGTCGGCGCGGCCCGTGGTGACGTTGCCCAGGCCCGGCAGCTGGGTGGCCTGCTCCGGGACGGCGGGCTGGCGACGGTGCTGGACCGGCTGGGCCGTATCGAGCCCGAGACCCGTGGCGTGCTGATCGTCGAGGGTGGTACTGACCTCGCCTACCTGCGGACCGTCACGGAGCGGCTGGGCCGGGAGGACGTGCTGGAGGACGTGGTCATCCAGCCGTCGGGGGGTGCCATGGGTGCGGCGTTGGCTGCGATCGTGCTGCGGGCCGAGCTGGAGGTCCGCCTCGTCGTGCTGCTCGACCACGATGTTCCAGGTCGGCGGGCCCGCGACACCCTGACGTCGAGGTTCGACTTCGATCGGAAGACGCAGATCGTCACCTACGCGGATGTCTTCGACGGGTCTCCGCCGGGGATCGAGGCCGAGACGCTCTTCGACCTGGAGTTCGTCCGGCGGTTCGCGCGCGAGCAGGGCTCGGCCAGCCACCGCGGGGAACGTCAGCTGCACGGGGTCCAGCACGTCGAACTGACCTCGTCCGGCAAGAGCGCTTTCGTTGGCTGGGTGGACCGCCATGTCCGCATCGAACACCTCACCCGGTGGAACGCGCTGCTCGATCTGCTCGACGAGCGCCTGCGGGGCGGGGACTGACCGGGTGGTCAACCAGCGTGCGGAAGTTCCACGAGAGAGGCACCATCTTCGAGGTTCATCGACAACCGGCGGAGGTCGACCTCGACGGTGAGGCTGCTGGGGTCGTACGTGCCATCGAGTGCCCCGTCGAGGGTGAACACGACCGTCGCGAAATCGGCGCTGGTGACGTTGCCGGAGCTCCCGACCGCGACCTGGTCACCGTCAGCGAGCAGCCGCACGACCGCGTCGCCGGGGGAGTTCCCGGGGCCGTTGCGGCGCAGTGAGAGTCGGGCGACGGCCTCGCCGAGGAGATCGACGTCACCGGAGCCGGCGCCGTCGAAGACGAAGGTGTAGGTCTGATACTGCCCGGGCGGGATGTCCCCGTCGTCGACGGTGTCGCCGAGTCCGCCGCCGGCCTCCGAGCTCAGGATGAGGTCGCCGAACGGCTCCGGATCGTCCTCGGGATCGGGCGCGGCCGTGGAGAACATGTTGCCGGTGTTGGCGCCGGCTGCGGTGAGCGCGGCGCCGGTTCCGGGTATGGCTGCGCCGCCGGTCGTCAGCGCGATCAGACAGAGCAACATCAGCATGCGGGACGGCCGACGTCTGGTCGTCCGTTCTGCCGGCCCACGCAGACCCGCGACCGGGGTGAGGCGCGGCTTGCGTGGTTCATCCGTCCGCAGGTCTGTGGCTGCGGTCGGGCCACCGCCCGCACCGCGTCCCGCCCCCGGCGCTGCCCCGACCCCCCGTTGTACGGGCGGGGCTGCGCTGGTGGCTGGGGACGAGGTTCGGAGGCGCTCGACCGGGACGGTGAACCTCGGTGGCGCACCGTCCGGCACGCTGGCCGCCGCCTTGGCGGCCTCGGCGGCGCGGGCAGCCCGAGCGGCGATCACGGCCCGTTCGCGCTGCGCGAAGCGGGAGTTGCGGCGTAGTTGTTGTCGGCTGGGCCGGACGGATACCGCGGTCTGTCGTGCCGTGCCGCTGGCCACCGTGATCGCGGTCATGGTCACCAGCACGAAGATCGACAGATTGGTGTGATCGGCGCTTCGGGCCCAGTGCACCGGCAGTCCCAGCAGGGGGATCAGCAGCCGGGCCGATCCGACGATCTGGTCGTGGGGGACCGGGTGGGCATCGTTCACGGTGTTGGCATCGCCGCGGGTGACGTACTCGGCGACCGCGTCGGCCTCCGGGGTGAGCGCCGTCTCGGCGATCCGGTGGGTGACCAGGCCGTCCCGGTCCTGGCGCGGGTCGATGTAGGTGATGATCGTGCCGGCACCGAGCGGCTCATCGGCGACCTGCTCGTTGATCAGGACGATGTCGCCGGGACGGACCGCTGGCGACATCGAGCCGCTGGCGATCATCACCGGTGACCAGCCGAGCACGAGGGTGGGGAGCAGCAACCAGAGGACGAGCCCGACGATGAGGAACAGGTAGACGTCCGCGCCGAACCCGGCGATGGTCATCGACCACAGCCGGGCGCGGGACACGGACGTCGTCATCGTCGTCAGCCGTCAGGAGTCCGTTGGATCAGCCGTCGGTGTCGGTCGAGACGGACCAGGTCAGGTTGATGCCAGCGGCGGTCCGACCCTGAGGTGCGTCGGGACCGACGGTCACACGGAAGTGGAAGGCCTGGGTCTCGGGAGATGCCTCGGGCGTCCAGCCAGTCGAGGTCGGCAGGTCTGCGAGGTCGGAGGAAGCTGTGTAGGTCGGCTCGCCCTCAGTACAGGTGTCTGTGCGTGCACTCTCGACAGACAGGTGGTCGGCGAGAGTCTCCGCGATGGCCGGCACAGTGACCCCGAACTCAACCTCGTCAAGAGCCGTGCTCTCGAGGGTGTCGGAGTAGGTGATCTCGATGCACTCCTCCACAACGTCGCCCGGCTTCAGGCCCAAAGCAAAGGTTCTCGCTTCGTCACCGCCGAACATCGGCTGTTCGTAGTTGGCTGCCAAGGTGATCTCGCCGGTCGAGAACCTGTTGTTTTCGTTGGTGGTCTCGGCGGTGAAGGCGGCGTCGGAGGTGCGGATGACGAAGACCGACACGAGGGCGAAGGCGACGATGGCCGCGATCACCTGCCGGGTCCGGGCGGGTGAGATGAACAGGGTTGACATGGCTGACTCCTTGAGGAGCTCGGCGGGATCTCGGCCGGAACGGCCTCGGTCACAACAATCGGTTGCGAGACCTTGGTGTGGTGTCTCGGCATGAGGTGTCTCGGCGGGTTGGTCAGCTGATCTGAAGAGGGCCGCAGTCACGGGTCCGCGAGCGACGGCTGAAGATCGGCCCCGGGCAGCGGCGATGGCAGTGCGCGCGATAAACGCACATCGCTGCCTGTTCAGCGCTCGAACGAGGGCGGCAGACCTCCGCCGACTGGCGCCGAGGTCCCCGCAGACAGCCGGGCCCTAACAGCGCCGGCGCCCCCTGCGTCCTAGGTTCCGCGCATGGAACGCAGCGTGTGGAACGGGCTCGCCGTCTTCCGGTGGGTCGCGTGGATGTGGATGGCGACCGTGCTCGTCCTGTCCCGCCGCGCCCTGGAACGTCCCGGCATCGCGGTCGGACTGGTCGCCGCGGCGCTCCTGGTCACCGTGTGGCTGACCGTCCTGGTGCGGCGCGACCACACACAACTGGCCAGCCCCGTGCCCGTCGGGATCGAGGTCGGGGTGGGGTTGTCCCTGCAGTTGGCCGACGGGTTCGTCTACCGCGCCCCACATGTCTTCGAGGCCGAGCAACCGCTGGGGGTCGCCTGGCCGATCGCGGGAGCGCTCGCCGCCGGTGTCGCGCTGGGCCCGATCGGCGGGGTGCTGACGGGGGTCGTGCTGGGGCTCGGACGTGCTGCCTCGTCGCTGTTGAACGCGCCACCGATCCCCCCGGGCGAGACCGAGTGGTTCCTCGGGCTGACCGCCTCATGGGCGTTGTCACTGGTCACGACGACCGTGATGCTGGCGATGGCCGGCGGCGTCGGGGGCTACGTCGTCGACCTGCTCCGCCGGACGGAGGCGCGAGCGACCAGGGCCGAGCGTCGGGTCGCGCAGGCGGCCGCCCGCGAGGAGGTCGCCCGGCAGCTGCACGACGGGGTGCTGCAGACCCTCGCGGTCGTTGAGCGCCGCACCGACGACCCGCAGTTGGCCCGCCTGGCGCGGGATCAGGAACAGGATCTGCGCACCTACCTCTTCGGCGTGCCGGACGCCTCCGTCGTCGGGGTGGGGGCGCTGGGTGATGCGCTGCGCCACGCCGCTCGGCGTTGCGAGACCCACTTCGGCATCCGCACCGAGGTGCTGGTTCCCGACGACCTGCCCGAGGTGCCAGGCGAGGTGATCGAGGTGCTCACGGGCGCGGTCGGCGAGGCCATGACCAACGCCGCGAAGCACGCCGAGCCGGCCCGGATCACCGTCTACGTGGAACCGCAGGATGGCGAGGTGTTCTGCTCGGTCCGCGACGACGGCAGCGGCTTCGAGGTGGCGACCACCCCGGAGGGTGTCGGGCTGTCCCGGTCGATCCGCGGCCGGGTCGAGGAGGCGGGCGGCTCGGTCGAGGTGGACAGCGCGCCGGGCCGGGGCACGGAGGTCCGGCTCACGGTCCCGCTCGACCGCTGAGCCGTAGACTCCGGGCGACGGGAGGGACGGTCCATGGTCCAGCAGGCGAGCAGCCGACAGCCGCCGGTGCGCGTCGTGCTGGCTGACGACCACCCGATCTGGCGCGACGGGGTCGAGGCCGACCTCGGCAATGGCTTCGAGGTGGTGGGGATGGCCTCGGACGCCGATGAGGCGATCGCCATGATCCGCGACACCGCGCCCGACCTGGTGGTGTGTGACCTGCAGATGCCGGGTGGCGGTGGGATCGCGGTCGCCAAAGCCTGCGGCGAGGACACCCGCATCGTCATCCTCACCGTCAGCGAGCAGGAACGCGACCTGCTGGAGGCGGTCGCCGCTGGCGCGGTCGGCTACCTCACGAAGTCGACCCCCGGTGACGAGTTGCGCGACTCGCTGGTGCGTGCAGCCCGGGGTGAGCCCGTCTTCAGTCCGTCGCTGGCCATGCTCGTACTGGGGGAGTTCCGGCGCCTGTCGAAGCAGTCGGCGGGCACCAACCCGTTGACCGATCGGGAGCGTGAGGTGCTGCAGCACGTTGCTCGCGGCTACCCGTACAAGCAGATCGGCGAGCAGCTGCACATCTCACCGAAGACGGTCGAGAACCACGTGCGCAACATCCTGGACAAGCTCCACCTCAACCGGAAGCAGGAGCTGATCCGCTACGCCGTCGAACACGGGATCGAGTAGCCGCCGTGTGTGCTCGCCTGCGGCTGCGCGCCACCGGCGAGATCGAGTGACCGCCGTGTGTGCTCGCCTGCGGCTGCGCGCCACCGGCGAGATCGAGTAGCTGCCGCGATCTGCGGGACCGTGTGCCGGTCAGCTGATCGTGACCGGGGTGCCGAGCGGCAGGAAGCTGGCCATGTCGGTGATGACGTCGTTGTCGACGCGGATGCAGCCGTTGCTGACCGTCGAGCCGATCGAGTCCGGCTCGTTGGTGCCGTGGATCCCGATGACGCCCTCGCCGCCGGCGAAGCTCAGGTGCACGTCGCTGAACCCGGACAGCCCGAACGCGAAGGGCCCGTAGACGCCAGTCGGGTCCGGTGGCTGGAGCAGTTCGGTGATGTAGTACCGCCCGCCGGGGGTGGGGGTGTCCTCATCGCCGTAACCGATCGTCTCATCGACGATCAGTTCGTCTTCGCGGTGGATCGTCATGCGGAAGTCGGCGAGGTTGACCTCCACCTCGTAGGGGTTCCACGCCAGATCGACGTCCGCCTCCCGGATCCACCCGGTCGAGCCGTTGGGTCGGACCGGGAGCAGCACCTGGAGCCACCCGTCAGCCCGTTCCTCCACCAGGAACACCCGCGGGACACCCCGTTCGGTGGGGTGATCCATCGTGTGGGTGAGCTCGCTGTCCTCGGACGGGTCCTCGAACACCTCGATCTCATCGACCGTCGAGGTGGCGACCAGCGAGCGGGTCTCCGGCTCCTCGGCCTCTTCGGGTTCTTCAGGTTCGTCGGGCTCTTCCTCGACCTCGCTGAGGTCCCCGGTCGGAGCCTCCTCGACGACCTCTTCCGGCGCCGACTCGGGCGGTTCCTCCTCGGCCCCACAGGCCGACAGGAGCAGGGCAGCTGCGGTGATGGCCGCCCCGCGGCGGAGGTACCGGTTGTTCATCTGATCGCTCTCGCTGGCCCTGGTCGTGGATACTGACGGCGTCCTGGTCCCCGACCGTCATCCGGCGGGAGGGTATCGGTGAGCTGTACCGGCGCATCAGGTCACGGACCTGGGTGCCCCCAGACGGATCTAGGGGCAGGTCCTGGTTCCCCGCACGTCCCCGAAGGTCGATACTCCGAGGGAGAAGGGGAGGACACCATGACCAGCCAGCAGCAGCGAGGCCGCGATCTGCCGCCACCGGCGCCGGGTACCCGGTACGACGTGCCACCACCCAGATCGACCGAACGGTCCGGACCGCCGAAGGACGCAGGACAACCTGCGAGCTCCGGAGCGTCTGCGGCTTCGGGACCTCCCGAGGTTCCGGGGCCGCCGCCGCCCCCGAGCCCCGGCCGCCTGCCGTCCGACGACGGGACCTCGCGATCGACGGCGGCCAGCTGGGTCGCCGCGACCGGGGCGCTGTTCCTCTTGGTCGCGGCCGGCACCTTCCTGGCGGTGTCCTGGGACGCCCTCGGGCTGACCGCACGGGTCGCCATCGTCGGGTCCATCACCGGTGCCGCCATCATCGGCGGGCACCGCCTGCGCAGCACGCTGCCGGCGGTCGGGGCCGTCATCTTCCACCTCGGTGCGTTGCTGCTCCCGATCGATGCGGTCGGACTCGGCCTCCAACTGGACCTGAGCACGGCCGCGATCTGGATCTTCACCGGCGTGGTCGCGGTCGCCGCCTTGCCGCCGCTGGCGATCGCCGGGCGGTCCCGCACCCTGGCGGCCGGTGCCCTGGCGGGTGTCCCGGCCATCGCGACCGGTGTCGGGCTGACCGGCGCGGCCGACCCGGCGCTCGTCGTGGCCGGAGCCGCAGCCATCAGCCTGTTGCTGCTGCGTCTGCGCGGGACGCGGGTGGCCCGGGTCTGGCGGACCGCCCCGGCCGTCCTGGCGTCCACCGCCGTCGTGCTGCCCCTGATCGCCGCGGTGTTGGACATCTCGCTCGCTCGTGGTCAGGTCGTCGCGGCGGTCCGCGATGCCGGTTGGGCACCGACCGGCTGGGTACTGCCCACGGTGACCGGTGTGGTCGCCGTCGCTGCGGTCGCTGCCGCCGCACGGCTGCAGGCGTCCCGCCGTCTGGCCACCCTCGTCCCGGTCGTGGCGGCGATCGCCGCCATCGTCGCGATCCTCCCGGAGGGAACGCCGCGTCTGGCGGCGCTGCTCGCCGGTCCGGTCGGGCTGCTCCTGCTGCAGGCGATGGCGCTCCTGACCCAGGACGACGCCTCGATCGCCCCACCGTTCCGGACGCTGGCTGTGGTCGGTGAGATCATCGCCGGGCTCCTCGTGCTGCTGCCGCTGTCGGTCCTGGTCGTCGCGCCGAGCGTGATGGCCGTCGGCGCCAGCGACGGCGAGCTGACCGCCGCCCTGCTGGTCGCTGTCGTCGCCTGGGCCCTGGCCGGGTTCCGGCGCATGCTGGCCGGCGAGTACCGGTCCGCTGTTCTGCCCGTCGTCGCCGGGTTCGTCGTCCTGCACGCCGCCGGGGCGCTGGCCGCGATCGCTCCGGCCAGCGCGGCACCCGTCCTGCCCGTCCTGCTGCTGGGCGCGGTCGGTATCGCGCTGCTGCTCCCCCTTCCGGACCTCGATGTCGCCGAGAACCGCCCCGAGCAGCGTCCCGTCATCACCCCGGCCACCCCGCCTCCGGCCCCTGGCACCGCCCCGGGAGCGCCCGCTGCCACCTCGACGTCGAGGTGGCAGGCTCCGGCCCTCGTGCTGAGCGCATCCGTGCTGGTGTTCCTGGCGTGCGCAGCCGCGTTCGACACCACGTTCGCGCTTCCCATCGCGGCGATCGCGGCGCCGCTCGTGGGGCTGCACATCCGCGCGCTGCTCGTCGTCGATCACCCGAACGCCCGTCTGACCGGCGCGTTCCTGTTGCCGGGCCCGGTCGTGATCGGCGCGGTGCTGGCCTGGGTGTCAGAGCCGGCCGTCGCCGGGTTCGTCATCCCGGACACCGTGTGGGTGATCGCGGTGCAGATGGCCGTGTCCGTGATCGCGCTCCTCGGCACGGCGACGGCGATCGACCGGTTCCCGATCCTGGCAGATGGCACGCGACTACTGGCGCTGGTGTTCCTGGTCGTCCCCGGTGGCGCGCGCTTCCTGCCCGACTCGCTCACTGATCCGGTCATGACCTACGCCCAGATGACCGGATTGGACCTGTTGCAGCCGATCCCGATGCTGGTGATCGTGCTCCTGCCGGCGCTGGTGTGGCTGGCGGTCGATGCTGTGCGGCTGCAGCGCACCCTGATCGCTGCGATCGCAGCACCGGTCGCTCTGCGGACCCTGGGCGCGGGCGTGGCCGCCCTCGGCGTCGGCCCGATCGTGCTCGGGATCGTGGTGCTGGCCGCCGGGCTGGTCGCGCTCGCGGTCGCGATCGGACGTGGCACCGCGGAGGTCGGGTGGCCGGCGGGCGTCTTCGCGGTCCTGGCCCTGCCCATCGGCTGGTCGCTGGTGGCTGCGGCGCCCGAGGCGCAGGCGATCGCGCTCATCGCGCTCGGGACCGTGGGGGTCATCGTGGGGGTCGTTCGGCGTAGCCTGGTGATCGGTCACGGGGGCGGGATCGTCGCGACCCTGGGGATCTGGTCGCTGTTCGACCTGCTGGGGGTCACCGGGCTCGATCTGTGGTTGCTGCCCGTCGCGGTGCAGCTGGTGGCCGCCGGGATGGGTCCGCGGCGTCGCGGCACCCTGGGGTCGTGGGCCATCGACGTGCCCCCGCTGCTGCTGGTCGCCATCCCGGCGCTCGGCGAGCGGCTGGCGGGTGGGCCGGGTATCCACACCCTGCTGGCTGGTGCGGTCGCACTGATCGCGGTGATCTACGGGGGCGCGTCCGGTCGGGGTGGACCGCTGACGGTGGGGATGCTGGTGGTCCTGGCCGTGGTCGGCATCGAGACCGTCGCGTTCGCCGCGCTGGTCCCGACGTGGGCCTGGTTCGGTGCTGCCGGGGCGGTGCTGATCGCCGCCGCGATCCTGATCGAACGCCACGGCCTGTCGCCGTCACGGGCGGCCGACCGGTTGCGGGATCTGGCGGGCGATGCGCGGCAGTCGAGTAAGCCGTCGGCGCGCGGTGGGGAGTGAGCGCTGCGCGCCGTTGTCCACACCCCGCAACCTCGAGGTCCTCGTGTCGCAGCCACCCTCTACGGTGGCGGTTGTGAGAGGACGGGTGTCTCGGGTAGAGTTCCGAGGTCCAGCGCGCAGCTCACGAGGCTGCGCGCGTCGTGTTCCTCCAACCGGTAGCTCGGGTCCCCCGTGCAGGCCGGTCGGAACCACGACACGGATCGCACCCCTGCCCCCACCGGCGGCTGTCGTGTGGTCGACACCATGTTCGACACAACGACGTCCGCGTCCGCGGGGGCCACACCACCGGTCCGGCAGCACCCAGCACCACCCGAACGGGCACCTGCCGACCACCGGACCGCACCGCGCATCGCGCGGGCGGCGCGACCAGAGGAGTGCACATGCGCCGCTACGAACTCATGCTCATCATCCCTGACACGCTCGAGGAAGAGGCCGCTCAGGAGGTCTTCACCTGGGCCAAGGACGTGCTCGCCAAGCAGGGCGGCACGCTGCTCGACGAAGCCTGGTGGGGCCGCCGCAAGTACGCCTACGAGATCAACAAGCGTGATCACGGTTTCTACGGTGTCCTCGACTTCCACGCGGACACCGATACGGTCAACGAACTCGAGCGACAGCTCAAGATCTCCGACAACGTGGTGCGGTACAAGACCGTCCGCCCGGAGATCCGCGTGCGCTCCAACGCCTGAGGCTCCCGTCCTCTCACGACGGTCGTAGCTCACCTCTCGCGAAGGAGTCACCCATGGCGTTCGAAAGCAACTTCATCACCTTCGTCGGCAACCTGACCGACGATCCAGAACTGCGCTTCACCGGCGGAGGCACGCCGGTGGCCACACTGCGCGTCGCGTCCAACCGTCGTTGGACCGGACGGGACGGCCAGCAGCAGGAAGAGACGACGTTCATGAACGTCAACGCCTGGCGCGACCTCGCCGAGAACGCATCCGAATCGCTCAGCAAGGGCGACCGGGTCGTGGTGATCGGACGGGTCAAGGTCCGCAGTTACGAGAACAAGGAGAACCAGACCGTCTGGGTCACCGAGATCGAGGCCGACGAGATCGCGCCCTCGCTGCGGTGGGCCAAGGCCTCTGCGCAGCGGACCAACCGGTCCGACAGCAGCAGCAACGATGGCGGGTCCAGCAACTACAACGCGCCCCCGCCGGCCGACGAAGACGTTCCGTTCTAACTCTGGCAGACCACCGCTCTCCCACCCCAACCATCCGCACGGCGCCGGCGGATCGACCGTCGGCCGCGCCCCTCCGAGGAGCACGCCCATGCCGCCCCGTAAAGACAGCAAGGCCGAAAAGGACAAGAAGCCACGCAAGCCGAAGCCCTGTCCGATCTGTTCGCAGGGCATCGAGTACGTGGACTACAAGGACCTGTCGCTGATCAAGCCGTTCCTCAACGAGCGCGCGAAGATCAAGGCACGTCGGACGTCCAACGCGTGTGCCAAGTGCCAGAAGCAGCTCGCCGCGGCGGTCAAGAACGCCCGCGAGATGGCACTCATCCCCTACACGACCCGCTGAGGAGGCTTCACGATGAAGGTCATCCTGAAGAGCGAGGTCGACAACCTCGGGCTCACCGGCGACGTGGTCGACGTCGCAGACGGCTACGGCCGCAACTACCTGCTGCCCCGCGGGCTGGCGATCATCGCCACCCAGGGCGCGATGAAGGAAGCGCACGCGCTGACCCGCTCCCGCAAGGCGGCGGAGTCCAAGACGCTCGGCGCCGCAGAATCTGCCAAGGAGATCCTCGAGTCCCGGACCCTGCGCATCGCTGCGCGGGTCGATGACCGCGGATCGCTCTACGGCTCGGTCAGCGCGGTGGATGTCGCCCGTGTGCTCAAGGACCGCGGGCACGACATCCCACGCAAGCGCATCGACCTCAAGGGCACGATCAAGGTCATCGGGACCTACGAGATCCCGGTGCAGGTGCACCCGCAGGTCATCGCCAACGTCACGCTCGAGGTGGTCGACGAAGAAGGTGTCGTGACCGTCACCGAGGGTGGTGCCATCGTCAACGCTGACGAGGTCGAGCCGCCGCCACTGCTGACCGAGGGTGCGGAGAGCGCGGAGGAACTCGAAGCCCTCAAGCAGGAAGCGATCGAGGCCGCAGAGGCACTCGACGAAGAGGGCGACCTGTCGGCTGCTGCCTCCGAAGATGTCGGCACCGTCATCGAGGACGACCCGACGCCCGAAGCGTCCGCCGCCGCTGACGGGTCCGCTGACGCGGAGGCACCCGTGGCAGACGCCGGTTCGGACGATGCAGACGCCGACGAGACGACGGCCTCCTAGGGTCGCGACGTGACGGCCCGGAGTTGACCGGGCAGGTGGGGAGGAAGAGTCCGTGGGTGCGATCATCGTGACCGCCTCATGACGGATCCCTTCCCCCCGCCGCCCGGTGAACCGCCGGACGATCCCGGGCCGCAGGTGGGCGTGTCCGGCGGCTCAAGGAACGGAGCCGCCGGCGGGTCCAGCCGCGCCTACGACCGGGTGCCGCCGCACTCCCTGGATGCCGAGGTGTCCGTGCTGGGGGCGGCGTTGCTGTCCGCCAACGCGGCGTCGGACGTCACGGAACTGCTGCGGCCGGAGGACTTCTACCGCAACGCCCACCGGCTGGTCTTCGAGGGCATCCGTGCGTTGATCGGCTCCGACGGTGTCGTCGACACCATCACGATCACCGACTGGCTGGCCCGGCAGGACCGGCTGGATGAGGTCGGTGGCGCGGCCGCGATCTACGACCTGACCGTGGCGGTGCCGACCGCCGCCAACGCGTCCTACTACGCCCGGATCGTGCGGCAGAAGGCGCTGCTGCGGCGCCTGATCGATGTCGGCACCGAGGTCGTCCGGCTCGGCTACGACGGCAGTGACGATGCCGAGACGGTTGTCGACCGGGCCGAGAGTCTGGTCTACGAGGTCGCACAGACCGGGACCGCCTCCGAGTACGCGCGGCTCGGCGACCTCTTGACCGACTCGTTCGAGATGATCGAGAAGCTGGCCGATCAACGCTCGGAGGTCACCGGCCTGCCCACCGGGTTCAACGATCTCGATCGCCTCACCGCCGGACTGCAGCCCCAGAACCTGATCATCATCGCAGCGAGGCCCGCGATGGGAAAGTGCCTCCGTGGCGACACGCGGATCATGGATGCGGACACGGGCTCCATGCACCGACTCGGGGATCTGGTGCGCGAGGGCATGGGTGGTCGCCGCGTGCTCGCGCTGGACGAGCGTGGTCGGATGGTTCCTGCCGAGGTCACTGATGCCGTGGACAACGGTGTTCGCCAGACCTACCGCGTCCGCACCCGGTCCGGGCGGGTCATCCGTGCCACCGACAACCACCCCTTCCGCACCTTCGGTGGCTGGCGCGAACTGAAGGACCTGACGCCTGGTGAACGGATCGCGGTTCCTCGACGCTACGCGGTGCAGGGCAACGACCCCCTGGCGAACGCCGAGGTGGTGTTGCTGGCCTACCTCCTCGGCGACGGCTGCCTCCGCAGCAACCTCCCGTCTCTCACCACGGCCTCCCCGATCATCGAGGCCGAAGCGACCGCAGCCGCAGCCGCGTTCGGCACCGCGACGACGGTTCGAGGCAAGGTGGGCAACGCGGCCAGGTCGATCATCTTCCGGGGAGCGCATGAGCGTGTCACCCGGCAGCACGTGGCTGACCGTGCCGGCATCTCCTCGTGGACGGTCTCGGAGGTGTCGGCGGGACGCCCAGGGGTGCCGACCCTGACCCATCGTCGTGTCAGCGATGCGATGGAGGACCTCGGTTACACCGGTGAAGACCACCCGAATCATCTCGTGGCCTGGCTCCAGGAACTCGGCCTCTGGGGCAGGGGGAGCCACGACAAGTTCATCCCCGAACCGGTCTTCACCCTGCCCCGGGAGCAGCTCGCGACCTTCCTGTCACGGCTCTTCGCGACCGACGGGAGTGCCTGGGTCTCTGAGGGACATGGCTACTTCGGCATCAGCTACACCTCGGTCTCCGAACGCATGATCCACGACATCCAGCACCTCCTGCTGCGCTTCGACATCCTCAGTCGCGTGCGTCACCGGCAGGTCGCCTACCTGGACGGGCACAACGAAGCGTTCGAGTTGGAGATCCGTGACGCCGAGCACGCGCTGCGCTTCCTCGACGAGATCGGCATCTTCAGCAAAGAGGCCGCCTGCGCGACCGTCCGTGAGGCGGCGTCGCGACGCCTGGTTGCCGAGCTCTCAGAGGCCATCGACAGTCGCGAACTCAGAGATCTCAGCAGCTCGGATGTGCTGTGGGACGAGATCGTCTCGGTGGAACCCGCCGGGATCGAGCGGGTCTACGACCTCACCGTGCCAGGGTTCCACAACTTCGTCGCCGATGACATGGTCGTCCACAACTCATCGTTGGCTCTGGGACTGGCGCACTACGTGACGTCCAAGATCAACCGGACGGCGATCCTGTTCAGCCTCGAGATGTCCAAGCTCGAGATCGTCAACCGGTTGCTGTCCGCCGAGGCACGGATCGACTCCTCACGTCTGCGGACCGGCCGGCTGGACGATGCGGACTGGCTCAAGCTCGGGGACGCGCTGGGCTCACTGTCCGAAGCACCGATGTTCATCGACGACACCCCGTCGATCACCCTGAACGAGATCCGTGCCAAGTGCCGTCGGCTCAAGCAGAAGCACGGCCTGGACCTCGTCATCGTCGACTACCTGCAGTTGATGCAGTCGCACCGGCGCGTCGACAACCGTCAGCAGGAGGTCGCAGAGATCTCGCGTGGGCTCAAGATGCTGGCCAAGGAACTGGACGCGCCGGTCATCGCGCTGTCACAGCTGTCGCGTCAGCCCGAGTCACGGACCGACAAGCGCCCGATGCTCGCCGACCTGCGTGAGTCCGGGAGCATCGAGCAGGATGCCGACATCGTCGGGTTCATCTACCGCGACGAGGTCTACGACGAGGACAGCCCCGACCGGGGCATCGCCGAACTGATCATCTCCAAGCACCGCAACGGTGCCACCGGCGTGGTCAAGCTCGCGTTCCTCGATCACCTCACGACCTTCGCGAACCTCGCGAGGACACCAGCAGGCTCGCCGACGGGTGGAGGAGGCGGGCCTCAGACACCGGTCTGATCTGCGCCAGGTCCGCCAAGCACCGCAACGCCTCGCGGCGGACGGTCCTGCGTTCCTCGGTCGACAGGTGCCTGCCTCGTGGTGCCGGGTGCCGGGTGGAGACCGCGACAGGTCCGGTGACGACCGCACCGCGGTGTGGTCCACGTCGGTACCGTTGACGGACAGAAGGAGGGCACCGTGGGCATGTCGCAGACCGGACGGCTGTTGGTCGCCACCCCTGCGCTGGACGACCCCCCGTTCGAACGGGCGGTGATCCTGCTGCTGGACCACGACGAGGACGGCGCGCTCGGGGTCGTGCTCAACCGTGCGTCCGCCGTCACGGTGCGCGAGACCCTCGAGGGGTGGGAGGACCTCGTCGCCGACCCGCCCGTGCTGTTCGGCGGCGGTCCGGTCGAACCCACAGCCGTCGTCGCGCTTGGCCGTGCCCTCGCTGGGGTGGCCTCCGACGGCTTCTCCCCGATCGTCGACAACGTCCGACTCGTCGACCTCGACGTCGACCCGATGCTGGCAGCGGTCGACCTCGAACGTGTTCGACTGTTCGCGGGCTACGCCGGCTGGGCGCCCGGGCAGCTCGAGGACGAGATCGACCAGGGCGCGTGGTTCACCGTCGATGCACAGGAGAGCGACGTGTTCACCGACGACCCCGAGGCGCTGTGGCGCGAGGTGCTCGCGCGCCAGCCCGACGACCTGCGGATGATGGCGACGTTCCCGGACGACCCGACGATGAACTGACGCACGGAACTGACGCACGGAGCTGACGCACGGAGCTGACGCAGGGAGCCGACGCGACGGACGGCTCCCGCGCGGCGTCAGCTGACGGGATCCTGCGGGTCGTCGCAGCGCGCCGGATCGCCACCGTCCTCACCGTGGTAGGCGACCTCCTCGCCGTCGACCGAGAGCACGATGCGGTAGCCGTCGACGAGCGCCTGGGTGTACATCATGTCGGGCTCGGGGCAGCCGATCGCGCCGTCCGGCCAGGTGACGGCTTCGGCGGTCACCACCTCGATGTCGCCGGGGTCCACCTCGAAGTGCGCAGCGGCATCGGCGACGGCGATGTCTATCTCGCCGCTGAACGCGTCGCCGTTGTCGCCGTTGTCGTCGGGCTCCATGCCGTTCTCCGGGTCGTCGGTGTCCTCGTCCGCGGGCTCCTCGGACGGCTCGCCCGGGTCGGCAGGTTCCTCGACCCCACCGCAGGCGGCCAGCAGTGCGGCCATCGCGGTCACGGCGACGAGCATGCGGGCCAGGTGGGGCAGGCGGGTGGAGCGGGGAAGGCGGATCATGGGACAACCTCCAACAGCGTCGAGGTGGCGGCTTCGAGGGTGGGATCAGGCGGTGCGGGGAAGTCCACCACCGTGGATGGTAGGACGTCCGCGGCGGGGTGCCGGTTCCCACCCCGCTCGCAGCGTGCCGGTCATCGCCCGATGCGAGACGTACCGTCAGGTCCTGTCGGCTTCGAGCCGGCGGCGACGTCGTTGGACGTAGCGTCCGGTTGGTGTGTCTTCGGCTGCGTCGGTGATCTCGCCGATCCACCGGTCGAGCAGGGCGGTGGCGCGTGCCGGTGGGATCTTCCAGGCGTGACGGCCGGTGATCTCGTACAGCATCGCGTCGAACGTGACGTCTTCGAGGTTCGTGTGGACGCCACCGACCCACATCGCGCAGCGGGTCGTGAGCTTGTCGAACAGCATCGTGGGGACGGTGTCGTACACCGGGGCGAGCCGGAGGGTGCCGGGCGGGTCGAGCAGCAGCGACAGATTCTTCGCATGCGCGTCGGAGTTGCCGATCAGTACGGTGAACACCAGCACGCCGACGAGCAGATCCAACTCGGCATCTGGGTCGACGGCACGGTCGAGGAGCAGCAACGCCGCACCCCGGAACCCGGGGCCGCCGTGTTCCTGGTACTTGATGCGGCCGTGACGTGACGACGGGTCGAGCCCGACGGCCTGCAGCAGATCTTCCTGGTGGATGCGGCGGACTGCGCCATCGTCGGTGATCCGGTCGTAGCGGTCGACGATCAGGCACGTGCGGCCGTCGAGGTCGAGCAGCTGCGGGTCGATGGTGGTCAGCCCGACGTCGGCGGCCAGACGCAACGCTTCCGCTTCACGGACGACCACGCCAGGGTGAAGGGCCGGGTCGGGTTTGAGGATGTGGGTGGACGGCAACCCGCCGGCGGGCCGACCCCATCCGGTTTGGCTGTCGGTGGCAACCAGCAGGAGCTTGTCCTGCATGCCGGCAAGGGACAGTTCGCTGTCGTCGTGGCTGCCGAGAGGTTGGTCGGGCAGGGCGGTCACATCGGCGGAGAGCTGGTCGAAGGTGTCGTAGGCGACGACCTGTGGCTGGCGGTCTGCCGGTGGGGTGTCGGGGCGGGTGAACACCAGCGCGCCGGCGACGTCTCGGCCGCAAGCGGCCAGCAGGCCGTAGGTGTCGGAGGCGGGCAGGTCCCGTTGGGCGGCGAGCGCGTTGCGAGCCTGGCCTTCGGGGAGCAGGCCGTTGAGGAACGCGGTGGCGGACTGTTTGCGGGGCCGTACCGGCAGCGAGCAGGAGATGACCGGTAGGCCGATCTCCCACCGGTCGAGCGCGACGTCGGTGTAGGTCAGCACGATCGGGCCTTGCCGTTTCGTCTCGCGCAGCTGCGCGATCGTGTCACCATGCAGTTCGACGTTGAGGTGGTCGGGACGGTCAGACATCGTCGCGGTTCCGGCGTCGGACGGTCAGCTCGAGGTCGAGCACGCGCAGCAGGTCGAACAGCAGGTCGATGAGACGGGATGAACGGCCACGTTCGATGTGTGACAGGTAGGTGCGGGACACGCCGGCCTGTTCAGACAGGTCGTGTTGCGACAGTCCGGCGTTGCGGCGGGCGTCTTGGATGGCGGCGCCGAGATCGGTGGCGTTGCGAACGGAGTACTGCACGACATCCTCCTCACGATGTGTCGTTATCGACACATCGTCCGCAGCTGAGTCGATGTGTCGATATAGTCACATTACCCCACCGCGCGATTGCGTGACGGTACTGTCACATACTGCGTCATTGGAGGTGGTGGGACGTTTGCGCGTATCCAGCAACATCCGCTGCCGAACTCACCGCTCCGCGAGCCCGGTGAGGGACCGCTCCAGGCCGGCGACCGCTGCGGCGGCGGTCCGGCGGAACCCGATCCCGAGCAGGGGGTCGAGCAGCAACCCGGGTCCCCGGAGCGCGAAGCGTGCCTTCCAGGTCACGTGGGTGCCGTCGTCGGTGGCGCGGAAGCGGACGTCGTCCGCGCCGCGGTGCAGCGGTCCCTTCGTCTCGAGGACGACCCGGCCGGGCTCGGAGCCGGTCGGCGGGTCGTAGGCGGTGATGACGTACTCCAGGGGAACCGTGGTCAGCCCCACCTTCAACTGCACGCGGAAGCAGCTGCCCAGCCCGACCTCGCCGGTGTCCAGCCGCTTCGACTCGGTGATGGAGTCGTCCCAGTCGACCGTCGTCGTGAAGTCGGCGACGTGGTCGAAGGCGACGCGGGCGTCGGTGGGGACGTCGAGGTGTGCGGTGATCCGGGCCATCGTGACTCCGTAGACTCGTGCCGCCCATCGACGGGTGTCGAGGAGATCATGCGTGGGTGAAACGTCCTGGTTGTTCCTGCTGATCGGCTCGTTCGCCGCGCTCGGCGCCGCCATGGCGTTCGGGACGTTGGCCGCGATCATGCGGTACCACCGTACGGGAACCGTCCCCGGCTCGGACACGCCGGGTGAGCTGCCGCGTGGGCGCCTGATCTCGCTCTGGGTCCGGGTGGTGGTCGGGCTGGGGTTGTTCGGCTACGGGGTCTACTGGATCGAGCGCACCGGCATCTTCTGAACGGTGTGCAGACGGTACGGTTGGGTTTCGGAACGGAAGCGACCGAACCGTTCCGCCCCGGTCGGCAGGGTTGCACGACCGCGGCGACCGAACACCAGTCCGATCAGGGTGGGGTCTCCACCCGGGAGCATGCGACGTGGACCGTCCGATCTTCACCGCCGAGCACGACGAGTTCCGCGCCATGGTGTCGAGGTTCGTGGCCGACGAGGTCGTGCCGTACCACGACGCCTGGGAGGACGAGGGCCTGGTCCCGCGGGAGTTGTGGAAGCAGGCGGGTGCCGTCGGGCTGCTGTGTACGGACGTGCCGACCGAGTACGGCGGCGGCGGGGTCAGCGACTTCCGCTACAACTCGATCGTCACCGAGGAACTCGCCCGGGTCGGCGCATCCGGGGTGGGGTTCCCCCTGCACAACGATGTCGTCGTCCCCTACTTCCTCGCGTATGCGACCGACGAGCAGCGGCAGCGCTGGCTGCCGGGCATGGCCACGGGTGAGTTGATCACCGCGATCGCGATGACCGAACCCGGCACGGGCTCCGACCTGGCTGCCGTCGCGACCACGGCGATCGAGCAGCCGGACGGGCACTACCTGCTCAACGGCACGAAGACCTTCATCACCAACGGGATCCAGGCCGATCTCGTCATCGTGGTCGCAAAGACCGACCCTGCCGCTACCCACGGGGGCATCAGCCTGTTCGTGGTCGAGCGCGGTATGGAGGGGTTCTCGCGGGGGCGCAAGCTCGACAAGATCGGCCTGCGGGCCCAGGACACCGCGGAGCTCATCTTCGAGGACGTCCGCGTGCCGGCGACCAACCTGCTGGGTGAGGCGGGGCAGGGCTTCGTCTACCTGATGACCGCTTTGCCGCAGGAGCGCTTGAGTATCGCCGTTGGGGCGGTCGCGGGTGCTGCAGGCGCGCTCGAGGAGACCCTGCGCTACTGCAAGGAACGTGAAGCGTTCGGCCGGCCGATCGGCTCGTTCCAGAACTCCCGGTTCGCGCTCGCGGAGATGAAGACCAAGATCACGATCGGTCAGACGTTCGTCGACCGCTGCATCGATGCACTCAACGATGGCAAGCTCACCGTCGACGAGGCCGCCATGGCCAAGTACTGGACCACGGATCTGTTGGGCGAGGTCGTCGACGCCTGTGTGCAGCTGTACGGGGGTTACGGCTTCATGCGCGAGTATCCGATCGCACGCGCGTACTGCGATGCCCGGGTCGCCCGCATCTACGGCGGCACGAACGAGATCATGAAGGAGATCATCGGTCGCACGATGGGTGTCTGAGGCCGGGAATGTTCGCGCCGGACCTGTGGTTGACGCAGGTGAGGTGCTCGACGAGCACACCCCAACCTTCGAAAGGCAACATCATGGCGACGGTCGATGTGACCGCAGACACGTTCGAGCAGACGGCGCTCGACAACGACATCGTGCTGATCGACTTCTGGGCGGAGTGGTGCGGCCCGTGCCGCACGTTCGCCCCGATCTACGACAAGGTCTCGGAGAACCACGACGACGTCGTGTTCGCCAAGGTCGACACCGAGGCCGAGCAGGCGCTCGCCGCGACGTTCAACATCCGGTCGATCCCGACCCTGATGGCGGTCCGCGACAAGGTCGTGGTCTTCTCGCAGCCCGGCGTCCTGCCCGAGGACGCGCTCGAGGACCTCATCACGCAGGTCAAGAACCTGGACATGGAGGACGTGCACAAGCAGCTCGCCGAGCACGCTGAGGGTGACCACGCTCAGGCGTGACGTCGGCCCAGACCGCAGCGGGCGCTGACCGGTGCGTCAGCCGGCGGCGACACCGTTCGTCGCCCCACGCCGGGTGTGCTCGATGAGCGCCGGCAACGTGGCGATGAACACCTCGAGGCGCCTGGCGGCGGCGACTGGGTCGCGTTCCACGACGCGGTACAGGATCAAGCCATCCATGACCGCCGCCAGGTAGCTGGCGACGTCACGTCGAGCCTGGCCGTCAGGCACCTGCGGGTGGTCCTGGAGGACCTGCTCGACCGCGTCGGCCATCCGCTGGTACTGCAGTTCCGCCAGCGGCCGCAACGCCTCATCACGAAGTGCGTGGACCGCGACCTCGTACTGGGCGAGCTGGAGCTCCGGGGTCTCCTCGATGAAGCTCCAGTACCCCCGGATCAACTGGTCGCCGAGTCCTTCGAGTGGCGCCTGCGGATCGACGATCGCGTGCTGCAGCACCGTTTCGATCCCGCTCGAGAAACGCTCGATGACCGCGTGCAGGAGGTCATCCTTGCTGGTGAAGGCGTAATGGAAGGCTCCCAACGCCAACCCGGCCTCGTCGGTGATACGCCGGGTCGTGGCCGCACCGATGCCTTCGCTCGCGAGCACGTTGATCGCGGCATCGATCAGCTGTTCGCGACGTTCCTCGACGCTCCTACGTTCTTGCTGCGTACCCATCGACGCCTCCGGTCTCGTCGTATCCTCCGCCAGGACTCCGGTCACGACCGCGCTTGGGATAGTACCGAATAACTAGGACTGAGGTCCTATGCATCGGTGCCTACCGGCGTTCCGCGGTCGGTGCGTCCGTTCGTCCACAGCGTGTGTGGGAGCATCCGGGATGCCGCCGGGACGTGGAGCGGACGGGGTGGCCGTCGGGACCCTGGCCAACGCTTGATGCGCCACGGGTACATGCCAGCGATCGCTGAGATGTGCTGCGCAACCCGTTGCATGGTCGGTTCACGCGGATGAGGAGCGTGACGGACCGCATGCCGAGTGGTGTGAGCCGACCTGGGCGAGGTCAGCGCACAGTGCGCGCAACGCCCGGTTCACGCGACCCGACGACGGGTCCAGGTGAACCGGGCGTGGTCGCCAGGCTGACTACTGCTCTTCGTCAGCCTGCGGGACGAGCGTCAGCTGCGGGCCTTCGGGGGTGTCCTCGACGTCGAGGACGCTCTCGGCCAGCGGCTCGGCCAGCTCAGGGGCGACGTAGATCTGGGTGCCCTCCTGCTCGGTGACCTGATCACCTTCGATCGGCTCCTCGGAGAAGGCCAGGGCGAGGGCGGCCTCGCCGGACTCGTCGGCCTGTGCGAAGACGCGCACGCCGAACGTGTCGGGTACCTCCTGCGCGGCGCGAGCCTCTTCCAGGGCGGTGGCGGCGGACGGTGAAACCTGCAACAAGGGCATCTCGACGATCGGGGTCGGTTCGGTCTCCACCGTACAAGTGGTCGGCCGCCGGTGCACCGGGCGCCGACCACCGCCGTTCGCACATACCGCCCCCGCCACGGGCTCGCGCCACGCGGGTTTCCGTGCATCCGCGTTCGGCTGCTGCGCGCGGATGCACGCGAACCCCGGACCGCGCACCGGAGTGTCCGGGTTTGCGTGCAGGAGCGTTCGGCTGCTGCGCGCGGATGCACGCGAACCCCGGCTGGGGGCTGGGGTCAGCTGCCGGAGGTGGACAGCAGGGCGAGGGGGAGGACCGGGCCGGCGCCGTGTTCGGCGAGCAGCACGGCACCGACCGTCATCGTCCAGCCCGAGGACACCACGGCGTCCAGGAGCAGCGTCGGGCCGGTGGGGACCTCGCCGGTGACCCGCAACGTCGACAGGGCGTTGCCGGCCTGGAACGCGGAGTTGCTCATCGACGCCTGCGGCGGGGTGGACCCGGCGGTGAACACGTCCGCGTGGACGTCCAGTCGTCCGAGCTGGCCCAGACGTGCGGCGACGGCAGCCGTCAACGCGCCGTACGTCGCCGATGGCAGAGTCACGATCGATGTCGGCCGGGTGGCCCAGTTCCATCGCGCCAGCACCTGGACGAGCCCGTCGATCACCTCGGCGAGATCCGGGTGGTCGGCGATGCCCAGATCCTGGCCGTCGCCCGCGACCCAACCGCCGTCTGCGACCGCCTCACCGGCCGCCATCGCATCGACGAGCCGGCGGATCGGGGCGCCGAACCCGGACGCATCCACCCCCGCGAGCGCCCGTCCGGGCTGTGCCTGCAGGGATTTGTCGATGTTGCCGCGCCGGTCGTGACCGAGCTTGCCCAACCCGGAGGGCCAGCGACGTCGAGGTGGCAGCAGGATGTCGCGCCCGCGGACGTGCCGCCGGGCCCGGTCCGTGGTCGCTGTGGCGGTTGGGACAGCGAGCGTGGTCCCGGTGCAGCGGCCACACCGACCGCACAAAGCGGCGGTCGGATCGTCCAGCGCGCCCGTGAGCAACTGCATGCTGCAGGTGGTCGTGGCCGGATCGAGGTAGCGACGCATCACCTCGTGCTCGGTGCGACGACCCTCCAGCAGGCGGCGGTAGCGGTCATGGTCGTGGACGTACGACGCGCCGGTCGCCAGGTACCCGCCCTCGACCCGTTCGACGACCCCGTCGACGTTCAGGATCTTCAGCAGGAGCTCCAGCCGGGTCCGGCGGACGTTGACCGTGGTCTCCAACGCCGGCAGCGAGGTCGCGCCGGTGGTGGTCAATGCTCCCAGGATCTGGTCGACCTCACCCTCGGTCGGGATCCCGGCGACGTCGAAGTGCTCCCACAGACGTTCGTCCGACGCGGTCGGCAGGCACACCACCGAGGTGGGCTCACCGCCCCGTCCAGCCCGCCCGATCGCCTGGTAGTAGGCCACGGGCGATGACGGTGCCCCGAGATGGATCACGAAGCCGAGGTCCGGCTTGTCGTAACCCATCGACAGTGCGGTCGTCGCAACCACGCCGGCCAGTTGGTTGGCCTTGAGCGCTCCCTCGAGCTGCATGCGCGCGCCCGCGTCCAGGCGGGAGGTGTAGGCCCGGACGTCGTGCCCGCCGTCGGCGAGGAACCCGGCGGTCCGCTCGGCCTCCGCGACGGTCAGGGTGTAGATGATCCCTGCGCGTCCGGGTGGGGCCAGCTCGGTCAGGAACGCATCGAGCCACGCCAGGCGCTCCTCATGGGTGTCCAGTGTGACCACGTGCAGCTCGAGGGTGTCGCGCGCCAGCGGTCCGCGGAGCACCACCACCTCGGCGTCTCGTTCGTCGGGGAGGCGGGCCAACTGCTCGGCGACGTCGGCGACCACGCGGTCGGTCGCCGTCGCGGTACAGGCCAGGACGGGCACCGCGTGGTCCCGCGCCGCGGCGAGCTGCTGCAGCACCTCGCCGATCCTGCGGTAGTCGGGACGGAAGTCGTGGCCGTGATCCGAGATGCAGTGCGCCTCGTCGATCACGAGCATGCCGATGGTGGCGACCAGGCGGTCGAGGATCTCGGCGCGGAAGCGGGGGTGGTTGAGCCGCTCCGGCGAGACCAGCAGCAGGTCGACCTCGCCGGCGGCGACCCGTGCCTCGACGTCGGCCCAGTCGTCGACGTTGGTCGAGTTCAGGGTCTCGGCGGCCAGGCCCATGCGTCGGGCTGCCTCCAGCTGGTCGCGCATCAGCGCCAGCAGCGGGGACACGATCAGGGTCGGCCCCGCACCGGCGTCGCGCAACAGGCGCGTCGCGATGAAGTAGACCGCGGACTTGCCCCAGCCGGTCCGCTGGACGACCAGGGCCCGGGCCGCGTCGTCGACCAGGACCTCGATGGCGGTGGCCTGGTCGTCGCGGAGGACCGCGTCGGGACCGGCGAGCGTCTCCAGCAGACGCTGGGCGCGGTCGGTGGTCGTCATCCGGCGGCTGCCGCCTCCCGGGCGGCCTTCAGGAGTTCGCCGACGGGGGGCCGGTTGTCGCGCTCCTGGGGTCGGGCGTAGGCGATCGTGCCATCCGGAGCGATGACGAAGTCGCCACCGAGTTGGAGCACGTCGGTGCCACCCGGCCGGAGTTTCTCGCCGGCCCGGAGCAGGCGCCAGTGCACCTTGTAGACGTTGGGATCGAGCCAGATGTCGCGTCGGCGGGCGCGCTGCAGTCCCCACCGCTCATAGCTCGATCGTTCCTGGTCGACGAGCACCGGGAACGGCAGCCCATCCAGATCGATGCCCTCGAGCATGGTCCGGCGGATCATGTCGGGATCATCGAACACGACGAACACCGCTGCCGCGTCGATGGCCGCCCAGCGGTCCCACCTGTCGCGCACCTTCACGAGGTGCGATCGGCAGATCAGTCAACCGGCGTGGCGCAGGAACGACACCAGCACGGGACGCCCCGCCAGATCGCCGAGCGCAATCGTCACGCCGTTGAGGTCGGGGAGCTCGAGCGATGGGGCGACATCACCTGGTGACGGGGCTGCGGGCATCGGTGGGTAGCTCCTCGCGACCGGACAGATGGGTCGCTGGTTGATGGGGTTCATGTGACGTGACCGCACCCGACCGTACCCCTGCACGGAAGATCGGGTGCGCGGGGGATCAGGCCGGAAGGTCGGCTTTGCGGATGAACAGGGTGCCGGCGATCTTGTCGTGGAAGGTCTGCTTCTCCGGATCCCAGATGGCCCAGAGGTAGCCGAGGTTGAACGGGATCGCGGACACGATCTCCGCGACCAGTCGCCCGAGCGCTCGGCCGTAGCCGATGGTGCCCAGGTTCGTGTCGACGACGACCGCGCCGATCGTGAGCTTGCCGAGGGTCTGCCGACCGTGCGCGTGCAGGATCGTCCAGTACGCGAGGAACACGGCGATCCCGGCCAGCACCCCGACGATGAGCACGACCTCGTCGGCCGCGCCGATCGCCTGGAGCCCGAGGAACAAACGCCGCTGACCACAAGCACCAGAGCCCAGGTGGCGGCCACGTCGATGATCTCCGCCCCGAACCGGGGGAGGAAACCGACCCGTTGAGCCGTTGGTGCGTCAGCTGGCGGTGGCGGCGGTGCTGGAGGTGGTGCGGTGGAGATGGATGGACCCTTCCGTGGGCTGGTCCGGCCACGGTATGGACCACTGCACGGCTCGCGACCCGTCGTACGGCCACGGACGGACACGGTCGGGCGGTCGTGGTCCGGTCGAACGGTCGCGGCGGTCAGGCGAACTGGGCCGCGGCGAACGCGAGGCTGACGGCCGTGAACAGCGCCCCGATCATGCTGAAGAACAGCAGCCTGGTCTGCGCGTTGATCTCGTGGCGCATCGCCGCGAGCAGCTTGTGCTCGAGCACCTCGAGGTCCCGTTCGATGTCCCGCCGTGTGGCAAAGTCGGTGAGTGGCACCGGAGGGAGGGACTCCATGAGCGTGCTCGCAGGTTCATGGCCGAGCTGCTCCTCGAGCTTGTCGAACAGCGCTCGGCGCGCGGCTTCATCGACCGCCATGATGCCTCACAGCACGATCTCCCGTACGCACCACTCGCCATCCCGGCGTGACAGCTCGATCCGGACCGACATCGTCACGCCGTTCTCCAGGGTCATCGACCCGGTGACCTCGGCCATGCCGCCGCTGATGTCGACGCTGGTGAGGTTCTGCGACCGCGAGGTCACGACCTCGGAACCAGGCAGGTCGTCCGGATGGCAGGCGCTGGCGGCGAGGTCTCCGCCGCTGCGGGCGGCATCGAGGTAGATGTTCGCGACATCGATCGGAGCGGTCAGGGACTGGAAGGCTCGAACCCCACCGAAGCCGGCGAGTACCCCGCACCCGCCCAGGA
>Ga0207421_10002027_pt1 | contig 25610 bp, 20 predicted proteins | sample SodLakKL_010_SED_4_FD_187542 | JGI IMG/M metagenome (GOLD analysis project Ga0207421, IMG submission 187542) | Alkaline sediment microbial communities from Lake Tanatar, Kulunda Steppe, Russia - 8KL_010_SED (SPAdes) (version 2) | ecosystem: Environmental > Aquatic > Non-marine Saline and... | reverse complement strand
GCCCCGCGCCTGCTGCGTTGTCTTGCCAGGCATCTCGCCGCCCCGCGCCTGCTGCGTTGTCTTGCCGAGTATCTCGTTGCGGAGCTTTTGCTTTCTGAGCTGCTCCTGCCAGGTGCGCCACCACCCCTCCACGCCGCGCCGGCTGGTAAACACCCATGCCTGCGGCTCCTCTGCCAGAATGGTCGCGGTCAGATGCGGAAGCGGCGCAAGCCAGCGGTATTGCCAGACGGGGTAATCCATCAGCCGGACTCCATGCTGCCGGGCCAGTGATACCTCCCCGGAAGTTAATGCCCGGGTGGATATGGCCAGGCGTGTTGCTGCCGTTTCGTGCCCTTTTGGCACGCCAGCTGAAGGCGCACCCCTGTCCGCTTCGCTGCCAGCATCGTTGCCCGTTCCGCCTTCAGCATCGCTGCCTGCCCCGTTTATCGGCCCATTGCCGCCCCGAAGATCCCGGATCAGCATGTCGGCCCCGCGCCGAAGGGCCTCGTCCGCAGCCCGCCGGCCCAGATCTTTAGCCAGGTCGCGCGTCTCCGACATTTGAAACGAAAGAAAGCCGGTACCATCCGGGTAGACAGTAGCCAGGAGTAAATGCACAACGTCCCTCTCCACCGTGGCGAGCGCTCCGACCGGCGCACTGCACCCACCCTCCAGGGCATGGAGCACATCCCGCTCGATACCGGTGCAGAGGGAAGCATCCGGATCGTGGACGGATGCGAGTGCCTTGCGGATGCGTTCATCGTCTGCCCGGATCATCACCGCCATGGCTCCCTGCGCCGGTGCCGGCAGCATCCAGTCCAGCCGGACGGACATGACATCGTGCAACCCAAGCCTTACAAGTCCCGCCGCCGCAAATATCGCCCCGTCCCAGTCGCTTTCCGCCAGCTTGCGCAAACGGGTCTGCACATTGCCGCGGATGTCGGTCACCCTGTGCAGGGGATAGCGCGACAGCCACTGGCCGATCCGCCGGTTGCTGCTGCTGGCGATCACGGCCCGGTACTCCGGGTCTTTCAGATACTGTGGCTGGGCGGTATCGGGGATCCGCAATCCCGGTGACCCGGGGTTTGATGCAGTGCCCGGCGATGCGGTATCAGGTAATGCGCTGCCCGGCGGCCCGGAACCGGTTGCGGTGCCGGAAGCCCCCCCGGTTGCGGCAAGATATGCCCTGGCAGTTTCACGCGTCACAAGCACATCGGCCGGATCCTCCCGTTCACTTACGGCGCCAATGGCAAGTCCGCCAGGCAGCCGGGTGGGGATGTCCTTGAGCGAATGCACGGCCAGATCGATTTCGCCGGAAAGCAGCGCGTCGTCCAGCGCCTTGGTGAAAACACCCTTGCCTCCCATCAGCGGCAGTGGCGTATCGAGGACCCTGTCGCCTTCGGTTTTGATGAAGTGGAGGCCGGACGGGCAGCCGGTGCGCTTCAGACGCTCCTGAACGAAACGGGCCTGCCAGGTTGCCAGGATACTGTCACGTGTTCCGATGCGGAGCGGTTTTCCGGTCACGGTAATCCTCCGTTCTCGTTGCGGATTGGTCGGCTGGACGGGGTATCAGGTGCCACGGGTGCCTCATTGCCCGACATCTGACTCCGATTTCAATTTGAACATGGAGTGCACCAGGCGGGTGATCTCCTCGGGCGATTCGTGGTTTTCCTTGAGGTGATCTATGGAGTGCGCCATGATCTTGTTGACGATACGGCGTGTGAGATGATCCACATCCTCAAGGGAAGAGTCGGGTAATTTGGAGCGGAATTTCTCGATCTCCCGGCTGCGGATATCGTGCAATTTCTCGTTCAGGGCGCGGATGGTCGGCACCACTTTCTGCTCCGAAAGCCAGGTTTTGAAGTTGGCGATCTCCTGGTCAATGATCGCTTCCACTTTGGGGATGTTTCTTTCGCGGCGGCGGTAGGCCTCATCGGTGGTGTCGTTGAGCTGATCCATGTTGACCAGTTCCACGTTGGGATGTCCATCCAATGCCGGGTCGATGTTCCGGGGCACCGACAGGTCGAGCATCACCGTTCTGTGGACCGTGCCCTCCAGCCCGGACAGCTGCTCGCGTCCTATGACAGGGCGGTCAGCACCGGTGGCAACGATCACCAGGTCGGCGCGCGCCAGTTCGGTATTGATATCTTCCAGTCCTGCGACCGGCAGATGGAACCGATCGCCCAGGTTTTCCGCCCGCTGGCGGTTGCGGTTGAGGAGCACCACATTGCGCGCCCCCATGGAGATGAGATTCTTGCAGGTGATCTTGCCGATCTTGCCGGTACCCACCAGCAGGATGTTCTTGTCGCGGAGAGTGGAGAGCCGGTTTTTGGCAAACTGCACTGCCGCATAGGCCGTGGTGGCCGCCCCGCTCGCCAGATCCGTTTCGGTGCGCGAACGCTTGTGGGCACGCAGCACAAATTGCATCAGACGGTGAAGCACGGTGTCGGCCATGCCCAGCACGTGCGTATATTCGTAGGCTTCCTTGACCTGCTTGATGATCTGCAGGTCGCCCAGGATCTGCGCATCAAGTCCCACCGCCACCCGCACCAGATGGCGCACCGCCTCTTCGCCTTCAAAGACGAAACCGGAATCGTCGAACTGCTCGCGGGTACTGCCGGTGTGCTTGACCAGCAGTTCGATCAGGATGCCCGGTGTGGTGGTGCGGGCAAAGATCTCGGTCCGGTTGCAGGTGGAAATGATGATGACATCCCGCAGCCCGATCACGCGCGCATCCTCCAGATAAGCCTCCTTCTGCTCCCCGGATAGGCTGAAGCACTCCCTGAGAGCCACATCGGCTTTCCAGTGATTGATGCCGACCGCGGAAAATTCGCTGATCTGCGGGGTTATTGCCTTCATCTTGTATACTATGCGATCCAATGCCTTGTGAGTGCCGGTCTTCCGGTTAATCCTCTGATTCCGTGACCGTTTGCGCTTTCTGATCAACCGGTACAGGAGTGTCTGTAATATGCCCTATTTTTTTGGAAATTTCATCCTCCAATGCGGCCAAAAAATCGGGATGGTCATTCAGTCCGCGGCTGACCACCATCTTCTCCACATGTTTCTTCTCTTCTTCAATAACTTCGCGGAGTTCGATATCCAGCTCATGAGCCGTTTCAATATGATCTGTCACAAAAGCAACGGGAATCAGAACCATATGTTTTATGCCGTAGTCAATCAGGCGCAGGACCAGCTCCTCGGTGTTGGGCTGGGTCCATTTGGCCGGACCTACCTTTGACTGGTACCCCAGCCAGTGCGTTTCCCGGTAGTTGCGCATCTTCATGATCGCATCCACCGTCTCTTCAATCTGCCTGGTGTAGGGGTCGCCTTTGTTCACCTCGCTGAGCGGGGTGCCGTGTGCGGTGAAGACCAGGTGGACCTTGGAGCGCTCCTCATCGGTAAAATCCTCCTGCAGCCGTTCGTCGATGCGCTTGTTGAGGGCCGAAAGATAGTGCGGATTGAGGTGATACTGCCCCACCAGGTATTCCTCCCATGCAGGCGCGGGGCTGCCGGCGGGACGATCCATGCGGATGGCTTCCCAGTTGCGGAAGCTGCTCCCCGTGGTGGTGAAAGAAAATTGCGGATAGAGCGGGAGCAGAACGAGATGGTCTATTTTGTCGGATACGGCTTCCTCAAAAACATCATAGTCAAACGGCACCCAGTACCGCATCGCCGTATACACTTTCACGAAGTGCCCCGGCCAGGCTTCCTTAAGCTGTTTTTCCAGCGTCCGGCGCTGCAGTTCGGTGAGCGAGTTGATGGGCGAGCAGCAGTCGGAGACCACCTTGTTCTGCCGGTTCGGACAGTATTTGCTGCCCTGGCATCCGTTCGGACAGGCGTTGATCTCGCGGTATTTCTCCGCCACACCCTTGTAGCGGAATTTTGCGATGATTTTTGCCAGCCGGCCCTGAAACTTTCCGCCACCCAGGTTGATGATATCCTGATCCCCAAAAAGGTTCTCGAGAAAAGAGCGGACCGCAAGCTCCGAGGTGGGTCCGCCGAGATTCAGTAAGACAATTCCGATTCGTTTTCCGCTTTGACTCATGTACAGATCAGGGATTATTTATCCAGCTCGCGCAACCGTTCTCTTTCGCCGTACCGGATATGAAAAGGGTGATAAAAGCAATTTTGAAAATACGCATTTTTCTTGAAAAAACGCAGAGTTTCAATCGGATTGCCTGAGTTTATGGGCAGCAGCGCTTTCCGTCGAGTCACCCGGCTCCTTTGCCGGACGGTTTCAGATAAAAATAGAAACGGCTTCCCCTGCCCACATCACTTTCCACCTGGATGTCGCTTTTGTGTGCCTTGAGGATGCCTTTGACAACCGACAGGCCAAGCCCGGTCCCGCCTTTGTCTCTGGACCGTGCCTTGTCGGTGCGGTAGAAACGGTCAAACAGCCGGGGCCAGTGTGCCTGGGGTATTCCGATCCCGGTATCCCGGACAGAGACTTCCACTTTTTCACCGATATGGCTGTAGCAGATGGCTATGGATCCGCTGTTGGTGAATTTTATGGCATTGGAGACAAGGTTGTCCAGCACCTGCTCGATCTTGCCGGGGTCGGCGTACACCATGCAGGAGTGGGTGTCCGTTTTGAGCTCCAGGCCTTTGTTTTTGGCGGCTTCCCGATACCATTCCGAAACGTTATCCACCAGTTCTGAGAGATTGACATGCTCCCTGATCACGAAGTTCTCGTCGGAATCATACCGTTGCAGTGTCATCAGATCCTTGAACAGCCGGCCGATCCGTTCTGCCTGGCCCCGGACGTTGCGCACGTATTTGCGGCGTTTTTCATCGTCCAGCGCGGGCAGCTCCAGCATTTCCAGTGATCCCATGATGGTGTGCAGGGGATTTCGGACCTCATGTGTGATATCGGCAAAAAACTGGGTCTGTTTCTCATTGAGCTTCTGCAGATGCTGATAATCCGACCTCAGTTTATGGGCCATTTTGTTGACGGATTCGGAAAGTTTTCCGATCTCGTCAGAGCGCTCCATGTGTATCATGTATTCCGTGTCTCCCTCGGCAATACGTTCTACATCACTGGTAAGCTTAAGGAGCGGGCGGGCCATATAGTATGCCAGCAGGGCACTTAAGACCAGGATAAGCAGGACAGCCACCACCAGGCCAATGGTAATGATATGCCGGATTGCGGTCACCGGCTGAAAAATCTGGCTTTTCGGCTGATTGATGACAAAAAAACGGGCCTGGTTTCTGCTTTCCTGAATGGTGGCGTACACCCAGATATTGTCATCATCGGGCTGGTTGATGGTCTGCATCACCTTGATTTCGTCCAGCAGGCGGCGCAACTGATCGGGACGCAGATGCAGATGGGGTGACCGCCGGGTTCCGGCAGGATAGGAGGCCAGGATGGTACCGTTGGAATCGTACAGTGCGATGTGATAATTGGAGATCTCCCCCACGCGCTCCAGTTCTTCCTGCAGCTGCAGTCCTTCGGGCAGGAATTTCAGGGTGTGCATCATCCAGTAGGCATCGCTCTCCATGTCGGCAACAGCCTCTTCCAGGATATAGGCACGGATGTAAAACAACGCATAGCCGCTTCCGGCCGTAACCGTTACGATGAGGATGATCGTCAGGGTGAGTGCCAGTTTGGAGCGTATGTCCATCAGGAAAAGGCCAGATCTTTATTCAATCCGTATCCCATGCCGCGGTAGGTCTTGATAAGGTCACCGTCTTCCCTGAGCTTCAGCCGCAAATTTTTGATGTGTACATCAACGGTCCGGTCAAATACGTATTTCTCCTCATCCGTGATATACTCAAGTATTTCCTGGCGCGTGTATACCCGTTTCGGATTCTCGAAAAAGAGTTTGAGAAGCTTGAACTCGGTATTGGTAAGCTCTATTTTTTCCCCGTCCTGCCAGGCCTCCATGCTTTCTGGAGCGACGAAAACGTTGCGGAAGGATATCCAGTTCCCCTTTACACGCGGACGCCGGCGCAGCATGGATTCCACATGGGCCTTGACCAGGTTAAGGCTGGCAGGCTTGGGGATGTAATCGTCCGCCCCCAGATCGAGACCGGCGATTTCATCCTTTTCCTTGTCCTTTGCCGTTAAAAAAATGACCGGGACATCCCCGAGGACCGGATGCTTCCGCAGATAACTGCAGATCTCGTATCCGTCCTTTTCCGGGACCATGATATCCAGTATCGCCAGGTCTATGAGCTGGGCATTTTTGTCGATCAGGTCAATGGCACGGTTGCCATCCATCGCCAGAAGCACATCATAGCCATGCATTTCGAGATAACTTGAAAGCATCTCTGCCGGTTCTGCTTCGTCTTCTACAAGTAATATGGTGCGTTTGAAATTCACAGTCAGAAACCGTTTCCCCGGGAGGCCCCCGGCCTGTTAACGTAATTATGAAGAGAGTTTGGAAAAATGAAATAATCCAAAAGATAAGAAAATTTTTTGAATTCGGATTGCCCGGGTGCGTGGTGCCGGCCGGGCCGGACGCTGCCCACGGTTTCATTTACGTAATACCATTCATGCAACACCATTTACGTAACGTACTGCTTGTACCGCTTCCAGCGTATCAGGTGAAAGACGACAAAAATCAGAAAAATCACGGAAAACAGGAAAAGATAGTCAGATACCAGCTCCAGGGGCTTTTCCTCCCAGTCGGGCCAGGAACCAAGAAGGAAGATTTCGGCCAGGAGGATGACCAGGGGCAGAAGCAACGCCATTTTCAGGCTCTCAACAAACACGTAGTTCCATTTTTTCTTCTGCTTTTCCGGGCCCGGCTTGCTCACATCAGCCTCCGTCGCTTGTTCAAAAAGGCGAGGAGGGCATATTCAAACGGATCCTGTGTATCCACTTCCTCATATGCAATATTCGCTTCGCTGCATGTAATATGAAAATCCTTGGTGTATTCGGCCATTTTTTTCTGATAGTCCCTGCGTATCTGGCCCGGGATCACATCCATCTCCCCGCCGGTTTCCATGTCACGGAAAACAAAGCGCTCGTCCGGGAAGTCGAGCTCCCGCTCACTTCTCTTTTCAAGCAGATGAAACAGGATGACCTCGTGCTTTTTGTGGCGCAGGTGCTTGAGCGCCGACACCAGCTCCTCCTGTTTCTGCACGTTTTCAAACAGGTCGGTGAGCAGCACAACCAGGCTCCTCCGGTTGATGCGCTCCGCAAGCTGATGGATGGCATCCGCCGATGCCGTCTGCCGTATCTCCGGCGTTTCATCGTCGTAATTTTCCAATATCCGGTCCAGGTTGCGGTAGAGATGCATCAGATGCGCATAGGACGATTTGGCCGGGAGGATCTCGCCGAGCTGCCGGTCGAACGGCACCAGTCCGCAGCCATCACGCTGCCGGTGCAGCATGTAGGCCAAGGCCGCCCCCAGATGCACGGCGTAACGCAGCTTGGACCAGTCCGAAAAATAGCGGAACTGCATGGAACTGCTCACATCCAGAAGGATATAGCAGCGCAGGTTGGTTTCCTCCTCGTACTGCTTCACATAATGGCGCTCCGTCTTGCCATACACTTTCCAGTCCATATGCTTCAGATCGTCACCGGGATTGTAGGGACGATGCTCGGCAAACTCCACGCTGAACCCGAAATACGGACTCTTGTGAAGACCGCTGATAAATCCCTCCACAATTTGCCGGGCCTTGATCTCCAGGGGTGCAAGCCGGTTGATGAGTTCTGGTGTAAGCAGCATGGATTGTTAATTTGAAACTGAAAACGGGACCGTAAAAGCCCGTATAATTGTAATTTACGCAGTATATACTACCGCTTTTTATACAACACTCAAACTTCTTCAAACTTTTTTTATTTTGCATAGTTCCCAATACAACTAACCCTCATGGCCATGGCAGAAATAATTACCGGCAAGGAATCGCTCGTTCATGCACTGAAAGAAGCCGAAACCATGCCCGCGCCCCGCGAAGTGCTGATGGTAACACCGAGCCATTTTTCGGTGGAATATGTAATCAATCCACACATGGAGGGCAATATTGGTACGGTCGACAAGAAAAAAGCCCGGTGGCAGTGGGAAGTGATCCGGGACAAATTCCGGATGCTCGGGCTGCGGGTCCACGAGATGGAAGGGGAACCCGGCTTTCCCGACATGGTCTTCAGCGCCAATCAGAGCCTTCCGTACATCGACCCGGACGGACATAAACACGCCCTCATGAGCATCATGCACTCCGAACAGCGCAAAGACGAGGTTCCCTACTTTGAGCAGTGGTACCGTCAGCACGGCTACGGAGTGCACTATCTGGATGCCGAAGGGATTACCGATTTCGAGGGCATGGGAGATGCCATCTGGCATTTCAAAAAACGTATTCTCTGGGGTGGATACGGATACCGGTCGTCGCGACAAGCTTACGAAGCGGTATCAGAGACATTCAATGTGCCGGTCGTCCTGCTGGAGCTCGTCCACCCCGCTTTTTACCATCTGGACACCTGCTTCTGTACTCTTAACGAGGAGAGCGTGCTGATCTACCCGCCCGCATTCACGCAAGAGGGCCTGGAACTGATCCATGCCGCTTTTCCTGTGGTTATCGAGGCCCCGGAAAAAGAAGCGCAGAAACTGTTTGCCTGCAACGCGTGCTGTCCGGATGGAAAAAACGTGATCATCCAGAAAGGGTGCCAGGAGGTCAACAAGGCCCTGAAAAAAAACGGATTCGCCTTCCATGAAGTGGATACCGGCGAGTTCCTCAAAAGCGGCGGAAGTGTTTTCTGCATGAAACTGATGCTCTGGTAGCGTGATCGTCACTGAAGTAAAACACAAGCAGACTATCTCTTGCTGCCCCGATAATCAGCCCTCTTAAGCTGATCACGGGTTGATTCGATATCGTCTTCCAAACCATTTTCAAAAACTTTAAACGGATAACAGAAGTAAATGAGCAATCACCTAGGAGCTCCTCCCAAAAAGAGGGACTGGTTCACCCGGTTTCTGGATGTTATTGAATGGCTGGGCAATCTTCTCCCGCATCCTGTCACACTGTTCGCCATATTTGCCATAGGCATCATCTTCATCAGCGGTCTGGCTGATTTTTTCCAGTTGTCGGTACCCGATCCGCGTCCCGAAGGCTCCGCCGGACGCTCGCCTGACGGCACTATCGAAGCCGTCAGCCTGATGAACGGCGACGGCCTGCGCATGATCCTGGAAAACCTGGTCACCAACTTCACGGGTTTTGCCCCGCTTGGCGTGGTGCTTGTAGCCCTTCTCGGAGTCGGCGTGGCCGAACACTCCGGGCTGATCAGTGCCATGATCCGCGGCATCGTACTCAAGGCCGCCGCCGTGAAACCCATGAAACTGGAAAACACCAGCGGACTCAGTCTGGGGCGGAAGACCTGGTACTACAGCAAACGTCCGTTTTCCATGATCCTGGAGCCGAAGATACTGGTCACCGTGGCCGTGGTCTTCACCGGGATCATCTCCAACACGGCGTCGGAAATCGGGTACGTGGTGCTCGTGCCACTGGGCGCGATTGTGTTCATGTCACTGGGAAGGCATCCCCTGGCCGGACTCGCAGCCGCATTTGCCGGTGTTTCCGGCGGCTACAGTGCCAACCTGCTGCTCGGAACCATTGACCCGCTGCTGGCCGGTCTCACCCAGGAGGCCGCGCAGCTGCTGGCCCCCGAGTATACCGTGCATGCCGCCGTCAACTACTACTTCATGGTGATCAGCGTGTTCCTGATCACGACTGTCGGCACCTGGGTGACCATCCGGATCGTAGAGCCCAAACTGGGTCCCTACGACCCGTCCATCGCCATGGAGGATGTCTCCGACGAACAGTCCATGCAGCCCCTCACGGCAATTGAGAAAAAGGGGATCGTTTGGGCTTCTATCTCTTTTTTAATCATGATCGGCATCCTGCTGCTCGGCGTCATACCGGAAAACGGCGTACTGCGCAATCCGCAGACAGGTGAGATCCTGAACTCACCCTTCCTGAACGGTATCGTGCCTATCATTTTCATCGTCTTCCTGATCCCCGGGTTTGTTTTCGGCAGGGTGACCGGATCCATGCGCAACGACCGGGACATCATCGACGGCATGGCCAAGTCGATGTCCACCCTCGGGCTGTATATCGTAATCACCTTTTTTGCGGCTCAGTTCGTGGCCTTTTTCGGCTGGACCAACCTTGGGCAGATCGTGGCCGTCACCGGCGCCCTTTTCCTCGAGAACATCGGGTTCACCGGTCCGCTCGCGATCATCGGCTTCATCTTCGTATCCAGCTTCGTGAACCTGATGATGGGCTCCTCCTCGGCCAAGTGGGCCGTTACCGCTCCGGTGTTCGTGCCCATGCTGATGCTCATCGGGTACAGCCCGGAGATCATCCAGGCGGCCTACCGCATCGGCGATTCGGTGACCAACGTGATCACGCCCATGATGAGCTATTTCGGATTAATCCTGGCCTTCGCCAACAAATACGACAAGAACCTGGGTATCGGCACCATCATCAGCACCATGCTGCCGTTCACCATCTTCTTCCTCATCGGATGGGTGATCCTGTTCTACATCTGGGTCTTCTTCCTGGGGCTGCCTGTCGGACCCGAAGCGCCGACGTACTACACTCCCTGAGTAAATCAGGTCAATCCATCGGTATGAATGATCGGCCAACCAGCCGAAGTTCCATTCTATATCCGTAAATTTTCCATATAGGCCGCATTCTCTCTGACCGCATCCAGCGGAGTGGTGCCGGTATAGGCCTCCTGTTCCACGATAAAGTATTTCATGCCGTTTTCTTTGGCAAGTTTCAGTATTCGCGGGAAATCGATGGTACCGGTGCCCAGAATGGTGGATTCCATGTCACCTCCCTCACCGCCATCAATGCCGAATATTCCATCCTTCACATGAGAGGAGGTAAACCTGTTTGGATATGCACGGATCCATTCTTCGGGATCGTGTCCGCCTGCCACCACCCAGTAGATATCCATCTGATACTCAACCAGCTCAGGATCCGTATTGTCCATCAGGATCTTTTGCGGCACTTCCCCGTCCATTTCATGAAATGTATAGGCATGGTTATGATAGGCAAATTTGATTCCGGCACTTTTAGCAACCCGGCCAATTTCATTGAACCTATCGGCCATTTCGCGGTAGGCATCCAGATTGCCCTGGGCGCCTATCCATGGACATACCAGATACGAAACCCCGATCTCGGCAGCCTCCGCAGCTTTCCGTTCAAAATCATTGAACACATCGGCATGTGATGATATCAAGGTCAGATCAAGATCATCCATCAATTTTTTAAAACCGATGTTTCCCATACCCCAATACATTCCCATCGGACCTTCATAGCTTTCAATTTGCTTGTACCCAAACCCCGCAACCTGCCGGATGACCACTTCCGGGTTATCGACGATAACATCCCGAAGCGTATACAACTGCAACCCGAACGGCATCTGTCGTTGATTGGCGGCATTGCAAAAACTTACAAATGGTGTGCTTGCCAGGGCTGCACCGGCAGCAAGAAAACCGGAAGCCTTTAGAAATGACCGGCGAGAAGAGCTCATGAGATATCTGATTATGTTAATAATGCCTGTGAATGGCTTTATTCATCGAAAAACTCAATCCATTTGCAGGATTTTTATATTCCGGAACCAGACATCATCGCCATGGTCCTGAAGGGCAATATATCCCGGACGATTAATTCCGAATTCAGGAAACTCGGCGAATTTTGATTCGGCTATCATTCTGTCCCAGGTGGATGTCCCCAGGTGGTATTCAACCACCGGCTCTCCATTTTGGAAATGGACCACAGTTCCCCGGTAAACCAACACTTCTGCATGGTTCCATTCACCGGCAGGCCTGGTGTTTTGAGGATTCGCTGGTATAAGGTCATAAAGCGCCCCGGCTTTCCGGTTTCCGTCCACTCCAAGCATGGCATCCGGATGTCGGTCATTATCCAGAATCTGCATTTCCGGAGCCGATTTCCAAACGGGCTCCCCCTCAATTTCCTGACCCAGATAAAAGATACCGGAATTGCCTCCTTCGGATATCTTCCATTCGAGGGAAAGGCGGAAATTGTGGAATTTTTGATCATAGATAATGTCGCCGCCTTCTCCGCCGGCTTCTCCCATGCCAGTACCAATACAACGAAGGGTTCCGTCTTCTACTTCCCATCCACCGGCCGGAAACTCGGGCTGATTATATCCGCGCCAGCCATCGGTGGTTTCACCGTCAAAAAGCAGTATCCAGCCCTGCTGGATTTCTTCATCGGTAAGCGTATTGTGAGCAACGGGCCTTTCGTCCTTGGAGCCGCATGCGACAGCAAATCCACAGATTAAAAGCATAATAATTAAATACTTGAAAGTGAAATGGTTACGTACGTTTTTATAGTTGTTCATGGATATAACCATTAATGTTTATGTGTGTAAGATTAGTTAGGTAATCGTATCAGGATATTCGTCAAGAGGGAATGTCCGGCAGATCCCATCCTGTCCGATATTCGTGTTTAATAAGCCCCTCAGCAAATTCACGCGCATTAATCGGATCCGTTAGTTCCTGCTCAAACGTCGGGTGTCCGTCTTCAATGACGAAACCATCCTCAATAATGATTCTGAGTGATTCATGATCGGAAATATTGGTGAACTGCATCTTGTCACCATCCCATTCAAGAACTTTGTGCAATCCCTGAAGCCGAACCGCCAGCACTCCCATTACAACCATCTCATTAAATGGACCCGCTTCTTTGAAATAGGATTTGGCTTCTACCCTGGATTCAGGGCTTTCTTTGCATGCCCGCACCCAGTCCAGTTCATGATTGGTCTCAACCCTCCGTTCCGTTTTGGGAACCGACGGTTCGTTACCTGACAACAGCCATGGATCACTGCCATAGCAACCGCATGCAAGCGTATCTTTAGACCCATAAAACAGTACTCCTCCTCCCCGGTGATTCATGTTCCTTCCGGCTGGCCAGCCCTCGGGCTTGAGAGGCTCAATACCACCGTCGAACCAGTGCACGTCAACTTCCGGCAAAGCAATTTTAAGATTGCTCTTGCGCTCAGGGAATGTCAACTTCACTTTTTGAGCTACCGGGGCGGAATCCATAAGCAGCATTGTGGAGCTGCCCTGTACTTTAGTGGGATATCCAAGCTGAAGCGCCTTGAAGACAGGATGAACAATATGACAAGCCATATCACCGAGTGCTCCGGTTCCGAAATCCCACCATCCGCGGAAATTCCATGGGGTATAGGCTTCATTATAAGGGCGCATTTTTGCTGGTCCGATGAATAAATCCCAATTCAATGTATCTGGAACTTGTTGTGCCTCTTCGGGAGTATTCAGACCCTGCGGCCAGATCGGCCGGTCGGTAAATGTTTCTACCCGGGTTACTTCTCCGATCACTCCCTCGGAGATCCATTCGGTCATCAGGTTAACACCTTCATCGGATGCCCCCTGATTGCCCATTTGAGTAGCAACACCATATTTTTCAGCAAGTTTGGTGAGCAGACGGGATTCATAAACGGTATGTGTTAGCGGTTTTTCCACATAAACATGTTTCCCCATTGTCATGGCATGTGCCGCAATTGCTGCGTGAGTATGATCGGATGTTGCCACAACTACAGCGTCAATATCACTGGCCATTTCATCATACATCTTTCGCCAGTCCCAATATTTTTTTGCATTGGGAAAATATTCAAAACAATTTCTGGCATACCGCCAGTCTACATCACAGAGCGCAACAATATTTTCGGTTACTTCCATCTCACGAAGCAGGCGAAAGCCCTTGCCGCCGACACCTACACCGGCTATATTCAGTTTATCACTCGGGGCGCGATGCCCAAGGCCGCCAACTACATAACTTGGCAAAATCGTGAAAGCGGCGGTCGTTGCAGCGGATTTGGCGATAAAATCCCGACGGGTGATCCCCCCCATCTTTTGTTTCTTTTCCATACTGGCCCTGTTATTATTTGAAGAAATGTTTTTTTGGAGTCTACCCATGGTGCCGATTAATTTTAAAAAAAATTTATTTAAAAAACATGGGAGACTTCTATACCCAGCCATTTAGCAGCAGTTTCTTATTGAAAGTACTCTTTGTTCTATTTATTTCCAATACGATTGTAGTAAAGGCGGAAACGGTTGGAAATGGCTCCCGTTACACTGTTGAATCACAGCAAATGGGGACGTTCTTTCTTATTACATTGTACCCGGCCGACCCGGAAGTTGCCCGAATGACTGCAGCTATTTTATTCTGACGGTTTTTTTAAATTACTTTTAATTCCATTTTCTGATGCAGACAATCAATGCCGGTTTTTTTCATATTTATCCCAAAAAAATGAATACAACAGCTGACCCTGATAAAAATCTCATAACAAGACGCGAATTTGTAAAATCCACAAGCCTGACAGCCGGCGGTTTGTTAGTGAGTACCATACCGCTGGGCGCAGCCTATGCAGCAGGAAGTGATACACTTAAAGTTGCACTTGTCGGATGCGGAAACAGGGGGACCGGGGCGGCATTCCAGACTCTGAATACCGGCGACGGCATCAAACTGGTTGCCATGGCCGATATCCTTGAAGACCGGCTTCAAAGCAGCTATAAACGGCTGTCAACGGCATATGGTAATACAGACAAGCTGGATGTTCCAAAAGAGCACAGGTTTATCGGATTTGACGGATATAAGCACGCCATTGCATTAGCTGATGTTGTGCTGTTAGCTACCCCAACATATTTCCGGCCTCTTCATTTTGAAGAAGCCGTTAATAGCGGTAAACAGGTATTCATGGAAAAACCCGTTGCCAGCGATCCTGCCGGGGTTCGCCGTGTGTTGAAAGCCGCAAAAACCGCTCGCGAAAAAAACCTTAATGTCGTAGTCGGATTACAGCGCCGGTACCAGAATTGCTATCGGGAAGTTTACAAACGCATCCAGAATGGCGAAGTGGGGGATTTCATTTCAGGTCAGGTATACTGGAACCAGGGTTTGTTTCGTGCGGCCGTGCGCGAACCTCATTACAGTGAACTGGAATATCAGATAAGAGGCTGGTACTATTTTATCTGGCTGGCTGGAGATCAGGTTCTGGATCAGCTCATTCACAATCTGGATATTGCCAATTGGTACCTCGGAGAACATCCGGTTTCGGCTCAGGGCATGGGCGGCTCCGAAGTCCGGACAGGAAAAGAGTATGGTGAAAACTTTGATCATCATGCCATCGAGTATACCTATCCTGGCGGTGTGGTGATCAGCAGTCAATGCAGGCAGATCCCGGGGGTTCATAACCGGGTAGATGAACTGTTTCAGGGAACGAAAGGAACTGCGTATACACGTGGCGGATCTTCAGAGGGAATTATCAGGGATTACAGCAATAATGTTCGTTATGATCATCGGGGAATGGATGATCCCAGTCCGTATCAAACTGAACTTGATGAACTTATTGCTTCGATCCGGTCAGGAAACGTAATAAATGATGCAGACTTCGGGGCAAAATCATCAATGACCTCCATAATGGGTTTCATGGCCAGCCATACCGGACAATTGATCGAATGGGATAAAGCCATAAATTCGAACGGAAAACTGGTGCCGGAACCGGAAGACTTCAGCTGGGACACCCCCCCTCCCGTTTTACCGGATGAAAATGGATTCTATGCAAAGCCAATTCCCGGGCAAACCAGAACATTTTTATAATCCGTCGATAAAATTACTGACCCGTGCTGTAATTGTCCTTTGTTGACTTAATAATCCAGCATCGGTTCAATCCAATAGAAATATCGTCCCGGATTTTTGACTTCGGTATCAGGTTGCTTCAGATCTGAAAAATTCGGCAGGTTCAATCCGTTCAAAAACCGCTGTAACCGGACAACTTGCATCGTGCTGAAATCCAGGTAAATGTATGATGCATCCAAAAATCGAGTGAATCCTCCTGATTTACAATAATCCGGCTCTGGTGGAGAGGAATAAAAATAATTTCAAAAGTACTTTTTTTTGGTTATTTTTTATTGATTTAAACAGAAACGACCGGACACTATAAAAATGGGTAAAATTGGCATACTTCGCGAGTTTTGGGAGTTTTTGCGGGTGCGCAAAAAGCTCTGGCTTGCTCCGATCGTGTTCGTTCTGCTTCTGTTAGGACTGTTAATTGTGGCAACCAGCAATACGGCCCTCGCACCTTTCATATATGCCCTGTTCTGAGTTATCGATCATTATCCCCGATGAATACAGATTTTTTATTAAAATCCGGCTCTGGCTTTTCAGTGTCGGATTTTTTTTAATCCGGATGAGTATTCCGGGCATCGCATCATCGTCCCGGATCCGGCAAAAAGCCCCGGGCAGACAACCGCCGGTGGCAGCAGACGCTTGCCGGCCCGGGCCAAGGACTTATTTCACATAATCAAAGAACAAACCACACCTGTAACCTTTACACGGTTCTATGCACCAGACCAAACCTGACAAAGCAACCCTTGCACTTGCCGACGGCACCGTGGTCCACGGCCATGCCATCGGACACCGCGGCACCACCGGCGGCGAACTGTGCTTCAACACCAGCATGACCGGCTACCAGGAAATCTTCACCGATCCCAGCTACCATGGTCAGCTGATGATGATGACCTACCCGCACATCGGCAACTACGGTGTCTCTTCCCGCGACGACGAAGCACGCAAAGTCATGATTTCCGGGCTGATCGTCCGCGCCTTCTCCCATCACTACAGCAACACGATGGCCGACGGCGACCTTGACAGTTACCTCAAACGCAACCGCATCGTGGGCATCACCGGCATAGACACACGCAAACTGGTACGCCATATCCGCGAAAAAGGGGTACTCAACGCCGTCATCTCCAGCGATACCGACAATGCCGATGAGCTGGTCGCGAAGGCTAAGGAGTGGCCCTCCATGGTCGGACTGGAACTGGCCAGCAAGGTCACCCGCAACGAACCGCAGACCTGCAAACCCGCCGATTTCGAGGATCTTTTCCCGCAGATATCTCAGTCCACCGATCCCGTGGGACCTGTTGAACCGGTGGATGCGTTCACCGGCGAACCCCTGTCCCGAGGCACAGACCAAATACCGCCGGGAAGCGGTGATGGCCGGCAATCTTCAGGACAGCAATCCACTGATCAACACTCCACCAGCCAGCAACCGCTCCTTAAAATCGCCGCCCTCGACTACGGCATCAAACAGAACATCATCAACAGCTTCCTCAAGCGCGGCTGCAAACTCCGTGTCTTTCCCGCCAAAACCGACTTCGAGACCATCATGGAATGGCAGCCGGACGCATTCTTCTTCTCCAACGGCCCCGGTGATCCCAACCCGATGGACTACGCCCTCGAAACCGTCGCCAAAGCGAAGGAAACGGGCAGGCCGATATTCGGCATCTGCCTGGGACACCAGCTCATGGCCATGAGCGAGGGAATAAAGGTAATGAAAATGTTCGTGGGACACCGAGGCGCCAACCAGCCGGTCAAGAACCTGAGGCGCGGACGCGTCGAGATCACCACGCAGAACCACGGTTTCGCCGTCGATCCCGATACGGTCACCGACGAGGTCGCCGAAATCACGCACCGCAACCTGAACGACGGCACCCTCGAGGGCCTCAATTTCAAGCGCTTCAACGGCTTCAGCGTCCAGTACCATCCCGAGGCCTCGCCGGGTCCGCACGACTCCTCCTACCTGTTCGACGAGTTCGTGAGCCGCATCCGAAAGCACAAAGAGGAAGAAAAAGGCCAGCCAAAAGACCCTGCCGGATGACCGCAGCATCCGCATGACAGGCAAACACATGCTCCACGCCCGTCCCCTGCACCGCCCGGCAAGTAACAACCGTCACAAATCCACCTGCAAGCAACCGCAACAGTCTATCTTAACAGCGTCATAACACCATGCCCAAACGCACCGACATCAACACCATCTTATTGATAGGATCCGGTCCGATCGTCATCGGCCAGGCCTGTGAATTCGATTATTCCGGAACCCAGGCGTGCCGCTCCCTCAGGGAGGAAGGCTACCGCGTCGTGCTCATCAACTCCAACCCGGCCACCATCATGACCGATCCGATCATGGCCGACGCGATCTACCTGAAACCCCTGACCCGCCAGTCCATCAAGGAGATCGTTGAAATCGAGAAGCCGGACGCCGTGCTTCCGACCATGGGCGGACAGACCGCGCTCAACCTGGCCCGCGACCTCCACCATGAAGGATATTGGGAAAAACAGGGCATCGACATCATCGGGGTGGACATCGACGCCATCGACATCACCGAGGACCGCCAGCAGTTCCGCGACCTGATGGAAAAAATCGGCATCGACCAGTGCCGCAGCCGCACGGCCAAGTCACTGCTCGACGCCAAGGAGATCGTCCTGGAGCTGGGAGGCCTCCCCGTGGTCATCCGCCCTTCCTTCACCCTGGGCGGCACCGGCGGCGGAATCGTCTGGAACGAAGAGGAATTTGAGAGAAAAGTGCTGCGCGGACTGGAAATGAGTCCCATCCACGAAATCCTCATTGAAGAATCTATTTTCGGGTGGAAGGAGTACGAGCTGGAGCTGCTGCGCGACAGCAACAACAACGTCGTCATCATCTGCTCCATCGAGAATTTCGACCCGATGGGCGTGCACACCGGCGACTCGGTCACCGTGGCACCGTCACAGACCCTCACCGACAAGCAGTTCCAGCTGCTGCGCGACGCCGCCATCCGCATGATGCGCTCCATCGGCACCTTCGCCGGCGGCTGCAACGTGCAGTTCGGCATGGAACCCGGCACCGACCGCCTGGTCGCCATCGAGATCAACCCCCGCGTGAGCCGCTCCTCCGCGCTCGCCTCCAAGGCCACCGGCTACCCGATCGCCAAGATCGCCTCCAAGCTGGCCGTGGGCTACAACCTCGACGAGCTCAAGAACCAGATCACCAAGACCACATCCGCCTGCTTCGAGCCCTCGCTCGACTACGTCGTGGTCAAGGTACCGCGCTTCAATTTCGAGAAATTCCCCGGTGTGGATGAGGAACTGACCACACAGATGAAGGCCGTTGGCGAGGTAATGTCCATCGGCCGCACCTTCCCCGAAGCGCTCAACAAGGCCTGGCAGTCGCTGGAAGTCGGCCGCGGCGGACTCGGCGCCGACGGCTACGAGGAAATCGACCGCGAGGAGGTACGCCAGCGGCTGCTCAAGCCCTACTGGGACCGCAGCCTGCAGATCCGCAACGCCTTCAAGCTCGGTACCAGCATCGAAGAGGTCCACGACATCACCCATATCGATCCCTGGTTCCTGGAAAAAATACGCTATCTGGTAACCCTTGAAAACCGCACCGAGGGACAGACCCTGCTCTCCATCGGCGAAGAGCACCTGCGCGAACTGAAGCAGGCCGGATTCTCCGACCGCCAGATCGCCTGGCTGCTGAGCCAGAGCGATGTCGACCGCATCACCGGAAAACAGGTGCGCGAAAAACGCGAGAAGCTGGGCATCCGGGCCGTGTTCAAGATGGTGGATACATGTGCCGGCGAATTCCCCGCATCCACCCCCTACTACTACTCCTGCTACGACGACGAAAACGAAAGCGAAGTCAGCGACCGCAAGAAGGTGATGATCCTCGGCAGCGGTCCGAACCGTATCGGACAAGGCATCGAATTCGACTACTCCTGCGTGCATGCCGTACTGGCCGCCAAAGAGATGGGCTACGAGACCATCATGGTCAACTGCAACCCGGAAACCGTCTCCACCGACTTCGATATCGCCGACAAGCTCTATTTCGAGCCGGTCTACTGGGAGCATGTCTACAACATCATCCGCCACGAAAAACCCGAGGGGATCATCCTTCAGGTGGGTGGACAGACCGCGCTCAAACTGGCGAAAAAACTCACCGAGAACAACGTGCACATCTTCGGCACACCCTTCGAGATGATGGACCTGGCCGAAGACCGCGGAAAATTCTCCGAAACGCTGCTGCGGCTCAACATCCCCTTCCCCGCCTACGGCACGGCGTTCACCACGAAAGAAGCCATCGAGATCGCCAACCGGATCGGGTACCCCGTGCTGCTGCGTCCAAGCTATGTGCTTGGCGGACAAGGAATGTGTATTGCCGTGAAAGACAGCGAGCTGGACCAGTACGTGCGCACGCTGCTCAAGACCCATCCCGAAAACGAGTTCCTCGTCGACCATTTCCTGGAGGATGCGATCGAAGTCGATTTCGACTCCATCTACGACGGCGAACAGCTGCACATCTGCGGCATCATGCAGCATCTGGAGCCGGCCGGGGTGCATTCGGGCGACTCGACCGCCGTGCTGCCGCCCTATTCGCTCAGCGACCGTGTCATCGAAACCATGACCGAGTACCAGCTCAAAATCGCCAAAGCGCTTAATGTACGCGGCTTCATCAACGTCCAGTACGGCATCCAGGGTTCGGAGGTTTTCGTGATAGAGGCCAATCCGCGCGCCACCCGGACCATCCCGTTCGTGGCCAAAGCGACCGGCCGCCCCGAAGCCGACATCGGCGTGAAGGTGATGCTTGGCGCCAAACTCAGCGACTTCGACGACCTGGAATCCAAACTGGAACATTACGCCATCAAGGAGCCGGTGTTCCCGTTCGACAAGTTTCCGGAAGTCAAGAAAGAGCTGGGGCCGGAGATGAAATCCACCGGCGAGACCATCTACCTGCTGAAAGACTTTGACGATGAGCACTTCCGCAAGCCGTTTGAGTTCAAGAATCTGTATCTTAGCCGGTAGAATAATCCCAACCGACTGCATCACCAACCCCAGAAAATGCCACAAAACAACCTGCTTATTGCATTTGGCGGGGTGTCGCCCGAGCACGAAGTTTCGGTGCTGACGGCCATTCAGGCAGCCCACGCCCTTTCGCAAAGCGGCCGCACGCTCATCCCGCTCTACATCACGAAAAACGGCCGGTGGCTAACCGGTCCGCATCTGCTGGATCTTGAATCCTACAAGGAAATACGGCAGGCCGAAGAACAGGGTGTGCCGTGCCATTTTTCGCTGGACGGGCAGGGGCGCCCCGGTCTGCGGACCCACCCGGGCGGATGGCTCGCCAGGCCGCAGTGGTTCCCGCTGGAGACCGTTTTGTGCGCCTTTCACGGTGCCGAAGGTGAGAACGGGTCCTTTCAGGGACTGTGCGAGACCTACAACCTGCCTTATACGGGATCAGGGGTCAGCGCCTCGGCGCTCGGCATGGACAAACGGCTGGCCAAGGAGCTGTGCCGCCGGCACGATATCCCGGTAGTCGACGATGTCTGGATACGGGAAGACCATTGGGTGCACGATCAGGAAGATCTGATCCAAAAGGCCGAAAAACCGGGATATCCGCTGTATGTGAAACCGGTCACCCTGGGCAGCAGCATCGGGGTGCACCGCGTCGAAAACCGTGACGAACTTGCCGATGCCATTGAGTCGGCATTCCGGTACGACAGCAGCCTGCTGGTCGAGAAGGCCGTCCATCCGCTTACCGAAATCAACTGTTCGGTGCTCGGCGATGACGAATCCCTGCGCGCCAGCGTATGCGAACAGCCGCTCGGCAAGGAAGAGCTGCTCTCCTTCGAGGACAAATACATGCAGGGCGAGAGCGGGGATGCCAAGGGCATGGCTTCAGCCAGCCGCAAGATCCCGGCACCCATATCCAATGAAAAATCAAGCGAGATACGGGAACTTGCCAAGCACATTTTCCGGTTGCTGGGATGTGCCGGGGTGGCCAGGCTGGATTTTCTCCTCAACAAGGAAACCGGCGAGGTGTTTTTCAATGAAATTAATACCATCCCCGGTTCGTTCTCATTCTACCTTTGGGAAGCATCAGAGGTGCGTTTCGACCGGTTGCTGGAAGAGCTGATCCAGTCCGCCAAAAAACGCCATAAGATAAAAAACAGCCGTGTTCGGTCCCACGACATCAATTTATTGAGCCAGAAAGCGGTAAAAGGACTCAAGGGGCTGAAAGGCGGTAAATAAACAGCGCTAACAGCCGACCCATATCCTGAATTTCCATGCAAAGACCGTTCTTCTCACACCATCCGCACCGCTCTTTCCTGTCCATTTTCTCCCCGGCCACACTCCTGGCACTTCTCCTGCCACTTTTCCTGCTGGTCTCATGCGGACCCTCAACCGAAACCATTGTCGTAGGCGGCGAAGCGCGCGGACCTGAAATCACGGAAGACGATGATGAGGCTCCCGGGGAACGGGAACCGCGCCTGGCGGTACTGAAAATCGGCGAATCGAACCGCATACAGAGCATGGATCCGCTGTTCGCACTGAATACCGCAACCAAGCGGATGATCCAGTTTGCCTATGAGGGCCTGGTCCGGTTTGATCATGAGGATGCGATCGTCCCTGCGGCCGCCCGGCGCTGGCAGGTCTCCGATGACTCGCTCACCTGGACGTTCCAACTGCGGCGGGACCTGTTTTTTCATGATGATGAAAGCTTTGCACAGGGGCGCGGACGGCGCGTCAACAGCCGTGATGTCGTCCGGGTTTTCGAACGGATGGCATCCCGGGACGTGCCCTCGAATGCCGCGGACCTTTTTATGAACACGATCCAGGGATTCGAGCCCTTCTACCTGGAACAGCGTGAAGTCTATCTCACGCGGGACCGTCAGGTCACGAGCATTTCAGGCGTTGAAGCGACCAGCGATTCCACCGTCGCATTCCGGCTTCTTCAGCCTGACAAAAACTTCCTGGCCAAGCTGGCTTCCCCTCATGCCGTCCTCTATCCATCTGAACCCTTCCGCTTCCGTGACGAAGGACTGCACCGGCATGCCGTTGGCACCGGCCCGTTCCGATACGAAAGTTCGATCGGGGACACCATCCACGTTTTTCTGCGCCACGCGCATTACTATGGCCGTGACCAACAGGATCGCCGCCTGCCGCTGGTTTCCCGGGTTGAGTTGATGAACGTCACTGACGAGACGCGCCTCTTCAACCATTTCCAGCGGGGAAGACTCAACGCTATTGTGGATGCGGGTCCACTAACAATTGACCGGATTTCCGGCGGAGATGTCGGTTTGGAAGGCGACGCAGATACCAGCCACGAAGCCGGCAGAGATTCAGGCAGGGAACACGGTAACGAAACCGGCACAGAAGCCGGTACAGAAGTCGGTGTGGAAAACGATGGCACCGATGCATTTGAAAGTTTCCGGCTGGAGCGCCTGCCCAATCAGGATCCCGTTGTACTTCGCTACCACACCCGAAACCGTTTTGGCCTGGACAGATCCGATGCGGCTTCCGTGATCCGGCACACAACCCCTGAACGGATTGCACTGGAGTGGTTCGATCCCTCGCTGACCATCACTTTCAAGGAAGAAGCCTTCACTCAGAGCAACATCGGCCGCGTTTTCCGCCGTTTCGGTGAAGACAGCGAGCACCGCCTTGTCCTGGCATTCAACCAGGATCAGTTGCCACGGATGCTTGCAAAGGTCATTACCGAAAGCATGGACGCCAACCTGCAACGGGTGATGGCACAGCGTCGTGTTTTTTCCAGCGACATTTTCCTCTACCTGGATTACCTCCAAAGCGTTGTTCCCGGAACTGTTCACGAACGGCATCCGGAAGAACTGATGCGCATTGAAACCGACCGCTACCTGCTTCTCGACCATTCTGTTGAGGGTATACGCACCAACAGCCTGAGCTGGTGGATGGATCTGCGCCAGGTCCGCCTCACAGAATCGGCCCGGCAGCCGGAAGCGCTCATGGAGTGGTAACTTAACCGGTCGGATTCCTTTTTTATACGTCTGCCAGACCGCTGTTATCCTGTCCGGAAGCTTCCGTTTTTCTTTTATTTGATGCCGCATTTGCCTACTTTAAGAGCCTGAAAAGAAAATCATTTCTTCCTCTTATGCATCTGGCAATTGTATTACATCCGGCCAACCCAATGGCAGCTCAGGCTGCCGGCGAGTTCCTTTCCCTGGCGGAAATACTGAATTTGCAGGTGCATGCTGCAGGAAAAATCATTGAGTCGGTTCCATCCGCTTCCAGGTACACGAATCTTCATCTTTACGAGAGTGAAAAGGAGGCCATGGAACGCGGTGAATACACTGTGGCCATCGGCGGTGACGGAACCATTCTCAGAACGGCACACATCGCCCGCAAAACCCAACGGCCGTTGCTCTGCATCAACAGTGGCAAGCTAGGGTTCCTGGCAAACATCCAGCGGCAAGACATGGAGCAGGCTCTAACGGAAGTGATAAGCGGCAAGTTCAATCTCGACCGGCGAAATTTCCTGGAAGCGGAATTCAGTAACGGAGAAGTGCAATTTGCCTTGAATGAATTTGTTTTTTCAAGGAAAGGAACCGTCTCCATGGTGACCTTGACAGCCGAGTATGACGGAGCGCTCATCAACCGATACTGGGCTGACGGCATCATCGTCTCATCTCCGACCGGCTCCACGGCTTATAATCTGTCCACAGGCGGGCCCATTGTATTACCACAGACCAACGTCATGGTTTTGACGCCGATCAGCCCGCATACACTGACCACCAGGCCGCTGGTACTGCCTTCCCACAAGAAACTTACCATAAAAGTAGAACCAATCGATCAGGAGGTGCTCTTTTCCGGAGACGGAAACAACTACGGGCTTCCGGAAACATCACCTGAGGTGCACATCCGGCAATCAGATAATTTCATCGAACTGATTGGACTGTCAGAACACAGCTATTTTGAAACCCTGCGTAACAAACTTATGTGGGGTGCCGATGTGCGCGAACAAAAATGAATTCGATTTACTTCATTAACCCCGAAACAAAAATGAAAATATCATGAAAATAACTGTAGTAGGAGCAGGCGGCAACGTGGGTTCGACCGTTGCCCTGACCATCGCTCAAAGAGACTTCGCAAAAGAGGTTGTTGCTGTTGACCTGGAAATCAAAAAAGACGACAAGACGTTCTTTCCCTCCAAGGGACGCGCCCTGGACCAGTGGCAGACCGCACCCATCCTGAACTTTGACACGCGCGTCAAGGGCACCGTCTCGTATGAAGATACCGCCAATTCGGATATATGCGTGATTACGGCCGGACTTCCGCGCAGGCCCGGCATGAGCCGCGATGACCTGCTAAGTGCCAACATGGGTATCGTCAAGGATGTGACCGAAAAACTTGTCAAGCACTCGCCGAATACTATTATTGTCGTGGTTTCCAACCCGCTTGACCTCATGACCTATGTTGCCTGGAAAACCAGCGGGTTGCCTGCCTCCAGGGTGGTCGGGATGGCTGGCATCCTGGATACGGCCCGTTATCGTGCGTTCCTGGCCGAAGAGCTTGAACTGTCGCCGAAAGATATCCAGGCGCTGATCCTTGGCGGACATGGCGACTCCATGGTCCCGCTTCCCCGATACACCACGGTTTCCGGTATTCCGGTGACCCATTTCATCAGCAAGGAGAAGCTGGACGTGATCATTGAGCGCACCAAGAGCGGCGGCGGCGAACTTGTTGGCCTAATGGGCACTTCGGCCTGGTATGCTCCGGGAACTGCTGCAGCCCAGATGGTCGAAGCCATCGCGCTGGATCAGAACCGCATATTCCCGTGTGCCGCTTATCTCGATGGTGAATTCGGACTCAAGGATCTCTACGTGGGCGTGCCTGTTCTTCTCGGCAGGGACGGTGTCAAAAAGATCATTGAAATTGACCTGGATGAGCAGGAAAAAGCACTGCTACACGAGTCCGCCGACCATGTGCGGAAAGGGCTGGAAGATCTGAAGCGCCTTGCGTAGCAGGTCAGGAATACAGATGCCTGCATGCGGGCATGAAAT
>Ga0207421_10002026_pt1 | contig 25615 bp, 22 predicted proteins | sample SodLakKL_010_SED_4_FD_187542 | JGI IMG/M metagenome (GOLD analysis project Ga0207421, IMG submission 187542) | Alkaline sediment microbial communities from Lake Tanatar, Kulunda Steppe, Russia - 8KL_010_SED (SPAdes) (version 2) | ecosystem: Environmental > Aquatic > Non-marine Saline and... | reverse complement strand
TATTAATAATTCCCACTAGAGATTCTCTGGGTTGTAAATCTGAATCTAGTTGCATTTCATCCATCGCTTCATCATTTACTCCATAAGAATCACCTTGAGAATAAAGACTATTTATAGGAAACAATAAAAAGCTTGAAAAACAAGCTAAAAACATTAGAACTTTAAGAAAATTTAACTTCATGATTATTTAAATTATCATTCAATTATGTTATAATAATTATAACATAATTTAAAAAATAAGAAAATGACAATAGAGAGAATTATAAAAAAATTTAAAATTAATCGACCAAATGACAATAGTGATTTATTATTGTCAGCTTATGAGTTTGCCAACAAGGCTCACAGGGGACAAAAACGAAAAAGTGGTGAAGACTATATTCAGCATTCTCTGCATACAGCCTACTTGTTAACTGAAATAAAAGCTGATCTACCAACAGTTTTAGCCGGGATTTTACACGACGTTCCTGAAGACACAAAAACCACCTTAAAGGAGGTTAGAGAAAATTTTGGCTCTGAAGTATATTTCTTGGTTAAAGGTGTAACTAAATTAGGTAGAATTAAATATCGTGGTATCGAGCTTTATCGAGAAAATTTAAAGAAAATGTTTTTAGCAATGGCTAATGACACTCGAGTTATTTTTATTAAATTTTGTGACCGCTTACATAACCTAAGAACTTTAGACTATATACCAGAGGAAAAACAAAAAAGAATTGCTCAAGAAACATTAGAGATATATGCACCAATCGCAGGTATGCTTGGTATTTGGCGACTAAAATGGCAAATGGAAGATCTTTGTTTTAAATATTTATTTCCCGACAAATTTCATGAACTGGAAAATCGATATGAAGTAGAAAAAAAGACTGAAAGAAACCAATATTTTCAAAAAATTAAAAATGTCTTAACTCCCAAGATGGAAGAGGCAAAAATTGACTATCAATTAGAAGTTAGATTTAAGCATTTATATAGCATTTATTTAAAAATGCAAAGAAAGGATAGAAAGTTTGATGAAATTTATGATGTATTTGCTTTAAGAATTATTGTTGACGATATTGATGATTGCTATAAAACACTAGGTATAATTCATACTATTTGGCGCCCTAAACCTAATCGTTTTAAAGACTACATTGCAGTTCCTAAACCAAATGGTTACCGCTCCCTTCATACTACAATTTTCGGCCCAGATGGAAAAGCGGTAGAATTTCAAATTCGCACCCTAGAAATGCATGAAGAATCTCTTTACGGTTTAGCTGCCCATTGGTACTACAAATCAAAAAAATCTGACAAAATTGGCAAACAACCCGACTGGATTAAAGAAATTTTAGACACTAAAAAAGAGATCAGTAATACCGATGAATTTGTACAAAAAATAAAATTAGATATTTTTCATGATAGAATTTTTGTCTTTTCTCCTCAAGGAGATGTATTTGAATTTCCCGAAGGGTCTACTCCAATAGATTTTGCCTATGCCGTTCATACCAATATTGGCAACCAAGCAACTGCTGCTTTAATTAATGAAAAAAATGCTAAATTATATCAACAACTCAAAAATGGTGATATGGTTGAAATCGTAACCGATAAAAAAAAGCTACACCCAAACAAAGATTGGCTAAAGTTTGTTAAAACCAAAAGGGCTAAAGATAATATCAAGCAACACGCTAAAAAATCTACCCTAGAAAATTTAAAAAATATTTTCCCGAGTAAAAAAAATTAAGTATAAAAAAATTCCCAAATTAACTTGGGAATTTTTTAACTAATTCTTATAATCATTTTCTGGAAGTTTACCGATTTTTCTTAAATATTCTTTTTCTTTTCTGATTTTTTGAGCCGCTAAGGCTTGTTTTTTTTGTTGATTTTTGTTGGTTTTAGGATTTACTTGCTTTTTTGAGCGCGCAATATCTAAACGTTTACTACTTTTTAATGCCTTTTTAAACTTACGTAAAAATCCTTCAAAACTTTCACCTGGCTTTCTTTTAAAATCAGCCATAAAAACCACCTTCCTTTCTAATTATTTTTTTCCTTAATTTATCTTTAATTTTTTTATAAGCTACAATTTCCTGAACTCCTGACTCCATATCTCTCATAATAATAGTTTCATCCATTACTTCTTTTTTACCCATGATTAAACTAACTTTAGCTTTTAATTTATTGGCTTCCTCAATTTGTGACTTCAAGCTATCTGATATAAATGATTGACGAACTAAAAAACCTTCTTTTCTTAATTCTTCAAACAGTAGAATTGATTTAATTTTTGCTTGTTCTCCCAGTTGGGCTAGAAAAACTAAATCCTCCTCTCTTGGTTTTTCTTGAATACTATCTCGAGCTTTATTTAAAACTCTTTCCAAACCAACCGCAATTCCTACCGCAGAAGTATATTCTCCTCCCAAGCCACCAGTTAAATCATCAAACCTACCGCCCCCGGCTAGAGAAAGCTTGCCTTGAGCTTCACCATTTTCATTTACTGGCCAAAATTCAAAAACAGTATCATTATAATAACTTAAACCACGAACTAAATATGGATTAAAATTATAATTAATATTTAAATCATCTAAATATTCTAAAACTTTTTTGAAATGTTTTTGACTATCTTCGCTTAAATGATCAGCAATTTGTGGTGCTTCAGACATAAGCTGTAAACAATCACCTTCTTGACAATCAAGTAAAGCCAATATATTTTTTTCTAGATTTTTTTTACATTCACTACAAAACTTACTTCTTTTACCTCTCTCTTTGCAAAATTTTAATAATTTTGCATTATATTCTTTACGACATTCCTTATCACCCAGGCTATTAATTTGTACCTGAGCTGAGATATTTAATTCCTTCAAAAAATTATGTACTAAGGAGATAAGCAGGGCTTCAGCCATAGGTTTATTTTCTCCAATTATTTCTAAATTAAATTGAGTTGATTCTCTATAGCGACCAGATTGTAATTTTTCTTTTCTAAAAATAGGACCAATAGAAAATAATCGTACTGGTTCATTGTTTTGATTTAAATTATTTTCAAAACAAGATCTAAGCATACCTTGAGTTAACTCAGGACGCAAAACTGCCGTTTCTCCTTTTTCTGCTTCAATTGTATAGAAATCTTTTTCATTCCCTCGGCGAGTTGAATTTTTATATAAATTTAAATTTTCTATTATTGGTGTTTTAATAGAAGAGAAACCATACAACTCGGCTAATTCTTGAGCTTTTTGAGAAAGCAAAGAAAAATAATAATGATCACTGGGAGTAATATCTTTCATCCCTAGTAATCGATTAATTTTTTTTCCTGGTTTTCTTTCCGGTTTCTGGGCAATATTTTTTTTATCTATCTTTTTTTTAGCCATAAAAAATTATTTAATTAAAAATCTACTCCTTCATACATTGGTATTTCATTAAACATTGTTGCTCGATTTATCGGCAATCCTCTAAGAAGCACCCGTCCGGTAATAAACTCTTGCTTTAAGGGACCAAAATTTCTTGAGTCCTTAGATGAACCCCGATTATCGCCTAAAACATAATACTCATTATCTTGTAAGTCAATTCTTCCTTCACTTGAATAATTACTTAAATATTTTTCATCTAAATAAGGTTCGTTAATTGATATTCCTTGAGGGTTTTTTTCATTGTAAATATATACATCTCCTTGCTTGATCTCTATTGACTCAGACGGCAGAGCAATTACTCTTTTTATAAAATGCTCTTGAGGGTTTCTTGGGTAACGAAAAACAACAACTTCACCCCTTTCAATTTCACGAAAACGATAAGAAATCTGATCAACTATTAAATACTCATGGTTATAAAAATTGGGTTCCATTGAAGCTCCCCTAACATAAAAGGGTTGTATTAGGTAATATCGAACCGGCAATATAATAGCTAGCGAAATTACTGTAATTTTAAATAATTCCCAAACAAATATAAATATTTTTCTTCCCATAAAATCTTAATTATCTTTAAAGACGTTTTTTAGTTTACCATAAAAATTTTAATAAATCAACATTGCATCTCCATAACTATAAAAACGATATTTTTTCTCAATTGCTCTTTTATAAGCAGACATTATTAAATCTTTGCCAGCCAAAGCTGACACTAGCATTAACAAACTAGATTGAGGCAAGTGAAAATTAGTCAAAAGAACATCGCTTATCTTGAACTTAAATCCGGGATAAATAAAAATATCAGTTTCTGCACTAAAATCTTGTTGTTTACCAGCTAATTTTAAGTCTCTCCCTAAGGTTTCCAGAGCCCGACAAACAGTAGTGCCCACGGCCACTACTCTTCTTTTATCTTTTTTTGCCTGCAGTATTTTATCTTTAGTATCTTTTTTTATTATCATTCTTTCTTTGTGCATTTTATGATTTAAAATATTGTCAGTTTTTATAGGAGCAAAAGTTCCTAGTCCTACATGAAGAGTAATTTTAACTATTTCAATCTTTTGTTTTTCAATTTTATCAATTAATTCTTGACTAAAGTGTAAACCAGCAGTAGGGGCGGCCACAGATTGTTCATGTTTTTTATTAGCAAAAACAGTTTGATATCTAGTCTTATCATTTTTATCCGCTTTTCCATGCTTAATATATGGAGGAAGTGGAGTTTGGCCAATCTTTTTTAATTCTTTGTTTAACAAATCTCCTTTTAAACTAAATTTTACTAAACAAGTACTATCTTTATCTTTTCTAGTAACTATAGCGTAAAGATTATCAGATAAAACTATTTCCTGGTTAAGATCAATTTTTCCTTTAATTAAAGCTTGCCAAACATAATCTTTTATTTCTTTAAGCAAAAATATTTCAATTTTTCCGCCACTTATTTTTTTGCCCTGTAGTCTGGCTGGAAAAACTTTAGTATCGTTTAATACCAACAAATCATCCTTTCTTAAAATTTTATCTAAATTAAAAACATTATCATCTTTTAATTTTTTTCTTTTTTTATCTACCAACAAAAGCCGCGCTTGATGGCGCGGAAATATGGGTTTTTGAGCAATAAGCTCAGATGGTAGTGAGTAATCAAATTCAGATTTTTTTAGCATAAAATTAAAACAATTGATTACTTTCAGGAATTTTTAAACCTAAATGTTTATAGGCTAAATTAGTTAAAATTCTTCCTCTGGCTGAACGATTTAGAAAACCAAGTTGCATTAAATATGGCTCATATATATTTTCAATAGTTTGAGCTTCTTCTCCACTAGCGGCTGCTAAAGTATTTAGTCCAACCGGTCCACCTGAAAACTTATTAGCAATTGTTAAAAGCAAACGACGATCAACTTCATCTAAACCTAAATCATCAATACCTAACATTTTAAAAGCTGATAGACAGTTTTCTGGACTAATTTCACCTTGATGTTTTACCTGACAATAATCACGGACTCTTTTTAGTAATCGATTAGCTACTCTAGGAGTTTTTCTTGAGCGTTTAGCAATTTCGCTAGCCGCTTCTTTTTTTAAATCAATTTGTAATATTTTCGCACTTCGTAAAACAATTTCTTCAATCTCATCTTCTTGATAGAAGTTTAAATGAAAAATTATCCCAAAACGATCTCGAAGTGGAGCTGACAAAAGACTAGCTAAAGTAGTAGCGCCAATGATGGTAAACTTTGGTAAGTCTAGGCGTATAGTTTTAGCGCTAGGGCCTTTGCCCATTACAATATCTAGAGAAAAATCTTCCATGGCTGGGTAAAGAATTTCTTCAACTGTTTTAGGCAGTCGATGAATTTCATCAATAAATAAAATATCACCTTCTTCTAAGTTACTAAGAATAGCTGCTAAATCACCACCTTTTTCAATGGCTGGTCCTGAAGTTACTCTAATTTTACTCTTAGTTTCATTGGCAATAACGTGAGCTAAGGTAGTTTTTCCCAAACCCGGTGCTCCGTAGAGCAATACGTGTTCAATTGTTTCTTCCCGTTGTTTAGCAGCAGAAATAGTGATTGATAAATTTTCCTTAACTGCTGATTGACCAATATATTCTTGTAAATTTTTTGGTCTCAGAGTTAATTCTAATTTTTCCTCACCTTCTTTTGATTCCGCTCCTAAAAAACGATCGTTATTAACTATCATAAATTTTTATTATTAAAAAGCCATCCAAGTTTTTTTACCATCATCTTCTATGTCAACACCAGTTTCGGTTAAAGTTAAGTTAACATTTAAGTTTATATCAAGCCAAGCTTTAACGCGAGCAAAAAACTCTCTTTGTCTGTCTTGAGACAAGTCCATATAATCCTCACTATCAGCTACACAACCATATGAGTCAATATCTAGCCTTCTGGCTAAATAAAGTGCCCGAGGTAGATGAAAGTCTTGGGATACAATTAAAGCTTCATCAATATTATATAAATGTTTAGCTCGATACATACTAGAAAAAGTATTTTTGCTATTATAGTCTAGAAAAATATCACTCTGTCGAATATTATTTTTTAATAGAAAATCTTTTGCTGGTTCAATTTCATTGTATGAATAGCGACCACCTTTACCACTAACTAGAATTTTACTAACTTGATCAGCTTCATATAAATCTATAGCAGTTTCCAATCTGTCACGGAAATAATAGCCTAAATCTCCTTCAGGTGTAACTGCAGCTCCCAACACTAAAACTACAGGATGGGGGTCAATATCTGATATGCAATCAAAAACAATATGTCTGCCCTCATTGGCTATCCAAAGATTTATAAGCCAAGCAGACCAAGTAACAAAAATTAAAAAGTATAATACCCAGCGCCATTTAAATTTTGAAAAAGCTCCATGTTGTTGAAATTGTGGTTCCATGTTAGCAAATTAATATAAAATATATATAAAGTATTTTAAATTTGTCGCCAAGGACAAATTTCTTTAAAATCACAATACTGACAAAGACGTGAGGGCTTAGCTATAAATTCTTTCTTTTTTATAGCCTTTATTTGCTCTATAACTTCAGTTTCAACTTTTATCTTTTCAGCTTCGCTAGCTTTAAATGTCTGCCAAGTAGCATCTTTGAGATAATAATAACTTAAATTAGAAACCTTTAGCTTTAAACTTTTCTCTAAAAATAACTGATAAATAATTAATTGTTTTTTATCTTTGTAAGCTAACTTTTCTTTACTATTTCCAGTCTTATAATCAATAACATCTACTGAGCCATCAAGGTTTTTGTCGATCCTATCAATCTTCCCTTTTATAATATCATTATTAACTTTAAAACTAAAGTCTTTTTCTAAATAAAGAATTGATGGTTTTTCATTTTTTATTTCCTCTAAAAATAATTTTAAACTATTTATGCCATCATTATAATAATCTTGTTTTTCTTTTTTACTACTATAACCTTCACTTACAAATCTTTTTTCATAAATATCTTTTAATTTTTTCCAATTTATATACTCTTTTAGGTCTGGAGTTTTAGAAAATAAATTAGCTTGACCACCCATGCTCAGTGGTAAAAGGAAATCATATAAAACATTGTGCATGACTCGACCAAAAATTAAACTTGCTTTATCACTTGGGGCTGGTACTTTTAATATAAAAGCAAATTTATACTGCAAAGGACAATTATCAAAAGCAGCTAATTGTGAAAAAGAAAATCGTTTGGGCAAAACTAAATCATGATTTTTACTATAATCTTTCTTTTTTTCTTTTAAATCTTCAAGTAGTTCCTTTTTATCTAAAGTATTTTTTAAAGTTATTTTTTCCGGCTCAAAGCCAGCTTCTAAAACAAAACGAGAGACTTTTCTTTCTCTTGGCTCATTTTCACCCCACCATGAGCTAAGATAAAGACACTTCTTGGCTCTAGTCATAGCTACATAAAACAAGCGTCTTTCCTCTTCAATGTGCCTATCTTTACTGGTATCAATTTTTTCTTTAATTAAATCAGCTGGCAGTTCAATTTTATCCTTTCGATTATCACTTGGAAATCTTCTTTCCATTAAACTTACTAAAAAAACATAACTAAATTCCAGTCCCTTGGCTCCATGAATTGTCATAATTTTAACAGTTTCATTGTCTATAAAATCAAGAGACAAAGAACCACTGTCACCAGCTTCCATTTCTAAATCAAGGGTTTCTATAAAATCAGACAATTTGGCATCTTTTAAGTTATCTTCAAAATTTTTAATTTTTTTATAAAATTGATTAAGATAGGAAAACTGCTCTTGATCTCTATCATAATCTAAGCTTTCTATTAAACCTGATTCTTTTATAAATTCCAAAAATATTTTGCTAGCTTGTTTGTCTTTAACTAGCTGACCGTGTTTTTTAAGTAAATTAACTAAGCTTTCTACTTTTTCTACAGTTTCTTTATCTAAATTTGGAATTTGTCTAACATTTTCTAGAGCTTCAAATAATGACAAATTTTTTCTTCTGGCAAAACGATTAATTTCTACAATTTGTGAGTATTTAATATTAAATTTATCAAAACTAAAAAGTGAGAATAAAGAATTAGGACTATGAAAATCATTTAATGTTCTAAGATATGCCAGACAGCTAACAATAATATCTTTTCGATATAAACCTCTCAGTGAAATAAACTGATTAGGAACTCCGAGTTTTTTTAATTGACTAGAATAATCTTCCGCTACTTTGTTAGAGCGAGCTAAAATAGAAATTTCTGAAAAATTAACTCCCTTTTTATGCAATTCTTTTATTTTTTCTGTCACTTGATTTATTTCCTGCAGGGCATTGGGTAAATTTTTAAATTCTACTTTTTTTCCTGGTTCATCTGAAATTTTTGATTTTATTTGCTTATCTATACCTAATTTTTCCTCTAAACGATAGGGATTATTGTTTTTTATAAGCAAATAAGCTTTATCTAGTATTTCCTGAAAAGAGCGATAATTATCAGTTAGCAAAACTTCTCTAGCTTGAGGGTAGTCTTCTTTAAACTGCATAATATTAGCCAGTGATGCTCCTCTGAATTTATAAATTGCTTGATCGTCATCGCCAACTACCAATAAATTATTATCCGGTTTAGCCAACACTTTTACTAATTCATATTGTGCCCAATTAGTATCTTGAAATTCATCAACCATTATATAGCGACAACGTTTTTGCCAGAGGGCTAAAATATTGGGTCGCTCTTTAAACAGTTTTAAGCAATAAAGTATCAAATCACCAAAATCTAGATAATTATTATCTAACAGTAATTGATTATATTTTTCATAAGCCTTAGCTAATTCATTTAAACGAGTGATTTCAAATTCTTCTACTTCTATTTCTTTGTTAAAATTTTCTTGTTTTTCTTTGACATACTCAAGATATTTTTGTGAATTAATATTTTCATCCTTTAAACGAGAAAAATGTTTTAAAATTTCACTCACAAATTTATTAGGACTTCCCAAGGGTCGATAATAGTCTAAATTAAATTCAGAAATATTTTTAACAAAAAAGATCCACTGCTCGGTGGTATTTAATAATTTAAAATCAGGATTTAAGCCAATCTCTAATGCAAATTCACGCAAAACCTTTTCAGCAAAACCATGGAAGGTATGAATTTGGCTATCAAAATAACCATAAGGTAGTATGCGGTCAGCTCTTTCCTCCATTTCTCCAGCCGCTTTTTCAGTAAAAGTTAAAAGCAATATTTCATTTAAAGGAATTTGTTTGTTTAAACATAAATTAGCTAAACGACCAATTAAAACACTAGTCTTTCCTGTTCCAGCTCCAGCAACTGTTAACATCGCTCCATCTTTATGTTTAACTGCTTTTTTTTGCTCCTGATTATATTTTATTTCTAAATTATCCATCTTAATTTTCTAATAACTTAAGAAATTCTTTTTGTTTGTTTGGTGAAACGTTGGCGATAATAGCTAGATTAAGAGGTTGTTTGAAGATATCAGAAGCTACTTGATTGATTTCTTTTAAACTAATGCCTTCTATTTTTTTAATATACTGCTCAGGACTTACAAATTTCTTTCTCATAACTGCTTGTTTGCCATACCAATTAGCTAAATCGTCACTGCCTTCTAAGTTTAGTTTCAAGCGACCAATTGCCATATCTTTAGTTCTTTTTAATTCTTTTTCATCTATTCCTTCTTGGGCAATTAATTTATATTCTTTTTTAATTAACTCAATTGACTCTTTTAATTTCTTAAGCGGTACTCCCGCTTGAGTGGTTAAATAAGCAGAGTCAGAGTATTGTTCATTGATAGTTTTAATATAATAAGCGAGACCTCTTCTTTCTCGAAGAGAAACAAAAAGTCTTGAACTCATAGAACCTCCTAAAATAAAGCTTAGTAATTTAATGGTCGCTTCTTGTGGATGGTCAACTGGCACAGCTCTAACTCCAAGTGATAAATTAGCTTGATCAATTTTTTGTCTTACTATTTTTACTCTAGCTTCACTTTGTTTGTCACTGACTTTTTGTTTGACTTGCCAAGGATTCTTCAATGCTTTTGAAAATAGTTTTGAGGCTGATGAAATATCTTTTTCTGTAACCGCTCCACTTATAATTAAGGTCATACTAGAGGCACCATATTGTCTTTTATAGTAATCTAAAAGCAATGAATGAGAAAACTGACGTACATTTTTGCGACTACCGATTACCTCCCAACCAGCTGGTGTATCTCCATAAAGACAAGTTTCAAAAACATCTTCAACATGCATTAAAGGATTATCGTTGTACATTTTTATTTCTTCAATCACCACTCCCTTTTCTCTGGTAATTTCTTGCTTGGGAAATAAAGGAGAAAGCAACATGTCAGATAAAATATCTAAAGCGCCAGTAACTCTTCCAGCAGCAACTTTTACATAATAACCAGTATATTCCTTGCCAGTAAAAGCATTGTATTCACCACCTAATGAATCCAGGTCGCTTGATAACTCAAGCGCGCTGGGTCTTTTTTTAGTTCCTTTAAAAAACAAATGTTCTAAAAAATGAGATAAACCATTTTCTTTAGCACTTTCATATTTTGATCCAGTTTTTACTACCAAAAGAGCAGTGGTAGTAATAGCGGAAGGGTCATTAAGGCTAACAATTTTAAATCCATTTTTTAAGGTTTTTTGCTTTTTTTTGATTGTTTTTTCTTTCATACGATATTAAAAAATTATTAATTATTTAACTTAAATTTATCACATCTTTTCTATAATTAAAAGCGATCTAAACTTTTATGAAAAAACAAAAATATAATATTAAAATAAAAGATTTAAGTTTCAGTGAAAGACCACGAGAAAAGTTAATTAAAAGCGGACCAGATAATTTAAAAAACTATGAACTACTAGCAATCGTTTTAACCACCGGTAGCAGAAATGAGGAAGTAATGACTATGGCTTCAAGGTTAATAAAAGATTATGGAGAAAAATCTCTAATTAAAGAAAAGAATGCAAAAAGCCTATCAACTAATTTTAATCTACCAATCAACAAAGCCTGTCAGTTAATTGCCTGTTTAGAAATTGGAAAAAGGTTTTTTAAAAGAGATACATATGAAAAAATATCTTTTCGTTGCGCTAAGGACGTATTTGCTTATCTAAAAAACATGAGTGAATTAAAAAAAGAACAACTTCGGGGTTTATATTTAAACAGTCAATTTCAATTAATTTATGAAGAAATAATTTCAATTGGCACCTTAGATAAAAATTTGCTACATCCAAGAGAAATCTTTAAACCAGCTATTTTCCATAGTGCCTCTGCCGTCATTATTGCCCACAATCACCCCTCTGGAAACGTAAAGGCTAGTCAAGATGATCTTAAAATTACTAAAAAATTAATTGAAGTAAGTAAATTATTAAATATTGATCTTTTAGATCATATAATCATTGGCGACAATCAGTACAATAGTTTAATTAAAAGTTAAATATATGAAAAATTATCAATTAAAAAGCATAAATTGGCTTTTGTCAGATATTAAGGGCGTACGTTTTCATGTAAAAAGTTCTGATTATTTTGGCACCTTGGCTTCAATACTAACAATCCTTGAAGAAAAACTATCTAAAAATATGGAAAAAGAAGATAAAGAGTTAATTAGAAAAATTTTAAAAAATAGCATCAAAGATTGTCTCTATTTACAAAAAAATTATTCAATAATTGCTAAAAAGGAAAACAAAAACCAAAGGCCAAAAGGAATTGTTAAAACCCAGTGATCAAAAAGAAAAATTATAAAGAAAAAAATAATCGTTAAAAGACTCAAAACAAATTCTTTTTGACTTTTTTTATATACTTTTTGAATATAGAAAAACAAAAAAGCCAGAAAACTTAAAACGGCAAAGATTCCAACTTCAAAAATAAAAAGTAGCCAAAAATTATGTATTGGTTGATAATTCCAAGCCGGTTTTTCTTCTTCATCATCTATGTATTGCCACAAACTATAACTACCAAAACCCTTACCAAATAAAAAATGTTTATAATTTTTAAAAGAAAATTCTCTAACATCACTTTGGCGCTCATTAATAGAAATTTGTTCAACTCTACCTCGTGATAGCAGTCGAGTAGAAATTAAATCATTATAAATTAAAACAAAAGGGGAAAGTAGTAAAATACTAGATAAAACTAACAAGACTACTCTTTTGTAGTAATGTTTTTTAAAAATAAAATATAAAACTAAAATTATTTTCACCAGTAGAAATGCTAGCCAAGCACTGCGAGAAAATGAGAAAAAAAGACCTGCTAGTGTGCTTAAATAAACTAACCACAGAAAAATTTTCTCCCAATCTGATTTAAAATTATATTTCATTATAAACCAAGCTGACCAAAGACAAATAAGAGCTAAAACTCCACCTAAAACATTTGGATGATCAAGAGCTCCATAAGCTCGAAGCCAACGTCCAGAACTACTCTCAACTACTGCCGTTCCTAAACTGGCTGCATCATGAAAAGCCATACCTAAATACTTACTAGCCACTGACTTTTGCCAAATGAATTGTAAAAAAGCAATTATAGCCTGAAAAAATCCAGCTAAGAAAACTCCGGAAATAAAATATTTTTTTTGTTTAAAGTTGAAATTTTTAACTATCAAATAAAGAAGAATAGCTAATATAAAGATTAAATAACGATAAAGTGATAGCAAAATATCTGGTGAGAAGAAAATAGAAATTATAATAAATAACTCAAGAAAAACTAGGGCAATTAAAGTTTTTTCTAAATAATTTCGATATTTAAAATTCAATAAAAGTTTTTTATTAAAAACAATAATAAAAATAAATAAAAAAATCATAGAAAAAAATAAACTAATCTCCCAATAGTTTATTTCTTCTGGTCTAAGTATGATTTTAGTTTGCCACAGCAAACTAAAACCAGTTAAAAAAATTAATAGATTGTAAAATTTTTTAATCATTTATATCTATTTATAAAAACTTCTCTAAATGATTTAAATATCTTTGTTTAAATTCTTTTCTTCTGTCAACTAAATATAGCTTTAAAATCCCTTGGCTAATTATTACTTGAGAACTCAAATTAGCTTTTTCTTTTAATTCTTTGGGCATTATCTTTTTTTGCAAGCGAGCACAAATATTTTCAAAAAAATCAACAATTACATGACCAAAACTGGAAACAATATTTTTTTTCTGCTCTAAATTTAATTTTGGGGTATATGCCTGATTGCTTAGCAGTAGATCAACATTGGGTAAATAATTTTTTAACCAATGATTTTTTGTCATTAAATAAGAGTGATAAGCTCCTTTATCAAAGAGAGGGTAAAGGCCAGTTAACCAATAATAAAAATAATAATCATCACCTTCTTTTAGAGCCAGGTCTTCTAAATTTAAATTGACTTCATCCACATAAAAACTCAAGCAGATTTTATCTCGCTTAGTTTTTTTATTTGGTCTTTTGTTGAGCAGTTTCATTAAACCAGCACAAAATAATCTAGTAATCCATAAGCGATTTTTGCTAGTTATGATAAACAAATCAATATCACTTCCATCTCGCATATTATGCCGACCAATTAAATTGCTCAGTGCCACAAATTTTACAGATGGAAGAAAACTAAATAATTTAACCATTTTTCTAGCAATCTCTATTTTTCGATTAGAGTGATGGTATCGGTTGTTTCGATATTCTAAATTTTTTTCTTGATTTTTTAAGTAATAAAAAGTTTCTCTTTCAGAAATTCTTCCTTCTTTTACTAAATTGTCTAAATGCTTTTTACAACTTAAAAAATCTGTTTTATATTGCAAGTAGCGCCATGTTTCATAAGCAGTTAATGGATAGGAAAATAAATCAAAAAAAATAATAGTCTTTAAAGTGGCTGTTTTTAATTCCTTGTTGTCTAATATTTTATTTTCCATATTTAAGTTTGAGGTCCGTCAATTTTTATTGGGTCAATGGTTTTTTTCTTATCAACTATTTTAGTTACATCTTTATCAACTTTTTTAAATTCTTGATAAGCTTTGTTGTAATGATTAACACTGGTGTTTAAACTATTACCAAGTTTTTTTAAAAACTCATCATAGCTAAGTAGGTGTTTACCAAGCTTTTCTATGTTAACTTTAATCTCTTTAGCTTTTTCCTCTATTTGCATAGCCTTTAGACCTTGCAGGACAGTTTGTAGATAAGCTAAAAATGAAGTCGGAGAAACAATTATTACTTTTTTATCACGAAAAGCATACTCCACTAAATCTCGAGTATTGACTTTTACATTACCGACTGCATTTACCAATAAATCGTAATAAATAGCTTCAGAGGGAATAAACATAAAAGCAAATTCCATAGTGCCTCTTTCAGGTAGTACATATTTAGCCGTTTCATCAATTCTGGTTTTTAAATCTTTTTTAAATTGAGCTTCATGTTTTTTACGCACTTCAGGGTCTGAAGAATTAAGTAATCTCTCATAATTTTCTAAAGTAAATTTAGCATCAATAGGAATAATTTTATCCTTTATAAATACAGCTGCATCAACTATCAATTCTTTATCAGTTTTCTCATCTGTCCCCAGACTATACTGCATTTTATATGATTTAGGTGATAAGACATTTTTTAGAGTTTCCTCTAAATAATACTCTCCTAAAACCCCTCGTTGTTTAGGATTTTTTAAAATATCTTGTAAGTTTTGTAGTTGGGAAGAAAAATCAACAACTTGCTTGTTGGTTTCATCTAATTTAGATAATTTTTCAGTTACCTCAGTTATTAACTTAGATGATTGTGAGTTTATATCTTGGATCACCTTAGTGGTTTCTTTAAATTGTCCTTGTGAAGCTTGATAAGTTTCACTTAACTTTTTATCAAGCTCTTGCCTTAGCTCTGTATTTTGAGTTGATAATTGAGAAAGTTTTTCATTTAAAACTGTAAACTTTTCACTATTTCCATCTTCCTTCTTTTTACTTAATAAGTATATAACCACAAAAATTCCCAATAAAAGAATAATTGATATAATAATTAGATAAATTTCCATATATTTTTATTTTAATAAATCTAGAAAATTTTTAAAAAAATGATTAAAAGGCATCAAAGTAATATTATCATAATACAATACTTCTTTACCACCATAAAGCAAATAAGCTTTGGCTTGAGGATAATCTTTAATAAATAATTTTAGACCATTTAAATCACTATTATTAATTTTAGATTTTCTTTTTACTTCAATAGCAATAATATTTTTTTGTCCATAAAGTATAAAATCAACTTCATGTCCTTGACGCGTTCTCCAGAAAAAGATTTCATAATTTAAATTTTTATAATCAATAATTGCTTTTAATTCATGCAGTATTTGTGTTTCAATGGCCACGCCTTCTATCTCTTCAGAAAAATCATAAGGTCCTTGAGGTCTTATAACTCTAAAAATACCAGCATCAAAAAAATAAAATTTATTATGCTTAATTTGATCTCTTTTTTGTTTTTTAGTAAATGGTTTTAAGTAATAAGCAATTAATAAATCTTCTAGAATTGAAAAATAGTTTTCAACCGCTTTTCTATGAATACTAGCTTCTCTAGCTATTTCAGACATATTTAATACTGAAGCTTGAGAAAAACTAGCCACCTCTAGAAAACGTGAAAAATTGCTAATATTTCGTGCCAGCCCTTCCTGCTTTATCTCTTCCTCTAAATAAGTCATTACATAAGATTGTAAATATTTCAGTTTATCTTCTTCACTAAAAATCATAGGCATTGATCCATATTTTATCGCATTTTTAAATGAAAAATCCCCAGATAATTCTAAGTGAGTTAAAGGATACATATTGTATTTTAGAGCCCGACCAGCCAATAAATTAACATTTTTATTTTTTAATTTCCTAGCGCTAGACCCAGTTAAAATAAATTTATATTTTTTTTCTTCAATTAAATAGTGGACCTCATCTAATAATTCCGGAATTTTTTGCACTTCATCAATTATAATCCAATCTGAAAAATTATTAGGAATATATTCAGACAAACGACTTGGATTAGCTAATAAATAAGTAAAGTTTTCTGCTTTTAATAAACTAATATATATAGCTTTAGTAAAAGTATGTTTTAACCAAGTTGTTTTTCCAACCCCTCTTGGTCCAAACAAGAAGAAGCTTTTATTTTTAGGATAAGTTATAATTCTTTTATACATAAATTTATAATTTTAACTCACTAACTCCATTTTACTATAAATTTTGGAGTTGTCAAGTCCAAAATTACAAATAAAGACTCCTCTTAAAAGAGAAGTCTTTAAATAAAGTCTTAATTTTATATTAAATAAAAATTATATCCAAGTAACACTTGATACTTTGTCATTACTATCTCTAAAGCGCATAATCCTAATTCCCTGAGTATCTCTATTTAAAACATTAACTGCTTTAAAAGGTAATCTAATCACTTGTCCTTTTTCTGAAATAATAACTAGATCTCTTTTTTCCATTTTGTCAGCATCAACTAAAAAGGCATTAGTTAATGTTCCGGTCTTATCAGTTACTTTAGCGGTTTTTATACCACTACCACCTCTTCCTTGAACTTTATATAAACTAAAGTTGGTTCGCTTGCCATAACCATTGGCCATAATAGTTAAAATTTGATAATTTCTTTCTTTTTTATCAACCTTAGCTACTCCCATGCCAACCATTAAATCACCATTTTTCAAGCGAATACCATAAACACCACTAGCAGTTCTTCCCATTGAGCGAACATCTTTTTCTTTAAAGCGTATTGCTTGGCCTTTAGAGCTTATTAATAGTATTTGATCTGAACCTGAAGTCGGTTTAGTCCAAATTAGGCGATCATTATCTTTTATTTTAATAGCAATTAAACCATTACTTCTTAAATTATCAAAGGCTGATAACTCTACTTTCTTAACCAAACCTTTCTCAGTGGCAAAAAATAAATACTTACTATCTTGAATTTTATCAAGTGGCAAAATTGAGGTTACCTGTTCACCACTGATTAATTGAAGGAAATTAACTATTGGCGTACCTTTAGAGGTTCGAGAAGCTGAAGGTAGTTCATAGGCTTTTAATTTAAACACTCTACCTCGGGTAGTAAAAAAGAGTAATTCGCTGTGAGTAAAGGTAGTAAACATAAATTCAACTGTATCCTCTTCTTTAGTGGAAAGACCCATCACTCCCTTTCCTCCTCGCGCTTGGACTTTAAAGGTGCTAGGTTCTAATCTTTTGATATAACCATCCCTGGTCATCATTACCACTGTTTCTTCATTGGGAACCAAATCTTCCATATTAAAATCTTTTACTCCATGGGGGACCACTTTGGTTCTTCTTTTATCAGCGAACTTTTCTTTTAAATCCTTTATTTCTTTTTTGATAATATTTCTTATTTTTGTTTTTGAACTTAAAATCGCTTCAAACTCTGCAATCATTTTCTTTTTTTCTTTTAGCTCATCTTCAATTTTTAGTCTTTCCAGGTTAGCTAAATTCTGCAATCTCATTTCCAAAATAGCCACCGCTTGTCTTTCTGATAACTTAAATTTCTTGATTAAATTAGTTTTAGCTATCTCTTTATCTTTTGAAGCTTTAATAGTTTTAATTACTGCATCAATATTTTTTAAAGCAATCATTAAACCTTCCAGTATATGAGCGCGATCTCTAGCTTTGTTTAAGTCATATTGAGTTCGTCGACGTATCACTTCTTGGCGATGCAAAATATATTCTTCCAGTATCATCTTCAATGTCATCACTCTTGGTTGAATACCATCAATAAGGGCTAGCATGTTTATATGAAAAGTGGTTTGCAAACTAGTATTTTTATATAAAGCATTTAAGATTTTTTTAGGATAAGTATCCTTTTTTAAATCCACAACAATTCTTACTCCATCTCTATCTGATTCATCACGTAAACCTTTAATACCTTCCAGTTTTTTATCTTTTACTAAATCAGCAATTTTAGTCACTAAATCAGCTTTGTTGACTTGATAGGGAATTTCAGAAATTATAATTTGAAAACTTCCTCCCTTATCCTCTTTAATTTCTGCTAAACCTCGTAAAACTATACCACCCTTTCCTGTGGCATAGGCATTTAAAATATCCTTTTGATTATAAATTATACCACCATTGGGAAAATCTGGTCCTTTTACAAATTTAGCTAAATCTTCAACACTGGAATCTGGTTTTTCAATTAAACATTCAATAGCTTCAATTAATTCCCCTAAATTATGAGGGGGGATATTAGTGGCCATACCAACTGCAATTCCCATGGTGCCATTAAGTAATAAATTGGGAAGTTTGGCTGGCATTACTCTTGGTTCCTGATGAGAGCCATCAAAGTTATCAACGAAATCAACCGTTTCTTTTTCTATATCAAACAATAATTCATCAGAAATCGCGGCCATTTTAGCTTCAGTGTAACGCATAGCAGCTGCACCGTCTCCATCCATTGATCCAAAGTTTCCCTGTCCTCTAACAAGAGGGTATCGCATAGAAAAATCCTGTGCCATGCGCACCATAGAGTCATAAACAGCACTATCACCATGGGGATGATATTTACCTAAAACTTCACCAACCACAGTAGCTGACTTTCTATATTTAGAATTAGAACGCAAGCCAATGCTCCACATCGCATATAAAATGCGACGATGAACTGGCTTTAGACCATCGCGTACATCTGGCAGGGCTCGAGAAACAATTACGCTCATGGCATAATCTAGATAAGAGCGGCTCATTTCATCAACGATTGGTTGATTAAATATTACACCATAATCAGTCTGCTCTTCACCATCTTTTAACTCTCGCTTTATTTCTTTGTCTTTATCTTTATTTTCTTTTTTTGACATAAATTAATTAATAAACTTTTAAAGTAACATCTTCACAACCCGGAGGAACTACACAGAAATCTTCAGGTAATTCATCATAAGTTGGCATACAATTAACATATTCAGGACAATGATCGGTGGATTTATCAGCTACCTCACTATTTTCTATATCTTCAGATTCAGGAAAAGATTCTAAATTGTTTTTATCTTGTTTTTTAACTGATTCTTCCTCAATCATGTCTTTAAAACTATCTACAAATTCTTCACTTTCTTCCTTAACTGGACTTTCTTGTGCCTCCTGCCAAGCTTGATTCATTTGTTTAAAACTCTGAGAAAACTCTTCTTGAATGTTTTCCCAGGTTTGATCTTGTTCTTGACTGTTTAAATTAGAAGAGTCAGTAAATATCAATCTTTGAGTATTAAATATCCATAAAAAAAAGAACAATCCAGCAAAAACACTAACTCCTATAACCAGTATTTTATTATTCTTTTGTTCTCTTTTTTCCTCAGACATATTAATTATTCTTTTAAACCGTCTAAATCAACATCATATAAAATATGTTCAGATACTAAACGATAGGACATAATTTCTTCTTTTTTAAACCATAAATCAATTTCTCTATTAGCTTCCTCTACACTATCTGAACAATGAACTAAATTACGAACTGCACGGTCATCAAAATTTGATATTTGATATGAATCAAGAGTAAAATCACCTCGAATAGTGCCCACATCTGAAGTTAAAGGCTCAGTGCCACCAACAAGTTTTTTTACAATCCCAACTGCTTGATTACCAGAAAAAATCATAGCCACTACTGGCCCAGCTGTCATAAACTTTACTAAAGCTTCAATTATCCCTTGACCATATTCTTTTGCATCTTTTTCAATTGGCATGTTTTTTTGTTTTCGATTTTCAATTAATTTTTCTCCCTTTTTTAAAAACCACTCTTCATCTTTATTATAATGTTGCCAACATAGGTCTTCACTGGGAACCATCATTTTTAAGGCTTTCATTTTTAAACCTGTATTTTCAAATCGTTTAATTAATTCACCAATTAAACTTCTTTGCACTGCGTCTGGCTTTAAAACCACTAATGTGCTTTCTTTTTTGGGGTGTTCATTCATAATTTTATTTAAATTAATTTTTAATATTTTAAAATGACTAACTCCATATCTTCTGAAGGTAGATCTTTTTTGTTAATTTTTAATTTCTCTTCTTCGGTGGGTTTAATGCCAAGTTCTTTAATAAATTTATCAACTCCATCAATATCTACTTTTAAATCTTTTGTCTTGTAATGCATAGGAATAATAATTCTAGGTTGGATTTGAGAAATTACAGAAACAGCTTGCTTGGCATCAATAGTATAATTTCCACCCACTGGAATTAGCAATATATCAGTACCAGCCAATTTTTCCAGTTGACCATTGCTTAGTGGATGACCCAAGTCTCCCAAGTGAGAAACATTTATTTCATCCAATAAAAATCTATACATTATATTTTTTCCTCTTTCTTTGCCTTCTTTTTCATCATGATATGAATCAGCTCCTTCTACTAAAACACCTTTAACATCATATTCACCAGCCCTATCAATTACAAAAGGATTTCCCCTAAGAGAGGAAACATTATTATGATCAAAATGATCATGGGAAACTGAAACAATATCAGCTTCAAAGTTTGGTGCTTTTAAGCCAACTTTTTTATCATAAGGATCAGTTACTAAAGTTAAACCATCGGGCCCTACTTTATCTTGAATTTTAAAACAAGAATGTCCTTGCCAAGTTATTATCATAGTATTTTTTTTAAATTAATTAGGTTTTCTAAGCATTATTTACTCTCAGAAAACCTATATTTATTTTATCAAACATATCCTCTTGAGTCAATTTAAAAAACCCCTCATTGTTTTTTATTTAAACAATAAGGGGTGGTTTTTAGCGGACAAATCTCCTTCTCAGGTGAGAAGGTTTTATGTCAACCCTGACTCTTCCGTCAACGACGACAAACTCGGAAATTGCCTGTCGTTTAACGCCATTGTTGTCAAAATACTGCCAGGCAGTGTTGATGAAGCCCTCATTAGCTTTAATTCGCCTTTGCCGATAAGTGCTGTTAGCTTCTATTACTTTACCCAAAGCAATGGAGCCAACACCAACAACATCATGTCCAGTTTGGTTGTTGAATAAAAATGTAGTGTTACCACTTAAAACCGGAATGTTTAAATGAGTATCAGTAATGGCAAAATTTTGTTTATCTTTAGCAATTAGTCCAGTGACGACTTTTTGCATGTAGTTTCGACCAGTGGAACTTTGACTATCATCTAGGTCAACCAACAGAGTCAATTCAATCATACCCAAAGGCATAGTAATTGTGTCAGATTGCTGATCTGGACTTAATACCAAACCAGCTAATGTACCCTCCCTTATCCACAAAGTTTGGGAAGATTCATTTGTAATCGTTAGTCTGGTTTTATAATCCGAACGAATTACCTCTGGTTCTCTGACATACTTTTGTTCCTGCTTTACTATTTCAGTTTTTTCACCTCGCAGGTGAGAGTCCTTTATGACATAATAATTATCTTTAATTATGTCATTTACGACTTGGCTTTGCCTTCTGCCAGATTGTGTCCAGAAAATCTGGAAATTGACTTCCCCGTTTCCAGGAAAAAATGGTACTCTTTTAATGGATCCAGAGGGCAAAATCAAGCTATAGCGACCCTGGTCAATAGCTAAACTATAATCAGTGTCGTTTTTTACATCCGCCTGAGAAAAAACTTCAAGACTAAAAAAACAACTTAATACAAAAACAATCAATACAAATTTTTTCATGATTTACAATATTTAAAGGTTAATACATTTGTTTTTTAAAGGAACTAATTAACAAGTTAAATTATCATGATTATTTTTAAATGTCAATAGTTTCTTTTTAAAAAGAGCATTAGTATATACTAATGCTCCTTTAATTTTTAATTTTTATTTAAATTTTTATTTATTTTCAATAGATCCAATTAAGCTAATTAATCTTCTTTTATTTAAACTTCTTGAGTTTGCTGGACCATTAACTAATCTATTAAATATAGATCTGAACTCCTCTTGCTCGTTTTTATTTAAACTTTGATAAAAATCTTCATCACCAACTATTCGATTTAATTCATTAGCTAATGATGTTTCAGTTCCGCCTCTTACTCTTCCAAAAACATTTTCACTACCACCAATATTAAATGTATTTTCCATATCTTTTAATGCTTCCTCTGGAATACTGTTTTGATTTCCTACAACATAATTAAATATTTCATCAGATTTTCTCATAGTAGAAACTTGGTCAAAATAACTTTCTGCAGCTGCCTTGCCTAACTTTTCACCTTTTATTTCTTCAGGTGTAAGTTCTGGTTCTTTTGTTTCTTCAGTTGCTACTTCTTCAATATCACCAGGTTCTTGACTATCTATTGATGATTCTACTTCATCATTAACACTTTCTATATCTTCTACTTTAGATTCAACCTCCTTTGAAGGGGTTTTATCAAATAGTTTTTCAGTTTCTACATCTTTAGATTCTTCAATATTTAATCCGGATGATTTAATTGAGTCCATTTTTTCAGGAGCAGGTTTTATACTTTCAGAATTAATTTCAGGATTATTTGGTAAATAACCTGGTTTATCTCCATCTCCTTTATATACATTAATAACGTATTCATCAGAATCATTTAACTCTAAAGATACAATGTTACCCTCATATACTTTATCAGTCACATCATCCATTCTGTTTATTGCATTACCAACTTGATTATCAGCCCAACTTCTTAACTCTCCTGCGTTATCTAAATCACCTTCAAATCCTAACTCTTCTGGGTTCTTTAAAAATATCTCCCTAGCTGATCGCCAAATTAAGTCAGTTTGATTAGCTTCTAATCCTTCATTAGAAATTACTTTTGATAACTCTCCTGATTGTCTTAATTTATTAAATAACTCAGATTTATCTAACGCACCTTCTTTCATTGATTCAGTTAATTCGCTATCAGGAGCAATAGGCTCTTCAGGTACATCAATTGATTCTTCACTTGGCTCAAACGTAGCTTCACTGATACCTTCAGAAACTTCTTCAACGGCCTCATCTCCTACTTCCTTAAAAGCTTCAACGCCCTCTCTAATTCCAACACCAGCTAAAGCAAAAGCACCTGACATTAGAGCTCCATTTTTAACTTTCTTAAAAAGAAAATTTCTTCTATTTTTTGATAGCTTTTTTTCAGTGATTTCTTCGTAAGTTTTAAGAGCTTTTTCTACTCTTTCATTAATATTAACTTCTTTATCATCAACCATATAACCTAGAGCTTCTAAATCTTCAGGAGGTAAATTTTCCTTTTCATTTTTTAATAATATTTCTGCTTTAGAAAGATTTTGATAAAAATCTAATAGATTTTTAGATTTTTTTTGACTTGATCCAAAGTTTACTAAATCTTTACTTAACTTATCTTTACTAAACTTAAGTCTATTATCAATCATTTTTAAAATTTCTATTTTTTTTCTTTCATTATCTTCATTTTTGTAATCACCTAACAATCTTTCAACCTTACCACCTAAATTCTCAGATAATTCTGTTTTTTTATCAATACTATTTTCGGAAACTTTATTTGTGCCCTCTCTTTTTGACTTTTCTTTGTCAGACTCTCTTAGTTTTTTCTTTCCTTTCTCAAACCCTCGCCAAGCGCCTAAACCTGCCGCAGTTAAAGGAACAGCTGCTACACCAACTAGACCTGCGGTTAAAGTTCTTGCTCCATAACCAGCAGCTAAATAACCAGGCTTATCAAGATTAGTAAAAAATTTCTTTAAACTACTTTTTCCCATATTATTCCAATCCTTTTCTAAATCTGGGTTTGCATTCATTGTTTTAAGTAATGAAATTTGTAAATCAATATTATTAACTTCTTCAGCTTTTTTAGTATCTTCTCCTTTTAGTAGCTCCTCTTTAAAATTTTGATAATTCTCTAAAGCTTTTTTATATTGTTTTTTTTGTTCTTTGCTAGCATATTTTTCATTAAAATGCTCCGGAATTTCTGCCCATAAATTAGCAGCTTCATTGAATTGATTATAGACCTCTTGTTTTTCTGGGCTAGTATTTTCTTTATCTGCAAATTCAAAAAATTGTTTTCCATCAATCAGCTCTCCTTTAATTTCCATTGATTTAAGCATAGAAGTGAGGTTTTCTAAATTTTCCTTATTTTTTTCTAAACCTCCAGATTTTTGTCTTTCTACTGCAACTTTTTCTTGTTCTCTTTTTTTAAAAACATTAGAAATACCTGCTCCTATTTTTGAAAAAAAGTTTTTATCTTTATAAGCAGATTGTTGCTCTTTTTTAACTTCTGATTTTACTTCTTCAAGAGATATATTTGCTAAATTTTTAGCTATTAAAAACTGGGCTCCAGTGTTTAAATCCTTAAAACCTTCAATGCTTTCTAAATCTTTTTCACTAATATTAAATTCAGCAAAAGCATCTAATATTTCTTTTTCAAAATCAACAGACTCCTTTTCTGCATTTTCTTCATATTCTACATCTTCTCCTTCTTTATATTCTTCACTTGAATCTTCCTTTTCTTTTTCAAAATCAACAGGCTCCTTTTCTACATTTTCTTCATATTCTACATCTTCTCCTTCTTTATATTCTTCACTTGAATCTTCCTTTTCTTTTTCATTAATTTCTTTTTTAACTGCATCAATTTCTTTTTCAAACTTCCTAATTCTTTCTTCTGCCTCTAGAACTGTTTTTTCATCTTGCTCTTTTTCTGCTTGCTCTATATCTTTTTTAATTTTACTTCTTTCATTTTCTAATTCTAAAAGATTTTTATATATCTCTATTTCTTTAATTTTCTGATAATTTTTATTATAACTTTCTTCATCTTTCTCTTTATCAGCTTTATATAAAGCTTCTTTTGTTTTTTCCCATTCCAGATTTAAATCATCTTTACTTTTTTCCACAACCCTTTCTCTTTCTTCGTCTATTTCTTTTCCTTGAGGAATGTCTTCTTCCTTACTTACCGAACTTTCAATTTCTGCATGTTCCTCAACCTTGCCTTCAATTTTCTCACTTGCTTCTTTCGCTTTTTCTCTTATTTTTTCGCTAGCACCTCCAGGACTTTCTGGCCCTTTCTTCTTTTTAGATTCTTTTTCTTTTTCCTGACTAAAATTATCTTCTGTTTTATTTGGACCACTAAATTTTTTTTCTTTCATATTTTTAAAATTATTAAATAAACCGATAATAATTAATTATTATCGGCCTCCTTTATTTCATGTCGCAATTGATCTAAACTTTCTTTGTTTAAATTCTCTTTATGTTTTTTAATTAAATCCATTTTTCTTTTATGAAGCTCTTCTAACTTTTCAATTGTTTCATTGTAAATGCCATCAATTTCTTTAATTGAATTATAAAAATCTTGTTTCCAGTTATTTTTATTTGTCATAAAATAAATTTATTTTTCTTATTTAATTTTAAGTTATTTTTTAACTCTGACTAAGTTCACTCACATATTGGACTCCAAATAAACTAAATATATGCAACTAGGATTCAAATATGGACATTGCAAAGGATTTCATAAATTGTAT
>Ga0207421_10002023_pt1 | contig 25625 bp, 30 predicted proteins | sample SodLakKL_010_SED_4_FD_187542 | JGI IMG/M metagenome (GOLD analysis project Ga0207421, IMG submission 187542) | Alkaline sediment microbial communities from Lake Tanatar, Kulunda Steppe, Russia - 8KL_010_SED (SPAdes) (version 2) | ecosystem: Environmental > Aquatic > Non-marine Saline and... | reverse complement strand
TATTTGGCGCCTTTTCCGCCTCTCTCAGCGTCCGATCTCGCATCATAAGCTAACCGGCGTCTTCTTGGCTGTTTAGCGGCCCATTCTTTCCTTCCACCACTGAAAAGTCTCGGCCAGGCCTTCTTCCAGGCTCCAGCCCGGGGACCAGCCGACCACGTCGTTCAGGCGGCGGGTTTCAGCCAGCAAAAGGGGCGGATCATCTGCTGCCGCCGCCAGGGCGCCCAGCCTGATCAGCTCCGGCCGCCCGGCCAGATCGGCCGTCTGGCCGATTAAATCTTTCAGGATCACCGGCCGGCCTGAGGCGATATTGACCGGGCCGCGGACTTCGCTGTCCAAAAGGGCGCAGAAAGCCTCGGCCGCATCTTTGACGTAGATGTAGTCGCGGACCTGCTCCCCGTGGGTGCAGAGTACCGTCTCGCGGCCGAGCAGCGAGGTGATTACTGAAGGTATCAGGCGGTCGGGATGCTCGCCCGGGCCGTATAAAAAGAACAGCCGCCCCCAGGCCGAGCTGATCTGGGTCCCCTCGGCGGCGCCCCTGACCAGTTTATGAAGGGCGTCTTTTGCAATCCCGTAGAGAGTCCCCGGGTTAAGGGGCGTCAGGGTTTCCTTGCAGTAGCCGTAGTCCCAGTCATATTCGGCGCAGCTGCCGGCCATAACCACCCTGCTGCCGCCGGTATCGAGAAAGGCCTGCAGCAGGCCCAGGCTGGTCCTGACCCAGCGCAGGTTTTCCAGTGAGCTCCAGTAAAAACCGGGGGTCACATCCCAGGCCAGGTGCAAAAGGTAGCCGGGCCGCACCTCGGCCATCAACCGCAACACCTGCTCAGCGTTATGCAGATCGGCATGGTGCCACTCTACCCGTTCCCGGGTAAAATTACGCATTTCCCGGGAACTGACAGCATGGACCTCAAATCCTCTTTTAACCAGGGGCTCTAAGCAGTGCCGGCCGATAAAACCGCTGGCCCCGGTAAGCAGTACTCTTTTCATTTTTCGTAATCCGGCCATCCGCGGTCCCTTTCCGAAATCACCGGATCGGGAACCGGCCATTTAATGCCGAAAGCCGGATCGTTCCACCTCACTCCCCGGGCATAATCTGGCGCAAAAAACTCAAACATCAGGTAATAGATCAAAGTCTGGTCTTCTAAAGTCTGGAAGCCGTGCCCAAAACCCTCCGGCACGTAGAGCAGGCGCCCGTTATTCGCGCTCAGCTCCACGCCAAGCCACCGGCGGTGGGTCGCAGAATCCCGGCGCAAATCGATGATGACGTCATAAAGGGAACCCTGCAAACACTGGATTAGCTTGGCCTCGCCAAAGGGAGGATCCTGGAAGTGCATCCCCCGCAGGGTGCCCCTGCGGGCGTTGTACGAAATATTGGCCTGGGCAATCTCCGTGCGCAGGCCAAGAGGGGCAAATTCATGGCGGCAAAAAGTGCGGGCCAAAAAGCCCCGTTCGTCTTCTTTCCTCTCCAGGTCAATGATATAGGCGCCCGCCAGGGCGGTTTCCGTAAATTTCATTTCCCTTCCGCCTCCTCCCGGGCCGGCCTTAAGATCTAAAGATAACCGCGCGCACGGCCTCAATCTCCGGTTCAATGACCTCGATCAATTCCAGGACCCGCTCTGACTGCTCCCGGTCCAGCTCGCCTTCTTCGGCCAGGATCATGCTGATCACATCCATTACTTCATCGACCAGATCCTCAAGCCGCTCCAGGGCGGCCAGCCATTCTTCGCCGTCCAGCTGCCATTCCCGGTCTCCCCTGACGATGATCACATCCCAGGCGGCTATCTCTTCTTCTTCCGGAAACTCGGCATCGAGGTGTTCTTCCCGCACCGCTTCCAGCTCTTCCTTGTGCTCCAGCAGCCACTCCCGGCGCTCCTGGTCGTACTCAAAGGGCATGTCATCTTCAGAGTGGGGATCCCTGCTCCAGCCCTGCAGGTCGATCTTGACCTCGGGCAGCAGAGCGCTGATCTCTTCCACGTAATTATTAATGGCCACCAGGGCCTCTTGATCAACTTCCGGTTCTTCCTCCTCGGGCTCGCACCCCCCGGCAGCCAGGCTGAACAGGACCAGCCCGGCCAGCAGGAACGCTACCAGGACGCTTCTTTTTACCACCAGCTTCTCCCCCTTTAAACCTGCTTTTCGCGCTAAAAAACCGTCACCCCGGGAATCAGGGTGACAAATTTACCGCCCCAGCTCCTGATCCCTGCCATCTGTTCCCCGATCTCCTCTTTTAAATTCCAGGGCAGGATCACCAGGTAATCGGGCCTGGTTTCAAAAATACGCTCCGGGGCCAGGATCGGAATCCGGCTGCCGGGCAGGTAGCGGCCCTGCTTGTGCGGGCTTAAATCAACGGTATAATCTATAAATTCAGGCCCGATCCCGCAGTAATTAAGCAGGGTATTGCCCTTGGCCGGCGCTCCGTAACAGCAGATCCGTTTTCCCTCTTCCCGGGCCCGGATCATAAACTTCAAGATCGAGAACTTGGTTTCCTGGACCCGCTTTTCAAAGTGCCGGTAAGTCTCTAAACGGGTAAGCCCTTTTTCCTTTTCGCCGGCCAGCAGTTCTGCCACCCGTTCGGTTCGCCGGCAAGCCTGATTATCACTGCGGCAGGCATAGATGCGCAGGGAACCGCCATGGGTTTCTAAAAGCTCGGCATCAAAAAGCCGCATGCCGTGCGCTCCGAAAATCCGCTCCGTCGTAGTCAGCGAAAAGTAGGAGTAATGTTCGTGGTAGATGGTATCAAACTGGTTTTTTTCGATCAGGCTGAGCAGATGGGGAAACTCCATGCTGACCACGCCGCCGGGCTTAAGCAAAGTCTGAAGGCCCTGCATCAGGTCGTTGGTATCAGGAATATGGGCCAGGACATTGTTGCCCACCACCAGGTCGGCCTGTTTTCCGGAGGCGACCAGCTCCCGGGCCAGCTCCCGGTTAAAAAACCGGTCCAGGGTTTCGATGCCCCGCTCCCGGGCCGCTTCGGCCACGTTGGCAGCAGGCTCGATCCCCAAAACCGGGATGCCCAGATCCTTAAAAAAACGCAGCAGGTAGCCGTCGTTGCTGCCGATCTCGACCACTCTGCTGCTTTCACCCAGGTTAAACCGCCCGGCCGCCATTTCAGCGTAGAGGCTTGCATGTTCCAGCCAGCTGGCGGAGAATGAGGAAAAGTAAGCGTAATCGCTGAATATTTCCTCCGGGCGGCCGATTTCTTCAAGCTGAACCAAAAAACATTCCGCGCAAACATAAACATGGAGCGGGTAGAAGGGCTCCATGTGGGCCAGATCCTGCCGCTTCAGGTAGGAATTGGACAGGGGCGAAACTCCCAGGTCAACAAAGCTCTGCCAGAGCGGCGTCCGGCAAAATCGGCAGCGCCGCTCTACCACCTGGACGGTATCTTGGAATTCATCCCTGTTTCCCTCTGGCTTCAACTCCAGCCCCTCTTTCCTGCCGGGGGATCAGTTTACTTCCGGCGCTTCGACCGGTATTGTAATCACATCGACCAGCTTGCCCCGGGCCATCAACCGGTAATCCGGGTTGGAAACATGGGGCGGCTCACAGGTCTGCAGGGTAATGGCCGGATAATCGGTGCTCCTGATCGGATCCCAGTCATATTTGTCAAACACTTCCACCCATTCCACTTCATAGATAAAGCGGTAGCCGTCTTCCATCGCGTCCAGGTAGATCTCATCGCCCTCTTCCAGCTTATTGATGTCGAGGAAGAAATTCCAGCGCCCGGCCCGGTGGCCGGCAAAGGAGACATTTCCTTCCCTCGTATTGGGCAGATCGCCTGCGCTGGGAATGCCCCGGTCGGTTAAATCGTTAAAATGAGTCGGCCCCTGGTCGAGCAGGCTCTCATCAAAGACATCCCCGCCGCCCACGGCGGCCAGTTCCAGGTCGATGGCCGGGATGATCAGCATCATCGGCTGCCACTCGGTAATCTCGATCACCTCCGGCGGCTCCTCGAACAGGTTCCTGAACCCGGCCGTGCGTTCATATTCTTCCCGCAGCTCTTGCTGCCGCTGGCTGACCATCAGGCGTTCATAGCCGGTATAGCCGAGCACGCCCAGGCCGGCCACGATCAGGATCACCGCCAGGATGCGGTAAAACATGGTCATGCCGGCCGCCTTCTTCTTTTTTCTTTTTTCACTGCGCGAACCGCTTGAATAAATATTCCGCGAAGCGCCCATATTTGTTTCCTCCCTGTATAATCAATCGGTTTTTTTATAGCTCGCTGCTGGCTTTAGCAGGTTCGGCTGCCGCCAGACCCAGACCGCTTAAAGCCCGGTCATACTCTTTGCCCAAAAGGCGGCTATCGCCTTTATCTTCCACCACCCTGACCTTGGTCCGTTCGGTCAGGTTTTCTTGAATCATTTCAGCCACCGCTTCATTAGGGGTGATAATACGGCTGGCCTTTTCATATATTTTTTGTTCCAGGCCTTTTAAAACCTTAATGACCAGGCCGTTACTAAGCTCGCCCCTTTCAACCAGGGCCCAGGGCCACAGTTCCCGGAATTCGGCCACCAGGGGTACCCGGTAATACTCACTTAGCTTCATAGCCGGCAGGGCCGCCGTCAAAGGCGGGCATTTTGCCAGGATCAGGCCCGGCCCGGGCAGGTTTTGACCCTGCCTGCCGGCCAGCCGGGCAAATTTCAAACCGGCAAGCGCTTGCTGCCATAAACCGGGCTTCCCGCCCGAGGGAATATTGAAAGCGATAACGTTCAAGCCATTTTTACGGCTGAGGCCGATATTTTTCCGGCCCAGGTCCATGCCTACGGATTGGTTACCGGTTAGGACTGTCACCGCATGGCCCCGGGAGCTCAGCTCCCGGCCCAGCCTGAACAGGCGATCTTTGCCTTCCTCTAAAGAATCAAGATGCTCTGAAACGATAAATATATTCATTTTAAAAATATAAACCTTTCTCACGGGATCCGTTTAAAACAATCTTTTCCAATTATTATTATACAATATCCTGGCAAACTTTGCTAAAACAATCTGCTGCTTTAGGCCTTCCCTTCAAACCACTGCACGGTCCGCTTCAGACCTTCCCTGAAACCGGCCTGCACTTCGTAGCCCAATAGCTCCCGGGCCCGCCTGATGTCGGCCAGGGAATGCTTGACATCGCCCGGGCGCGGCTTCTCATGAAGGGGCTCAATCGCGGTGCCCATGATTTCGTTCAACGCTCTAACCAGCTCATTGAGGCTGTAACGCTCCCCGCAGGCCACGTTGATCACCTCACCTCGCCCCACCCTGTCCGCATGGCAGGCCAAAAGGTTGGCCTGCACGGCGTTGTCGATATAGGTGAAATCGCGGGACTGCTCGCCGTCGCCGAAAATGACCGGGGCTTCGCCCTTAAGCATGCTGATAATAAAGCGGGGGATCACGGCCGCGTATTCGGAGGCCGGGTCCTGGTAGGGCCCAAAAATGTTAAAATAGCGCAGGGAAACCGCAGGCAGACCGTAAATGGCGGCAAAGACTTTAACATAAAGCTCCCCGGTATACTTATTGACCGCATACGGCGAAAGGGGATCGGCGGCCATATCTTCCACCTTGGGCAGCACTTCGGTATCGCCGTAGGCCGAAGAAGAGGCGGCAAAGACAAACTTTTTTACCCCGCTATTTTTGGCCGCCTCCAGCAGCAGCAGGGTCCCGGTGACATTGGCTTCGTTGCTTTTCACCGGTTCTTCCACCGAGCGGGGCACGGAGGGGATCGCCCCCTGGTGCAGGATATATTCAGCGCCGTTAACGGCCTGCTCAACGCAGTCCCGGTCCACCAGGCTCCCCTCGATTATTTCAGCCGCCCCTAAATCTTTAACATTTTCTCTCTTGCCGGTCGAAAAATCATCGAGCACTCGAACTTTTTCGCCCCGCTCCAACAGTTTCCTGACAATGTTGCTGCCGATAAAGCCGGCCCCGCCGGTGACTAAGTACATAGTTTCCTCCTTCTAAACAAAATCATTATATATTTTCACCACATCCAATTAATACCTTTCGAAGAAAGCTTGTCACATATAGTAAGGTTTGACTTGAACCTTTGATCGGTGAAGTCATCAGCAAAAAAGTGCCCGATCAGAGTCTTTATAAAATTTAGCTGTGATTATGATCCCCCGTTTTCGTCATCTACCTGATCCAGGGGTTCTACTTTTTCCAGGTAACCCCGGGCATTTAGGCGGTAAGGCGGGTTGGGCACCCCCAGGGGGGCGCAGGTCTGCAGGGTGATGGCCGGCTCTTCGGTGCTTTTCATCATCTCCCAGTCACTGGCATCAACCTGGTAGACGTCTTCAACCAGGTAGGTAAAGCGGTAGCCGGCCACCTCCAGGTAGATCTGATCGCCTTCTGCAAGTTCGTCTAAGTAGCGGAAAAAATTCCAGCGCCCGGCCCGGTGCCCGGCGATGACCACGTTGCCCTCTTTGGTGCCGGGCAGGTCGCTGAACTGGTAGTAAACCGGCCCCACATCAAGCAGGGGGTCGAGGCCTTCCAGCCACCGGTCATAATCTTCCCGGGAAAACTCCCAGGGCTCGTTGCCCACCAGGTCCGGGTCGTAGGTGTCAACATCCCCCTTGACTTCCAGGTCGATATCGGCGGCGGGCACGACCAGGCGCATCGCTGAAAACTCTTCAACCTCGACCGCCTTTTCACCCTCGAACAGGTCCCTGAACCCGGCCGTTATCTCCGGTCGCTCTCCGGCTTCTTCCCGGCCGTCTGCCGCCAGGTACCAGTGCACAGCGCCGTAGCTCAGAAGGACCAGCCCGGCTGCGCCCAGTATCAAAAGGAAGTAGCGGAACCCTTTATTTTTCCCGCGACTTTTCTGCTCAAAGGTCTGGATTCTGCGTTTGCCTGTCATCTTTAATATCTACCTCCCTGCTACCTCTCCCGGGCTCATTAAAGCCTTAAAGCATCTTAAGCTACCGCCTCAGGAATCCCCTTTATCTTATACTACTACAATATTATACCGCATCAAGGCAACGCTGACTGCTCTGGCGAGCTCTCCTCAAAAAAAAGATTACGACCGGCTGCAACCGGACCCCCGGAAATGAACCGGTGGGGCCTAAAACAGCGCCACCGGCCGCCGCCGGGCGGCCCGCTTACAGCAGGTGGGCTCCTTTTTACCCGCCACCCGGCCTTTGTGCCTCCCTTTCCATCCCGGCTATAATGAGCAGGCTTAACCGGTTAAGAAATAAACTCAACTGAAAGGAGGTGTTAAAATGGCCGTTACCGTAACCCCGCTCGCCACCCGTTTGCAGTTACAGCTAAACGTGGGCATGGACGAAGAATTCAATCCCATCTACCGCACCCGTTCCTTTTCCAACGTTAAATCCGAGGCCGACAACAGCGACCTGATGGGCCTGGCCCAGGAGCTGGGCGCCCTGCAGGTGCACACTCTTTACGCCGTGCGCCGGGTAGACGAAGTGGAACTGGAAGAAGCCTAAGCACAGCAAGACTAAAAATCTTTTGAAAGGAGGGCTTTAAATATGAGTGAAACCCTGCAGATGATTTTTTCGACTGCAGAAGGCCGCAACACGACCATCTCGCTGGCAGACCCCGATCCCGAGATCGGCCTGGCCGATGTTGAACCGGTAATGGATTCCATTATCAACCGCAACATCTTCGCCACCAACAGCGGTGAAATCACCGCCAAAGTCAGGGCCCAGGTAGTCTCCAGGACTGTCGACACCCTCGGCGAATTCTAAAGTAGCTGCCCTCCTCCTTTCCGGGGGAGGGCAATTTACTATATAAAAAGGAGGCGATGCCTTGCTATGGACGATATGATGGGCTTAATCGGCAACTTCGGCTTCCCCGTGGCGGTGAGCATATACCTGCTTGTGCGCCTGGAAGGCAAGCTCGAAACTCTGACCGAAAGCATCCATTCCCTTTCTCAAGCGCTGCTCAGGCGCTGAAAAATAACCTCCCCGCCCCCGGCGGGGAGGAATAATATAATTAAAGGTGGTTATATTGATGAGCAAACCGGTAGTTGTCCTTGATCCCGGCCACGGCGGCTATGACCCCGGGGCCGTAGCCCACGGCCTGGAAGAAAAAACTCTCAATTTGCAGCTGGCCCTGGCCGTGGCCGGCCGGCTGCAGGGGGTAAAGGTCCTTTTGACCAGGGACCGGGACATCTTCGTCTCCCTGGCCGACCGGGTCGCCCTAAGCCGCCGGGCCGGGGCGAAACTGTTTTTATCCCTGCATGCCAATGCCGGCGGCGGGCGCGGTTTTGAATCCTTTATCGCCAGAAACGCCGGCCCCAGGTCCGTTGAAATGCAGAAAAAACTCCATCCCCGGGTCATGGCCGCCCTTTCGCCCTGGCAAATCATCGACCGGGGCCTGAAGCAGGCTGCTTTTTACGTGCTCAGGCACAATCCCAACCCGGCGGTGCTGATCGAATCCCTGTTTATCGACAATGAACGGGAGGCGGCTCTCTGGCAAAAAGAGCAGTTTATTAACACCCTGGCAGACGGCGTTACCCGGGGCATCTATTCCTCCCTGGGCCTGCCGGTAGAACAAACCGGCAGCAAAAAAAAGACTCCCCCGGCCGCTGAGCACAAAAGCCTTTATACCGTCCAGGTGGGCGCCTTCGCCTATATTGAAAACGCCCGCCAGAGGCTTTCTGAAGCCCGGGCGGCGGGGTTCAGCGACGCCTACATCTACCACAAGCAGCTTTAAACTGGAAAAGGGGCAAAGCCGCTTTACTGCCCGGCTTTGCCCCCTCCCGGGGTTGATATATTAACCCCGCTTCCCTTACCCCGGCGCCTGTTCGGCGCCCGGCCCCGGTTTACAATTCAGTTGCCGGCCCAAAAACAACCGGCCTGGTTACAGCGTTTAGTGCATTGATTCCTCGTCATCGCCATCGTCATCTCGTAAAAAAAAGAGCACTAGCTCATTATTGAGCCTGCTCCAGCGGCCTTTGCTACGGTTTTCCATCGCCTTTAGCAAAGCCTGGTCGTCATTAATTATTTGGCGCAAATTACGGTAGTGGCCCTGGGCCATGCGTCCGTAATGCAGGCGCTGTCTGATTATTTTGGCTGAAGTATAAACCGGCAGGCTGTGCCCGCCTTTTAAATAGAGGCGGCACTTTTCTCTTTCGCCGCCATCCTCTTTTTCTTCAACCCTCTCTACATCTTCCAGGTTGATATAGCCGGTGGCCCCGTCATTCTCATAGCGGGGCAGACGCATCTTCACCGGCACCAGGATCACGTCCCCGGAAAGCGGCAGGGGTACGCTGATAGCGCAATGCAGGAACTGGCCGTATTTTTTTCTGGTGGCCTTCAGATCGACGCCAAAGTAAGCGGCCAGGCCCTTTAAGATCGCCTTCATCGTCTTTTCTTCCACGTAACTGCCGCCCCCTCTGTAATAAAGCCGGACCGCGTTACCGCCATTCTTACCATAACATGGCTCCAGGGCCACAATATGGCCCGGATCTTTACTGGGTGTAGTTACTCTTTTTCTGGATATGATATTTTCCTCCCTCTAATTATTTTTATAGAAACCGGGGCCTGCTAAAATATTTTGACAAAAAAGACCGCAGGAGAAAGCCCTCGAACTTCCTGTCAAAATTATTTCTAGTATAATAACTGATATTTTGATTTTTGTCAAAACAATTTTATATTTCGTGTTATATATTTTTTTTATTAATACTATATATTAGTATTAAATACTTTCTATATATAAGTACTTCTGGTCAAGTTTACCTGCTTAACCCTTTTAAGAAAAAAGAACCGGCTGCTATCTGCTTGATAACAGCCGGTTCTCAGTGCTTAAAAAGGGGTGAGTTGCCCTCAGGTCCTTTCTTTTTCTTCTTTTTGGCGCAGGCGCTCCACAATACCGGGGGCAACCTTGGTAATATCGCCGGCGCCCATGGTAATGATCCGGTCGCCCGGGCGGGCGATGGCTAAAGCCTGCTCTTCCAATATTAACAAGTGGTCGCTGTAAAAAACTGGGATGTTGCTGTGCTCCCGGATCAACTCGGCCAGGACTTCCGAGGTAGCGCCCGGGATGGGCACTTCACCGGCCGAATAGACACTGTGCAATAGGAGCAGGTCCGCCTCCGTGAAAGCCCGGGAGAATTCATCCAAGAACCAGGCCGTCCTGGTGTAGCGGTGGGGCTGGAATACGCAGATCAGGCGCTTGCAGCCGGGCCGGGCCGCTTCTAAAGTGGCCCGGATCTCGGTGGGATGGTGGGCGTAGTCGTCGATGACGGTGATACCATTCACGGTGCCGATTACTTCAAAGCGCCGGCCCACACCGGAAAAACCTTTCAGGGAAGCGGCGCAGGTTGCCGGATCAAGGCCCAGGCTGGCGGCCAGGGCCAGGGCCCCGGTGGCGTTGCTGACGTTATGGCGGCCGGGAACGCTTAAGTTCACCGCAGAAGCCAGGCGCTTGCCCCGGAAATAAAAATCGAATGAAGAGCTTCTTTCGGCCAGCTCGATATTGGCCGCGTAGTAGTCGGCCCGGGGAACTGGCACGGCCTCCCCGGCGGGGGTTTCTGCGGCCAGGCCGTAATAAAAAACCCGGCCCTGTAGCTGCGCCCCCAGTTCCAGGAGCCCGGGATCGTCAGCGCATAAAATAGCGGTTCCCCCGGGGTCCAGGTGGGAAAGAAAAGTGCCGTAGGCTTCCTGCAGGCGGGAATACTCGTTGTTGTAATGTTCCAGGTGGTCGGCCTCCATCCCGGTAACCAGGGCCACATAGGGGTGGTAGCGGGTAAAAGAGCTGTCGCTTTCATCGGCCTCGGCCACCAGGTAGTCGCTTTGGCCCAGGCGGGCATTGCTGCCGTAGGCCGGGAGCACCCCGCCGATGATGGCGCTGGGATCAAGGCCTCCTTTTTCCAGGAGGAGGGCCACCATGGCCGTGGTGGTAGTCTTGCCGTGGGCCCCGGCGATGGCGATCCCCCGGGCCTCGTTCAAAAGGGCCGCTAAAAGCTCGGAACGGTGCCAGAGAGGCAGGCCCTTTTCTGTTACTGCCATTACTTCCGGGTTACCGGGGGGCACGGCCGTAGAATAAACCACCAGCTGGGCGGCGCCCAGGTTTTCCCTGCGGTGCCCGATGGTGACCAGGGCGCCCTCTTCACTTAAGTGTTCAGTCAGGGGTGATGCTTTAAGATCGGATCCGCTGACCAGGTAACCCTTCTGGAGCAGGATCAGGGCCAGGGCGCTCATTCCGTAGCCGCCGATGCCGATAAAGTGGATCTGTTTGATATGTGGTGGTATAGACAAGGATTAACCTCCTGTTGTGGTTGTAAGGATAACTGCTGTGGCTCCTTAAATTATAGCATATCGCGGCGGCCCTGTTCACAGTTAAAGCGGCATAAAATAGCAAGTTTTTCCCCGGCAAAGTCCTTAGAGCGGCCCTGTTCAGGCCCGTTTTCTTTTTTTCGTTTTTTTTTCGGGTCCCGCATTTACCCCACCTTGCCTCTATTGTTCATATAGACAGTTAATGCTTTTATGTCACCACAAACAGCTGTTTAAGGCCGGATTAAGCAGTTTCAGGGGCTGCAAAAATTAATGCCAATAAAAGTAATCCACATTATGCACAGAGTTATCCACAGAAAAAAGCCTGATTACAGCCCCTTTTCCCCGGTTATAAACAGTAACAACAACCGGTTTACGTAAAAATGGCGGCCGGGCAAAAAAAACGGGGCTTTACCGGAGCCCCAGGCCGGGATAGGCGTTTAAATCCAGGCCGGCAAACTCGCTTTTCCGGTAGCGCGGGTAAGCGGCGGCGGCGATCATGGCCGCATTGTCGGTGCACAGCTCCGCAGGGGGGTAGCGCAGGCTCACAGCAGGCAGGGCCTCACTGAGCCTGCCGGCCATCTTGCGGCGCAGGTGGCTGTTGGCGGCCACGCCGCCTGATAAAAGCACCGTTTTAGCCCCGCTCTCCCGGGCGGCCAGGATCGTTTTTTCCACCAGGACCTCGACCAGCGCTTCCTGGAAGGAAGCGGCCAGGTCAGGCAGGTTAACCTCTTCCCGGACCTGCCGGGCCCGGTGCAGGTGGTTGATCACCGCCGTCTTCAGGCCGCTGAAACTAAAATCAAAGCGCCCTTTATCGCCCAGCCAGGCCCGGGGAAAAGCAATCGCTTCCGGGTTGCCTTCCCGGGCCAGCCTGTCGATCAAAGGGCCGCCGGGATAGCCCAGCTGCAAAACCCGGGCCACCTTGTCGAAGGCTTCGCCGGCGGCATCATCGCGGGTGCGGCCCAGGGAAGTGGCGCTGCCCGGCTTTTCGATCAAAAGCAGTTCGCTGTGACCGCCGGAAACGATCAGGTTCACGGCCGGGTAAGAAATATCTTCACCGCCCAAATGGTTGGCGTAAAGGTGGGCCTCCAGGTGGTTGACCGCTATAAGAGGCAGGCGGCGGGCATAGGCCAGGGCTTTGGCCGTGGCCACACCAACCAGAAGGGCTCCCACCAGGCCGGGTCCGTGCGCTACGGCTATGGCCTGCAGGTCGGCAAAGTCTATCCCCGCTTCCGCTAAAGCTTCGTCGATCAGGGGATTGATCATGCTCAGGTGGTGGCGGGAGGCGATTTCAGGGACCACGCCCCCGTAGCGGGAGTGCAGCTCCACCTGGGAAGAAACCAGGCTGCTCAAGATTAAAGAACCGTCTCTAACCACGGCGGCGGCGGTTTCATCACAGGAGGTTTCCAGGCCCAAAATCAGGACCGCTTCATTGTTCATGGCCTTCTCCCTTCCCGGCTTCTTCAGGCGCGGTGAGGTTATTTTTAGTCATGATCAGGGCGTCTTCATCGGCGTAATAGTGCCGGCGGCGCCCCATGACCGCAAAGCCCAGTTTTTCATAAAATTGTCGGGCCGCGGTGTTGCTCGGGCGCACCTCCAGAGTCAGGCAGGCCGCCCCCCGCGGTCCGGTCATTTCCACCAGGGCCCCCACCATCTGAGAAGCAATGCCCCTGCGGCGCCAGCTTTTACTGACAGCCAGGGTGGTAATATGGATTTCTTTTAAAACGATCCAGGCCCCGATATAGGCGACCACCTCGTCTTTGATCCGTCCCACCAGGTAGAGGGCCAGGCGGTTGGTTTCGATTTCAGTCTGGAAGGAATGGAGCGACCAGGGATCCCGGAAAGACTCCCTTTCGATAGCGGTTACAGCCTGTAAATCGGCGTGTGTCATCGGTTCTATGGTAAGGGCCAGGTCCATGCTCAGGGTTTGCCGCCTCCCTCTTTTTCTGCCGCCATGCGCTCAGCCTCCGGGCGGCGCAGGTAGCGGGGACGGGCCTCCAGGTAGGAAGGAGCGGGCTTTTCTGAAAGGAGAACTTGTCCCCGGAGGGCCACCAGTCCGGCCCGGCAGAGCCTGAAGGGGGCGGTGGTGATCACCGCCCGCCCCGGCAGGGCTTTTTTAAGCTCTTCGCCGTAGCTGTGCAGGCCCTCCCCGGTAAAGACAACCGGCAGGGGGGTAGCGCCTTCAGCCTGCTCAGCAGCAGCGCCGGGTCCGCTTTTAATCTTTTCGATCAGTTCAGCCAGGGGCAGGGCTGCCGGTTCGCTGACCGGCTCGAGTCGGTGGGGATAAGCATTGCTCCGTTTAAACAGGGCGCTGTAAACCTGGCTGCGGCGGGCATCAAGCAGAGGGCAGATCAAAACTCCCGGGCCGGGCACCGCTTCGGCCAGGGCGGACAGGGTGCAGACGGTCACGACCGGGATGTTCAAACCTTGCCCTAAAGCCCGGGCCGTGGCCACGCCGATGCGCAGCCCGGTAAAAGACCCGGGCCCGGCCGAGACAGCCACCGCTTCGATCTGTTCCCGCTCCACACCGGCTTCAACCAGCAGGCGATCGATTAGAGGCATCAGGCACTCCGAGTGGGTCTTCTTGATATTTAGCGTCATTTCGGCCAAAAGGCACTCTTTTTCCAGCAGGGCCGCGCTGCAGGAGAGGGTGGCGGTATCCAGGCCCAGTATTAGCAGGGTGCATAAACCTCCAGTTTAACGGCGCTTTAAGAAAAGAAGCGCCGCTTTCTTTTATTCTACAAATTCATGCTCTTCCCAGGTTCCTTCCTGGGTAGTTCCATCGGGATAGGTCAGGACCCCTTCACCGTGAAACTGGCCTTCTTTGAATTCGCCCTCATACTTATAGCCCTCGGGGTCTATAAAGGTACCTTCCCCGTGGAACTGATCCTCACGCCACTGGCCTTCGTAAGTCGCTCCCGAGGGATAGGTAATCCGGCCTTCGCCGTGGAAGCGGCCCTCTTTGAATTCTCCTTCATATTCGAGCCCTTCTGCTGAGGTAAAAACCCCCCGACCGTGGAACTGATCTTCTTTAAACTCCCCTTCGTAGCGATCTCCGCCGGGGTCTGTCAAAACCCCCTGGCCGTGAAACAGGTCGTCTTTAAATTCTCCTTCATAGATGCCGCCCGCAGCGTCGATATAGGTACCCCGGCCCTGCTTGCGGCCTTCTTCAAACTCTCCTTCATAGTAATCGCCGTCGGGAAAGGTCATTTCACCAAAACCGTGGGCCAGGCCTGAGCGGAAGCCGCCCTCATAGACAAAACCGTCCGGCCCGCTGATCCGGCCCTGGCCGTGCATCAGGTTATCTTTAAATTCCCCTTCGTAGCGCAGGCCGTCTTCGGTCACGTATATCCCTTCGCCGTGCCGGCGGCCCTCTTCCCACTCACCTTCGTAATAATCTCCAGCGGGGTAGGTCCAGGTCCCCGTGCCGTGCGGGGTGAACCACCGTAATTCACCGCTGTAAATACCGCCTTCGTAAGTTATTTCTGCTTCTCTTTCAAACAGGTAAGCGGCGATCGTCCAGGCTGCAATGAGCGCCGTCAGGGCTGCTACCAGAACCAGCTGCTTTTTTGCCATATAGTTAAAAACTCCTTTTTGCTTACAGCATGATATCGCGGGGCTGCTGCCGGTGCAGGGAACCGTTGGTGCGCCAGGTTACCGCCCCGAACAAGCTTTCCACCACCCGGGAGGCCTCCAGGCCAAAGGGCACGAACCAGATCCGGCGGCCCTCGCCCTGCTCATCTTCCATCCGCTCCAAAACCACCTGCAGGTATTCAGGCGGCAGCAAATGAGGCAAACGGCCGGCCCACTCGATAAAGGCCGCCCCTTCCCCGGGCAGGTATTCTTCAAAGCCCAGCTCATAAAAATCGTCTTCTTCGCTGAGGCGGTAGAAATCGAAGTGGTGAACGGGCAAACGTCCCCGGTAGATTTTAAGGAGAACGAAGGTGGGGCTGGCCACCTGCTCGCCTTCCACCCCCAGGCCTCTAGCCGCTCCGCGCACAAAAACGGTTTTTCCCGTGCCCAGATCGCCGTCTAAAGCAACGACCAGGGGGCGGTTGATGAACATGCCCAGCAGCTCCCCTATATGGACGGTTTCTTCGGCCTCGCGCGTGGTTAAAAAGGCTTTTGCCTGCTGCATAATACCCCCGCTTTAGATTGCTCAAGTTAATCGTTCATTGGCTCAATTATAGCTTTGCCGCAGGGCTTTTGCAAATAGCCTGCGCCCATAAAAAAACTGCCGGAATGATCCGGCAGATTAAGATATGCTGAAAAAACAGCTTAAATACTAAAGAAAGTTAGCTGACCTTCTCCTGCTTGCTCAACCTGGTAAAATATGACAGCATAGCGTAGGTAACCGTTACGGTGGCCAGGCCGATGGCGATCAAGCTGCTCAAAGGGAACCTGGCCCAGAATAAGAATATAGCCAGAGCGGCAAAACTAATATTGAACAGATAGATCAGGGCTACAGTTTTGCGCACAGAAAAGCCAAGATTAATCAAGATATGGTGGATATGGCTTTTATCGGCCTTAAGGATAGAGGTGCCGTTTTGAATGCGGCGGAATATGGCAAATACTGTATCCATAGCCGGATAGGCAAAAACAAAGACACTGCCCAGCACCAGGCATAGGTCAAAATTGCTGTTGATCGATAAAAGGTAGGTAGTGGCCAGCAGGTAGCCGATTAGCATGCTCCCGGTATCGCCCATGAAGATCCGGGCCGGGTTGAAATTGTAGAGCAGAAAGCCGAGGCAGGCCCCGCCGCCGGCCAGCTGCAGAAGGAGCATAGTTGTGCTGCCCCCCGTAATCAGGGTAATAAAAGCCATGGCCATAAAGAGGATCGCCGCCGTTCCGGCAGCCAGGCCATCCAAACCATCGATCAGGTTAAAAGCATTGATCATCAGCACAATCCAGCCGATGATGAAAAAAATGGTCATGAAAACGGGCACCCCGTAGCCACCCAGGGTTTCCCAAAACATATGAAAATAGCTGACATTAAATAAAACTGCGACCGAGGCAGCTGCAACCTGGCCACCCAGCTTGTAAAGAGGGGGCAGATTAAAAATGTCGTCACATAAACCAAAAAATACCAGCACCATGGCCCCGCTTATAATCGAGGTCAGCTTTGGCGAAAAATCAATAAAAATAAATACCGTTAATAACAAACCGAGAAATATTGCCAAACCACCAAGCAGTGGCTTTGATTCTAAGTGTGTTTTATGCAAACCGGGATGGTCTACAATCTCTTGTCTGCGGGCAAGCCTTAAGATAGGTGGCGTCAATATAGCGGTTGCGGATAAAGAAGCAATAAATATTAAGCCATATAATGGAATATATTGCCCCATGGTCAACCTCCTAACGCCTTGGTAAGGGCCGCATTACTGTTCTTTCCTTTAAAAACCATCGCTCAGGACGCTGTTATCACCCCCTTAAAATTTTAGATCACCCCTTCATATCTCAATCATAGCTGTATAACTTATTAACATTTCGACAGCATTTATTAATATCCTTCATAAATTTAAAATTTTTCTGCTTAAATAACAGCACTGCTTGTAAAGGGCTCCGTTAATGGCAAAGCGCACTACCAGCAGAGCCAGCAAAACCCCCGTACCGTTAATAAAAACATCGCTCAGTAAGGCCTGGCGGCCCGGCACAAAGTACTGATGGATCTCATCAAAAACCCCGTATATAAAGGCAAAAGCGAAACTGGACCGGGCCGCCCGCAGGTCCCAGCCTAAAAGGGTGCCGTTAAAAGCCCGGTACAAAAGCAAGCCCAGCAAACCGTAACCGCCCAGGTGCCCGATCCCGGCCGGCAGGGGAAATTTATCCAGGGTGGGACTGCCTGAGGGCTGGGAAGAAAAATAAAAGATCAGGCCCATCTGGATGGCCACCGGCAACCACAGGCTGATTAAAACCAGGGCCTTTTTATTCAGAAAATATTTCACCTGTAAACACATCCTCCTTGCTAATAAAGTCGCCACCGGCGGCGCCGGTCTCTAAGGCCGGAAGGTCACCTCCCGACCCACTGTCCAATTATAAAAACATGTCGGTATTTTCTGCTTCTTTGCCTTGCTTAAAGATATTCTCTCCTATATAATAGCATATAACAGAGTATTAACTAATCAGTGTTACTCTTAATATTTTTTAAGGAGGTTAACCATGAAAAAAGCATTAACCGGCATCACTATTTTTGTTTTAGCGCTGGCCCTGCTGGGCGGCCTGGCCTTTGCCCAGAGCACTTACGTGGAACCCCCGGAGCCCGAACCCGATGTCCCCGCCGACTGGGAAAAAATTGACATCTTAGATAAACATGAAATCTTCCTTTCCCTGGAAAACCCTGAAGAAATATTAACCGCTACTGTTCCGGAGGAATACGAACCGTACGAACTGAGCTGGTACTCCGAAGATACCGATGTGGCCACGGTCACCGCCATGAGCCAGGCCCGGGTAACCCGCCAGGGCGTGGGCGGAACCTGGGTCGTAGCCCGGGTTGATACCGATGATGGCACCTATTATGATGCCTGCGCCGTTAAGGTTTTGGATGAAGAAGAACCGGCGCCCACCCCGCCTACGGCAGGCGGCATGAACACCACCATCTACAGCCTGATCGGCCTGGCCCTCATGCTCGCGGCCCTGCCCGTCTACAAAAAACTGCAGCAGCAAAGATAGGCTAAAGGCGATCTTGACAGTTCCTGTTATTTAAAGTAATTTAATACTGGCAGGCATTCCGAGCTTGGATTGCCTGTCAGTTTTTAAAAAAGGGAGGAACGGTGCGTGGCCTTAAAACAAAAAAAACTGGCAGCGCTCGCCGCCCTGGGGGCAGTGATTATTCTCGGCGCCATCCTTTATATGTCTATTCCCGGTTTCGCCCCGGAAGAAGACCCGACCGATGAAGCTGAAGAGATTGAAGTTACAGAAAGCGAAACCGAGACCGAAACCGCAGAAGAAGAAGCCGCCCCCGAAAATGAAAGGCCTGAGGCCCCTTTAAACCGGGCCAATATCCTTTTGCTCGGCTTTGATGAGCGAGGCCTGGCCGATGCCATCGTCATCGTTTCCTACGACATCAAAACTTTTGAAACCGCCTTCATATCGCTTAAACGCGACACCTATGTCGATTTTCAAACCTGGTCTCCGGAAGGCAGCGGCCACAGCGCTATCGGCTGGGCCAGCTACGTCGGTATGGACTACGGCGCAGGTGATCACGAAAGCGGGGCCAAATACTTAGCCGAAACCATTGAAGAGCTGCTCGAGATCAGGATCACCTCCTACGCCGGCATCACTTTTGCAGGTTTTGTGGAATTGATCGATTCTTTGGGCGGCGTCAGTATCGATGTGGACCCCCTATTTGCCGAAAGAAGTTCCAACCCGCTGCCAACCGGCCGGCAGCGCTTAAGCGGCGAAGAGGCCCTGGTTTATGCCCGCCACCGCCAGAATCCCCGCATCCCCGAACCGGGCTCACAGAGTGAAGATGGAGACCGGGTGCGGCGCAACCAGAAGCTTTTACAGGCTGTCTTCGACCGGTTGCGCGACCTATCTTCAGAAGAACTGCTCGAGACCTACGATCACCTGGAAGAAAGGATTCACACCAATATGAACCAGTGGGATCTTATGACCCTGGCCAATATTTTTTACAACAAGGACCCGGAATTAATCGATAAAGTGGTCCTGCCCGGTCAGTATGAAACTGTCTATGAAGAAGATATCGACCAGGATATCGATTATTATTATCTTGATGAAGATAAATGCGCTGAACTGCTTCAGGAACTGGGTTTAAAATAGCTACCGGTCTAAAACTTATGCTTTAGCCAAAAAAGAAAGGTGAAATGATCGATGCGCAAAAAAAGAGGGTTTAAGCTCTTACTGGGCGTTATAGTCCTGCTCCTGGTGGCCGGGATCGGCCTCTATGTCTACTTCCATTATTTTACCCTCCACCCGGCCCTGGAAAGCCAGCTGCGCGATCAGTTTGGTGATGCTTTTTTTGACGACTTTAACGACCTGGACCAAAATGAACCCCAAACGACTGATCCCGATCTAATAGTCGAGCGCTACGAGCACCGGTTTGCAAGCTTAGAAGAAAGGGCCAACGAACGGCTGGAAGAGCTTTTTGAAAAAGCGATCGCCGATTACCGCCGCCAGAAAGAAGAAGGCACCCTGGAGCGGTTTGAGTTCGTCAATAAATATATCCAGGCCGGGAGGCTTTTGGAAAAACAGGTCGATAGCATTTTCTATACCCTGCTAGACCAGATGGAAACAGAACTCAAAAAAGAAGAACTGCCCACCGACGTCATTGAAGAGGCCAAAGAAAAATATGAAGAAGCTAAAAAAGAAAAAAATCGCGCCCTTTTTGAGCGCATGCGGGAGAAGCTTGATTAGGGCGGCATCTCCGGCCGCCCGCTCATGATAAAAATGGCTCTTTTACAGGATTCCCGGCAGGATTATCTTTCAGCAAAAACGAATAAGAATATAGATATAACACCCGAGATGAAACCGCACCGGCACTTCAACCACCACATCCGAAACGGGGTTTTGTAATGCTGATCAGGTTTTTAATCATTCTCCTGCTCTTTTGCTTTATAATCACCGGCTGCGGCCCAGACCAGGCCTACGAGGGAGAAACTAAAAATGATCTGCCCCATGGCTCAGGCACCCTTATCTACCAGGGCGGCGCCGTCTACGAAGGCGAATTCAAAAAGGGCAACCGCTGCGGTGAGGGTTGCTGGGAACACCCTGACGGCATCACTTACGAAGGGCAGTGGAAAGATGACTACTATCATGGCTACGGCACCCTTTGTGTGCCCGGCCATTTTACCTATGAAGGCCATTTTAAAGCAGGCTTGAAACACGGGTACGGCATGCAAACCTGGGCTGACGGCCACCGCTACGAAGGCGAATGGCAAGAGGGCCGCAGGCACGGCCAGGGGGTCATGGTTTACCCCGACGGGTCACGTTTTGAAGGACAGTGGGAAGAAGGTCGCAAAGTTGGCGAAGGCACCCTCTATGAGGCAAACGGCGAAATAACCAGCGGTGAGTGGGAAGAAGACCAGATCCAGCAGATCCCGGTAGAAACTATTGCTCTTAACCACAGCGAACTAAACCTGGTCACCGGAGAAGATCCGGTAGAGCTAACAGCAGAAATATCACCGGAAGATGCTGCCACACAAGAAATCAGCTGGTCCAGCAGCGATCCCGAGGTGGCCACCGTCGAAGACGGCCTGGTCACTCCAAAACAAAGCGGAGAAGCGACCATCACCGCCGTGGCTGAAGATATCAGTTCGGAATGCACAGTAACCGTCACCGCCCCTGCGCCGCCCCTGGAAGAGCTCAGCATCGAACAACCCTGGCTTAACATGCGCCTGAATGACGAACCGGAACGGCTGGTTCTCCAGGTTGAACCGCCTGGAGCGGATCTTGAGGGCCTGCAGTGGTCTTCTGAAAATCCTGAGATCGCCACCGTAGACCAGCAGGGTTTGGTGACGCCGCAGGGCATGGGCGAGACTCTAATAACTGTCCAGTCTCAAGACGGCGCCTTCATCGACACCTGCCGGGTTGCCATCCGCCGCCCGCTCAGTTTTGACACCAACTAAAAAGCAAAAGGGCCAGGTTATTGTTTAACCTGGCCCCTGGCCCATTTTTAATCCACTTTTATTTCCACTTTTATGCTTCAGCTATTTCCGGTTTATTTTCTTAACCCGGCTTTTTTTGGCGGTGCCTTCACCGAGGTCACTGCTGTAATAGTACTGGTAACCGTTGTAATAGGATTTGCTGTGGGGCATGTTGTTGATTACCATCCCGATCACATTGGCATGCACCTTGTAAAACTGCTCCAAAGCCCCCTGCGCTTCATCTTTGCGGACCACCCCGTAATCTAAAACCATCAGGGTTCCGTCTACTAACCGGGAAAGCAGGGCAGCGTCGGTAACGGCAATTACTGGCGGTGAATCATAGATCACGTATTCAAAACGCCTGGCAAACTCTTCATTCAGTATCTTCATCCGCCCTGAAGACAGCATCTCCGCCGGGTATGGCGGGATGGGACCGCTCGGCAGGATATAGAGGTTCTCTTCTTCCTCGCTTCTGCGGATCACTTCGTTCAAATTGAGACCTTCTTTAAAAATCAGGCTGGAAAGCCCCGGTTCGTTGACCAGGTTAAACAGTTTGTGGATAATCGGTCGGCGCAGATCGGCGTCGACAAGTAGCACCGAAGATTCCCGCCGGGCTAAAGTAATAGCCAGGTTAGAGGCCACCGTCGACTTGCCGCAGGCCGGGTTGCCCCCGGCGATAAGGATGTTTTTGACCGGCTTGTCAATGCTGCTGTATTCAATATTAGTGCGCAGGGTGCGGAAGGCCTCTGCCGCCGGCGCCCTGGGTTTACTGCGGGCAAATAACATCTCTCCTTCAACCCTGGGCACCACCCCGATCACCGGCACCTGCAGAAGCTGCTGGGCTTCGCCGGGGTCTTTGACGCTCTGGTCCAGGTACTCATGCAGAAAGGCCAGGCCGAAAGCGGCCATCAGGCCTACAACAAAAGCCACGGCCACATTTAAATCAACCCGCGGGCTGACCGCCCCCCCCGGGGTTACCGCCTCGTCGACCACGCTGACGTTTTCAATTTTCATAATATCGACGACCTGTTCCTTAAAAACCCGGGCCATCTCGTTGGCAATATCGCGGGCCAGCTCCGGGTCCGGATGGGTGACATCTACCGTTAAAAGTTCCGTATCCCTGACGGCCTGGACATCTACCATTTCCCTTAACTGGCCGGCGCTGTAGGGCAAACTGCGGTTGGCGATAGCCATTTCCAGCACCCGGCGGCTGTGCATTATTTCCCGGTAGGTGCCCACCAGCTCCCTGCTGAGCTGCACATCCCGGTAAATCAACTCTGAAGTGTCGGCCGGACGGGTGACTATAATAGTCGTCGATGCGGTATACTGAGGTGTTATTATATAGGCACTGACCAGCAGGCTGATGAGCGCTGCCGCCAGGGGTATGACTATGATAAACTTCCATCTTTTAGCAATCACCTGCCACAAAGCTCGCAGATCCAGTTCCTGTTCCAAATCCTCTTCCCCCTCATTATGTTATAATAATAAATCTAATAACCAATTCGCCATGACTGCCTAACATCCTGCTGCTGAAATATATTAATATTTTTACTTAGCTGCATCCCCGTTTTCCCCGGCAACAGGATTTATTAAGCTTTTTCAAATGTCATGATATTCAGTTATTTAAGCTTGCAAGAAATTGTTATATACCCTATAATACTAATTAACAAAATTCAAACTGTCAACTTAGATTATTTATTTTCTAGGAGGTTGACCATGAAAAATTATTTAGCTGGTGCCATAATTGTAATTATCTTAATTACTGCGCTGGCTGGTTTCAGCTTTGCTCAAACCAGCCCCACCTATGTGCCACCACCGGACCCGCCGGATCCAACTTTTCCGGACCCGCCGCCCCTGCCAACCCCGAGACCCGAACCGGATTTGCCGGATGAATGCATCCGCTTCAACATGCTGGACAAGCATGAAATTTTCCTGACTCCCGGAGGTCAGGAAACATTAACCGCCACTGTTCCGGAACGATTCGCGCCCTATCAAATAACCTGGTACTCGCAAGATACCAGCATAGCGACAGTAACGGCCATGAGCCAGGCGGTTGTGACAGCCCAAAATCTTGGCAGCACCTGGGTTGTAGTCAGGGTGGAAACTGAAGATGGGGATATTTACTGCGACGCCGCGGCCGTTTATGTTCAGGAAGCAGAAGAATTAGTTCCTACCCCGCCCACAGGCGGTTTGCATAGCGCACACTATGCGCTGCTCGGACTGGTTCTTTTATTTGCGGTTCTGCCCCTGTCTAGAAAACTGGCCCGGGAAAAGTAGTCTTTTATGCCTCTTTAGAAGAATAATCATTTAAGTTCTGAAACTGACAGGCAGCCTTGATCGGACGGCCTGTCAGTTTTGAAATAAAGGGGGCCAGATCCGGCTTGATCACGAGAAAAACTATTCTGTTTGCTGTAATCGGCATAGTGCTTATTTCCGGACTTACGTTATGGCTGATTAACTTTGATGACGCTTTAGAGGAACCACCGGCAGAAGAAACGCCCCCGGCCGAAGTCATTGAGGATGAAGAGTCCGCTGAGGAAGAGGTTGTCGAGGAGGAAGAACCTCCAGAAGAAGTAGAAGAAGAGGTTATTATTGATCCGCCCGGACCGGAAACCCAAGAAAATATCCTGCTGCTCGGCCTCGACGAGCGGGGCCTGAGCGATGCCATTGTAATCGTATCCTATGACACCAGAACTTATGAGGCGGCTTTTATATCCGTCAAGCGCGACACTTACGTCGATTTTCAAACCTGGTCGCCCAAAGGAAGGGGCCACAGCGCTATCGGCTGGGCCAGTTACGTAGGCATGGGTTACGGTGGCAGTGATTACCTTGGCGGGGCCCGGTTCACGGCTGAAACAATCGAAAAATTGCTGGGGATCGAAATTAACTCTTACGCCGCCGTAACTTTTGACGGCTTTATCAAACTCATTGATGCCCTGGGCGGGGTTAGTGTCGATGTAAACCCCTTGTTTGCCGAAAGAACAAGAAATCCGCTTCCACCGGGCCTCCAGCACCTAGACGGTAAAGATGCTTTAAGTTATGCCCGGCACCGTCAAAAGCCCCGCATCCCTGAACCGGGCTCGCAAAGCGAAGACGGCGACCGGATACGGCGCAACCAGGGCCTGTTGAAAGCTGTTTTTGAACAGTGCCGCCAGCTTTCTTCTGAGGAACTGCTTGCCGTTTACGATCAGCTGGAAAATAATATCCACAGCAATATGGACCGCTGGGATCTCTTGACTTTGATTAATATCTTTTATGACGAAAACCCGGAACTGATTGATCAGGTGGTCCTGCCCGGCTACCTGGAAACTGTTTACGAAAAAGAAATAGATCAGGAGCTCATTTACTACTTTCTCAACCAGGAAGAAAGCAACGAGCTGCTGCAAAGCCTGGGCCTGAAATGACACAGCTCTGAATTATTACTGATCAATCCCTGCTAAACAGGTCCCTGGTATAAACTTTATCTGCTACATCTTTTATATCATCAGACAGCCTGTTAGCGACGATCACATCAGACATCTTTTTAAAATCATTTAAATCCCTAATCACCTTGGAATTATAAAACTCATCCTCTTCTAAAGCCGGCTCATATACCACAACTTCTATACCTTTAGCCTTAATACGTTTCATTACCCCTTGAATAGCTGACTGTCTAAAATTATCAGATCCGCTCTTCATAGTCAGGCGGTAGACCCCCACTATCCTGGGATTTCTTTTGATAACCATATCGGCAACATGGTCTTTCCTGGTCCGGTTAGCATCCACAATGGCCCCGATAATATTATTCGGCACATCGGAGTAATTGGCCAAAAGCTGCTTGGTATCTTTCGGCAGGCAGTAACCGCCATAGCCAAAAGAAGGGTTGTTGTAATGACTGCCGACCCTAGGATCAAGACACACCCCTTCTATAATCTGCTGGGTATTTAAACCCCGCACTTCGGCGTACGTATCGAGTTCATTTACAAAAGCTACCCGCATCGCCAGGTAACAGTTGGCAAATAGCTTGATCGCCTCTGCTTCCGTAGAGCTGGTAAATAAGACCGGCACATCTTCTTTTAAAGCGCCCTGATTTAAGAGCTCTGCGAAAACCTCCGCTCTCTTTGATTTTTCACCAACCACTATCCGTGAAGGATAAAGATTATCATATAAAGCCTTGCCTTCTCTTAAAAACTCCGGTGAAAAAATAATATTGTTACTATTAAATTGCCGGCATATGTTTTCTGTGTAACCGACTGGCACCGTCGATTTAATGACAATAACCGCATTCGGGTTATAGTTAAGCGATTCTTGAATCACCTCTTCAACCGTGCTTGTATCAAAATAGTTCTTGACCGGATCATAATCTGTCGGGGTGGCTACCACCACATAATCGGCATCTTTATAAAAACTTTCCCGGTCAACTGTAGCTGTTAGCTTTAGCTTATTCGTTTTTAAAAACTTCTCAATTTCCGCATCCTGGATCGGCGACTGCCGGGCATTAATCATTTCCACTTTCCTGGGAGTTGTAGATAAAGCTACCACCTCGTTATGTTGCGCTAAAAGCACTGCCATCGATAAACCCACATAACCTACTCCAGCAACTGCTATCTTCACTAAACCATTCCCCCTTTTTAAACTTTATAATAATCCTTATACCAATCGACAAATTTACCCAGACCCTCTTCTATGCCGGTATCAGGCTTAAAACCTATATCCCGCTCTAAATCTGATACATCGGCATAGGTTCGCAAAACATCACCAGGCTGCATATCCATATATTTTTTTTCAGCTTTCTTGCCTATCTTTTCTTCAAGGACTGAAATAAATTTCATTAACTGAA
>Ga0207421_10002021_pt1 | contig 25639 bp, 25 predicted proteins | sample SodLakKL_010_SED_4_FD_187542 | JGI IMG/M metagenome (GOLD analysis project Ga0207421, IMG submission 187542) | Alkaline sediment microbial communities from Lake Tanatar, Kulunda Steppe, Russia - 8KL_010_SED (SPAdes) (version 2) | ecosystem: Environmental > Aquatic > Non-marine Saline and... | reverse complement strand
GCCCCGCCATCCCTCACAACCCCGCAGCATCCAGAATGTCCGGTACCGCCTCCTCAGCGTTGATGGCCATCACGTGCACCCCGTCACACATACCCTTCTCGCGCAGGGCGGCTATGGTACGTGCGGCGATGTTCATGCCGGTCGACAATCCCTCGCCCTTGGGTGCGGCCTTCATCTCCTGAAGCAGGGGCTCCGGCACTCGGATCCCGGGAAGGTTGTTGTGTACAAAGCGGGCCATGCGGTAAGAGGTCAGTACCAGGATTCCGGCCAGCACTTTGACCTCGTACTGCCGTACTTTATCCATGAAGGATGAAAAGGAATCGAGATCAAAAACCGCCTGGGTCTGGAAGAACTCTGCGCCCGCCTCGACCTTCATCTCGTACTTGATGAGCTGCGGCTCAAGTGGATCGGCCCCCGGGGTCACAACCGCCCCCCGACAGAACTGCACACCACCGTTTAGTTTTCCACCGGCGGCGTCCCGGCCTGATTCCATGGTCTCAATGAGTTCGAGAAGCTGCACCGAATCCAGATCAAATACATCCTTGGCCTCGGCGTGATCTCCCACCACCACCGCATCCCCGGTGAGACAGAGGACGTTGCTGAGCCCGCGGGAGTGAGCAAACAACAGGTCTGCCTGCAGTGCCAGGCGGTTGCGATCGCGGCAGGTCATCTGCAGGATCGGCTCTGCCTCTCGTTCCTTCACAGCCAGGGCACCGGCAATAGAAGATAGCCGCATGACCGACCCCTGGTGATCTGTGACATTGATTGCATGTACCCGGTCCCGCAGCAGGTCTATGTGATGTTCCATCGGCTCAGTGTTGGTACCCTTGGGCGGGCCTATTTCACACGTAACCACAAACTCGTCCGAATCGAGGTACCTACTGAATTGCGAGATCATGGCAACCTCCCATCGTGCACATCGTTGAATACCGCGCGCCTGGGTGAAAGGGTCACGTGGTAATTCCTGGGCGATCTTGCGCCGCGCATCAGATCCAGCCGGCCCTGTGCCTTCAAACGCTCATATATGACAGTGAAGGCACAATCGCGGTCGGAATCCACCTCGCACTTTCCGCCATCAGTTCCTCCACAGGGTCCGTTCAAGAGACCCTTGTGACAGGCAGTCAAGGGACAGATCCCGGCAGTCTCACCCAGGACGCACTGCCCGCACTGATCACAGACCTCCCGGAAATGCCCCGGTTCCTCCTCCAGACCGACAAAGAGAGTGTCGAGCGCCGGAATGACCGGCTTTTGCAGGGACTCAGCCGCCCTGTGCACGCCCATAGCACACGACATGGCCAGTGCGCAGTCGGCGTAATCGAGGTTGCCCGCGGCCCGTTCCATATCGGCCGGTGCCATTTCATCGCAGGCAGTCGGCATCACCAGCCAGCCGGTGACCCACTTGTTCATCTCCTGTACGTGCTCTTTCATCTGCACCACCTGGTCCACCCCTCCGGTCCCGGTCATGGTGGCACAGGTGCCGCAGCCGAGGATGTAAATCCGGTTAAAGGGTTCCAGGTACCCAGCAAGTTCCTCCAGTGGTTTAGCTTTGGTTATGGATTTCACGTCAGACTTCTCCCTCCCTCAGATGGACCCAGCACTCCGTCGATGATACCCCGTTCATCAATACGGTGCGGCGCGCACATGCGAACCATCCAGTTCAACATCGCAGGCCCCGGTCGGGCAGACACCCTCATGAATGTGCGCCCGGTAATCCTCTTCGAAGTGCTCCAGCGTGGCCATGACCGGATTGGTGCAGGTTTGCCCCAGACCACACAACGATCCCACCCTCATGGTCTCTGCTATGTCTCTCATGAGCTCGAGATCCCGTTCGACCCCCTGGCAGCCGGCTATGCGCGTCAGAATAGTAACCATCTGCTTCGTACCGAGACGACAGGGGGCGCACTTGCCGCACGATTCAGAGCGGGCGAAGTCCATGAAAAATCTCGCTATGTCTACCATACAGGCGTCCTCATTGAGCACCATCATACCGCCGGAACCCATGGTGGAGCCCAACTCCTGCAGGGATTCGTAATCAACGGGGGTATCCAGCCGGTGAGCCGGGACCGATCCTCCGGCCGGCCCTCCAGTGTGCACGGCCTTGACTTTCCTGTCTCCTGCAATACCGCCCCCCAGCTCTATAATCCTGGAGAGAGAGGTCCCCATGGGAACCTCAACAAGGCCGCTGTAACGTATGTCGCCGGCCAGGGCAAACACCGCCGTCCCGGGGCTCTCCTCGGTGCCGAGGCTCCTGAACCACTCCGCCCCGCGATCAACGATGACCGGTACGTACGACAGGGTCTTGACATTGTTAATGACAGTGGGCTTGCCGTTCAGGCCAGAGTCAGTCGGAAAGGGCGGGCGGGGACGCGGCATGCCCCGCTCACTCTCAATGGACTGAAGCAGGGCCGTCTCCTCCCCACACACAAAGGCGCCCGCACCTTCCTTTACCCGCAGGTCAAAGTCGAAATCGGCCCCCAGTATTTCCCTGCCGAGAAAACCGCGCCGGCGGGCGTCTTTGATGGCCTTCCGGATCCTGCGCACGGCCAGGGGATACTCCGCACGAACATAGACATAACCCTTGCTGGCACCCATAGCGTAACCGGCAATGATCATGCCCTCCACTACTGCATGCGGATCACCTTCCAGCACCGACCGGTCCGTGAACGCTCCGGGGTTTCCCTCATCGGCGTTGCACACCACGTACTTCTGATCACCGGGTGACTGCCGGCAGAACCGCCATTTACGACCCGTGGGAAAACCGGCCCCACCTCTTCCTCTCAGCCCGGATTCCTCAATGATGTCAATGGTCTGGTCGGGCGTCATCGTGGACAGCACCAGCTGCAGTGCCCCGTATCCCGCGCGGTCAATGTAGTGCTCTATGCTCTCCGGGTTTATTCGACCGCAGTTTCGCAGTGCGACTCGCTCCTGACTCTGGTAAAAATCAACATCCACATAACGCGCAACTGACTTTCCGGTTTGCGCATCGCGGTGAAACAGGTGCTGGACCGGGCGACCGTGATTCAGATGCTCCCGTACGATAACCGATGCATCCTCGGGTCTGAGACCGTTGTAAAAGAAGCGGGACGGCTCCACCACCACGCTCGGCCCCCCGGAGCACAGCCCGTGCCCGTGGCACCCGCTTATCTCCAGCGACACGTGGTCTAATCCAAGCCGGTCAATTTCTTCGCGAAAAGCACTGTAGACCGACTCTGCACCCAGGGAGACGCACGGGGTTTCGTGACAGACAAAAACTCGGTGTGGCGTCTTCATGATGGCTCGCCGTCCTTTTCTATGAGCTTGCGCACCTTTGCGGGCGTCATCGTTCCGAACACATCGTCATCCACTATTACATTGGGGGCCAGCCCGCAGGCGCCCACACACGCGACGGTCTCCAGACTGTACTGCCGATCCGCTGTCGATTCACCCTCCGAGATCCCCAGCTCCCCCTGCAGCGCCTTCAGGACGGTCGTACCACCGCTTACATGGCAGGCAGTGCCCCGACAGGCACGTATCACCGTCCGCCCCTGGGGGCGGTCGCGCAGCTGCGAGTAAAAGGTTATGACCCCCTGGATCTCGCCCGGGAAGATTCCGAGCCGGTCGGCTACCAGGGGAACAACTTCCGGGGGTATATAACCAATCCGGTGTTGGATCTCCTGCAGTACGGCAATGAGAGGCCAGGATTCGCCCGCGTGATCGTCCAGTATGTCCTGCACCACGGTCCGGAACACCTCCGTGGATGTCCCCGTCTCACCCTTCATCAGACCCTCTCCTTTCCATCCGAACGTGACAGGATTTCATCATCGGCGTCCTGGTGTCCCGATCCAGCGTCACATCGAACAGGGCCGTCGCCGGAGCATCGCGAAAATGCGCCGGAAGTGCCAGTACCCCCTGCGGCAGTGCGTCCGTGAGGGCGGCACGCACCGTAATATCTCCCACCGGCGAGACCAGCCGGACGCGGTTGCCTTGCTCCAGCCCCAGGCGCCCCGCATCTTCGGTGCAGACCTCAACAAAGCTGTCGCCGGCGAATTCCAGCAGTCGCTTTGATCGGCCCGTGCGCCCACCGCCACCCTGCCCCCACAGCGTATTGCTGACCACCAGGGTGAAGGGATACTCCTCCGGCGGTGGCTCCGGCAGGGTCAGCTCGGGTACGCTGAACCTGGCGATTCCCCGCGATGCCGGCCAGCGGCGCGCGGCGGCTCCCGGGCCGCCGTTTTCCATATCCCGGGCGTGCCTCCCAGTGTCCAGCGGTCCGATCTCCGGCAGCAGGTCAGACACCTCGGCTTGAATATCTCCGACGGACGAAAACGGCAGGCTGCTGCCCATGACCTCAGAAAGTCCCAGGACTATCTCCCAGTCGGTGAGACTACCCTCCGGGGGATCGAGAACCCGGTTCAGCGTCCTGATCTGCCCCTCGAAGTTGATGAAGGTTCCATCCTTTTCACAGAAGCTCGCGGCCGGGAGAACCACATCGGCCATCTCGGCAGTCTCACTGAGAAAGAGGTCCTGCACCAGCAGGAAATCCACTTCCTCTAGAGCCCGCCTCATCTTGCCCGGATTCGGGTAGTTCTGCAGTGGATTTTCGCCCACCACATACAGCGCCCCGATCTCTCCCCTTTCCGCTGCCAGCATCATCTCCAGGGCGCTCAAGCCAGGTGCATCAGAAACCTCGATGCCCCACGTCTCCTCGTAGCCGCGCCGCATTCCACGGTGATCTACGCGGTGGTATCCGGGGAGAAAGTCAGGCAGCGCGCCCATCTCACAGGCGCCGCGGCCATTGCTCTCCTTCTGCACAGCATACAACCCTCCGCCGGTCCGCCAGAGATTGCCGGTGAGCATGGTCAGGTTGGCCAGCTGCTTCACGCCCTCGCCGGGACGATTCTGCTGGGTCACACCGGTGCCGTAGATAATGGCCGCCTGCGATGCCCCGGCGTATCGCCGCGCCACCTGCCGGATGTGACGGGCCGGTATGCCGCTCAACTCCTCCGCCCATTCCGGTGACCACTCCGCCGCTGCGTCGCACAGCGCCTGGTAGCCCTCCGTCTTTCGTGCCACGAATTCCTGGTCCACCAGGTTCTCCTCACAGATCACATGAGTCACTGCCGCCAGAAAGGCACCGTCAGTTCCGAACCGCGGCTGCAGCCACATATCTGCCATCCATCCCAAACGAGTACGGCCGGGGTCAATCAGGATCAGCTGTGCGTCGCCCAGCTTCACCGCCCGGCGCACCGCGTAGGCCAGCTGGGGTGCCGAGTTGACCAGGTCAGCGCCCACCACCACGATTACCTCTGCATCGGCCAGCGCACCGATCCGGTCGGTCGTCTCAGGAACTCCTATGGTCTCATTGAGCCCCACCCGGACCGCGGCATTATAGAGGCGGCCGCCGTTGTCAACATTGTTGGTACCGAGTACTCCACGGGCAAACCTCTGCAGCAGATAATTCTCTTCGTTGGTCCCCTTGGATGACCCCAGCACGGCCGCCGCATCTGGGCCTCGACTCTCAATGATCCGGGTGAGGTTTTCTCCCGCATAGGCAAGAGCCTCGTCCCAATCCACCGGAACCAGTTCATCCCCACACCTGATGTGGGGAGTGCGCAGCCGGTCGGGGCTGTGAACAAAGTCAAGGCCATAGCTGCCCCGGACGCACAGCGGTTGCTCAGGATCCGCGGGCTCGACCCGCACGATCCGGTCCCCCTTCACCGTCACCTGAATCGGGCACGCGCATCCGCAGTAGGGACAGACCGTCTCCACTGTGCGATCTCCACTGCCGGAGTAAACCCGCTTTTTCTCCATCATGGCTCCAGTCGGGCACGCGGATACGCAGGCACCACAGTAGGTACATTCAGAATCACCCAGTATTCCATCACTGAAGGTGGCGGCATGCGCATCAAAACCCCGCTCACGATAGCTCAACGCCCCCTCAACCACCAGTTCCTGGCATACCCGTATGCACTGCCCACACAGAATGCACTTGCTCATATCTCGCTCTATGAAGGGGTTGAGGTCCAACACCTGTGTCGGTTGGGCCACCCGATCCATGCGCGGGGCAGCTATGCCCAGATCAGCTGCAACCCTCCGCAGCTCGCAGCGGTTTCCCTTGTCGCACACCGGACATGAACTCGGGTGGCTGGCCAGCATCATCCGTACGATCATCTCTCGGTGTTTTCGCACTCTATCAGACTGAGTACTGATCACCATGTCCGGAGCAACCGCGGTCGCACAGGAGGCGACCAGCGCACCGCTCTTCTCTTCCTCCACGAGGCAGACGCGGCAGGAGCCATAAGGAGAAAGCGCTCTGTGTTCACAGAGCGTCGGAATCTCCACTCCCTCCCGCCGCGCCAGTTCCAGTATGGTCATGTCCGGCGATCCCTCTGACTCGCGCCCGTCCAGCATTACCCGAACCCGTGACAATGATGGTCCCCCTCTCGGGTATCTCTAACTATCCTGTTTCACGCTCAGCACGGGCCGCATGCTCAATTTACCGCACGTATGGTCTCCACCAGTCGGGAGCTGGCATCGCGCTTGGAAATGAAGTCACGCGCGCCGGCCCGGCTGCTCTCTGCCACATACTCGTCATCGTCGTACTGGGTCAGCATGACTATGCGAGCTGTACCGTCTTTGCCCCTGATCTTGCGGGTCGCCTCCAGTCCGTTCATCTGCGGCATCACAATATCCATCAGCACGACGTCCGGGGCGAGATCCTCAGCCTTTTTGACCGCCTCTGCTCCATCTACCGCCTCACCCACAATCATAATGTCTTCGTGCAGGCTCAGCAGTGCCCGGATTCCCTCGCGCACCATGGCGTGGTCATCGGCAACCAGCACCCGGATTCGATCTCTCCGGACACTGAGCGACCTCCTGACTGCTGCACCGACGGCCTCCACCTTGACCGGCTTCTGAAAGTACTCGATCGCCTCCATCTGCATACCTTCGTCGCGCCTCCAGCCCCGGGTCAGCTGTTTCTCAGGCGGCGCATCGATGACAATCAGCGGTACAGCTGCCAGCATCGGATCGGCCTTGAACCACCTGTGCAGGTGAAAGGCCGCACCACGTGGGCGGATCACTCCCACAATTATCGCGTCGGGATCGGAGGTATCGGCCTGACTGCGGGCCTCCTCATCGTCAGTGGTAACTATCGTCTCGTATCCCAGCTCCTCGAGATGCTCCCGCAGATTGTGGGCAAATTCCCGTTCTTCATCTATGATCATCACCACGGGACGTTCAGCCATTTCACTCATCCTTCCTCAAAATGCTGTTGTTTTTATTGTAGGGTGATGGGCGAACTGGAAGAAGCGGGCATACCTCCCCTGCCGGGAGTATGATCAATGGGAATCAAATAACAAAACACCCCCAATCGATCCCGGTACAACACCCGGGAATACGGGGTGAACTCCCCGGAGGCAGTTGAATCCGGGAGACTGCTCGGGCATCAGAAGATCGCTGGAGAAAAGAGGTCGCGCCCAGACTCAGATCTCTTTCGCCCTCATCCTGTCGAGGACGGACTGGAAGTCCTCCGGCAGTGGGGCAGTGAAATCTATCCGCTGCCCGGTTGCTGGATGTTCGAAGGAAAGCTCTCGAGCGTGCAAGGCCTGTCCCGCGAGTCCATAGGTGGGATATTCCTCCCCATACATGGGGTCTGCAACGACCGGGTGCCCTATGTAGGCGAGGTGCACCCTTATCTGGTGCGTACGGCCCGTATCCAGCTCGCAGCGAAGAAGGGCATGACGGGCATCCGGGATCTCCTCCACCTGAAACCAGGTGGCCGCCCACTTTCCGCCGCGGGCTACTGCCTTCATCTTGTAGCGGGTATCAGGATCGCGGGCTATGCGAGTTTCAATCCTGCCCGTCTCAACCTCGGGCACTCCATGCGTGAGGGCCAGGTATATGCGCCTCATCTTCCGCTTCTTGATCTGCTGCGAAAGATGCAGGTGTGAGCGGTCGTTTTTGGCCACGACCATGGCACCTGTTGTATCCTTGTCCAGCCGGTGCACTATACCGGGCCGCATGATGTTATTGATCCCGGACAGTTCAGAGCAATGATGCAGAAGACCATGCACCAACGTCCCGGAGTAGTGACCGGGCGCCGGATGCACAACGAGATCGCGCTGTTTGTTTATGACCAGCACATCCTCGTCTTCGAAGAGGACCTCCAACGGGATGGGTTCCGGTTCCAGGGTGCTCTCGCGTGGCGGGGGAATGACCATCTCCACTTCCTCGCCGGCACGGACAAGATAGCTCGGGACGTTAACCACCTCCCGGTCCACACAGACGTGCCCCTCGCGGATGAGGTTCTGTATGTAGGTGCGGGAGTAAGCCTCAGTGGTGTGCCGGGCAAGGAAGACATCCATACGCAGTCCCTCGTCTGCTCCGGATACCGTCCGCTGCAATACCTGTGAACCTGGAGCCAGGTCGTCGGGGTGGTCCATCAATCGGACACCTCCTCCGTCTCCGTTCCCACAGGCGAGTCGGCCTCTACTGTCCGGTAGTAGTGGATTATCATGATTGCTCCGCCCACGACAATGGCCGCATCAGCTATGTTGAACACGGGCCAGACCCGCAGGTCAATGAAATCCACGACAAATCCCCATATGATTCGATCCACCAGATTACCCAGAGCACCGCCGACGATCAGGCCAGCGGCGACCCCGTTGATGAATCGCCCGTAGGGCGAACGGTGATAGAACCATAGAATCGCGCCGGCCAGAAAGACAGTTACAGCGACAAAGAAATAAGTTTGACCGGAAAGTATTCCAAACGCCGCCCCGGTATTTCTGACGTGGGTCAAGCGGACCACGTCGCCTATGAGCGGGGCGGAATGCCCCGGCGGCAGGCCATCCACCACCAGCAGCTTGCTCACCCGGTCGAGCAGGAATGTGACTACGAGATACAAGTAGAGCATTACAATCAGCCTCACCCGTCCGCGGGATCTTCCGCCATTGTAGCACAGGTGAGAGTTCGTGACCACTTGCACCACAGGTCGCCGGCACATATCCGGCTGCGATCCGGACACCAGGACTAGGTGGTTCTATCAGCGGATATGCATTCCTCACACATCGTGGTGGTGGGCACGGCCCACATGCGGGCAAAAGATATGAGCCCCCCGCACATGCTGCAGCGCCCGTATTCACCGCTTCTCAGCCGCGCAAGCGCTGCTTCGATGTCGCGCAGCTCATCGAGTGCCTCCGTCAGCAGGCCCACATCTCTGGAACGCTCATACATTTCGGTTCCCAGATCCGCCGGGTGATTATCATAGGAGGTCAGTTCACCCGCCGTCTCCCGCTGGCTCTGTCCAAAGGTGGATTGCCGCAGCCGCTCAATTTGCTCGCAGCAGCTGCGGTGCGACTCCTCCAGGCGCTCACGCAACCATCTCTTATGTTCCCTGTCGTACACATAAACACCCCGGGAGATAATGTGCCCCATGCTGCTGCAGGTCAAACCCCTGAAGTGTTTCGGCATAATCCTGATCCAGATGCGTCCCCCGCGGAGGCAGGGACTCGCTGAAGATAACATCTCACCCAGACCTTTGGGACCACCTGCCCCGTGCAGCTTCAATATCAGATCCGCGGCCGCATCATGCACCGCCAGTCAGACTGTCCGTGCGGGAGGGGCATTCCCGGGGGTGCCCGGACTCACTCCCGACACCTCTCACCCCATGCCCCGCATCACTCAGTTCGCCCGGTGACACGGAAATGCCGCGTGCGTATGCTCGGGACCAGATTCATGTGGAAGTACTCCGTCGCCAGGGTCAGATCGCAACCGATGTCAAGGATATGGGCCAGCAGGTCCACAGCACTGACGGTGAAGCGCAGATTGGGCAGCATGGCGGCGATCACACCATCCTCAATGAGAAATGTGCCGTCCCGGGTCATTCCCGTCAGGACGCCGCTGGATGCATCGAGGGGGCGCGTGTAATGCAGTCTTGTGATCAGAAGACCGCGATTGACCCGGGATATAAGTTCCTGACGGGACGCTGTTGCAGGTTCGAGGACCATATTGCGGGCATAGGGACCATCAGTAAACCAGACTCCTTCTGGTTTTCGGCCATGTCCGGTGGAGGCAGTCCCGGCCTGGGCCGCGGTATTCAGATCGTGCACTACGCCCCTGACTGTTCCTCTCTCCACCAACTGGACACGACGGCGGGGCACTCCCTCGGGATCAAAGGGCTCAGACATCTGATCCTTACGAAGGGGATCATCACAGATGGACACGAAATGAGGAAATACCTGTTCGCCAACAGCTCCGCTGAGACAGCTGCTCTCGTTCAGGTGCCCGGCGGCGCCAAACCCCAGGTATCCGAGGTGAAACAGAATCTCCGCAGTGGCCTCGGGCTCCAGAACGGCCTCATATTCACCGGGAACGAGGTCGGTGAAGGTGTCAAAGAGGGCCGCCTTGTCCAGGGCCCGCCGGGCTATGCCCGGGGGGTCAACTCCATCCAGGCTGCGCCCCACGAAACGCGCGAATCCCATGCCGCCGGACGGGGCTATAGTGGACACCTGAAAGCGCCCAACGCTGCCGGCATGGTAGGCGACCAGGCCTTCAGAATTGGCAACAGCGCGCTCCTCCGCCCCACTGACCAGGTGTCCGAACATCCGAACCTCACCCTCCTCCCCCTCATGTACGGCCCGGGCAATGATATCGGCCCGCTCCCCCGGGGACATGCCGGCCGTCTCCGGATGCCAGCTCTCAACCCCGGGCATCGTTCTGACCGGCGGGGCCAGACGCGGCATATGCGTCCGGTCCGTACTGCCCGCCGCGAGGATCCGTGTTTGCCCTGCCAGACGCGAAAGCGAGATCTCGTCAAAGACATTTGTCCCGGCAGCTCCCAGGCGATTCCCGTACCCAGCCTGCAGGTACAGGGTGGGTTGGGAATACTCCGTACTCATCTGCACGGCGTCGTTGCAATAGCGCGTGAGGCCCTCATCTTTCCCGCTATACAGGGCAACAATGTAATCCGCGCCGCCATCACGAGTCACCTCGACCGCCCGGCTGACCAGCTCTTGCGCTCGGTCCTGCCCCAACATCATGAGCTCACACCTACCTTCAGCCCGCGGAACCTCGCGGGCGACACCGCGTGTCCAACGTGCAGGTTCTGCATGGGAGCACCCTTTCCACAGCCGGTGAGCCCCCACACTCCCCTCTCCTCCGGCCCGGTAACGGCATCGCAGCTGCCCCACACACGCGGCGTGATGCCCGTGTATCCGGGATTTTTCAGCAGCCGCCCGGGTCTTCCGTCCACGATTTCCCGGCCAGCCTGGGCGCCGATGGCAAAATTCAAGCGCCGGTCGTCTATACTCCAGCTCCTCTCACCCTCAAATAGATAACCTCTCCTGGTGTCAGCGATGAGATCATCCAGGCTGCCCGATCCGGGTTCAAGGTTTATGTTGGTCATGCGCACGATTGGCGGCCGGGCCCAGGTGTCGCAGCGGGCGTGTCCCCCGCTGCCCTGCGCCGGCTCCGGCACATACTGACGTTAGGTGAGATATCCGCTGTGAATGCCCTCATCCACCAGGGTAATGCGCTGTGCCGGGGTACCCTCATCATCCCAGCCAAAAGTACCCAGACCTCCGGGCACGGTGGCATCGGCCGTCAGGGTCACACAGGGTGAACCGTAGCGGCGGCTGCCCAAAAGTTCCGGGGTTAAAAAGCTGGTACCGGCCACATCGGCTTCCACCCCCATGACCCGGTCCAGTTCACTCGGGTGTCCACATGATTCGTGCACCTGCAGCGCCAGGAGTGATCCGACCAGAATCACGTCGAATTCGCCCACCGGGCATTCGGGCGCCGTAAGCAGCGCCTTCGCCTCGCCCGCCGTACGCGCTGCGTTTCCGGGCAGATCCATGTCCTGGATGAACTCCCATCCCGCCTGACGGGCATTGCCCATGAGAGCGGGATAAGCCCGCAGCTGAGCATCACCCTCGCCCACCGCCAATGCCGTAATCCCTCCCCCGCTCTCGGTGATGTGCTGGTGCGTCTCAGTTCCCTCGGTATCCACATACCACTTGTCCAGATAATAAAACTCGAGCTTACCTTTCCGGTCGAGGACCTTCCCGACACCGGCCATTGCCTCGTCCGCATGTAAGAGATGATCGATTTTTTTCTGCGGGGACACTGCTCTGGGGTCTGTTGTGCAGGGAGAGCGATATGTACCTGTTTCCGAGCTGCGTGCTCTGAGCGGTACGGTGGGCGATGGGGTCAGCGACGCAGCCGAGGCCATATCCAGAGCGCGCCCTATCAGGGAGTGATCGTCGATCTGAGAGCCGGGCGATGCGGCGAATCCCCAATTCCCACCGGACAGGACCCGGAGACCAATTCCTCTCTGTGCATCGATAGCGGCCCGGCTTACTACGCCATTTTTGGTTTCATAGACCTCGCTGCGCAGGAGCACGAAACGGGCGTCAGCATAATCCACTCCACGCTTTCTGCAGCTGTGCATGAGCTGTTCGAGCTGTCCCGGCAGATCTTCAGGAGGATGTGCTTGTTCCCCCCAGAGGTCGAAGTGCTCTGTCACTATTTCACCTCCGCATACTGCCTCTGTGATGCCGCGGGGGCCGGAGCCCTCTCCTTGACCGGAATATGACACCCTGCTCAGCATCTATGTAACAACAGCTGACCAGCTGCAGCGGGGAAATCCGGAAAGAGGATCAACGGCGGCATAGGAACATCGTAGCAGTTTATGATCCCGGGCACATCCCCTCCCGATACATGATCAGAAAGAGTGTCGACTCAAAATGTGGCTGATCACTACTGTAAAGATAAAGGCTCGGAAGGGGAAGGGAGCATTTTCATCTCCGGCAGGCATAGCACAGGCCGATTATGATCCAAATCTTACAGTCTGACAGACTGCATGCTCGACGGGGAAGCATACTCCGGCTTCTTCCTGCTTTCTCCTGGCATTACACACACTTGCAGCCAACTGCAGCGAGCTCCATGACCGACAGCAAACCAGACAGCAACGATTCTTCGGGAGGACATCAGCTGCCGACTGCTGAACAGCCCGGCCCGAGCTGGATGGAATCACACAGCAATTCGGTGCTCCACGCGGGAAGGACAGATCCCGACCACCCCGAGCAATCAGGCATCCACCCGCATCCTACCACATAACCTAACGCTTACTGTGTACGCGGGTGCCGCCGCACCACGTCTCGGCAATCTCAATGCTGCGGATTTCCTCCGCGGGAACCTCGCGCGGGTCGCGGTCGAGTGCCACAAGATCGGCCAGGGCACCGGGCGCCAACTGTCCCTTTTCACCATCGGCAAACTCGGCATATGCCGCGCCGCCCGTGAACAGGTACAGCGCATCTTCCACGGAGATTTTTTCATCCGGCAGCCACCCGCCTCTGGGCTCGTCCGCTGCATCCGTCCGGCACACCGCGGCCCAGATCCCGAGCAGGGGCTCAATGGGTTCCACCGGGGCATCCGAACCACCGGAGCAGGCCGCTCCTGCTTCCAGCATTCGCCGCCAAGCGTAGCTGGTCGCGGCCAGCTCCTCACCCACCCGTTCCTCGGCCCAACGCAGGTCAGTGGTAACGAATTTGGGTTGAATGGCCGCAATGCAACTCAGCTCAGCAATAGCCCTGATCTGCTCCGGGCGCGTGATCTGACAGTGTACCATGCGGTGCCGGTGATCGGGACGCGGGCAGGCGTACATCGCCGCCCTCACCGCATGCAGGCTCGCATCCAGTGCCCGGTCGCCGATGGCGTGAATTGCCACCTGCATGCCCATCTGGTGCGCGTTTTTAACCTGTTTCGTAAGGAGATCGGAGCCCGTAACCATTACCCCGTGGTTCCCGGGATCGTCAGCATATTCCCGTGACAGCGCAGCACTTCGGGCGCCCAAAGAACCGTCGGCAAATATCTTCGCCGCCCCGATCCTCGCCCAGCGGTTCCCCGAACCCGTGACCAACCCAAAACGGCAGAGATCATCCAGTGCCGCATAGGGAGGATCGAGGTAGACGCGAAACGGTAGGGAATCGGGAGAACAGACCTCTCTGTACAGCGCCAGCAGCTCCGTGGGCGGCCGCTCCCGGTCATTGGTCTGAACCGACGTCAATCCGGCTCTGTGCGCGCGCCGGATCGCAGCGCGCAGCAGGTCGAGGATCCGGGAGTCATCCGGATCGGGAACAACCGCGGACACACCTTTCTGCGCCTCCTCATGCAGCACCCCGATGGGCTCTCCATGCCTGTCCCGCTCCAGGTATCCAGATTCATTGTCGGGGTAACCGGACGAAATGCCTGCCCGCTCAAGAGCAAGTGAGTTGGCCACCGCAGCGTGTCCGCATGCACGCTTGAGGAAGACGGGATGGTTTGGGGCTACGGTATCGAGGTCGTCCGCGCGCGGGTACCTCCGCTCAGAAAACGCGCCCTGATCCCATCCCCGGCCGATTATCCACGTCCCCTCCGCCTCAGAATCGGCTCTCTCTCGGACCTTCTGTTTAAGCTGTTCAATGCTGCGGCACCCTGAAAGGTCCAACGCGTAAAGCTGCGCGCCATAGCTCAGGAGATGACAGTGTCCATCCATAAAGCCGGGCATGACGAAGGTGCCCTCCATGTCAACTTCCCCCGCACCGCGTCCGAGCACGGAGCGCACATGGTCCACACTTCCCACCGCCGCGATTCTGTCGCCCGCAATCCCCACTGCCTCATACTCACGCGGCCCATTCCCGGGCGAAAAGAATCGTCCCCCGGACAGAATTCTTCTGCGATCTTGCTCCATCACGTTAAATCGACTCCCTCTTGCTTACTTCCGGGAGGGGGCGCTCTCCCATTGCCACCTCGACTGCCACCCGGGACAGAACCTGCGTCGCATCCAGGTAGGGAACGGGCGCCACATCAGAGGCTCGCAGCCCCAGGGGAATCTCAGTACACCCGGCAATTATGGCCCCTGCTCCGCGCTCTATCAGCCGCTGCGCTACCTCGCTGAATCCGGTCCGCGCCCGTTCGTGCGACCCGGACTTGATTTCGTATATGCACCGCATGATTTCTTCCTGGTCCCTTTCATCCGGACTGACGGTCTGCAGTCCCACCTCGCTCAGCCTGCGTTCATACAGACCACTGTGAACAGTGCCTGTGGTAGCCAGTAATCCCGCCGCCTCCACCTCCGGATGCTGCTCCACGAGATGCCGGGCCAGCTCCCCAACCATGTCAATTATGGGGACCCCTATCTTCTCCTGCATCCGCGAAAGGAAGTAGTGAGCCGAGTTGCAGGGCATGATGAGAAAATCGGCCCCCGCCGCCACGCATCTTTGCGCCGCCCTGATCATCTGCGGGATTGGATCCTCACCGTCGGCAATGATTGCGTCCGTACGGTCAGGAATGCGGGGATCCGCCACCATCACTACAGGCAGGTGCAGCTGATCCGATGTCGCAGGCGTTCCCGCAATGATCTTCCGGTACAGATCGGCAGTAGCCTCAGGCCCCATACCGCCGACGATACCCACGATCAGCCTATCATCACTCATCTTGTTCATCCTCCCCCGGGGACGAATCAGGATGATAAAATCTCATTTCCCGCAGATCATCGTCCGCCTTCTCTATGAACTCCAGCTCTGTCCGCAGGTGAGCCTTGGCCCGCGTCAGATACTCCAGTATCTGCGAGCAGGCTTCCTCTCCCTGCCGATGAATTCTGTCAGCATGCTCGTTTGCCTCGTCCCGCATTCGTTGGATGTCCGTGCGCGCCTCCCCGAGTATAATTTTCGCCTCTCTCCGGGCGTTCTCGCGGACTTCCTCCGCCGTTTCCTGCGCCACGACCAGTGTGTTCTGCAGCGTATCCTCCAGCTGGCGATAGTGGTCCACCCGGGAGCGCAGCTCCTCCAGCTCCTCGCGGAGCACCTCATTTTCCTGCTGCACATCGTGCAGAACCTCCACCACCTGGTCCAGGAAATCGTCCACCTCCACGGGGCGGTATCCCCGGACGGCGCGGCCGAACTCCTTATTCTGTACGTCCAACGGCGTCAGTGACACCCGGCCGTCGACCCCCTCTCTCACAACAGACTGTAAATCATCCGCTGCAAAAATCTGAGAAGAAACAATAGTATCAGGGGCGAGAAATCGATGCCGGTGCCCCCGCCCGGCATGAGCTGCCTGATCGGGCTGATCAGCGGCTCAGTGAGTTCAAATACCACCACATACAAGCGGTAGAAGGTTTCTCCCGCAGGCCCGGTCGGATCCGGTCTGATCCATGACATGATAACCCGGAAAAGGATCAACCAGACCAGTATGTTGACGAGTGTACTCAAACTCTGCGCGATGATGGCCGATGTCATTGCCACTGATACTCCCCGTCATCAAACGGGGTCGTCCCCTGGCGGGGGGATTTTGCCGGTCTCTCTGCCTCCCCCATCGTGCTGATGCGCGTCTCCTGCGGCACGAACATGACCACCTGCCCGCTCACCTGCTGCATCTCCCCGTCCAGCGCGTAAACAGTTCCGCTCAAAAAATCAACCACTCTGCGGGCTTCTCCCCGGTCCAGCTGCTCCACGTTGACCACCACTCCGACGTTCTTTTTCAGCCGGTTGGCAATATCTTGCACCTCATCAAAGCCGCCGGGCTCGGCTACTGCCAGCTCCATCTCTCGCCCTCGCCCTGCCCTCCCCGGCAGGCTGACGATCCGGTTTTCGCCCTCAGGTCTCCGTGCCCGGGAGAAACCACGGGATTCATGTTCACTGGCCGCAAGGTGCGCCGTCGAGGCCCACAGGTCCGTATCTTCCTCTTTCTCCTCTTCCATCCACTGGTCCTCGTCATCCACTGGGGCCCAGCCCAGAATATCAGTCAAACGATCCCACAGACCCGCCATTTTCATCCCCTCTTTCCGGATAGTACTCCTTAATTATCCGTGAAGTATGCTCCCATCTCCACTATGAACTCACTGTCTCGGGCCCAGGACGGCCCGCCCGACCCGCACAAGCGTGGCTCCCTCCTCGACGGCCACCTCGTAGTCATTAGTCATACCCATGGACAGCTCGCAATGTTTCATCTGCAGCACGGACTGCAGCTGCCCCCCCAGCTGTGCCAGGGCACGAAATACAGGTCGCGTATCCTCCGGGTCTTCGTAGTGCGGGGCCATGGTCATCAACCCCCGAACCCTGATGCCCTCCAGGGCAGAGATTTCAGCAGCGATCCCACACAACTCCTCGAAAATGAATCCCCGTTTGGTCTTTTCACCGGATACATTGACCTGCAGCAGGATCTCAGCAGTAGACTGAGTTGCGCATGCTCTCCGCGAGATGGCCTGCGCCAGTCGCCAATTGTCCACCGAATGAATCAAGGCACAGTGACCCACAACAAACTTGGCATTGCTGCGCTGCAGCGGGCCGATAAAATGCCACTTCACATCGGCGACGTCCTGCATGAGACTCCGCTTGTCAGCAAACTCCCGCGGCCTGCTTTCACCGAAGACGGAAATTCCCGCCTCCAGGGCGTGAGCTATCTTCATCACCGGTTGACCCTTGCTCACCGTCACGATCCTTACATCCCGGGGGTCCCTTCCGGACCGGTCACATGCATCCTCCATTTTCCGGATGACCGCCCGGAACCGCCCCCCAATCATCTCCGACTCGGAACGTTTCTCTTCCGGCACCTGTAAGTACCTCCCACCTAGGGTAGACGCGCCACCTGCAGCAGGCGCGGGTTCTGAACCACCTTCATATCCTCCGGCAGGCCGCTCACGATCACATCCTGTGACTCCAACCGGAGGATCTCCACCTCAGTCCACTGGACACCGTCTTCGCCGAAGACAAAGACGCCGTCGGAGTCCCTCCGCCGGACAAGCGATGACCCCAAAACGCGATGCCCCCGGCGCTCCGATAACTGTACGACAGCCCGCCACTGCCTGTGTTCATAAAAGTAGGGTATCTCCTCCGCAAGTGACACCCTGACGAGGTCCCTGTCTCCCGCCTGCACGAGGGCATCTGCCACCCGGCCGAGCACTGCCCGCCCCTCATCCTCAATGCGGAGGGTAACGCGGGAACCGGCCACGGGAACATCGGGAGCATCTTCCGGTAAAAGCAGTAGCGCATCCAGCCGGAGGTGATCCTGTATTCGCAAAAGCGGTGAACCCGCCCGAACCTCATCCTCCGCCCGGACCGGGTGTTTCTGCAAGCCCCCCGCTGGCTCTGCATCAGACAACACATCCAGCAGCTGCCCGGTCAGTGCAACATCCCATGACAGCACATTTTCCAGGCCGTCAAACTCGGTCCTGACCACCCCCGGTCTGGGAGCGGGTATCTCGTCCGAAGCCCCATCACGCAGCCTTTGCAGTTGATCTATCTGCTCACACCACAGCAACCATTCCGCCCAGAGGACGTCCAGGGAATCCCGCACTGCACCGAACTCATCCAGAGCGTGCGTGACCGCCGCGGGGTCGTTTCCTTTTTTTGCCTGCAGAGCCGCGTGCGACGCTGCGTCCGCATTTGCGTGCAGCTGGGCGCCGAGGGACAGGAGCTCTGGCTGGTGTATCTCTCGCCAGGCCAGGGCTGCCTCGCGTACCTCGCGCAGCCTGTCCTCGTAGGTCTGCCGCCGGGGATGCTCCACGCGGATTACTGGCGTTCCCCTGGCGACAACCTCGCCTTCTGAGACGAGCAGGGTGAGATCTCCGGTCAGGGGAGACAGCATTATCATCTCGTCATATATGCTGAATCCCTCCGCCTCCACCTCGATCGAAATGGTAGCCGACTCCGGTGACGCCACGGTCAGAAACGGGCGAATGAGTACTCCCCTGAACAGCAGGAGCAAAACCACAAGAGCCAGACCACAGACAAGGCGGAGCGGAAAGGTCCAGGGTTTGTCGGCCTTTCCGGCCTCAGACCGGACTCGCACGAAACCTCTCATCACCGCTTTTCCCTCTATTCAGAGTTCTCGGCCTCGCTGGTCACTTCCTCCTAATTCGTCATCGACCCAGAGAATTGCCGCGCACCTGCCCGCCCGCTCTCCGTCGCCCCGGTAGGAAAAGAATTCGCCTCCCGAATCATGCGTTCCGAGCGGATGGACAGTTATGCGCTCTGCGGGGATCCCACACTCGGCCAGCCTCATTTTGGCTGCAGCAGCCAGATCCAGGCGAAATCTGCCCGCAGATGCCGGGTACACCACTTCGGTCCACCTGGACGTCCAACCGCGCAGGGCACGCAGAACCGGCTCGTCCACCTCATAGGCTTCTCTTTCTATCGCCGGGCCCAAAAATGCGACACAGTCGCCCGGCTCGGTGCCCCACCGGACGGACATTGCCTCGAGGGATCGCTCCATCACACCCGAAGTCAGGCCGCGCCAGCCGCCATGGATGAGCCCGAACGCCCTGGTGCGCAGGTCGATGATATAAACAGGCAGACAATCGGCGAAAAGCATACCCAGACAGAACGGAACCCCCCGCGCCAGCGAGGCATCAGCACGCGGGCCGTGCCACCAACCGGGTGTGGCCTGAAAACCACGCGGTCCCCACTCGAATACTACTGCCTCGTTTCCGTGAACCTGCCGCAGCAGCTGTATCTTCGCCGGAACCTGCGGTGGCAGTGCCTGCAGGAGCCGCATCCTGTTCTGCCTCACGACCCGGGGGTCATCGCTGATTCCCAGGCTGAGGTTGAAAGAACCTCCCGGTCTTTCATCGTGCCCCGCTCTGGTGGTAAAGAAAGCCCATATGCCCGGTTGGGCCGATGCAACCTGCCACAAGGCAAGCGATCCGGACACTCCGTCGCTGTCTTCAATGAGTCTTCTTTCCCACTGGAATGAGATCAGAATCAATCCTTTCGCGTGGCATCATTCGACCTCGGTCAGCCGCGCTCCTTCCCGGTGGCGGACCAGAATCACGTCTTCACCAATCTTCGTGACATTCCTCCAGGGAATGACGTGATCCTTGCCGCCGGTGATGAACCCCCAGAGACCGGATGGTGCAGGTATGATGATGGCAGTTATGCGACCTTCATTCAGGTCCATTTTCAGATCGTCAATCATACCGAGAACCTTGCCATCCTCAAGATTTATGACCTCAAGGGACGCCAATTCGGAAATGCGAACCATGACCGTTTCCTCCTCCCGGAAAGACTCACTGCGATACAAGCTCTATGCAGTGAAAGCCCGGGAAACCCCTGCGGGATGCAGCAGTATTACCTGGCGCGGGAAGAAGAGAGCCATTTCACTGGCGGGTGGAAGTGGCCAGCGGGATTGAGAGAGGCCCACAATGCACTCACATAGTCATCGGCTCGCAGGCGGGACAGGAATTCTCCAACAGCCGAGCGCACTGGCGAACTCGATACAGATTCCCGGGGAAGTTCCGCCTCCCCGTCGTCCGCGGGCCCGATGACACACAAAGTTGGGAAGAGGACGCACCACCAGTTGTCGCCCTCACCGCGGCCCAGGATCACCTGCACTGCCCAGTATCGTCCCTCCGGCAGGGTGACGGATTCGCCGTAGCTGGTGTCCGGAAATGAATGGATCCCCATCCGGACCGAGGCCGAGTATCGTCCCTGCACCACGGACTCCACCCCGTCCTGCAGCTCGGACAGATTCTCACGGAGCACCCGGCGCGCACACGTAGCCTCTTCGATCCCGGCCAGCCATCCCGCGGTCAGCCCCACCACCTCACGGCGCACTTCATCCTTGAGCGCCTGGTCCGATGGAGCGTCAGAGTTGGCCACGACGTGCAGTCGAACAATGTCATCCCGGGGAGCAAGAGAGTGAGCGGGAACGGCAATGACGACACATACAGCCACTGCGAGCAGGAGACAGAGGTGGATCCGCAGAACCAGCTGCAGTCTGTCATTCCGGTCGCCGCTCATTCTATGAACCCCCTGAGCCTCTGCAGCGCCGCCTTTTCGAGACGGGAAACCTGTGCCTGAGATATGCCGATTTCGTCAGCAACCTCCATCTGAGTCTGCCCGCGGAAGAACCGCAGCTGCAGGATCCGCTGCTGCCTTGTTTCCAGGCGATTCATGGCCTCGCGCACGGCAATTTCGTCCATCCAGCGGCGGTTGTCCTGTTTGTCGTCGCTGATCTGGTCCATGACGTAGATCGGATCTCCGCCATCCTGATACACAGGCTCAAAGAGCGAGATCGGGTCCTGTATGGCGTCCAGCGCAAAGACAATCTCATCCACGTCGATCCCCAGGTGATCAGCTATTTCTTCCATCGAAGGTTCCTGGGATTTCTTATGGGTGAGGGTGTCCTTGGTCTGCAGGGCGCGGTATGCAGTGTCGCGCAGCGAGCGGCTGACCCGAATCGGGTTGTTGTCGCGGAGATACCGGCGAATTTCGCCCACAATCATGGGCACCGCATAGGTTGAAAACCGGACATTCTGACTCAGATCAAAGTTGTCAATAGCCTTGACCAGACCGACACAACCGACCTGAAACAGGTCGTCGACCGGCTCACCGCGGTTGTTGAAACGCTGTATGACGCTGAGAACCAACCGAAGATTGCCCTGAATCAACTGTTGACGGGCCTCGCTGTCGCCATCTTCCTGCAGTGCGCGGAATAGCTCGCGCATCTTCTCGTTGCTCAATACCGGCAGTTCAGAGGTATTTACCCCGGATATCTCCACCTTGCGAACCACGTAGAATCCCCCTCGCGTCAGCCTCCATGACATCTGCCTGCAAGATGTGTGGTCCAACGTCTCCTGCAGTAGGAGTATGGTTCTCCGCAAGGAGTTTTATACATAATTATTGGCAATTTATGCTGATTTAGCAGGAAAAGAAATGAACAGACGATCAGGTGGGCGGCGGGGTCACCGTTCTGGTGCTTTCAGAGCGAGGGCTCATCCCTACTGTGATCAGAAGGGTTACCGGGAGGCCGATGGACCCGGTGAATGCACATGTCGAACTGGTGCAAAAGCACTGTTGATTTCACCGAATATGTCTTCCGGGTCGAGCATCTGCGGAGAATACATCATCGGCAGGAAGCTGCTCCAGGGTTGAGAAACGCGCGAGGAGCGAGATTGGATGGACCGACATGAAAATTACCGCCCGCTCCTCGAGAGGACTCGGGAGTGCAGCATCTGCCCCGCCGCCTGAAGGTGTCTCTTATGTCAGTGTCTCTGCCGGGGATCCAGTACATCCCGGAGTCCATCACCAAACAAGTTGAACGCCATCACGGTAATGGTGATGGTCAGACCGGGAAAGGTAGCTATTCCCGGAGCCACGTGCAGGTAGCGTCTCCCCTCCGAGAGCATTCGGCCCCAGCTGACCGCTGGAGGCTGCGTGCCCAGGCCCAGGAAGCTCAGGGCCGCCTCGGAGACAATCGGCGCCGCCAACCCCAGAGTGCCATAGACAATGATGACCGTAGCCACGTTCGGCAGCAGGTGTCTGAAGATCAGCTGGGAATCGGACAATCCCAGTGCTCTGCCGGCCTCCACAAACTCCTCTTCTTTGACACTGAGAACCTCACCCCGAACCAACCTCGCATATTGTGGCCATCCAACCACGCTCAGCGCCATCACCACGTTCCATATCCCCGGCCCCCAGACAGCCATGAACGCTATGGCCAGGAGAATACCGGGAAAGGATATGAACACGTCCGTGACCCGCATAATCAGGCTGTCAAATTTTCCCCCGTAGAATCCGGCAACCAATCCTGCCGGCACACCTATGAGGATTCTGAACAGAACCACGAACATTCCCACCATCAGCGAAATTCTCGCCCCATAGATACCACGACTGAGCACACAACGACCCAGGTGATCGGTTCCAAGCAGATAGTCGCGGCTCGAAGACTCCAGTGCGCGCGGTCGAGTCTGCTCAAGGGGATCGTTGGGAGCCAACCACGGAGCACAGATGGCTGCCAGCGAGACCACTATCAGCATTGACAGGCCGACGAACGCCACCTTTTTCCGCAACAGTCTGGCAAAAAACCCTGGACGGGAAATCCCCTCCGTGCGCGCATCACGGGCAGCGTCTGTCCGTCGCTGCTGCACCTTTATTCACCCTCTCTTGACGACTCGCGTCACTCATACCGCACCCGCGGGTCAACGACCGCATACAGCACGTCGACGAGCAGATTGATAGTGCAGAAAAATGTGGCAAAAATCAGCAGATTACCCATTATCATCGGATAATCGCGCTCCATCATCCGCAGGTAAGCAAAACGCCCGATCCCCGGCCATGCAAACACCGTCTCAATGATTACTGAGCCTCCGAGCCGAAAGCCCATCAGCATCCCCATGACAGTGAGTATCGAGGTCATTGCGGGTCTCAAGGCGTGTTTGTACAGGACCCTCCGCTCAGAGATCCCCTTGGCCCTCGCCGTTCGAATGTAATCCAGGCCAACAATCTCCAACATCGTGGACCGGGTCATGCGGGCTACCACGGCCATACCGCTTGTCCCGAGCGCTATGGCCGGCATCACCAGGTTGCCCAAACCGTATCTTCCGCTCGCCGGCAGCAGCCGCAGGTGAAGAGATAGCAGCAGGATCAACATTATGCCCACCCAGAAGTTGGGCATGGAAATCCCGAGAAAGGAAACTGCACGCACCACATTGTCCAACCAGCTGTCCTGGTGCACAGCCGAAATGACCCCCACCACTATCCCTATTCCTGCCGAGATCACCATCGAAGCGACGACCAGCTCCGCGGTGGCCGGCAGACGGGACAGAAGCGCGGGCAGAACAGCACGTCTGTCAATATATGACTCTCCCCAGTCGCCAGTTATAATATCTGCCAACCAGCGGAAGTAGCGTACCCCCACGGGATCATCAAGGCCCATGATCGTTCTCAGTCTCTGCACTTCCGACGGGGAAGCATATTCTCCCAACATCAACATTGCCGGACATCCCGGTGTCATATTTATCAACAGAAACACCAGGACGGAAATGCCCAGTAGTGTAGGTATCATCTGCAGTACGCGGCTGCCCAGATACGCGCTCATATCGAAGAACCTCTCCTTATTCAGCCGACACGTGGGGAAGAACCGGGCAAGACGTGGCTCCTCCCCACAAGATCTTGATCCACTGAGCCAATTCCACAATATGCCCAACCGCCGCATCAACTGGGAGCTCTATCTCTCCGCTCACTCACTCTTCAGGGAGGCGTTTCGCAGCTGAAAGAGGCGGTAGTAGGTTTGATGCTGATAGTTCTGCACCTCTGGACGCACCAGACAGAAATCAACCGTATAGTTGAGGTGGACATAACTCTGTTCTTCCGCGAGGATCTCCTGAATTTCCAAATACATCTCTTTTCGCCTGTCCTGATCCATGGTAGTTCGTGCCGATACGAGCAGTTCATCGACCCGTTCGTTGGAGAAACGCTGCCGGTTGGCACCTTCGGGCGGAACGTTGGCCGAGTGGAACTGGCGGTACAGATGCGTATCGGGATCAGTCTGCGAAACCCAGGTCAGGATATACATGCAGAAATCCATCTCCAGGATATCTTCGTAAAAAGCCCCCCATTCCTGCACGATTACATCCAGGTCAACACCGAACTCTGCCAGCTCGTACTGCAAAATCTCGGAGATGGCGCGACGGGGATCAGTATCAGAGATCTTCAGTTCTGCTGCAAATCCGTCCTCATAACCCGCTTCTGCCAGTAGTTCCCGTGCCCTGTCAGGATTGTGTTCAAACCTGGGCACGTCCGGATTGTGCGCCCAGGATTGGGGAATGATCTGCGTGTACGCCGGCTCGTACAGCCCGTGGAACACGTGATCAATTATCTCCTCACGGTCGATGGCATGCGCCATGGCCTGACGCACCATCTTGTCGTCAAATGGTGGGCCCTCATGATTGAAGCTGATGTACTGTACGCTGGCACCGGGTATCTCCTGTAGCTGCACATCGGGCAGCTCCCTCATTGCCTGTACATCCACCGCAGGAACCGGAAAAGCAATGTGGATTCCGCCCGTCTCCACCTCCACACGCCTGGTCACCTCTTCGGGGATCACCCGGAATGTCACCAGGTCAATTCCCGGACGCCCGTCCCAATAGTCATCGAATGCTTCCATCTCGATTTGATCGCCGGGCTCCCAGTTCACGAACTTGAAAGGACCGCAGCCGACGGGGTTCGTCTGCAGATACTCGTCTCCCTTTTCCTCGGCAATATGCTTCGGCACAATGCCGACGTTCATGTAGTAAATGAGTGGAGCAACCGGCTCTTTGAGGTGGAACTTGATGGTATGGGAATCGACTATCTCAATGTCATCTATGGGTTCGTAGAGAACCTGGTCCCGCGCCCCGAATTCGGGATCCATCATGGTATCAAAGGTGTACTTTACGTCCTCAGACGTCAATTGCTCGCCGTCATGAAACTTCACTCCCTCGCGCAGGTAGAACGTGAACGTGTCTTCGGTCAGCTCATAATCTTCCGCTACCCAGGGCTGAATGGCCATATCTTCGTCCCACATGACCAGACCCTCATAAAGAAGCTCGTTGATCATCCCGGAGGAAAGATCCGTTGCCATCCTGGGATCGAGGTTGGTGGCATCAGCTTCGTAACCTATTTTCAGTTCAGTGGGTTCTCTCGGTTCTTCCTCCGGATCCGGCTCGGGCTCTTCCGGTTCTTCAACTTCCTCCTCGGGCGGCGCGCAGCCGATGGCCATGACGCCTATGACCAATACCACTGCCAACAGCAGGACAGTTGTGCTGCCCGTAAATCTGAGCACGGACCAAGCTCCTTTCCAAAACGCAAGATTGCGCCGTTCAGATTGCAAAAACAGCGCACACCCCTCATAGGCCTCT
>Ga0207421_10002020_pt1 | contig 25645 bp, 29 predicted proteins | sample SodLakKL_010_SED_4_FD_187542 | JGI IMG/M metagenome (GOLD analysis project Ga0207421, IMG submission 187542) | Alkaline sediment microbial communities from Lake Tanatar, Kulunda Steppe, Russia - 8KL_010_SED (SPAdes) (version 2) | ecosystem: Environmental > Aquatic > Non-marine Saline and... | reverse complement strand
CAATACTTAATAAAATATAGCAATTGATATGCCACTGTAAGAAAATTTCAGACAAGGGTAATTATAAACGGTATTTAACTGGCTTAATGTCATTTGACAATAAATATCGTATCGTAATAACATATACTAAGCTGTAAGTCTATGAACATCTTATAAACTTTTACTCTAAACCATGACGTAGTGTTAGCAGGTTGACATGTTTGAATGTGCGCCTATAAAATAAACTTCAGGACCTGCTGTCAGAAGGGTGACATATGTCAGCATAGTGACAAATTTTTTCATTTTCAGATGTATTTGACCTTATTCTATGTATATTCACAAATTCCTCTAAAAAATGTACAAATTTAGATATTCGGATTTGCCTGTGTTGTTATATCTAGATTGTTAATTAAACCGGTTGAGATGGTTAAAAAATCTATTTTTTATTCAGACAACTAATTGAATTGTCTTTCGGTTTATCCAGGTGGAAAGCTATACGTTCATGCTCCAGGCAATCGAAACAATTTAAAGTGATTATTGGCATAAAAATTGCACAATAAAATGTATAACTATTTTGGGGTTGATAAACCTTGAAAATATAATATTATTTAATAGGCAGACATTATAATACTGGCAGGAGGGAAAAAACTTGAGGATTAAAGAACACCCGATTATTGATTTCAAACGGGGCAAGCCGGTTAACTTTACCTTTAACGACCGCGAGATCTCAGCTTTTGAGGGAGAAACGATTGCAGCGGCGCTTCATGCCGCGGGGGTGCGGGTGTTAAGCCACAGCCATAACTTGAAACGCCCACGGGGCTTTTTTTGTGCCATCGGAAACTGCTCTTCATGCCTGATGAAAGTTAACGGGGCCTACAACGTGCGTATTTGTGTGACCCCGGTCCGTGAAGGCGACCAGGTGGAGATGCAGGAAGGAAGGGGTGACATCATTGCAAAAGCCTGAGATTGCCATAGTTGGGGGCGGCCCGGCCGGTTTATCCGCGGCTTTGAGCGCCGTCCGCCAGGGAGCGGAAGTGATGCTTATTGACCGCGATCCTGCCCTGGGTGGGCAGCTGGTCAAGCAGACCCACATGTTTTTTGGATCCAGGAAAGAATATGCCGCTATCCGGGGCATTGACATTCCGGGCAAGCTGGTGGCCGCCCTGGAAGAAGAGGGCGCAGAAAAATTCAAACCCCTGTTGGACACGGCTGTTCTCGGCTATTATGACGACGGGGTGATCCTGGCCTATAAAGAAGAGGAACAGGCTATGCTGATCAAGCCCCAAAAAACGATTATTGCCACCGGCGCCGCCGAAAAAATGCTGCCCTTCCCGGGCAACGACCTGCCCGGCGTGTACGGGGCCGGGGCGGTGCAAACCCTGATGAATGTGTACGGTATCAAACCCGGTACAAGGGTCCTGATGGTCGGAGCCGGCAATATCGGCCTTATTGTCAGTTACCAGCTGCTGCAGGCGGGGGTGGAAGTGGCGGCCATCATCGAAGGGGCGCCAAAAATCGGCGGTTACCTGGTTCACGCCACCAAGGTCAGAAGGGCCGGGATCCCGATTAAGACTTCCCATACGATCAAGGAAGCTTACGGCAAGGATTCGGTTGAAGGGGCGCTGATTTGCAGCCTCGATGAAAACTGGTGCGCCATCCCCGGCAGTGATCTGGACATGAAAGTGGATGTGATCTGCCTGGCCGTAGGCCTGACTCCGCAAACCGAACTGCTGTGGCAGGCCGGGTGCGAACAAAAATATATCCCGGAGCTGGGCGGGTATGTACCCCTGCGCAATGAAAAAATGCAGACCAGCCTGCCTGATTTATACATTGCCGGAGACATGGCCTGTATAGAAGAAGCCGGTTCGGCCATGGTTGAAGGAAAGATTGCCGGCCTTTATGCAGCCGCCGACCTGGGCTATGATGAAAAAGTCGAAGAACATTGCCATAGTTATTGCCGTGAACTGGAAGAATTGCGGGCCGGCCCGACCGGCGCTAAAATCAGGCAGGGCCTGTCCAGGCTTAATGGAGGTGTTTAGAAATGCTGGAAAAGACGGGCGTTCCCGATCCAGAACAGGTAAAAGATATTACCCCAACGGAGGAACGGCTTCAGAAAGGGCCGGTTGTCATAGTGGAATGCTTTCAAAATATTCCCTGCGACCCCTGCCGCCACGCTTGCCGGCAGGGAGCGATTAAAGAATTTGAAGATATAAACGATCTTCCGGAAGTTGATCATGAGCTGTGCAACGGGTGCGGGCTTTGCATCAGTGAATGCCCCGGGTTGGCCATTTTTGTGATAGATGCCACCTACAGTGAAGAGGAAGGTTTGGTTAAAATGCCCTATGAGTATTTGCCCCTTCCTGAAGAAAATGAAGAAGTGACCGGGACGGATACAGAAGGCCGCCCGGTATGCAGCGCCCGGGTGATTAAAGTCCAGAACACAAAAACCCTGGACCGGACTCCCGTGGTGACGCTGGCCGTGCCCAAGCAGCACCTGATGAAGGTTCGCAGTTTTGTTAGAAAAGGCGGTGAGTAAAGATGGAAGAAAATACTATTATCTGCCGTTGTGAAGATTTAACCCTGGCTGATATTCGGGCAATAATCAAAAAGGGGTTTCACAATCCCCAGGAAATCAAGCGCCTGACCCGCTGCGGGATGGGGCCCTGCCAGGGTAGCACCTGCCGGGAACTGCTTTTAAAAGAAGTGGCTTCAGCAGCCGGTAAAAGTGTAGGAGAACTGGAGATGACTACATTCCGTCCACCGAACAAACCGATAAAAGTTAAAAGTATTATGATGGGGGTTGAGCAGGATGAAACCTAAAGCAGAAGCAGTGATCATCGGCGGCGGTGTACACGGATGCAGTATCGCTTACCATATGGCTAAAAAAGGCTGGAAAAATGTTGTTCTGCTGGAGAAAGGCACCCTGGCCTGCGGTGCTACCGGCCGCAGCGTGGCAGGTATCCGGCACCAGTTTGGCACCGAGATCAATATCCGTTTGGCCAAAGAAAGCGTCAGGCGAATGGAACGGCTGGAAGAAGAACTTGACTATGACGGCAGCATAGAATTGATGCAAAACGGCTACCTGATGCTGGCCTACAGCGAGGAAGAACTTGATCTTTTCAGCTGCAACCGGGACCTGCAAAAGAAAATCGATCCCGAAAACTTGACCGAAATTCTCACCCCGGAGCAGGCGGCGGAGCTGGTTCCCGGCCTAAACCTGGAAGGTCTGTACGGGGCTTCTTATAACCGCCGGGACGGGCACGCCAGTCCTTTCCACGTTACCCAGGCTTATGCCAATGCGGCCACCCGGCTGGGTGTGAATATCCAGACCGGGGTAGAAGTTGCCGAGGTCAAAAAAGAAGGAAACCGGGTTACCGGTGTGGTGACCACCGGGGGCGAAGAAATTAGCACTCCCGTAGTAATTGCCGCAGCGGGGGCTTATACAAAAACATTCGGCGAGCAGGTTGGGCTTGATATCCCGGTCACCCCCGAGCGCCACCAGGTTGCCGTGACTGAACCCCTGGAAATGATTCTGGGTATGATGGTCATATCTTTTGCTCACGGAGCCTATTTTAAGCAGACCCCGCACGGCAGCCTGCTGCTCGGGGTCGGCGATCCCGAACACGAAGTAAAAGACTTTAACGAACGCTCCAGCTGGCAGTTTTTATTTGATATGGTTAAAAAGACCACATTCCACTGGCCCGTCCTGCGTGAGGCCAATATTATCCGCCAGTGGGCAGGATTATATGACATAACCCCGGACTCACAGGGGATTGTCGGAAAGACTGCTGTGGAAGGCTTCTATTTAGACCTGGGCTGGAGCGGTCACGGCTTTCAGCTTGCACCCGCCGTCGGGCAGGTTATGGCCGAGATCGTGTCCGGTGAAACACCGTTCATCGATGTCAGCTGTATGTGCCTGGAACGGTTCGAGTGCGGAAAGCTAATCCCCGAGCCGGCCTGTGTATAAAAAAGGGAGAGTGATCGCGATTAATATTTATGGTGAAGAAAGAGAATTCGGGTATTTGTCGGACAACAACGACAGCAGAGTGATCCGGATGAAGAGAGGCCAGAATTATGCCGGTTACTCGGTGGGGATCCTGCATATCGATGATGTTTATTACCCGCTCTTACCAGGCAATGTAGTTAATGCCTGCAGCTATGACTTTCCCGTCAAAATGAAAGCTGTTCCCAACCTGGATATTCCAGACCTGCTCAGCGGAGATCCAGCGCTGGGTGAGCCGATTGTCAGGGCGGCCATCGAACTCGAAAAGGAGGGGATCAGGGCCATCTCGGGAGCCTGTGGTTTCTTTGGATTTTTTCAGAAACAGGTGGCTGCAGCGGTTGATGTCCCGGTGAGCATGTCGAGCCTGGTGCAGGCCTCCTGGATAAAAACCACCTTGAAACCCGGCCAGAAAATCGGGGTGTTAACTGCCGACCTGGCCTCTATAAATGATCGGCTGCTGGAAAGCTGTTATATTGATGATCCCGAATTATTGGTCATTGAAGATTTAAGGCACGGCCCTCATTTTTCGGCTATTTTGGAAGGAAGGGGCAGTTTTGACAACGGGGAAGTAAAGAAAGAAGTTACTTCAAAAACTGTCGATATGGTCAAGGAAAACGGCGATATCGGGGCAATCCTCCTTGAATGCAGTGATATACCTCCGTATGCGGCTTATATTCAGAGGGCCGTCGGTCTGCCGGTATTTGATTTTATAACCATGATTAAGTGGCTCCACTATGCGACAACCCAGAGGCCTTACTCAGGCCATATTTAGAAAGCGTTTATGCAGGGACAGCGAGGTGCTTTATGCCCAAAAAAAAGACTGACAATGCCCATATTAAATCTGTCCTTAAGACTCTCGAAGTGCTGGAACAGTTTATAGACAATAACCAGGAAAAAGGCATCCATGAATTAAGCGCATCAACCGGCATTCCGGTAAGTACCATGCAGAGGCTGGTCAATACGCTAGAAGCAAAAGGTTACCTGATGCAAAATCCCCGCTCCCACAAATACCGCCTCGGTTTAACTTTATACCATCTCTATAAAAGTTTTTCCCAGACCTTTCACTGGATTGACGAGGCCAGGCAGTACATGAATTACCTGGTTCAGAAACACGGTGAAACCATTAATATGGCTTACCTTGAAGGCAAAAATATCGTCTATTTAACCAAGGTTGATTCACCTCATATCCTGCGGCCGTCATTCAGTATCGGGACCCGTTATCCTGCGTTTTGCACTTCGCTGGGCAAATGTCTGCTGGCTTATCAGCCGGAAGAATCCGTTCGGTTGATTTATGTCAATAATCAGCTGGAACAATTGACGGATAAAACCAAAACTTCAATTGAAGGACTCCTTGAAGAACTGAAGGAGATACGCCGGCATGGTTATGCAGTTGATGATGAAGAGTTCCAGGAAGGCTTGAGGTGTCTTGCCGTGCCAATCAGCAACAGGGACAAAGTGGTGGTAGCTTCAATGAGTGTAACTGCGCCCACTACCAGGATGCCGCTGGATCGATTGTATGCCATAAAAGACGATATGCTTGAAACAGCTTCGGAAATTTCCTCGCTTATTGTTTAGTTGCAGCAAGTTACAACTCCTGGCCTTCCCTTCACAAATAGCTGGAACAGGGCTTTATTGCTTAATGTGAAAATAAAACCATAAAATCAGGATTAAATATAGACTTAAGTTGCAGCTAAAAGCGTCTAAAAATAGGACCCCGGTGAAGGATACCGAACTGTAAATATTAGGTAATTGTAGTGGCAAAATGTACATGTGTGCGATCAAGAGTCTTTATTTTATGGGGCTTATCAAAGATCAAGTGTCAAACCCAGAAAAATAATTTTTTTGAAGGAATATAACCAGCTGTATAGAAGGAATACTCGAAACCAGAATACTAAATTCCATGATGCGGAATTGGAGGCTCTTGGATTGAAGGAGATCAGGATTCACGGTCGAGGCGGCCAGGGTTCTGTGGTAACTGCTGAGCTTTTAGCGATTGCCGCCTTTAAAGACGGAAAATACAGCCAGGCTTTCCCTTATCTTGGTGGAGGAGGCGAACGCCGGGGAGCGCCGGTCCAAGCTTTTTGCCGGATCGATCAAAAACCGATCCGCCTAAAATGCCAGATTACCGAACCCAACAATTTAATAATCCAGGATGCCGGATTAATAGAACTTGTGGATCTTTTCAAGGGGCTGAAGCCGGGCAGCCTGGTTTTGATTAACAGCCCTGATTCCCCTGAAAGATTGGGCTTTAAAGACTTCGGGTTCAGGGTTTACACCTTCCCCGCAACCGAAGTAGCTCTGGAGGTCTTCCAAAAACCGCTTGTGAATACGGCCATGATTGGAGCTTTTGCCGTTTTATCTAGAGACCTTAACCTGGAGGCCCTAAGCAGGGCCATCGAACAAAAATTTTCCGGTGAAACTGGTCGAAATAATATCAAAGCCATGAAAAAGGCTGCTGTCCTGGCCCGCGAGAGATTTGGGGTGATGCAGGCATGAAACTAAATATTGGAGGAATTACCGAGGCGGGGCAATCTAAGAAAAACCTGACCGGGAGCTGGAGATATCAAATCCCGGTTATTGATCAGGATAAATGCAACGGCTGTGGTATATGTGAGCTGTTTTGCCCTGACAGCTGCATTGATATCAATAACGGCCGGGCCGTGATTGACGACGCTTACTGCAAGGGATGCGGCATCTGTGTTAAAGAATGTTCCCGCGATGCTGTTGTCATGCAGCCGGAAGGTGATGGGTAAGGATGAGTAAATATCCGGTAAAAAACCGAGAAATAATGCAAGGTTCTATTGCCGTCGCTGAAACGATTGGTGCCCTTGAACCAGGGGTGATCGGGGTTTATCCGATTACACCGCAAACTCATATCGTAGAACACCTGGCCCGGCTGGTGGCCAACGGCGCCATTAACAGCAGGTATATAAATGCAGATTCCGAGTTTTCCGCTGCTTCGATTTTGTACGGCGCCGCTTCAGCCGGGGTTAGAAGTTACAGCGCCTCTTCTTCACAGGGGCTGCTTTTAATGACGGAAGTTATTTTTAACATGGCCGGTACCAGGCTGCCGGGGGTTTTTTCGGCGGTTAACCGTTCTCTTTCTCCCCCGATTAACATCCAGGTCGACCACCAGGATACTATGACCTTGAGGGACTCGGGCCTGATCCAGATTTACGTGGAAAACATCCAGGAAGCCGTTGATACGCATGTTCAGATCTACCGGATCGCCGAAGACAGGGAGGTTCTTCTCCCGGCCATGGTTTGCATGGACGGGTGGATCATCAGCCATGCCTATGAGCCGGTGACCCTGTGGCGGGAAGATGCGATCAAAGAGTTTGCCGGTTCTTATGATCCGCCTTTCAAGGTTGATCCCAGGAAACCTCTTACTTATGGGGCTTTGACAGATGATGACAGGATCACCGAATTTAAATATATGGTCGACAGCGCCCTTTGCCGGGCCGAGGATAAAATCGTTCAGGCTGCGGAGCTGTTCAGGGAAGAATTTGGCAACTTTCACGGCGATGTGGTTGAAAAATATTATACCGAGGACGCCAGAATTATTATTGTGGCCATGGGTTCCGTGGTGGGCACAATTAAAGAAGCGGTTGACAGGCTTCGCGCCGGTGGAAAAAAGGTGGGCCTGCTCAAGATCAGATCTTTCAGGCCTTTTCCGGCGGCTGCAGTAAAGGAGCTGTTAAGAGGTGCTGAAATGGCCATAGTTATAGACCGGAGTTTTTCAGCCAGCGCCGGCGGAATCCTTGGCAGTGAAATAAAAGCAAACCTGTATCATCAAAACGGCCCCGTCCTTTTCAATTATATTGCCGGCATTGGCGGCAGGGAACTATATCCTCATAGCATCATGGAAATCGTCCAGGAAAGTGAAACCGCTTTTACTAAAGATTGCGTTCCGGACGGGGCCGTATTTTATAATCTCAACGAAGAACTGCTTTAATCATGTTCTGCAGGAGGAGTTAAATGAAAGAATTAGCCAGAGAAAATTACCTGGCACCGGGACACAATGCCTGCCCGGGGTGCGGTGTTTCCATCGCCGTCAGGCTGATCCTGAGGGCTATTGGAAACAATGTCATCGTGGTCAGCCCTACCGGATGCCTGGAGACATTTACTTCGCCCTACGGCATGTCGGCTTGGGAAGTGCCCTGGGTCCATTCGCTCTTTGAGAATGCGCCTGCTGTGGCCAGCGGTATCGAGGCCGCTCTGCAGTATAAAGGCAATCCGGATACGCAGGTAGTTGTCATTGGCGGAGATGGTGCCACCTTTGATATCGGCCTCGGTTCGCTTTCGGGGATGCTGGAACGCAATCATAATATTTTATATATCTGTTATGACAATGAAGCCTACATGAACACCGGTATCCAGCGCAGCAGCGCTACTCCCCTGGGAGCCTCTACTGCCACCACCCCGGTTGGTTCCAAGTCATACGGGGAGGCCCTGCCGAAAAAGAATATGCTTACCTTTGCCCTGGCCCACAATATCGAGTATGTGGCCAGCGCTGCCATAGCCTATCCCCGGGATTTGATGAACAAGGTTAAGCGGGGGTTGGATGTGAAAGGTGCGGCTTACCTTCATGTGATTACCCCCTGCACCCTGGGCTGGGGTTTTGAACCGGATGAAACAATAGAGCTGAGCCGCCTTGGAGTACAGGCCGGTATTTTCCCCCTGGTAGAATATGAAAATGGTGAGCTTACCGGGGTGCGCAAAATAAAAGAATTGAAACCGGTCAAAGAGTACCTGAGTTCCCAGAAACGATTTTCCCACCTGGAAGAAGCCGAGTATGAAAAAGTAAAAGAATCAATAAAAGAGATGGTCAGGCAGAATGTTAAAAAATACGGGCTGTTGGAGCAATAGGGCCCGGTTGGAATAAATAGAACCTGATCACCGGGTTTATTGAATATTAGTACTGGTAAGGAGTGTGCGGTAATGCTCGACAATATAACCGGCTACATGGAAGAATATGACCACGAAAACCTGGTTGTTTGCCAGCATAAGGATACCGGATTAAAGGCGTTTATAGCCATCCATGATACCACCCTGGGCCCTGCAGTGGGCGGATGCCGGATGTGGCCCTATGAAAAAGAAGAAGAGGCTGTCGAAGATGCCCTGCGGCTGGGCCGGGGGATGACCTACAAGTATGCCGCGGCAGGCGTAAATTTGGGCGGGGGTAAAGCTGTAATCATGGGTGATCCCGCCAAAGATAAGTCGGAAGCACTTTTCCGGGCCCTGGGGCGATTTATCGATCGCCTCGGAGGGGCCTACTATACCGGCCTTGATGCCGGGACTGTCCTGCAGGATATGGAATATATCCGCCAGGAGACTGAATACGTGGTTACCCTGCCGGTTTATTTAGGCGGGGCCGGCCCTATTTCACCGTACACGGCCCGCAGTACCATCCTGGGCATGAAAGCATCCCTGCAGGAGCTGACTGGAGACAGCTCGCTGCGGGGCAAAAGGATTGCCGTCCAGGGCGCAGGAGATGTAGGATACAACGTTATAAAATACCTGGTAGAAGAAGAAGCTTTAGAGATAACCGTAACTGACATTGATGAGCAACGGGTTAGAAAAGTAGTCGATGATTTTGGAGCAAAAACGAAAATAATGACTGTAGAACCGGGGAAAATATATGATACTCCCTGTGACATATTTTCCCCCTGCGCCCTGGGGGCAGTAATTAACCGGGATACAGTTGGCCGTTTGAAATGCAAGGCAGTCTCCGGTTCGGCCAACAACCAGTTAAAGGAAGACAGCGATGGTGACCTGCTTAATGAAAGGGGAATCCTTTATGCCCCGGATTTTATTGTCAATTCCGGGGGGACGATTTATGATACAGACAGAATTATGTATGGCAGCCATGACCACGAACGGGCCAAGAAAAATGTGGAAGCAGTTTATGATAAGATCTGCCGTATTTTTGAAATTGCCCGCCAGGAAAAAGTTATTCCCTATCGTGCCGCTGAAATACTGGCCCGCCGGCGCATAGAAGCCTACAGTAATATCAAGATTCTCTAATCATCAGGGCACCGGCTTCCGTATATAATGTTTGGTGATCCATAGATACCTGGAAAATAATTTTATTTGAAGGAGGGGAACCCGGTAATGATCAAGGTTAACGAGTATTTTGAAGGCAAGATCAAAAGCCTCGGGGCTGAGGCGGAGGACAGGCCCTTTACAACTGGGGTAATTGAGCCGGGGCAGTATACCATTCCAACTTCATCCGAGGAACATGTTTCGATTATCCTCGGCCGCTGCCGGGTAAAGGTTTCCGGCCGGGATTGGATTGACGTTAAAGAAGGCGATAATTTTATTGTCCCGGCTGAATCTGAAGTCAGCTTCGATGTTGAAGACCCGGTAGCCTACCTCTGTTTGTATAAATAATTTTAAAGGGGTGATCAACAGTGCGGGAACCAGTCGTTTCCGTTATTAAAACAGAACCTGAACCTGATGAGCAGCAGATCATCCAGGCTGTGCGTGAGGCGGTTGAACTTGCCGGTGGATTGGAAGGGCTCTTTAAGCCCGGCGATCTGGTTTTAATCAATCCCAACCTGGTTGCCGTGCCTCCGCAAAGGCGCGGCGGGGCAGTCACCTTGAAAGAAGTCTGTAAAGGGGTGGCCGTTCTGGTTGAAGAACTGGGAGGAAAACCTTTTATCGCTGAGTCTTCGGCGGCAGGAGTTGATACGGAGAAGGTTATTGAAGCCACCGGCTATCAAGAGCTGCGGGATGAGGGTTACGAAGTTGTCGATTTAAAAAAGGACAAAACTGTAACCATGAAAGTACCTGCAGGTTATGTGCTGGAAGAAATTACAACTTTCGAGCTGGTCCAAAAGGCGGCGGCCATTATCAGCGTCCCGGTCATGAAAACTCATGACCAGGCCGAGGCCAGCCTGAGCATAAAAAACCTCAAAGGTTTGATTTCCGATGAACTAAAAAAAGATTTCCACCGGGTCTACAGCATTTTTGAAGGGGTGCCGGCCTTGATGGCCGCCCTTAAACCCTCATTTGCCGTGGTAGACGCCATAGTAGCCCAGGAAGGCCTGGGGCCTATTTTTGGTCTGCCTGTGGGAATGAATACTATCGTTGCCGGCAGGGACCTGGTGGCGGTTGATTCGATCTCATGCCAGCTGATGGATATTGCTGAAGATGAAATGTTTATGGAAAAAAATGCCGCCGATAAAGGACTCGGTGTTATCGATCGCAGCCGGATCAAGGTGGTTGGAGAAGATGTGGCTGCCCTGAGCAGGAGATTTATGCGGGCCGTTGACCATGTCATCATTGAAGAACCCACCTTCAACCTGCTCTTCGAAGAAGGAACCTGCACCGGGTGCAGGAATACGGTATTGAGCAGCCTGGTCGATATAAAGAACGACAACCTCCAGGAATACTTGAAAAATAAGACAGTAATTGCCGGGCAGTGCAACTCGGTGCCGGATGATGTCGATCCCGAAGGCCTGATCCTGGTCGGAGTTTGCACCCGGGATATGAAGGCAAAAGGCAAGTATGTCAAAGGATGCCCGCCCAACAATATCTGGGTGGTCCAGGCTATAGTAGGTGAAGGCAAGGCCAAACGGCAGTATGCCACCGAGGATATCGACGACTAAAAGCGGAGAAATGGATCAAGGTTTACCGGTTGAGTTCCCTTCTATTCCGAGTAATACAGGGAGGAGGGAATTCGGGGCCTTAAAAAGAATACGGTGAGCCACCTTAATTGTTGTTAAGCCCTGCAAGTTTGGCCGGGTAGTGTGAGCAATCACTTTTGCACGACACACCCGGCCCCAGTAAACAAGGAGTGGTTATGATGAGAACCGATTTGGAATACATCGACAGTCTGCGTAGATTGAATACCGTAATCTATGCTTCCGGTGAAAAACTGGATAATTTCGTAGATCACCCCCTGATTCGTCCCCATATCAATGCGGCGGCGATAACCTATAAAATGGCCCTTGATCCCGAATTCGAGGGCCTGCTGACCGTAAAATCACACCTGACCGGGAAAAAGATAAACCGCTTTACCCATATACACCAGAGCCCTGAAGATCTGGTGAAAAAGGTAAAAATGCTGCGGGCCATATCTCAGCAAACCGGTTCCTGCTACCAGCGCTGTGTCGGTTTTGACGGCATTAACGCCCTTTACAGCACCACCTATGATATAGACCAGCAGTACGGGACTGAGTACCACCGGCGCATGAAAAACTATATCGAGCACCTGCAGGAAACCGACAACATGGTGGTCGGGGCGATGACGGATCCGAAGGGCGACCGGGGCTTGAAGCCCGGCCAGCAGGATGATCCGGATATGTACGTGCATGTAGTAGAGAAGAATGATGAAGGTATTGTGATCCGGGGCGCCAAGGCCCATCAAACCGGTGCCGTCAATTCCCACGAGCTACTGGTCATGCCCACGGTGGCCCTGACTGAAGAGGACAAAGATTATGCCGTATCCTGCGCCGTTCCCATTGATGCACCGGGTGTGATCCACATTTTTGGCCGCCAGGTTAACGACAGCCGCAAATTTGATGAAATAGATCAGGGCAACGCCTGCTTCGGGGTTGTTGGAGGTGAGGCGCTGACCATTTTTGAAGATGTCTTCGTTCCCTGGGAAAGGGTCTTTATGTGCGGCGAATACGACTTTGCCGGGGCCCTGGTGGAGCGGTTTGCCTGCTACCATCGGCAGAATTACGGAGGCTGCAAGGGCGGGGTCAGCGACGTGATCGTAGGGGCTTCAACCGCCATCGCTAAAATGAACGGGGTGGAACGGGCTTCCCACATCAAGGACAAGATCGTGGAGATGATCCATTTAACCGAAACCGTTTACTGCTGTTCGATTGCCTGCTCCTCCCAGGGCCGGCCTACCCCGAGCGGAGCTTACGGGGTGGATCCATTGCTGGCCAACGTAGGCAAGCTGAACATTACCCGCTTCATTTATGAAATATGCCGCATCAGCCATGATATTGCCGGTGGCTTACTGGCCACCCTGCCGTCTGAGAAAGATCTTAAACACCCGGAAATAGGCCCTTACATGGAAAAATATATCAAGGGAGTTTCCGGAACCCCTTCGGAAGAGCGCTACCGCATCCTGAGGCTGCTTGAAAATATGACCGCGGGCACGGCCCTGGTGGAAAGCATGCATGGAGCCGGCTCGCCGCAGGCCCAGCGGGTGATGATCCTGCGCCAGGGTAACCTGGCCCATAAAGAAAAACTGGCCCGGAAGCTGGCCGGCATTGAAGGCGAACCGGATTAAAGCCCGGGCATTGTTAACTCCAGGATTAATGGATAAACATTGACTATGACCTCTTCAATCAAAGTGGGCTTGAAGTTCTGCGGCAGCTGCAACCCCCATATCCAGGTGGGACAAATTTACCGCGAAATCAAGGAAGAAGCACTGCGTGCAGGGCTGGATCTCAAGTTCCGGCCCTGGGACGAGCCCGGCTGCGATCTGCTGCTGATCATCAGCGGCTGCCCGGCCGACTGTGCTGAGAGGCCCGCACACGCAGCCGGGGAAGTGGCCGTGGCGGGTGAAACCCTCAACCGCAACCCCTGCAGCCGGGGCCGCCTGGCCAAAGAAGCCCTCAGAAGCATAGCAAAGAACCTGTAACCCTTATTAATCTGGATACAGAACTATTAATTCTGCAGGTGTGTTTTACATCCTGGTGTTTTGCAACAGGGAAACAAAGCGGTTTACGGCTTCCTGCTGGTCCTCGCCTTTTTCCTGCGATTCGGAGAGGCATTCTAAAAAGAAGTTGGCTACGATTAGCTTGGTCACCCCTTCGAGCGCCGAGTGGACGGCGCTGAGCTGGGTGACTATGTCTTCGCATTCCTCGCCATCTTCAATCATCCGGCGCACGGCCCGGATCTGCCCTTCCAGCCTTGAAAGGCGGTTGACAACCTTTTTTCTATCTGCTTCATTATTGGTTCCCATCTTTGCACGCTCCTAAATAAAGCTTTCGTAATAGATATTCTCTGCAGGGATGCCCTTTGCGGTCAAGATTTCGGCAGCCCCGCTTGCCATCACGGCTGTCCCGCAGATGTAAACCCTGGTTCCCGGTGAAGGCTTGAGATCTTTTAAAATATCGGTGACATACCCTTTCGCATACCGGCCGGTCCTGGGCCTGGAGAGGATCTTGTAATAGTTGAAATCTTCACTATTTTCAGCCACTTTTTCAAAGTAGTCGTCGTAAACCAGGCCTTCTTCGTAACGGGCCCCGTAAAGCAGGGTCGCTTTTCCTTCGAAAGGATATTCATTTCGCTCAAAGAAGCTCTGCACGGTTGATACAAAGGGAGTAATGCCGATCCCGTTGGCGATGAAAAGCAGCTCACTGCCGGAGGGATCAACACGCAGTTCATTACCCATCGGCCCTTTCAGGTTTAGAGTATCACCTTCCCTGAAATTGTTAAAGATTAAATTGGTCCCGTAGCCGTCGGGCAGCTTCTTGACAGTGATCCGGATCTCGGAATTGTCTTCGTTTGATCCCGATATAGTATAGGCCCGGTACATCTTGATTTCAGATTCTACTTCAACCAGGACAAACTGGCCCGGTTCGTAGGGCATACGGGCGGGCTCCAGCATTTCGAAGCCGAACTGGCGGACGTCGTCTTTCAAGCTGGTGATCTCTTTAATCCGGGCGCGGTAATAGTGGGCCCGGTCAAACCCTTCCAGGGAAACCCGTTCTTTAATTTCTTCAGCTTCCTGCGGTTTTGCCATCTGCAAGATGCCGGCCGGGCAGTTGTGGACACAGGTGTTGCAGCGGATGCATGTTTCGTCATCGAACTGCTGGTGGTCTTCTGAGAACTGCAGGTAGGGAGAAAGCTGCATCGGGCAGACCCGAGCGCACTTTCCGCAGGAGTGGCACAGGTCGGGATGGCTGACGGTAACCTTTTCATCACTATTTTTAGCCAGCCCCACCGCTTTTCCGAGCTTGTAAAAAAGGATCTGGATCGTGCCCATGGGACAGAACTGGCACCAGGTGCGCTCGTTGATCACCAGTCCCAAAAGGCCCCCGACTAAAAGGACCATCAGGTAGGTGGTGGCAAACACCAGCCCCAGGCGTTCCAGGAATTCGCCGGTGCCCAGGGTGGCATAAACATCTATAAACCGCCGGCCCAGGTTAAACATGAAGAAAATCAAAACAGCGGCAATAACCGGTTTGGAGCGAAGGAAAGCCGGTATTTTAGTGTGGCGGCTGGCCGGGCCGATCAAGTTGTCAAAAAAACTGCCGTGCGGGCAGAAATTACCGCACCAGTACTTCCCTTTAAAGAGGCTGGTCCCCATCAGGGCCACCATGATAATAGGGACCAGTAACCCAAGGTGTGGTACGAACTGGCCCCCGATACCAATCAAGACGGTCAGGATCCAGGCATATGTCCTGACCGGGGTAAAAGATCTCCGGGTTTTGATGTAGAATGTTGCTTGCTCACTGCTCTGCACGATAAAACCCCTTTCAACACAGGGGGAAGGTTCTTTTGCGCTGTCCCTGTGCGCCCAAATTTATAAATTCATAAATAATCCCCGGGGGCAGGCTTAAATAACTGTGTTGTTGGTGTGCCGATACCCTTTTTTAATACCCCATGGGGTATATTTATAATAACTCTATTTTTCTTTCCCGTCAAGGGGGAGTTTTTGTTAGCGCATATGCAGTTTATTGAAGAGGTGTAGTTATCCCAGCAGGTTGTTGAGCATTTGGTCCCGGTTGATGCAGCCACCATGCGCCCCCGGCCTTTCTCCCTTAATTTCGGAGATTAATCAGGCGATGGTGTCCCGCACGTTTTCAAACTGTTCGTGTTCCCCGCCGTCGATGATTTCCTTTAAAGCCTCTACTACCTGCAAGATTTCATAAAAAGTATTATAGAGGGCGATGGGGGCCAGGCGGATTATGTCGGGCGGGCGGAAATCGGGAATAATACCGCGCTTTTTCAAGGCCTTGGTGATACTGGCCGCGCTGTCGTGCTCGACCGCTACGTGCCCGCCCCGGCGTTTTGGATCTTTGGGGGTCCCGATGCGGTAATTGTAAGGGGGGTTGGTGAGCCCTTCTTCTTCAAGTAAGAACATCAAGTATGAGGTGAGTTTAAGGGATTTTTCACGAACCTTCTCAATACCTGCTTCGGCGAAAATTTTCAGGGATCCTTCAAGCGGGGCGGTGCTTAAAATCTGGGGTGAGCTGATCTGCCATCCTCCCGCTCCGGAAGCTTGTTCAAAATCTAAAAGCATGTCAAACTGTTTGTCTTTCCTGTATCCCCACCAGCCGGCCAGGGAAGCCGTTCTGGAGAAATGTTTCCGGTTTACGTACAGGCCGGCGGTAGACCCGGGCCCGGCGTTCATATGCTTGTAGTTGCACCACAGGGCAAAATCCACTCCCCATCGGTCAAATTCGTGGGGAACGGCCCCGATGGAGTGGCTGCAGTCAAAGCCGATTGGAATGCCGTACTGGTGGGCTTTTGCCGTTAATAGTTCCATATTCAGAACCTGGCCGCTGCGGTAATAGACCGAGGGCAGGAGGATCAGGGAGATCTCGCCGGATCCTCTTTCTATGGCGGAAATAATATCTTCTTCCTCAATCATCCTTCCGTCGCGGCTTTTAATCAGGGCCAGGTTTTCAGACGGGTCCAACCCTTTGATCCTGAGCTGGCTTTTCAGGGCATATATATCTGACGGGAAGTTGAGTTTGTCGGCCAGGATTTTGGACCTGCGGCCTTCCGGTTGGCAAAAAGTGCCGACCAGGGTGTGCAGGTTTACCGTGGTTGAGCCGGTGACCACTACTTCATCTTCGTGAGCGCCCACCAGCGGGGCCTGCATTGCTCCCAGTTTTTCACCGTAGTAAAACCAGGGATTGCCCTGATCGAGCCATCCGTCGATGCCGAGCTGCTTCCACTGGTTCAATACTCTTAGAAGGCTCTCCTCCCCGTCTTTTGACAACAATCCCAGGGAATTGCCGTCCATGTAAATCTTGCCGGGAAGGAGGTAAAACCTTTCCCTGAACCGGGCCAGTGGATCACTGCGGTCCAGTTCCAGGGCTCCGTCCTTGCCGGTGCGAAAATTGTTCATCGGTCGGCCTCCTCACTGCATCAGGTTTAAGCTTGGTGGGCACATAAACCGGTCCATTTTTAGTGCCTTTTACCTATTATACTGTACCGGCCGGGTGCGGTAAAAAGTTTTTCTTTAGCCGGCCCCGGTAAAGAGGAATCCGGTTTAGAGGCAAGAAAATAGTATTACCAGAATTTAACCAGGAGGTGCAGGATAGTGACAAAATCAGCTCGCCAGGATCCCAACTTAAATCTTTTTGCACGCTTGTTTGCCATCATGGCTAAAAAGGCGATTGAAAAGTTTGGTGAAGAAGGAAAAGAAGCGGTCCGGGAGGCGGTAAGAGAGTTTGGTGAAAGCCGGGGCCGCGATATTGCCCAAAAAGCAAAGGAAGCCGGGGAACCGCTGACCGTAGAAAACTACCTCAAGTTTTACGACATGGCCAGGTCGGCATCTTACGAAGTTGAATCGGAAGTAAGCCGAAATCACGCCGACCAAAGGTTTAAATTCTGCCCGATCTGGGCCACCTTTGAAGAAGAGGGTTTGGAGGATTACGGTTATATTTACTGCCAAGAAATCGACACCGCCCTGGCCAGGGGCTATAACCCGAAGATCGATTTTCGCCACTTTCATCATTTCAAGGATGGCAAGCCCGACTGCCACATGGATTTTACCCTGGACGAATAAGTGTATTTGAACCGGCAGTTTAGCTGCAAATTTTAAAGGAAGGTCTGGTCCTGAATGGAGCGCTTTGATGAGCGGGATACGATTTTTTCTCGGATGGAACTTGTGCCCGGGAGTGAAAGCTACAAATCATATTATGCCAGGCGCCCGGAACTTAAAGCAGTTGATGATTATTTCCGGTCTTCTTCACCCGGAAAGGATGCTTCTGACCTGGTCAATATGGCCCGCGTAGATTCTGTTTTCCGGTTTTTGAAAGATATAAGGTCGCTGGCTTACAGGGAAGATGATCCCGGCCGGCACTGCCCGGGGCAGCCAGCCGTCCGGGAGATTGAAAAAGCCCTCCATGAAACAGCTCTGGATTACGGCGCCGTCCTTTACGGTCAGACAATCCTGGGCCTCGAATGCTTTTATTCCATCCGGGGCCGGGGCCCCGCCTACGGTGAACCGGTAGAAAACCCGCTTCAAAATGTGTTCGTTTTTGCCGTGGAAATGAACCGGGAAAAAATCTCCCGTGCCCCGCGCCCGGAAGAAGCGGTGGAAGTGGCCAGGGCTTATGTCCGGGTAGCGGTAATTGGAATGATCTTGAGCTACCTGCTCAAGGAACTGGGTTACCGGGCCCGCTGCCATATGGACGGTGAGAGTAAGCTGGTCCTGCCGGCCGCCGCCCAGGCTGCCGGTCTTGGCAAAATCGGTCGCCTGGGCCTGCTTCTGTCCAGGGAATACGGGCCCATGATCCGCCTGGGTGCGGTAACCACTGATTTCCCAATTAATACGGCCCCGCCAGGCGGTCGCCCTCTTGCTCCGGAGCCGGAAGAATATTGTTTTTCATGCGATCTTTGCGCCCGCCGCTGCCCGGGCAGGGCGATTCCTTTTGGAGAAATGGACCGGCAGGGCGGCCCGGATCAAAGTGAAATGCCCTGGAAAACAGACCACGCAGCCTGCTTTGGCATGTGGCAGAAATTTGGCACCGACTGCGGAATCTGCGTTTCCGTATGTCCTTTTGGTAAACAAATCAGCCGGGGTTGATTACTTGATCAAACGGCGGTGCATCAGGTATTGGGGCAGGGGGAAAATGATCAGGATAAATACCAGCAGCCACAGAACATGGAACACCAGGTCAATACTAACGAGTCCCAGGGTTAGTGAGCGCAGCAGCACAACGATGTGATACAGCGGCATGAGCCAGGCCAGCTGCTGCAGGATCCCGGGCAACACGTCCAGGGGGAAAAACACCCCGGAGAACAGGAACATGGGCGTGATGATCAGGGTAAAGAAATAGGCGAAGTTATCTATCTTGGGGACAATCCCGGTCCAGATCATGGCCAGCTGAGAAAAAGCCATACCGTTAAGCACCAGCACGGCCGGGATCAGCAGGGCCCATGGTGATGGCACCAGCCCCAGGACGGCGATAACGCCCGTGATTACCGTGCCCGACAGCACGCTTTTAAAGGTGCCGTACAGGAGTTCTCCCGCTACCACTTCCTGAAGATTGATGGGAGTAGCCACAATCGCATGATAGATTTTCTGATAGTACATCCGCACAAATGAATCATAGGAGCACTCAGCTGCTGCAGCCCACATGGCGGAGGTGGCGACGATCCCGGGTGCTATGAACTGGGTGTAACTCATTCCCTCGACATCTTCAACCAGCATACCCAGCCCGGCACCTAAAGCGGCCAGGTAAAGCAGGGGCTCCACAATATTAAAAGCCAGGTTGGTGGTCCAGGTTTTCCTGAACACAAACAGGTTGCGGGTAAACACTTTCAGGGCCCACCGGTTTACGGGGCTGTAATATGAAGCCCATCTATAAAGTTTTGGCGTAGCTGCTGCTTTCATAACCTGCATCTTCCTCGTAACTTAATCCTCTTCCGGTCAATTTCAAGAATACATCCTCCAGGTTTGCCGGCCGGACCTGGTAGGTATGGGCGAAATTACTGTTATTTAAAGCCTTCATTACTTTGGTTTCATCTTCGGGAATGAACAGGTAGATAGTGGATTCGGCCAGCTGGTAGCCGCTGATTAAGGAGTCCATAGAATTGATCAGAGCACTTTTCTGGGCCGGCTCGAGATCCACTTCCACTACCTTTGTGCCCACCTGTTTTTTAATCAAATCACCGGGCTTTCCTTCATCCAGGATTACGCCCTTGTCCATGATGATCAGATCGTCGCAGAGCTGGCTGGCTTCTTCCAGGTAGTGGGTGGTCAGGATCAGGGTCAAACCGTTTTTTTTAAGCTGGCGCAGGTGTTCCCAGATCAGGCGCCTGCTCTGAGGATCGAGCCCGGTGGTCGGTTCGTCCAGTATAAGCAGATCAGGGGTATGGATCAAGCCCCGGGCGATGGTCAGTCTGCGCTTCATCCCGCCCGATATTTTATCAACTTCCTGGTCCGCCTTGGCCGAGAGGCCAAAAAAGTAGAGCAGTTCCCGGGCCCGTTTTTCAGCGACATCTCTTTTAATACCGTAATAACCGGCGTAAATGAGTAAATTTTCCCGGACACTGAGCTCCAGGTCCAGGTTGTTTTCCTGGGGGACTACCCCCAGCCTCTTTTTGATAGTCCTGGGATCGTCGTTGACGTCATTCCCAAAGACGGTTAATTTTCCACCTGATACAGGGTGGAAGCAGTAGATCATGGCTACTACGGTGGTTTTCCCGGCCCCGTTGGGCCCTAAAATGCCGAAGCACTGCCCTTTTTGGATCTTAAAATCAATTCCGGCTACCGCCGGAAATCCATTGTAGTTTTTCTGCAAATTTTGAGCTTCCACTACTACCGACATTATTTGCCACTCCTGTTCCTAATTACATGGCTTTATCTGTATGGCAGCAAATCTATTCTATATCAAATTATTGGTTTCAGGCAAGGAATACCCTTTAAAAGCCTTAAATAAGCATACTTGCCTTCAATCCTCGCTTAGATTATGCAGCTGGGTTTAATTTGGAGTTACCGTAAGGTCAGAATTTCACAAGCTTGGCCGGTAGTGAAGGTGCTCAGCGCCGTTGAGGATCAGGCAGGCCGGGGAGCACCTCGTAAAAAAGCATGTTTAAGAGACGTTATTTTTTATCGATATCATGAACCCGGGCCCCGGCAATACCTTTCTCTTTACTGACAGTGTTTATCTTGTTCAGGTACTTTTTCCAGCCGGACCTGGGCTTGCAGACAGATATTGAGTTCAATTTTTCTTCCGCACATGGCTCGGAGCAGAAATAGTAGATCTTGCATTCCGAGTTTTTATTTGTGTACTTATCGTTCGGAGGATAACAGATCTGCTCTTCGTCGCAGAGGTAAAGCTTCACCCCTTGCTGTTGAAGGTAAAAGCTTACTCCGCAAACAGGGCATTTATACTCCTGCATGGCTGATTCTGACATCTTCTGCACCTCCCTCCAATATGATATAAATACTATATGTTTAGTATCAATATGGTAATCTAAACTTGACCAAATGTCAACATGTATTCAAAAAGTAATATTTTCACAAATTAATTTAATCTGAGGAAAGCAAAATATTGGAATAGCCCGGGCCATTCTACACCGCCCAAAAGGAATTACATAAAATAGGGGGAATTATATAAAAGCTAAAAAGAGCCCTGGTTTTGTAGGCAAGAAGAGAAAATCCTTCCTAGAATAAGCCTTAAGGCGGCAGCAAAATGTGCCGACAGGTTTTCAACTCCGGCGCTTATAATATGCTATCATTAAACTGGTTGTTTAATTTAATGCTGAAGCTATAACCAGATTTCCGGGGGAAGAAGTAGATGCTGAAAGGGTTTTACAGGCTTGGCCGCCCCATCAACGCCTTGGCCGGTTGTGTGGCCGTTTTTGTCAGCGGTTACGTGGCCGGAGCGCCGTCGTGGTTGCCCGTATTCCTGGCTGCTTTTGTGGTATTGCTGATTACCGTTTCCACCAATGCCTGGAATGACTACATCGATATTGAAATAGACAAAATTAACAAGCCCGAAAGGCCTTTGCCTTCCGGTGAGATTAGCCCGCAGCAGGCCCTGATTTTTTCCACCGTCGGGACCATCATGTCCCTGGTTATTGCCGCTTTTATTAACCCGCAGGCCTTCTATATTGCCGTAGGCGCCAATCTCCTGCTTTACCTTTACTCCTGGAAGCTCAAATGTACCGTGTTGTGGGGCAATGCAGCTGTAGCTGCGATTGTAGCGCTCTGCTTTATTTTTGGCGGGGTGGCGGCGGAAAATATCCGGCCCACAGTGGTGCTGGCCGTGACGGTGTTTTTTGCCATTATGGGCCGGGAGATCCTGAAAACCATGGCCGACTACAGGGGCGACCTGCAGGAGCGGTGCCGTACCATCGCCACGGCCCGGGGTAAAGAGGCCGCATGCAACTTCATGATCGCCTTTCTGGCATTAGCCTCCCTGGTAATGCTGGCCGCCTTCTTTATCGAACAGTATTCCCTGCTGTATCTTTTGATCATCATTTTTGGTATGTATCCCCTGTTCACCTACGTTGCCCTCAATGCCAGGCAAACCACTTCTGAATATAAGCTCGAGCGATTGAGCCTGGTTATGAAGTACGGTTTTTTTGTCTGGTTTTTGGCCGTCGTCCTGGGAGCAGCTTAGCTTTAAATCATGTTTTCGGTTCACAAGCGCTGCATGGGCTGGCAATGGTATTATCAGAGCTAAAGAAAAACCGGGGGCCCTTTTAAAGCAGGGCCAGCAGGAAAATGACCGTGGTGGTGGCCAGGGGAACGGTCAGATCATCGGTAGTAGAAGGAGAAAGCAATTCGAACAGGGTTCCGGCCAGGGCGGTGACCAGGGCATAGATCATGACCAAATCCAGGGTCAATATTTTTTGGTTGACCGGGTTAAAAAGGCCGTAATAGTAAAAAGCTCCGTAACAGAGCAAGAAGGCCGAGGCGAAAAAGGTCAACGAACCTTCCAGGGTTCTCTGAGAGCCGGTGTAAGAAAAGGCTATTTTTATCTTTCCGTAGTTTTTCCCCACCATTGAGGCGAGCGAATCGCTGATGATCATAATCAAAATGCCGCAGATCGGGAAATAAAGCTGGTACGGGGCGAACAGGACAAAAATCGTAAAGAGCAGGGTTATGGAAAGGCTGTAATAAAAAGGCCCCTGCAAGCGCCCCGCTTTTGCTTCTGCTTCTTCACCGATCGCTTCATACAGTTCTTTTAGCTGCTTGACGGAGCTGTTACGGGCGCTGAAATAAACGGCAATGGTAAGGCTTGAGGCAATGACAATAGCATGCAGGGGAAGGATAAAGAAGGGGACAATTAAAACAACCAGCCCGGTGAAAAGGTGGACGGTTTTGCGGGCTATAAATTTGGACATGATCCCTTTGTGTTCAAGGAAAACAGGGATCAGGATCGTGAGCAGGATATAACCGTAGGCGATACCAACAAGGGCTAAATCATGCAGGAAATCGGCGGTGCTGTAGTTTGTAATGATATTGATTAGAGCGGTCATATAAAATCATTAGTATATCATTCAGGCGGGATAAGCTATTACCTGCCAGATATACTCCTTTCTGTTGCACTTGCTGCTAGCAGGCGGCTTTATCTAAAGTAAGAAGTTGTTACAAAAAATAAGCCTTACAAGCAGGGCTTAATTTAATCCCTGCTTCAAGGTCTGCCTGGACTTGATTACTTGATTATGCAGTTTTGTTTAGTATTACCCAAAAGTGATATACTGTCAAGTAAAATGGCTTATAATAAAACCAGGAGGGCAACAATGGGCAATGACCATGAAATAATAGTTGCCGGGATACCCTTTTAAAGGATCTGCGGAAGGCCTGTTACCTGCAAGAATTTCTGCTACGCTTTCTTTTTTACTCGATCTTCTGGCTGGCTGCTTCTATAAAAACGGGGCCGTAGCCCGGGCTGTCTCCAGGAAGTTTTAGATAGGAACTGGTTCTGAGAAACTATATCTCTAGCCTTTCCAAGTGTTCTTTAGTTTCAGACCGGGCCGATCAGTACCCCGGCTTTCTTGCTCAGGATAGCTTCGGCCATGACCCGGTCTTTCCCAGGCAATTGGCAGGAAACTGTTTAGGAGGCCGGTTTTTCAGAAAGATAAGTTAAAGTGGATGTAGAAAGAACAGCTAGTTTTGTTTATAATAGGCCTGAAGGGGGTGGCTTAGGTGGATAAATCAGATCAGAGCCGTTTTGATAATGAAGAAGTGGATGAGGTTGAAAAACCTTACTACCAGGATCGGCGCGGTTCCTGGGAAGCAGGGAGAAAGAAAAAACGGTGGTGGATTCCCCTCACGCTTTTATTGATCATTGTTGCAGCTGTAGGTTCACTCTGGTATGTAGGCAGCCGCACTCAATTTTGGCTTTTCCAGGACTTAATGGAGGCTATTTTCCCCGCGGAAGAAGAAATCCAAATCGTTATGCCGGCGGCCCTTTTTGCCGGCCAGGATTTTGAAGAAATTGCCGCCTATGCCGTGGAGGAACAGGGTGTGGATGAAATTGTGCCGATTGAAGAAGACCAGCTGGTTTATAAGATGACACCTGAAGTACGAGAGAGGCTGCTTACCGATGCGGAAAATGATTTAGAAGAAAAACTTTCTGCCCTGGAAGACGGTAGACAGCACCCTTACGTGGTTGAGATCAGCTATGATGATTCCTTTGAAGACTTTTTCTTGATGATCGAACCTGACCAATTTGATCAGGCTTTAGTGCCGGCATCGGAACTTTATGCTGCCGCTGTTTATTACCAGTACTTAATCGCTGCCGGAGACGAAGCACGGGAAGTGGCGGTAGAACTGGAAAATGAAGAGACAGGCGCCCGAGAAACTCTTGCATACCCCGGAGATTTGAACCGGGTCGCTTCTATTTTAGAGAGGCCTGCAGTTGTGGATGAAGAACCGGCAGGCCCGGTAGCCGGGGATAAGGTCGTTGTCGATACCGGCCCCGACAATTTAAATTTGCGAGACGGCCCGGCTATAACTTACCTCATTATAGACATCTTAAGCTCTGGTACTGTTCTTGAAGTCATTGACGAAGAAGGCGAATGGCTAGAGGTTATAACTCCCGAGCAAAAGGAAGGCTGGGTTCACGGCGACTTCGTGGAACTCGTTGATGAAGAGGATTAACAGCCGGCCATGAAGCAACCAGGGGAGAGCTTTTAATTACAAAAGATGAGTATGCTTTCTGGAAGAAAACCTGAGAGACCTTTTACATATTTCCTGAAGTTCTGATCCTATTATGATGATTTATAATAAGGGGTTATGGAAGCGCACTCCCTCAACCGTGCTGTCATGGGTAAAATCTTCACTTAAGATCAAGCCGATCTGATTAAGACGGGCGGTGCCCCATATCAGGGCATCCCAATAAGAAAAACTGTGGGTTTTTACGCCCCGCACAGCTTCCAGGATGATCATCTCGTTAACCGGAAGGACCGGCCAGATCTGGCAAAAGCTATTGATCCTCTCTTCACCCTGTTCCAGGGTGAGAGGATCGGAAATCTTTCTTGTTACCGTAACAAAAAACTCAGATAGAATCTGAGTGCTGACAAAAGAAGTGCCTGCAGTAACCAGGCTGTCAATTAAATTCAAGGCTTTTTTTTGCTTACCAGGTTCGGCATAATCATAAGCGTAAACCAGTATATTAGTATCAATTAAGATTTTACCTGTCATAAAGTTCCTCCCGCTTCCAGGTTCGTCCCTTTTGGGGTTCTTTGAGCCCGCGTCTTTCGGATTCGATATATTTAATTTCTTCCTCCCATTGATGGGTGTTTCTTCTAGAGTAATCAATCGTATAGGTATGGCTGTCCAATGCTTCACGGACAAGCTCTGCCTGGGTTACCCCCATTTTTTCAGCCTTTTTTTTCAACATGTTTTCCTGTTCCCTGGTTATGTACAGTTGTTTGCGTACCAAGTCGTTCACTTTAATCACCTACGATTGTTTTTATACATCAGATTATACATCACAAGTAGCAGATTGGCAACCAGTCATAAACTGGAGATAACTAGGGCTGGCATCC
>Ga0207421_10002015_pt1 | contig 25677 bp, 15 predicted proteins | sample SodLakKL_010_SED_4_FD_187542 | JGI IMG/M metagenome (GOLD analysis project Ga0207421, IMG submission 187542) | Alkaline sediment microbial communities from Lake Tanatar, Kulunda Steppe, Russia - 8KL_010_SED (SPAdes) (version 2) | ecosystem: Environmental > Aquatic > Non-marine Saline and... | reverse complement strand
ACCAGAAAAGTATCTTTCCCAAAGCCAAACAACAAACGAAACCGCTTCTTTAGTTATGATCAGGCTGAAAAACTTTTAAACGAGCTGCTAGCCCGTGGGCACGATGATATTCATGATTTAACCCTGATGGCGCTTGAAACAGGCATGCGGTTTTCAGAGATTGCAAAGCTTACCTGGGAGAACGTTGATCTTCAAAACATGATCATTCATATTCTTGACTCAAAAAGCGGAGAGGCCGGCGAGGTTTATATAAATCAGAGGTTGAAAGATATGCTTTCAGAACGACATGCCGTCAATGAGTCCGGCCTGGTCTTTCCTTCCCGAAACGGCAAGGTGCGCAAGGATATTCCAGACACCTTCCAGAAAACAGTAAATGATCTGGGTTTTAATGCCGGAGTGACAGATTCCCGCAACAAGCTGACCTTCCATTCCACCAGGCATACATTTGGATCCTGGCTGGCATTGCAGGGAACACCCCTTTTGACCATCAAGGAACTGATGCGCCACAAGGTGGTTGAAATGACCTTGAGGTATGCGCACCTGATCCCGGACCATAAGCGGGAGGCCGTTGAAAAATTAGGCAATAGAAATGATGCCAAAGTTGTGAGTATTGAGGAAGCCCGAAAGAAAAAAGCTGTATAGAAATTGTCTGGCCTAAGGAGGAGCTGATCGCTTCATTTGAAAAGCATGCCTTCCATGGGCAGCCTGGCCGGGTACTCTAACCGCAGGGAAAAGTTGAGGGGACTTTATGCCAGAAGAGAGGGGGATGAACATTCCATGCTGGTGGACAACACCGAAATACTTGGCCATGACTCCAGCCTTTTTCCCTCTGTTTATCATAATATAAAGCCAGACAAGAAAAGGAAAAGCGTACAGCATCTAAGAAATGACCTGTCCGCTATTGACGCCAAACTGCAATAGGTGCAGAAAAAATTAGATGATACACTGAGCAGGATTATAAAAAATCCTGAAGGATGTGATTAGATCTCTTCAATATGATTGCCACTGTGCAACTTGACAAACGGGCTATTCCTGAGGATTTCAAAGACACCCCGTTTTTTTGATGATGGCAGCTTCCTCAACTCACAAAGAAGCAATTGGAAAGAACAAAATCTTTGTATTTGTCACTGACCGCCCATAACGGCCAACCTTGATCAGCTTAAATGGTGCCTTCGTCTTAGACCGGCAAAATTCGACCATCTGAATGTTGCATTTCCATCAGCTCATCCCTGCTGATGCTCCCGGGCTCATTTTATTGCCTCGTACAGGGATGGGAGCTTCAACACTTTTAAGCCCTGATCCGCCACTTTGCCTGGGGAAACCGTATACCTGCTGCGAACTGATTGCCTGATGACCCATGGCCTTGGCGATCATTTTCTGTTTGTCCCAGGTTGTGTCCACTATTATGAAATCTCCGTGCTTTTTTCCGTTTTTTCTGGCTTTTTGGGTCAGTGCTTCATACTCTTCTCTGGATTTCAACTCGCTTTTCAATACAGCGGCAAAATTATGCCGGGCAATATATGGGGTGAATTTTTTTCTCCTGAATTTTCGTTCAGCGGCATTTTCATAAACATGAGAAAAGTTGCTGACGCTTGTGTGCAGATGGTAAAAAACCTTACCGTTTTTTTCCAGATGTTTTTGAAAATGTTCATAAAGATTTTTTCCAAATCCTTCGTCTCTGCTTAAAGTCAGGATGTACCAGGGCTGACCCTTGCCCTCGCCCTGCTTTACCCCCTCAATGCGGACTTTCAATTGTTTGTTGTCAGGAGAAAGGCTGATTGTAATGCCTTTCTGCAGTGCTGCAGGCCTGCAGCCTGTATTGTGAATAATGACTGCGGCGGATTTGTATTTGGGATAGATTTCATTTTCTATGCTTTTCTGCCAGCCGGGCTTTAAAAATTTGAGCTGCAGCTTTTTACTTTTTCTTTTCTGCTTGCCCCGGGCACGCTGGACAGCCAGTTCTTTGCCGAGATCTTTGCCGTGTATTTTTTCGAGCTGCCTGAGGCTCTGCTGGCTTGGCTCGTATCTGTTAAAAGGGTACTGGTCATTTTTTACTGCTTCAATCATGTTTTCTATGGGTAATGTGTCAGTTCCCTGACCTGAATATTTTTCCAGCGCAAGAGTATATAAATGCAGGGCAGCCACCCGGTAGAGCCGGAAAGTGGCATAAGATATTTTTTTTCCTGTTATTCGCATGCGCTCGAGTATATAATCGGAAGGCAGGGAGTGCTGCAGACGCTTCCATATTTTATGGTATTCCCTTTTAGTGCTTTTGGACAGGTTTTTGCTGTATATCTCGTTTCTGTGCCGTATAATCAGCACCGGATTATTCTCGATTTCCTCCTGCGAGTATCTATACCTTGAATCATTATCTTTTTTCATTAACTACTCCATAAGCTGTCAGCTGAAATAGCTGTTGACCGTCAAAAATGTTTGGAGCAAAAGAGCAGACTGGCAAAAGCTGTCTTGTCGTCCAAACTTTTTTTGAAAAGCAAATTATGGCGGCGAATCATATCTTTAAGGATAACTTAAAAATATGATTCGCAGCCATGTTTTTTGAATGTATATGCCATTCAAAAAACAATCAGGATTTTGCTTTTCAAAAGTTGTTTGGGACACCAAATATGAGCAGTTTGAGCAATTGTTTTTTTTCAGTCCACGCCCTCATAATGACTGGTGTAGCTTCAGTCATGCGTGGCATGGTCTCACTCTAGCCTGCCGATAAAAAAATAAGCTCAAGGTTGATGTGCATATATGCATATTGCACTAACCAGGGTTTTCAGGATGTCCTGCGTGCCAGCCAACTGATAAGTATTTCCTTGTCAATTGCCTTAAATCTTCCAATTTCATATATGTGCCTGGAAATCGACATATCTCGATTATGTCCAGTAACTATGTTTCGGAAATAGCCCCGCGAATATGGAAAATTGTCCAACTTGTGAATATCCTTCAAAAAAATTGCCTGCGGCCATTTTTCTGCCCAGCATAACCATGCCTCTCGATTATTCTTCATATTTTCCTCCTTTATAAATATTACAAAAAACATATTTGTTCTATTTTTATTAAAATATCAGTATTAGTATTACTTGTCAAGCCCATTTAAGTAAATTTAGTACTTGATATGATAAATTTATAAAAAAGTCTGTTTATCGTAGTTTTCGAGTTTTGCTTATTTTAGCGATAAACATCTCCCTGACTCGGAAAAACTGCTTATTTCTCCTGCAGGATAAAGAAATTAGTATTGACAATACTAAAAAGTGGTAATAAATATTAATTCAATTAAATGTGAACAGATTAATTTAGTTTTTATTACTAATTTTTAAGAATATTCTGCCGGGAGGGTAATATGAAAACAGGTCAAAGCGCATCCTTGAGGGAACGGGCTTTAACAATGGTGGAAAGATACGCAGAATTATACAACGACGGGAATCCGGTGAAGTATGTTGATTTTCAGGAAAAATTAGGGATATCGCAGGGTAAATTGCAAAGCTGGCTGCGCAATGCTGTTAAAAGCATAAAAGAGCCGGATGCACGCAGACTATCAAAAAAATTAAAGATGAATATTGACTACATTATGAATGGGCAGGGTGAGCCTTTTATGGAAATCAATGAACCAGATCTGTCAAATCCAGAAATTCCTGCTGGCAATATTTCAGGTGATTCAGACCAGGCAAAAAGTTTTTCAGAGGCGAGGGTCAAGCTGCTCCCTGGTCCAACAAAGTTAACTGACGATGAAATAGAGCAGGTGCTGATCCGGGCTGAATTTTTACTTCGGGATCCAAGGTTTGCAGGGCTTGTCGCGCAATATATATTTACTTCTTACGAAATGGCAGAGAAACGCGGCTACATGCCAAAAATTGATCAGCATGAACAATAAATAAAGTGAATAATCCTCCTGTGAAGATCACATTTTTACATACTGCTTTACTATTGTCTCACAAGCAGTTTCTTACCCTTAATAACTTACGATAAACAGGAAATAAATGTTATGTTTTTGTCAGATATCCCTTAAGGAGAAAACATGATCAGAACAGATACAGCCAAAGACCCATTATTGCCGACCATGCCCACGGTCTGGCTTGAGTTTGCCCGGAGGCTGTCACTTCTGATTCCCAGAAAATCAGGCAGAATCTTTTGGCAACAATCCAGGCGGCCACCGGCCTCAAAGAGTTAAAATATAATCATAATGACAACATAGTCATCAGATTTGGCAGCGTGCTCACTTTTATCCGGTACAAGGAAAAGCCCTCATCGGTTCGCTTCTTTTCCCCCCTGGTTTCTAAAGTCAAAGGCAGCCCCAATCTTTATGCGAGGCTCAATGAGCTTAATTCCGGGATAGGCAGTATGCATTTTTCCCACCGGAACAATGTGATTAGTGCTATATCAGATATGCCGGCAACCCCTTCTAAGCTTAGACTATTCTGACTACTTATGTTTGGATATCATATCCAACTAATAGCAATAAATTGACTTTTGCAGGTGGCATCCTTAAGGTCTATTGATTTTAATATCCAAAAATTACATGCTTGTCGGGTTCTCATGATAATTAGCTATGATTCCTTCAAAAATGACCAGAGCATAAAACACGAAATCCTTGCCAGGTTCGGGTTTAATTTAACTGCTGCAGGTGTACACGCTGCCCGGACAATCATGCTGGAAGATCTGGAGACCTTATTATCATATGTGAATAATCCTGATGCCGTAAAAGATGACTACCAAAGAGCAATCATTGAGGATAACTGCCTTGGCAAAAGGTCAGGCAAGACCAGGTCCATATCATACACTTTTATTTTGATCCTTTACGGTTTGGACCCCAACATAAAACTATTCAGAACCATGCTTTATTTCTGGAACCGTGATCCTCATTCCAGGCCTCTATTGGCTCTTTTATGCGCATACTCCAGGGACTCTCTTTTAAGGCAGAGTTCCTCCTTCATTCGGCAGACAAGCCAGGGTTCCAGGGTAAACAGACAAGATATGCAGGAGTTTATTGAAAAGCTACATCCAGAAAGATTCAGCCCTGCCACACTTTCTTCCCTGGCTCAGAATCTCAATTCATCCTGGACCAAGTCCGGTCACCTTCAAGGCGGAACAAAAAAGTTTCGATCCAAAGTCAGTACGTGTTGCGCAAGTGTGTGTTATGCCCTTTTTCTGGGTCATCTTGCCGGCCTAAGAGGAGAGTCATTGTTTAAAAGTGAATTTTGTGAGCTTCTGGATTCTAACCAGGAAGACCTAATGGAGCTTGCCCGGGAAGGTTCCAGACGGGGCTGGATCAGTTTCAAGAGAATAAGTGATGTGGTGGAGGTCCAATTCCCTGCACTGCTTTCCGCAAAAGAATCAGAATGGTTAAATGAGTAAAATAAAAAGACTTACAGACGCATACAGCAGTTATATATCCATACCCTGGAAACCGGATGACGCTCCAGACCAGAGAGTGGTCTTCTGCGTATATGATGAAAATGACGAGTTGCGTCTCCGCGCAAACATCGAGGAATTTGAAATTGTAACCAGACAATCCGGTCATGAATGGTTCCTGTTTGATTTGACCAACACATTTTCCGCCTGGCTTCTTTCACAAAAATATATTAAATCATACTTCCAAAAACCCGAGCTGATCAAGACCATCCTTCCAAGATATGCTGATTTTACAGTCAGGTCATTTTCTGAATTTATTCAAAATAATCAAATAGATGAAAATTGTGTTGTCTGCCTCATGGGGGTAGGATCTCTGTTTGGTCTTGTTAAAGTCAAAGATGTTGTTGACAAATTATCACCAATGGTTCCGGGAAAGCTTGTGGTCATGTTCCCGGGAAGCTACGAAAACAATAATTACAGGCTTCTGGACGGATACGACGGTTGGAACTATCTGGCCGTACCTTTGACAGCTGACAGCAACTACCAGGAGAAATAATGGTTAACCGCCAAGTCTACCAAAAAGATCCTTCAACATGGACTCTGGTCAACCAGGGTGTAGCCAAGGTGGATGAAGATATCAGCCCTGGTTTCATGAAGGTCTTGCGCTATGAACTGGAGACATTTGTCTGCGATGGGCAGTATGAAAAAGGACTGGACCTGGTTCTAAGAACATATCTTGCCAATATTGATGGCGGGGAACCAGAGCAGCCGGGTGTATGGGTAAGCGGGTTCTTTGGGTCAGGTAAATCGCATCTGGTAAAAATGCTCAGATCCCTGTGGGTGGATACAACATTTTCTGACGGGGCAACAGCCAGAGGCATTGCCAGACTTCCCAGATCCATCCAGGACCACCTGAGAGAACTCAACGTCCAGGGCAAAAGGCACGGCGGACTTCACGCTGCATCAGGCACACTTGGGTCCGGAGCCAGTGGAAGCGTGCGCCTTGCTTTGCTGAGAATCATCTTCAAGTCAGCCGGGCTTCCAGAACAATACCATCTGGCCAGATTTGTCATGTGGCTCAAGCATGAAAATATTTTTGATCAGGTTAAATCCCTTGTGGAGCAGGAAGGACATAACTGGGATGAAGAGCTGGACAACCTGTATGTGGCCGAAGGACTGCATCAGGCACTGTGCAGCGTCAGGCCTCATCATTTTTCAAGTCCGTCCGCATGTCTGGACACACTTAACAATTTATATCCTTTTGTTCAGGATATATCCAACGATGAAATGCTTAAGGCCATTAACAAGGCCCTTACCAGAGAAGGTAACCTCCCCCTCACTCTAATTGTCCTGGATGAAATACAGCAATTTATCGGAGGCGACACGCAAAGATCAATGGAGGTTCAGGAAGTTGTGGAGGCCTGCTGCAAGGGGCTTGGTGGAAAGATCTTATTTATTGGAACCGGCCAGACAGCAGTTACCGGAACGGCAAATTTAAGCAGATTGCAGGGGCGATTTACCATAAGGATTGAATTGTCTGACACAGATGTAGAAACAGTAATCCGCAAAACCATCCTGGCCAAGGACGTGAATGCCATACCTGTGATTAATGACATCCTGCATAAAAATATTGGAGAGATTTCAAGACATCTTGGCGGAACAAGCATAAGTCACAGACAGGATGATATAGACAACTTTCCTCAGGATTATCCCATATTGCCGGTTAGAAGACGTTTCTGGGAAAACACACTCAGAGTCCTGGACCAGACAGGAACCGACAGCCAGCTGCGTAATCAGCTGAGTATGATTCACAAGGCCATTCAGACCAATTTAGATAAGTCCCTGGGCAATGTCATTCCTGCAGACTATCTGTTTTTTGATTCAGCTGAAAGACTTCTGCAGGCCAGGATTCTTCCCAGAAAAATCCATGAAAAAATTATGCGCTGGCAAAATGGAAGCGCTGATGAAAGTCTGACTGCCAGAGCCTGCGGTCTGATTTTCATCATCAATAAGCTTGCAGCGGGCAATCAGGAGCTTGGGATAAAACCAGACATAGATACCATAGCTGATTTGCTGGTTGAAGATCTGTCAGCAGGAAGCAGTCACCTGCGCAAAAACCTTCCTGCCCTTCTTGATAATTGTGAAATATTAATGAAAATTGGTGATGAATATCGCATCCAGACCCAGGAAAGCGCTGCCTGGAACGATGAATTCCTGGCTCAATCCAATCAGCTGTCAAATGAAATTCACAGAGTAGAGTCTGAAAGAGATGACCGGATAAAAGGCAGGCTGTCTGAAGTTTCCGGAAAAATTTCCCTGCTGCACGGTGCTTCCAAAGTACCCAGGAATATTATTCCAGTATTTAATTCGTCCCTGCCTGCTGAATGTCAAAAAAAGATTTGTGTCTGGGTCAGGCATGGATGGGAAATGGACGAAAATTCCATGCGCGCTGAAGCCAGACAGGCAGGCAATAACTCCCCCACTATCTTTGTTTACATCCCCAAGCGCTCGGCTGATGATCTGCGCCGGGCCTTGATAGAATTCAAGGCAGCCAAAGCCACTCTTGATAAAAAGGGAACCCCGAACACAGCTGAAGGGATTGAGGCCAGATCAGCAATTGAAACCAGAATGCGTAACGCTGAACTACGGATAGATGAACTTCTTGGAGAGGCCTTTTCAGGGGCAAGGGTTTTTCAAAGCGGGGGAACTGAAATTTCAGGGAACAATCTTGCTGAGATGATCAAGGAAGCCGGGGAAAACAGCCTGACCCGCCTCTATCCGCAATTCTCTGTGGCAGATCACCCAGGATGGGAAAAAGTATATTCACTGGCCAGTAAAGGTTCTCCTGACGCCTTGCAGGCTGTGGGTTTTGAAGGTGAACCCCAGACCAACTCTGTTTGTAAAACAGTACTGGGCTATATTGCCGGTGGGAAAAAAGGATCTGACATAAGGATTCATTTTGAAGAACCTGAATATGGCTGGCCAAGGGACGCCATTGACGGAGCCCTGCAGGTCCTCCTGGTAGCAGGTTCAGTCATGGGCCGGGATGACCGGGGCAATCCCATTCTTCCCAAAGATCTGGACAGAAGAAGTATCGGCAAAACCTTTTACAAGGTTGAGTCCACTACAGTTACAACAGTCCAGCGTATCCAGGTCAGAAAACTCATGCAGAAACTTAACATCACTGCCAAACAAGGTGATGAAATATCCCATATTCCAGAATTTTTGCAGAGCTTAAACGATCTAACTCTGTCCGCTGGTGGCGAACCTCCTAAGCCTGAACTACCAGATACCTCCATCCTTGAAGATATTCGCCTTTGCGCAGGCAATCTACAGCTTCTTACGCTATACAATCGCAGAGATGAACTTGGAAATTTGATTGAAAAGTGGACCCAGGTTTCTGAAGCAATTGCAGTGCGCTGGCCCAGGTGGCAGAAACTGTCCCGGCTGGTCCAACATACCAGAAACCTGCACGAAGCTGAACCAGTATTGATCCAGGTAAAAGGCATTGAAAATAACAGACAGCTTCTGCAGGAACCTGACCCCATTGAACCTCTGATTGCAGATTTGTCCCAGCTTCTCAGGCAGAAACTTAATTTTCTCAAGCAGGCCTGGGAAGAACAATGGCAGGCTGGTGAAAATCGCCTGAAAAATGATGAAAACTGGCAGGAGCTGACTCCAGAACAGCGCAATGAACTGCGCCGTCCCCACGGTCTTGTAGAGTCTGCCATTCCTGAAATCAAGGTGGACAGCACAGATTCAATCCTGAACACCCTGGACAAAGTCGGCCTGTCTGCTCTTAATGACCGCATTGCTGCCATGACTGGCCGTTACACCAGAATGCTTGTAGATGCTGCCAGGATGCTTGAGCCTGAGGTACAGGAAATAAGTCTGCCCTCAACTGTTATTAAGAATAACGAGGATGCTGAAGCCTGGCTGAATGAGGTTAGAAAAGTATTGATAGAAAAACTCAAAAACGGACCTGTGATTACATAGGTATTTGAGAGTTCAAAGTTTCTGGTTCTTCGTTCCTGGTTTTAAGAACTTCACCCGGGTGCGCCCAGACAGAGCCGAACCTGAGAGTAACTTAGGCCACTCGTAACCACAATAAAAGAGGTTATCCAATGGTAAATCATTTTGTTAGACCAATAAAAACGGAACAAGACTATGAGCAGGCATTGAAGACTATTGATGATCTTTTTGATGCCTTACCTGATACGCCTGAAGGCGATAAGCTTGATATTCTGGTTACACTTGTTGACTCTTATGAGGAAAAACAAAAGTACTCTCTGCCTTTACCAGATCCAATAGAAGCAATTGTTTATCACATGGAAACACGTGGCTTAACCGACAATGATCTGGCTGACTGTTTTGGAGGCAGGAGTGCCATGATTCAAGTACTTGAAAGAGAACTGCCTCTTTCCATTGAAATGGTCAGAGAGCTTCAGAAAAAGACAGGAATTTCAGCGGAAGTGCTGATTCAGCCTTACCCATTAAAACTTAAGGCCGCATGAGGTTGGGACATAATGCAGCCTCTGGATAAATCCCTTAGAAACAAGCTGGAAAAGACAGTAGTTCAAGCTCGCAAAATTTCAGAAGCTGGCGCTCAGGCCGCCTTAGATCAGCTTGGAGTAAAAGAGCCTTTTGCCTATAAACACTTGAGTGACCAGGAAAAGGACCTTCGCAGAAAATTAAGGGCCCACGCCCGCCATCTCGGTAATGGCCGGACACCAGACGGTGTTCAGTCAATAGACCGCCTCATGGAAGAAGTGGCTTATGAACACTGGCACAGGATGCTTTTTGCCCGTTTTCTGGCGGAAAATAATCTGCTCATGTATCCTGACCCGGTTGATCCTGTGGCGGTGACCCTTGAAGAATGTGAAGACCTGGCTGCTGACGAAGGCGCTGCTAATGGCTGGGAACTGGCCTCCAGATATGCCGCCCGGATGCTTCCCCAGATTTTCCGGCCTGACTCGCCTGTGTTTTCTTTAACCCTTCCCCCGGAATACCAGCATAAGCTTGAACAGCTTCTCACAGATCTGCCCAATGAAGTTTTTATTGCCTCGGACTCCCTGGGCTGGGTGTATCAGTTCTGGCAGAGCAGTAAAAAGGAAGAGGTTAACGCCTCAGAGGTCAAGATCGGAGCCAGGGAACTGCCTGCCGTGACTCAGCTTTTTACTGAACCCTACATGGTTTCCTTTTTGCTGGACAACTCTCTGGGGGCATGGTGGGTGAGACAGTGCGCCATGGGTGGTGGTCAATTATCAGCTAATGCCCGGCAAAAGCTTCAGATTGCTGAAAATGAAGAAGAGTTGCGGGAATTTTTCAGCCGTCCTGGATTCACCCTTTCTTATCTGCGCTTTGTCAAAACTGATCAGTGCACTCTGACTGTTGATGGTAAAAGCGTTTTTGAAGGCGAACACTGGATGCCTGCCGCAGGCTGGTTTGATAACTGGCCCGATACTTTCCAGGATTTCAAAACCCTTGATCCATGCTGCGGGTCCGGCCATTTTCTGGTGGCCATATTTTTGATGCTTGTGGCCATGCGCATGGAGCTTGAAAACTTATCTGCAAGGGAAGCAGTGGATAAGGTGCTGTCCGAAAACATCCACGGCCTGGAAATTGACCAGCGCTGCGTAGCTCTGGCTGCCTTTTCCTTAGCCCTGGCAGCCTGGAAATATCCAGGAGCCGGAGGATACCGGCCCTTGCCGGAGCTTAATATCGCCTGTTCAGGCCTGGCCATAAACGCCAAAAGAGAGGACTGGCTGGATCTGGCTGAAGGAGATGTAAAGCTCAGATACACTCTGGATCAGATGTATGATATGTTTAAAAACGCCCCGGTCCTGGGATCATTGATCAATCCTGGACGAATTGCTGACCAAAGCGCCTGGAGCATAGAAAAATATGAGCTGGCTGTAGACAGGATTCAGCAATTGCTGAGCCGGGAAAGGGATAATCTTGACCGTTTTGAAATGGGAGTCGTAGCCCAAGGTATTGCCAGAGCTTCAACTCTTCTGGCTGATAAATATCATTTTGTGGTAACTAATGTACCGTATCTTTCCAGAGGCAAGCAGGACGAACTGCTAAAGGAATTCTGCCAGCAATACTACAAAGAAGCCAAGAATGACTTGGCTACGGTCTTTCTGGATAGATGTGTGGAATACTGCAAAGAAAATGATGGACTGGAACAAACTAAATCAGGCTCAGTCAGCTTGGTCCTTCCTCAAAACTGGCTTTTTTTGACCACTTATAAGAAATTTCGGGAAAAATTATTGAAGAAGCATACCTGGCGCTTGATTGCCAGGCTTGGTCCTAAGGGTTTTCAAACACCTATGTGGGATTTTAATGTTCAATTGTTATCAATGAGCCAGCAAGGACTTGCTCAAACTCATTCAGCATTTGAAAATCGGAAAAAGGAGAATAAACCATCGGCCATTATGCGAGGCGTGGATGTTTCTGATCTGAACACGGTTGTTGAAAAGGCCTCTGGGTTGCTGAATAGAGAGATCAAGATTGTTGGTCAAAGAAAGCAGTTGGAGAATCCTGATGCGAGGGTTACTTTTGAAGTTGCAGAAAATATTTCTTTGCTCAAAAGATACGCCAGATCATATCAAGGTGTGTCCCCCGCAGATTTTCCTCGATTTGGACGATGCTATTGGGAATTCTATTGTTCAGATGATTGGCAATTTTGGCAGAGTACAGTTGAATGTTGTCAATTTTTTGGTGGAAGAGAGCTAAGGCTATGGATGAATGAAGTTGTTAAAAAGGCGAAAAATGAAGGTTCAGCATATATTCGTGGTGAGGGATCATGGGGTAAAGATGGAGTTATTGTTAGTTCAATGAGGGAGCTGCCGTGCACAATTGCCAAAGGTCATCCTTCAGATACGAATATTGCAGTGCTAATTCCCCATAACCCAGCCCACCTCCCAGCCGTCTGGTGCTTCTGCTCCTCTCCAGAATACAATGAAGCGGTCCGCCGCATCGACCAGAAACTCAATGTCACCAACGCCACCCTGGTCAAAGTCCCCTTCGACCTGGACCACTGGACCAAAGTAGCCCAGGAAAAGTATCCCCACGGCCTGCCCAAGCCCTATACTGATGATCCCACCCAATGGATATTTCACGGTCATCCCTGCGGTTCTGTGATCTGGGATGAGGACAGGAAATGGACTGCTCATGGTCCTCTGCGCATTGAAGCCAATGTTTTGCATACTGCTGTGGCCAGACTGCTTGGCTACCAGTGGCCTGCAGAACTGTCCCTCACCCCCGCCCCCTCTCCCAATGGTAGAGGGGAGTCACCAAATACTCAGGCTTCAGTCGAGAAAGAAATGGAACTGGCTGAAGAACAGCGCTGGTGGGTGGAAAAATCCAGAGAGCTTTTGTCCCTAAGCGATGAAGACGGCATTGTGTGCATCCCGCCAGTGCGTGGGGAGGCAGCAGCGGCTGACAGGCTTTTTGGAATGCTGGTCAAGGCTTATGGAGAAAAATGGTCCAACAATATCCTGGATCAGCTACTAATAGAAGCCGATCATGCTGGAAAGACCCTGGAAACATGGCTGCGGGACAAGTTCTTTGCCCAGCATTGCAGGCTTTTTCATCACCGGCCATTCATCTGGCAGATATGGGATGGACTCAGGGACGGATTCTCCGTACTGGTCAACTATCACAAGCTTGATTTCAAGAACCTGGAAACATTGACCTATACCTATCTTGGCGACTGGATTGCCAGGCAGAGGCAGGCCATTGCAGACAGTGTGGATGGATCTGAAGAAAAACTGGCTGCTGCCCAGAGTCTCAAGAAAAAGTTAGAACTGATTCTTGAGGGTGAGCAGCCTTATGATATTTTTGTGCGCTGGAAACCCCTCCATGAACAGCCCATTGGCTGGAACCCGGACCTTAATGATGGAGTGCGCCTGAACATCCGGCCCTTTATGAGCGTGGAGGATGTGGGCAAAAAAGGGGCAGGAATTCTCAGAGACAAACCCAACATCAAATGGAACAAGGACCGGGGCAAGGATGTCCAGTCCGCACCGTGGTATCACCTTTTTCAAGGTGATAGAATAAATGATCATCATTTGTCTCTGGAAGAAAAATTGGTTGCGCGTAAACAAACGGTAAATGACCCATGAAAAAACAGGAGCTTTTAGAATTAATTGAAGCTGGAGAAAATTCCGGGGTCGAGTTTAAACTCGATAACATCAGACCGGAGCAGTTGGCCAAGGAAGCTGTAGCCTTTGCCAATCTCCAGGGCGGAATGATTCTGCTCGGTGTTTCTGATGAAGGAGAGATTGTGGGAACTACCCGCACCAATTTGGAAGAATGGGTTATGGATACTGTTTTCAGCCGGTATATCCATCCGGCAATTATTCCTTTTTACCAGGAGATTGCTGTTGCTGGAGACAAACGGGTGGCCTTGCTGACCATTTCTGCTGGAACTGCCAAGCCTTATGTCCTGCGTCATAACGATCGGGAAGACATTTATGTTCGGGTAGGCTCCATTTCCAGGCTGGCCACGAGAGAGCAGATTGTACGCCTGTTTGGCTCCGGCGGGCTGCTGCATGTGGAGAACCTTCCTGTTTCAGGCACTTCTATAAAAAATATGGACCAGGCCAGGTTGGATAACTATCTGCGCGACATACTCAAAGACCCTGAAATTCCTGCTACTGCTGATGAATGGACTGAGCGCCTGCTGGGTCTGGGGTTCCTGACCACAGATACCATGGGACAGCAAGTATGTACCATAGCCGGAATGGTTCTTTTTGGGATCAACCCCCGTCGTTATCTGCCCCAGGCAGGCCTGAGAGTGATGGCCTTTTCAGGTGCTGAAAAGCAATATCAGGCCATTCTGGACGTTGTGCTTGACGGCCCTATGGTGGGAAGATGGAAAGTGGACAATGGACGTGCCATGTCTCTGATAGATGAAGGTCTGGTGGAAAAATTTGTCAGGACCATGGAGCCTTTTCTTACTGAGGAAAGCAATGAAGTAGGCAAGAGCTTCAGACGTGAAAAAAAATGGCTGTACCCCCTTGAAGCCATTCGCGAGATCGTACTCAATGCTCTTGTGCACAGAGACTGGACCAGGTCTGTGGACATTGAAGTTGTCCGCTATAGTGACCGCCTTGAAGTGATCAGTCCTGGAGCACTGCCCAATTCCATGACCATAGACAAGATGAAGGCAGGCCGAAGAACTCCCCGCAACCCGGTGATTATGGAAGTAATGCGTGATTATGGCTATGTTGATGCCCGGGGCATGGGAGTCAGGACCAAAGTTATTCCCCTGACCAGGCAGTTCTTTGGAACAGATCCTCAATTTGAATCTGGGGATGATTACTTGAAAACCATTCTTTCAGGTTCACTAACAGATCAGCATGTCCCTGAAAATGTCCCTGAAAACTCGAAAATGTCCCTGAAAAAAGCTCATAACAAACAGCATGTCCCTGAAAATGTCCCTGAAAAAGATAATTCAGAACTTGTATTGTCACTGATCAGTGCCAACCCGTCCTTCACATATGATGATCTTGCCAGGCAGACTAATCTTAACCGCAAGACAGTCCAGCGCATAATACAGGGTCTTAAAGTTAAAGGACACTTGGAAAGAATAGGCTCAGCCAGAAAAGGATACTGGAAGGTCTTAAACCCGCAGTCACAAACTGAGTGAATTCGCAGGAAAATTACTCGGAGCAGTTTAACAGTGAAAGTAATCGAATCTATTGTCCGCACCATCAGGTTGTCCTGCAAATTTAATCCTGATGTGCAGCAATCACCCCATTGTATCCTGTGGCCGGACCGTGAGGGTCAATGGGCATCGATTATGCCCAGGCTTCAGCAGGAAATGCCGGAATTGTTTGTTCTGGGTGATTATAACCCAGAACAACGCACAGGTCCGGCCATCTGGCTGAGATGTGTGGTATATCTTTTTCAGAAAGAGGACACTGACCCCGCATTGACTCAAAGCACCCTTGCAGATTCATTTGCCTGTATTGATAACTGTAATCACCTGCCTGTAATTTATCTGCCTGGTATCAGCCGGCAGGACTTGCGGGCTGTTGAAGCCTGTCCGGACGCCTTGAAACCACTGGCTGAACTGCAGTATAGAGGAACCATCTGGTCGCAGCTAAGTGCCAAGGACTGGACTATCCTGGCCTTTCTGAAATCTGAACAGGGAGGACTTGGCCTGGATGTGGCCATGGATAAAGAAGCCAAAAAGGCCATGCGCCTGGCTTTGAGCAGCTTTATACATGAAGAAGTTGAAATGCTCAGAGATAAAAGACTGGATAAGAATTTTTTCAACAATCTTTTATCCGGTGGTGATCCCATCAGAGATATCCTGCAATGGATAAATTCTCCGGAAAAATTTAAGGCCGGGCTTGACGAGATTCAATGGAGTGCTTTTGCACAGGTTTTCAAGTCTCAACTTGGCTTTGATCCTGTTGAAATGGGGGTGCTCAAGGCTGCTGAAAATCTGGCAGGACAAAAAGGACAATGGAAAAATGTCTGGGAAAGATTCTGTGAAGCCCCTGGCAGATATCCTGGAATACCTGAAAAAATCAGACGATGCCGCCCTCCAAAGCCTTCGCTGATGTGGTACGCTGCAAGCCGGGATTTTGCGGGATGGCCACAATGGAATGATGAGCAGGAGAACAATTTACGCAAAGCTCTTCTCAAACTTAATCAGATGCCAGATCATGAGGCAGGGAAAGCAATACTGAATCTGGAAAAATCCCATGGATTCAGAAGAGAACTTGTGTGGGCGGAACTGGGCCAGGCCCAGCTGGCCCAGGCTTTAGAGGATCTGTCCATCATGGCTGAAAATACGGAAAATTCCTTAACCGCCGGCAGCATTGAAGACTTGGCTTCAGGTTATGCTGCCTGGGGCTGGAAGGTTGACTGGGCCATGCTTCAGGCTCTGTCCAAGGTCAGAAATCATGAAAACTTAGAAGCGCTGTTTACTGCCATTCGCTCCATCTACTTGCCCTGGGCTGAAGATTCTGCAAGACATCTCCAAAAAATCTGGTGGGAAAAGTATGCACAGGGAAATGTTCAGGAAGAACAAAGCGCTTTTTCAGAATGTTATGTTTTTATTGATGGTCTAAGGTTTGACTGTGCCATGCATCTGGTTTCCATACTCGAAGAGAAAGGAATGAGTGTTTCCCGAAAGCTGACATGGTCTGCTCTGCCAAGTGTTACAGCAACTGGAAAGCCTGCTGTTTCTCCTGTGGCCGGATTGATCAGCAATATTGACTCTCAGGCGGATAGATTTGAGCCTTTGCCCTCTCATAAATTCAAAAAAATACTCACAGACAACAACTGGACTATTTGCAGGAAGAATGAGCCTTTGCCAGCGCCTGCAGATCTGGAATACAAAAAATTATGGGTTGAATTTGGCGATATTGATCATGAAGGACATGAATGGGGCTGTAAGTTCCCGGCAAATATTAACAGCCTGCTCAAGGAAATCAGGGATCGAATCTGGCGCTTAATTGATCTTGGATGGAATAATGTCCGGGTGGTCACGGATCATGGCTGGCTGCTTCTACCTGGAGGTTTGCCCAAGATTGATCTTCATAGAGCGTTGACAACCACAAAGTGGAGCAGATGCGCTGAAATCAAGTCCGGGGCAGATACTTATGAAAATCTCTATCCATGGTACTGGAACCCGGAAAAATATGTTGCCCTGGCCGATGGCATAAGCTGCTTCAGAATTAACGATGAATATTCTCATGGAGGTTTGAGTCTGCAGGAATGTTTACTCATGGAATTGACTGTTTTTGGAGACAATGCTTCCAGTCCTGAGACTAAACTTGTTATGACAGACGCGGTCTGGAAAGGTCTGCGCTGCACCGTGGCCGTGGAAGGTTCTTTTGAAGGTTTCAGTTTAGACGTGCGTAAAAACCCTGGCGATGCCGCCTCAAGTATAGTTTTGAATGTAAAACCTTTGAAAAAAAGCGGTTCTGCATCAGTAGTGGTGGAGGATGAGGAAATGGAAAGCAGGCAGGCATATATTGTTTTGGTTGATGAGAGTGGCGAGCTTGTTTTTCAGCAGGAGACAGTAGTTGGCGGATGAATCTGGTTCTTCTCTGTAAATGTGATTTTGTTTAGCAGGTTGTTGAAAATCTCCCAATTGTTGTGTCGCTGCAAAAAGTTCAAACTCGCACCTGCTAAATACGCAGCGACCTTGAACTTTTTTTGCTCCTTGCACTTGGAATTTTTGAACAACCTGCCTGGTAAGGATTTTTTCAGGCTGTTAGATGGTTTTTTTACTTTAAGGAACGCAAATGGAACTTGATCAACTGGATAAAATTGCATCCGAAACCCTGGATGGATATCTGGTTCGGAAAGATCTGGTCAGGACATTCAGTCGCCAGTTTCCAGTACCTACCTATGTAGTTGAATTTCTGCTCGGCAGATACTGCGCCAGTGTTGAGCCTGAAGACATCAGTGAAGGGCTTGAAATCGTCCAGAGGCAGTTGAAATCCAGGACAGTCAGAGCAGGGGAAGAAGAACTCTTCAAAGCAAGGGCCAAAGAATCCGGGCAGGTTAAGGTTATTGATCTGGTCACCGCCAGGCTGGATTCCCGCACAGATTCATACCTTGCCACCCTGCCAAGTCTCAGGCTCACAGATGTTCGCATAGATGCAGAACTGGTCATGAAAAATGAACGTATGCTCACAGGCGGATTCTACGCTGAAATTACCCTGAGCTATGATGCGTTTATTGCCCAGGAAAAAAATGGACGTCCTTTTGGAGTTGACGGACTCCGGGAAATCCAGCTTTCCCAGAGGGATGTCCTTGAAAAGCTTGCTGAGGCCAGAAAACATTTCAGTACAGAGGAGTGGAAAGATTTTATCCTTCGTTCCACAGGAATTGATGCGTCAATGCTTACCGAGAGACAGAAAAATGCATTTATGCTCAGGATGGTTCCTTTTGTTGAACGAAATTACAATATCATTGAGCTTGGACCCAGAGGAACAGGAAAAAGTCACCTGTTTCAGCAGGTGTCGCCTTATGCCCACCTGATTTCAGGAGGAAAGGCCACGGTTGCCAGAATGTTTGTCCATATGGGCACAGGACAGCGAGGCCTGGTCTGCCAGTACGATGTGGTCTGTTTTGATGAAATATCAGGAATATCTTTTGATCAGAAAGACGGCGTGAACATCATGAAAGGATACATGGAATCAGGTGAGTTTTCCAGGGGCAAGGAGAGCATCAGGGCTGATGGTTCCATTGTCATGGTTGGAAACTTTGATGTAGACGTGGAGCATCAGCAAAGAGTCGGACACCTGTTAGGACCGCTGCCGCCTGAAATGAGGGATGATACAGCATTCATGGACCGCATTCATGCATATCTGCCGGGCTGGGATATACCCAAGATAAGTAAAAAATACCTTACTGACCATTTTGGTCTGGTAAGTGATTTTCTATCTGAATGCTGGACCAGGCTGCGTGATGAAAGCAGAGTCAGCCTGCTTCAGAACAGGCTGTTTTTTGGCGGGGCATTATCAGGAAGAGATACCAACGCTGTAAACAAGACCGTCAGCGGTTTGCTCAAACTTCTCTATCCTGGAAGTTCAAGCGAAATTCCTGATGAAGATCTGGAATGGGCAGCCAGAATTGCCTTAGAAGCCAGGCGCAGGGTTAAAGAGCAGCAGAAAAGAATCGGAGCTGCTGAATACCGAAATACTCACTTCAGTTATACCATGGGGACTGACGGCGTAGAGAAATTTGTCTCCACTCCTGAACTGCACAGCGAAAACAGCATCGGGGCTGACCCTCTGGAACCGGGTCAGGTCTGGGCCATCAGCCCTGGAGTGGATAATGAGCATGCGGGCCTTTATCGAATAGAGGTCAACGCAGGTCCAGGTTCCGGCGTTAAGATACTGAACAAACCCATTCCGCCTGCGTTCAGGGAAAGCATGGGCTATGCCGAGCAGAACCTTTATTCAAGAGCCTCGCAACTGGTGGGCGACAAAGATCCCAGAAGCCATGAATATTCAGTTCAGCTCAGGGCTTTTGACGCTTCCAAGTCAGGTGGCAAAATCGGAATCCCGGCTCTTATCGCCCTGTGCACATCATTAGTCAAAAAGAGCGTCCGTGGAGGACTTGTTATCTGCGGTGAGATCAACCTGGGCGGATCAATTGAGCCAATCCATAATTCTGTGTCTATTGCGGAAATGGCTGTGGAAAAAGGGGCAACCGCTCTGCTCATGCCGGTATCCTGCCGTCGGCAATTGATTGATCTCTCCGATGATATGGCTACAAAAATTGATATTCAATTTTACTCAGATGCCAGAGATGGTTTTTTGAAGGCTATTGCTGATTAATAGGTGAGAAACTAATGGATTCATCAATCCCTTTTATAAAAGGTCAACAAGTTCTTAATAAAAATGATCCAACTGAAAGGGGAATTTTTACCGGAAGAACCCAGCAAGCTGGTTCAATACTATTGGCTGAAATCCAGTATCCAAACGGCAATATAAGATTCCTGCCGGTATATTCACTCGAAGCTCTGGATTTTGACGTAACCAGATCTCTTAAAGAAAAACTGCAAGCTGGTCACTTTGGGAGGATAGTCGATTTAAAAAGACTTATTACCTTTGAAAAGCTCAAAGGAACTCTGCATGAAATTGTTTACTCAATGGAAGCTGCTCAAATCGATTTTTATCCATATCAATTCAAGCCTGTATTGAAATTTATAAATTCACCAACTGAACGCTTGGTTATTGCTGATGAGGTCGGCTTGGGTAAAACCATTGAGGCTGGCTTAATATGGATGGAAATGCAGGCGCGCCATCAAGCCAACCGACTTCTCGTTGTTTGTCCCAAAATACTGGCTGAAAAATGGAGAGACGAGCTTCGCACCAAGTTTCTTATTGACGCAAGAATTACAGATTTCAAAGGGCTGAAGCATGAAATTGACGAGCTTAAAAGAAAAGGGCCCGACCATTCATTTATCTTGATAGGAACATACCCCGGGCTCAGGCCACCAAAGGAATCTCGTGACAGGCTGAAAAGACCACCTGAAGAAGATCTTGTCGAATCACCAAAAGCACTACTACTTAGAGAGCTGCGTTTCTGGAATGAAGAATACTTTCCACTGGATATGGTGATCTTTGATGAAGCCCACTATATGAGAAATCAAGCCACCACCACTTTCCACTTAGGGGAAGGACTATCTTCGAATGCCAGAGCTGTACTTTGCATCTCAGCAACTCCTGTAAACAACCGCAATATTGACTTGCATAGCTTATTGAAGTTGATTGACGAAGATTTTTTTTCAACTCAAGGGATTTTTGAGGAACTTATACAAGAAAATAAACCTGCAGTACAAGCAGCAAACGCTCTATCACAATCTCCTGTAAACCAGGGCTTACTTTATGAATCCATTCAAAAAATGGGTGAAAGCAATTACATAAAAAAATCACCCATTTTTGAAAGATTTCTTTCCTCACTTAAAGATTTATCTGACTCAAATTTTACCAATAACCATATTCTTGCCCAATGTGAAGATTATGCTGAAAAGTTAAACATAATAGGACGATACGTAAATCGTACCCGACGAGTCCAGGTTAAAGAAAACAGGCCGGTTCGCGATGTCAGTGTTTTACCAGTTATCTTTACCCAGGAGGAAATGAATTTTTATCAAAGAATTCTTAAACTGGTACGATTAAAGTGCAAAAAAAACTCAAAACCTTTTCATGTTTTCCAAGTTATGGGCTTGCAGCTTATGGCTGCCAGTTGCTTGCCTGCCTTGGCTGAAAAAATCAAGAATGAAAACCTGGACGATTCAGGCAACCTATTGCAGGAGGCTTTTGGTGGAGAGACAGTTGAGGATATTGCCCTGACCGAGGACTTAGAGCCTGGATCTGATTTTCTAAGCAACCTGATTCATTATGACTTTGAAGAGAATGACAGCAAATTCAGGCAACTCCGTGAATTATTAGAAAAGGAAGGAAAAGAAAAAATTATAATCTTTTCCTATTACCGAGCCACCTTGAGTTACCTTCGACGAAGATTAATGGAAATAGGTGAGCAATCTGTCATTATGCACGGTGATGTGCCAAACGATCAACGCTGGAATGAAATTGACAGGTTTAAAAATCCAACAGGTCCACGCATTTTAATCACTTCAGAAGTGGGCAGCGAGGGAATTGATCTTCAATTTTGCAGAATACTTGTCAATTATGATCTCCCATGGAATCCTATGAGGATCGAACAAAGAATCGGGAGAATCGACCGAGTTGGTCAGCAAGCTAAAACATTATCCATAGTCAACTTTAAAGTTGAGGGGACTATAGAAGAAAGAATTCATGAGAGATTGAAAGAAAAAATTGAAGATTTTTCTACCAGCCTTGGTGATATTGAAGATGTTATTGGAAAAGAAGTAAAAAAATTGACAATTGATCTTTTAAGCAATGAACTGACACCAGAGCAGGAAAAAATAAGAATAGAAGAGTATGATAGAGTAATCAAATCAGAAGCTATTAGAATTCAACATCTTGAGGAATCAGGAGACGTATTGATTGCTTTTTCTGACTATGTTCAAAGAAAGATAGAGGAAGACAGGGGTAAGGGCAGATATATACAACCTTCAGAACTTGAAAGCTATCTTGCAGATTTTTTTGAAAGAAACTTCCAGGGGACTGAAATATCTTACAATACTCCGGAACCAGAATGTTTAAGAATAAAGCTATCAGAGCAAGCCAGAGAGTCACTGATAAGTTTTATGAGCGGAGACCAGTCACTAAGCGCCGCCCCGCTTCGCCAGAAAGAGTTCAATATAACTTTTAATCGTGAAGTTCTGCAACGCCTATCATACAAAATTAGAAACAAAATACATTTTATCAATCACCTTTCTCCCCTAATTCGCTGGATTACAAAAGTTAATAAAGATAGGGAACATGAATTTTATAAACTGTCTTCGATTTCTATTCAGAGCAAAGATATACCTGCAGGTCAGTACCTTTATCGTATAGACCGGTGGAAACTATCTGGATTAATAAAGCAAGAAAAACTGGCTTATGGCATGATAGCACTTGTCGATGGGCAAATGATGCCTCTTAGTGATTCTGAATCCATGTTCCAAACTATTCTCCATCATGGTTGTGACTGGTCTTTTAGAGATTACGACCAAAACTCATTAATGAAATGTTATGATTTGCTTGAGAAGTCTTTGCATAATCATTTTGCAGAAGAAGTAGCCAAGTTTGAAGCTGAAAACACAAACATTTTTCAAATAAAAAATGAACGTATAAACAAGATTTTTGACCGGAGAATATCTCAAGACGAACAGCGCATAAGAACCCTCGAAAGTACAGGTGGTGAGGAAAGAGTTTTACGCATGGCCAAAGGACGACTGAACAAAGCCTTAGAGAATAAGGCTCAACGCCTAAACGAAATTAATCGAGATGCTGCTGTAATTCCAGAACTTGAAGAGGTAGCAGTTGGCATTATTAATGTAGAAAGCTGATTTTGATGAAGCAAAGATCATGAGTATGTTTTCAAAAACCATCAAGCTACTAAAAGAGAAGCTTTTTAAAAAAGATGATGGCCCTGCTGAAAATGACAAAGACAGCAAAGCTGAATTTTCATTCTCAATGGACCAGGACCATCAAGCCTCACTAAGTAAAGATTCAAATTTCAAAAACCAGGAAAATCCAAAGCCATTCTTACCCACAAAGCTAAGAGATCCATACCTCGTCCAGCTGGGGTTTGACTTTGGAACATCTTTTTCAAAATGCATATATAGAGAAATCGCTCAGAACAAGGCTTGGGTATTTCATTCTGACGATCAAACTTATACTGAATATCCCTTTTTAATTCCCACCACTATCACTTACGACCAGGGGTTTCTCAGACATTATAACAATCCCGGATGTTATTATTCAAATAAAGGCCTGTTCCATATCAAGCTTGCTTTACAAAAAATTGCACTCGGAGATTGGAATGCCGATGTTTTAAATTCATATAAAAATGCACTGGGAGAAAAAGACTATCAATCTTTAGTAGAATTCATTGAAAGTATTGCTGTCTTTTTTCTGGCTGGTTCATTTCAAAAGGTGAAGAAAGGAGTCCAAAAAAAATTTCCTGATTTTGGTTCAAAAGACCAGCTTCTAATAAACATGGCCATACCAGTTGCAGATTCAAGCAATCCAGCTGTCAGTGCTTTGTTTGAAAAAGTTTTGGTTCAAGCCTGGGCTCTCTCCCATCAAAAATATGAGTTTACAAGTTTTAATTATAAAGAACTCAACAAGTTAAGAAAAAACATTCCCACAGATTATACACAATGTCATGTTTACCCGGAAGTTAGCGCAAATGTTCAGGCGTTTATAAGATCTCCAGCTGCAGCGCCAGAGCAAACCGCCATCTATTTTTTTTCGGACACCGGTGCTGGCACTGTTGATCAGAGCGTATTCACCTATACTCGCCAGAATTCAAGACTGAACTATTTTGCTGCCAATGTCTGGCTGCATGGTTCCAGCCAGGTAGAGCGTATAGCTGCTGGACAGAACTCAAATCATATAGATATCCAGAAACTCGAATTCTGGAGAAAAGAAAAAGAAAACAATAGCCAAGATCCTAAAATTATTAATGCAAAGAATAAGATAGAGTCCTCTTTAACAGATTCTACACTAAAGACTATAGATGGGACTTTAAGATGTCTTCCAGAAGGACCAGGTGTTACTCCACTTGAAACACTAAAAAATAACTCTCGGCTCATCTTCAGCGGTGGAGGAAATACTAAAACACCTTACGAGTCGGCAGTATTAAGAGCTTTCTCCAAAAAATTTCGACCAGGCAATTTTAAACCACAAACAACCAGGATTCGTGCTCCAGAAGACTTGGATTTAACTGACCACCAAAAAAGAAACTGGATGCCTAGATTATATGTTGCCTATGGGCTTTCTTTTTTTAAAGAAGAACTCACAAAGAATACTTTTCCAAATGATAATATAATTCATAATGATGACATAAGCCGGGATATTAATTTCAAAGAATGTTCTTGCAGAGGAATAACTCCAAACTGTCCAAGGTGCTTTGGAAGTGGATTAATTGATTGATTGCTTGTAACTGTTCACCACATTTAAAAGTTGACATAAATAACTTGGCCACAGGTGCTAGTTGATATCCATGAACTCAGGCCATTTTTCTTGAAACAAGAGGTTCAGCACAACGATTGCAGAGACACCATATTTTCTGCAAGTCGATATATATCTGCGGATACGGCAGAACATTTCAGCATCTTTCCTGGATCGGAAGCATCCTGATATTTTCTTCTACACCCGATTCTCAAACGCTGTCCAGGAGGGTTTGGAATTTCTCAAACTGCGGCCTTCCGAGAACTCTGACAAGCTAATACAGTAAGCTGTGGCCAACCCGATAGGGAGGAAGGTAAAATTGGTCGACCTAAAAGACAACTTTGATCTATTAAGAATATCTGCCTCCTACAAAGCAAGATTAAACAAGGATTGAGAAATATCCGTAATCCAGGTCCACAGACATTCAGCGTTGTGTCAACACTGGAAATATTCTGCAGGCAGGTAAAGTTGCTCCTGAACCCAGGACTCATCAGAGAGAAAATTGAATCTCAAAACGGCACAAGATCATTTTGTGAGCTATGCGTTAAAGATTTGAGTGAGGCGCTGGACAATGCCCAAGGCGAATTGAGGCAGGCAGCTTAACCTGGTCAAGTAAAACCCTGCCGGATCCCTGGTGGGGCTTTTTTGGTATCCAAAAATGAGATTGAGTCTCAACTAAAAGATTTGCTTGACAGGGTATGTTGCTGGGACACGATTTTCGTTACTTGGGATGCTCAAAATTTTTTTACTTGGACGGCCCCAGTAGCAGAATTTTGTCAAGCAAAAAAGCAGCTTGAGACCCAAACAAGCCCTGCAAGCAAGGACCGTTTAGCCGGCAAGACAAAAAAAATGTAATACGCTTGTTTTGCTAAGTGAAAATTTGCGGAGATTTGCGAAATTTTCAAGATTTGCAGATTTAGCGAAATTTACGAAATGTGGGAGATTTGCAAAATTTGAATATCAAGCCAGGTCTCGGTCAAAAAGCAGATGGGCGCCTCTTTCAAATGGCGGCTATTAAAAAACTTAAGCTTTGCAGGATGATTTTTGTGGGCAATTTTTAATCGTAAAATACGGGGAGAGAATGGGGAGAGATTGTCTTGAAACAAAAAAGGGTTCCAGGTAAACACCTGAAACCCTTGAATTTTTATGGTAGCGAGGGAGGGACTTGAACCCCCGACACTGCGGATATGAGCCGCATGCTCTGACCTCCTGAGCTACCTCGCCTCGAAAACAGATACAATAACTC
>Ga0207421_10002014_pt1 | contig 25680 bp, 20 predicted proteins | sample SodLakKL_010_SED_4_FD_187542 | JGI IMG/M metagenome (GOLD analysis project Ga0207421, IMG submission 187542) | Alkaline sediment microbial communities from Lake Tanatar, Kulunda Steppe, Russia - 8KL_010_SED (SPAdes) (version 2) | ecosystem: Environmental > Aquatic > Non-marine Saline and... | reverse complement strand
TCATGGTTCATGAATCCCTGCTTGTGCAGCACATCCAGCATCACCTTGCTGAAATGGATGTTGTCTTTTTTGGTATAGCGTTTCAGGGTGAAAATCTGGGCCAGGTTCTCCAGCTGGTTTTCCCTGATCAGATCAGCCGTCATGGGAAGATTCTCCTTTTCGTGGTAAATTCTGTCGATATCTTCCCGGCTGTAATCCTTGTATGTTTCGTGGTGAACCACTCCTTCAGCGGGCAACCGGTCTACCTGTTCCGGATCTTCGTCAGCGTATCCCACCACCAGGGTGGTGACAGGAACAACGCCTTCAGGCAGGTCAAAGAAGTCGATCAGCTTATCCGCCTGGTAAGTGGTGGTTCCCAGGTAACAGATTCCCAGCCCGTGCGCCTCGGCTGCCACTGCCACGTTCTGTGAAACAAGCAGGGCATCAATTGAGGCCGAAAAGAAAGAAAGGAAATTGTCATAACCGGGATCTGCATCCCTTTGGCGGCACCATTTGTTGAACCGGTTAAAGTCGGCACAAAATGTGAGCAAAACAGGGGCCTGTTCCACCATCTGCTGCCCGAAATGAAGCTTGCACAACTCTTTGCGCTTTTGCTCGTCTTTGGAAACAATAACACTGTAAACCTGCATGTTGCCGGTGGTGGAGGCACGAAATCCGGCTTCAAGCACCTCATTCAGCACCCTGTCGTCTATGGGATCGTTTTTATATTTCCGAATGGTCCGGTGATTCAAAAGAGTTTTAATGGTTTCCATATTGTCAGATTATTATGTTCGGCCACAAAAGTAAAAGTAATCAGGCGGTTTACAAAAAAACCTTATGTGCTTTGGGTGTTCCGGTTGAGCCGGAGGCGGAAACCCCCGGGTCGTTAACCGGGAAGCCTCATGCGCGTTTCTTTCGTTTTGAATAAAACACATCCATGGCAACAAGCATGGCCATCATCCCCCAGAAAGGGACAGAGGCCTTATCCGTATCCAGAAAATTATTCAGCAAACCGTGGGTCAGGTAAGTGATGAATCCCAGTGTCAGCCCGAGGGCTATAAGACGCATTTCCCGGTCAGGCGCTTTTTTGTAAAGCTTCACTCCGGTGGCCAGCACAGCCAGAGCCAGGGCAATAAAGGAGAGCATCCCGGGAAGGCCGCTTTCGGAAAGCGGCCCGATGTATTCACTGTGTGCATTCCCCAGGTCACCAAAGTGGGTGGTAATGATGGTATAATCCTCAGAGCGCTGGAAAGGGGCATACACAAACTGGTATGTTCCGGGTCCCCACCCAAAAACCGGCCTTTCCTGGTACATACGCCAGGCAGATCTCCAGCGATTGATTCGCTCAAGATTGGATGCATCCGAAGTGATGTTGGTAATGGATTGCACATGCTCGGAAAAATCACCCGACGACTCCTGCTGATTGCGCTCAAGACGCATCACAATTTCTGTCTGATAGAGCGCAAAGATCCCCAGCAAAAGAATCAGTCCGGCAAGGATGAATCGAAACTGCAACCTGAAAACCAGGATAATGAACCCTGCGGCTGCCACAATCAGGCTGAGCCAGGCAGCACGGCTGTAGCTGAATAAAATGCCGGCACAGAACAACAGGAATATCATGAGGGCAGCCCTCCTGCGCAAAACGCTGCTGCTGCGGTTAAATGCCATTACAATAAAAAACGGTGCAATCAGTGCCAGTACCGCCCCGTAATGGGTGTGGTCGTTGAAAAAAGGCTGAACCATTGCATATCCCACCTGCCGCTCAAAGCCGTGAAGATAATGGTTGTAGGTTGCTGTCACCACCACCACGGCCAGGGCCGATCCGAAAAGCCACATAAAACGGTGCATGTTGATCCGTTCACGGAACAGGTAAACCGCAATAAAATAGAACGTGGTAACAAACCACAAACGGGAAATAAAAAATTTGAATGACACCAGGGGGATCTCGCTGGTAACGGTGGTCACCAGCAGCCACAACAGGTTTATGACAAGAAAGATCGTTACCGGATGCCGCAAAACCCTTTTGTCATAATTTCCCTCATACAGGAGCCTGAGAAAGAAAAGCAGCATGATGGCCACGATTACCGGCTCGGTGGGAATGTCAATTGTAAACCCCATCTCCTCGTGTATGAACTTAAACGAAAAAGGTGTCAGAAACACGAGCAACAGGATCAGTTTATCCAGGGAAAAGAAAAACATCAGCATGATTCCGAGGGCCACGGGAAGAGCCGGCAACCAGTAAATTCCCTGAACCATCAACACGATGTTCAGGGCAATAAACACAAGGCTGCCTCCATAAAGCCACTTAAGCCTGTTTTCTTTCAACACCTGATCAGGAAGACTTTGGAGTTTTTGCTTTCATTTCCTTGATGATCCCCTTGTTACGAAGGTTCTCATAAACCATCAGAATCATAACACCGGCAAAACCGGCACCGAACACTGACAAGAACACAATCAGCCAGCGAACAGGATACACCTTTCGCTCAGACTCGTAAGCCCTGTCGAGCACAAATTTGAAAGGAACAAAGTTCTCCAGATCGGCTTTGGCCTCCTGGTACCTGCGCTGACTGGAGATCAGGGGCTCACTGATATCATCCAGAAAGGCGGTTTGAAGCACAAAAGACCCGCCGTGCTCGCTCAACAGCTGCAACCGCTCCTCCAGCCGGGCCACACCCTCCCGGTTATCAACCGAAAGGTCTTTGGCCAGCTGACGCGTGAGCATTGCCGACTGCCCTTCCATGTCGTAGACCCCGAGCTCCATGATGTTTCTCAGGGAATCTTCCACTTCCCTGACCTGGGCCTGAAGATTTTCGTACTGGTTTTTGGCTACCTGATAGGCAAGTTCAGCCCTTTCCCGGCGTAACTCATTCTGCACTGTATCACCAAGGGCGGCAAGTTCATTGGCGATATCAGCTGCCATGGCCGGGTCTTTGTCCCGCACCCTGATTTCAACCGCCCCGTACTGGGTGCGCCGGAATGAAATATTGCTGTTATACTCTTCTGAGATCTGTGACCGTGGATATCTTGCATCGGCAGGAATATCATAATGGGTCATCAGGTCAAAACGATCAATGATGCGGTCCCGTACGCTTCCTGATTCAAGCACCTGAAGTGTCCTTTCTGCCTCTTCCACATCGCCGTAATCAAGGAAATCCTGGCGTGCCCATTCGGCCCCCACGAGCACCGTCCGCGACAAACTTCCCGATGTGGTCGGAAACATGATGACCGATGACTGAAACTTCGGGGTAATAAAAAACGGGGCAGAAAAGATAACCCCTGCAATGGCCGCCACCAGGCAAATTATAAACAAATGCTTCCACCAGCGAATGATGAACAAAAACACATTGGAAGAGTCAAAAACATTGTGGTTGGGATCCATGTTGTGTGTGGTTTGAATTTGTTTGTTATTTTGTAACGATATGTTTATCCGGTTATTTGAAGATTTGCGGCAAAATTAAGGAAAAAAGATACGTCAATTACCCTTCCCCGAAACGGATCAGCTGATAGATCTGCCTCAGACTGATGAGCTTGACTGCCAGTGCCAGCACCAGTGAACCAAGGCCCATGACCGCAATACCAAGCTGCCAGGGAAAGGGCGCCAGAACCGATGCAAAACCAATCAAAACCACACCAACTGCATAAACCACCAGGCGGATAAGAAAGGAGGAGTTGACATTCATGCCAAACATACGCCTGACCACCCATACCTGCAGGAGGGCCACCATAACCTGGGTAAACAGACTTGCCATGGCAGAACCCGTTGCCTGGTAAACCGGAATCATCAGGAAATTCAGTGCGATGTTCAGCAACATGCCCCCGAGGGCGATGAGGTTCATTTGCCGCAGACTCCCGTTGGCGGTCAGCAGGGTTCCAAAAATATATGTGGTTGAAGTTGCCAGAAAACAAGTCATTAAAATAGCAAATACCCGGGCAGACTCATGTATGCGATCAGAAAAGGCCACTTCTGTTTCTGTGGCGTGAACCGGATAAAGAAATTCCATGATCTCACCGGAATAATAAAAAGCCGCAACGGCAATAATTACCGCAGGCACGGCAATCAGGGTATATGACAAACGGATCAGCTCCTCCACCGGTTGTTTCTGCTTGATCATCCTGGCAAAGATCGGGAGCAACAGCACGGCAAACAGGTAGGCAATCATATTGGCGGCATCAAGCAAACGGTAAGCCGAGGCATAAATGCCGCTGTACCTGGCACCATCATCAAGCAAACGTTCAAGCATCACACTGTCAATGCGATTGTAGAAAGTCATCAGCAGTACCAGTATGGCAAAAGGGAAACTTTGCCTGACAATGGCAAGTAAAAAAGGAAAATTCCAGTTCAGCCTGAGCCATTTCCTTTCCGTCCGCCGGAGAACTAGCCACAAGGCAACGGCTGCAGTCATCAGGTAACCGGCTGTTTGTGCATACACGTAATATCCGATATGAAATTCGCCGGCCACATTGCCCCAGAGCAGAACGGCACAGATCACGATCATCAGTGCCCTGTCCAGCACCGAAATCACACTGTCGGTCCGGAACAGATGCAGCCCTCCCAGGTTTGAACGCAGATACAGGATGAAACTGAGCAAAAACTGATTGAAGGCCAGAAAGTACAACAGCCGGATCTGTTCTTGGCTGTACTGAATGAACAAGGCCGTTCCGAAGGTGACCAGGAGGTAAACCAGGAAAAGCAAAAGCTTCATCACAAGCAGGTTCGACAAATGCTTGGTAAGCAATTGATTGTTCTGCGCAATATTCCGGTTATTGAAATTGGTGACCCCGAAGTCCAGCAGGATATTGAACAGAAAGGAAAAATTAAACACCGCAAAATAAAAACCATATTCCTCAGCACCCACGGTATTTTGCACAGAGCGGTCAATGCCGAGAATCCAGAATGGCTTAATCAGCAGATTAAGGATCAGCAAAAGTGTGAGGTTCTTTACGAATTTTCCCTGCATTGGAATAACCGGGGCTTTGGGGCGGTTTGGCATATATGATCAAAAGCATCCGTTAACCAGCGGGCTGCTTCATTCAAAATTATAAACTTTTGGGATGATCTGGCATGTTTTATGTGTTGACAGCATCAAATACCCTTTACATAACGCTGAAAATTAGTAATATATTCGGATGATTTCTGTTATTTTTGCATATTTTCCCTGACACAGATATAAATCGGGGTTTTTAATCGTTATTATAACGTTGGAAATTCCCGGAAATAACCAATTTAAGATGCAGTTTAAAGTAGGCGACAAGGTATTGTTTTTGAATGAAAAAGGCGGCGGGGTCGTTACACGGGTGGAAGATGACCAGATCGTTCATGTGGCAGTGGAGGACGGGTTTGATATCCCGTATGCCGTGACCGACCTGATCAAAGCAGGCGGCATGGAGGAGGACCGGCCGCTTACCGCAACAAAAAGGACGGCAGCAGTAAAAGATGAGAAAAAATCCGGCTTGTACATTCTGCCTCACCAAACGGAGGATTTTACCAACGGGCTTTACCTGGCCATGATACCACGAAACCAGGAACAGGTGCTGGCCAGCCCCATGGACTTTTTCCTGTTGAACCACACCGGATACCGTGTTTCTTTTGCCTTGTTCATTAATAGATCAGGCAACTTTTACGGCAAAACAACCGGCACAATGGAACCGGGTTCCAGGTTTCATCTGGGCAAAGTGGAGCGCACAGACATCGAAGAGTGGGCGCACGCCATGCTTCATACCCTGTTCTTCAGGGAAGGGAAGACTGAGCTGATTCCACCGGCAGCCGATTACATCGTTTTCAGACCGGTGAAGATTTACAAAGAAGAAAGCTTTTCATTTTCGCCCATGCTGCATCAAAAGGCCATGAAAATACTGGTTACAGTACCAGGAAAACCCGACAGCAGGCAAACTGAAGCGATGGAAGTGCCGGACACGGTTAAGCACATGAAGGAAGACCATGAACGCAGCTCCGGAAAACCTGCACCCGAACGAAAAAACAAGGGGATCCTGGAGAAGCATATGGTTGGAGACAACATCGCGGAAGTAGATCTGCATATCGTGGAATTGACCGATAACACCATCAACATGACCAATGCCGACATGCTTAACATGCAGCTTGATTACGTGAGGCGCTGCCTTGAAGAGGCCGGAAAACAGCATGTCGGTAAATTGATCTTTATTCACGGAGTCGGCAACGGAACACTGAAACAGGCCATGGTGAAACTGTTCAGGAACACGCCGGGGCTGGAATACTTTGATGCATCGTATGCCCGTTACGGCATGGGTGCCACTGAAGTAAAACTGTTCCATTCCGGGAGGCATAAAAAAAACGATCTTTGAAAAAGGCAGGCCGTCCTGTCGCGTCCCTTAACGGGGGATGAGGAAAGTCCGGGCAACACAGAGCAGCATACTTCCTAACGGGAAGCCGGTCTGCATTTGCAGGCCGAGAGCAAGTGCCACAGAAAACAACCGCCTCCGTCCGGTTTGCGCCGGGCCGGCAAGGGTGAAAACGTGAGGTAAGAGCTCACGCCATATCCGGGCGACCGGGTATGGGGGTAAACCTTATGCGTTGAAAGGCCAAATATACCGGGGACTGAGGGTTGCTCGCCCGATCCCGGAGGGTAGGCCGTTAGAGGCAATGCGTGAGTATTGTCCCAGACAAATGGCAGGAGGCATGCCCCTGGCATGCAACAGAACCCGGCTTACAGGCCTGCCTTTTTCTTTATAATGAATCATAAACCTGATACCTGAGATAAAATGATGAAAAAGTTCACTTCCCTGCTGATAATCCTGACGGCAATGCTCATCACGCATCAGGCCGCCGGCCAGCAGACTGCCGTTCATGATGAACCCGGGGCCACTTACCGGGAAGCAAGGGCCTTGTTCAGTAAAGAAAAATTCGGAGCGGCCAGGCAACTGTTTCTCCAGACCATCCGTAAAGTTGATGATCCGCAAAGTGAGCTGCAGGCCAGCGCCACCCTTTATGCTGCTCTTTGTGCTGCAGAGCTGGACAACCCGGATGCAGAAAAACTCCTGCTGGGCTTTCTGGATCAATACCCGACCCATGCCGGCCAGAAACTGGCCTGGTTTCAGATGGGAAACCTGAAATACAAAGAAAGAAACTACCGGCAGTCGGCAAGATGGTATGGCAGGCTGGACGTTCAGGATGTGGAAAGGGAAAGGCGGGATGAATTTCTGTTCAAAAAAGGCTACAGCCATTTCATGACAGACTCCCACGCTGCAGCCCGGCGACTGTTCAGGCAAATTACCGACCCTTCCTCCGGATACCACACCCCGGCCACCTACTACAGCGGCCATATCGACTACCTCAACGGCGACTATGACTCAGCCATGCGGGCGTTCCGGTCACTGGAAGATGACCGGCAATACGGTGAGGTGGTGCCCTTTTATATCGTACACATTTTTTACATGCAGGAGAGGTACGATACCCTTCTTGAATACGCCCCCCCGCTGCTTGAAGAAGCACCTCCCCGGCAGGTACCGGAAATATCCAGGCTGATCGGAAGTGCCTATTTCCACCGTTCAGACTATACGGACGCCATTCCTTACCTGGAAACCTTTATGGAAGCATCCCGAGCGGAAAGCAGCAAGGAAGACCACTACCACCTTGGGTTTTCTTATTTTGTGTCAGGGCGCTTTGAAGAAGCCATCCCGCATCTTGAACAGGCCACTGGTGAGGAGACTCCCCTGGCACAAAATGCTTACTACCATCTTGCCTCATGCTACATAGAAACCGACCAGAAACGATACGCAAGAAATGCATTTACCCGGGCCCATGAGCTTGGGTTCCATGAAGACATTGCCCGTGAAGCACTCTTTCATTATGCATTGCTTTCATTTGAAATGTCTTACGACCCATACAATGAAGCCATTCTGGCGTTTCAGAAATATATCAGGGAGTACCCGGAGTCTCCGAGGACTGAGGAAGCTTACGGCTATCTGGTAGATCTGTACCTGACCACCAGCAATTACCGCGACGCCCTCAGTTCATTGGAAAACACCTCACTTGATACACCCAGACTCAGGGAAGCCTACCAGCGTGTTACCTATTACCGGGGCGTGGAGCTGTTCAACAACGGAGACTTCCGGAATGCCATCGATCTGTTCGCCCGCACTCAGCGTTTTACTGAAAACCGCCGTCTGACCGCAGCCAGCCTTTACTGGAAGGGAGAAGCCTATTTCAGGATTGAGGAATACGAAGAAAGCATCCGGGCCCATGAAGAATTTCTTGTTACACCCGGTGCCTTCTCACTGGATTACTTCAACCGTGCTCATTACAATATCGGTTATGCGCATTTCAAACTGGGCAGGTACAATCGGGCCATCACCCCATTCAGGAATTACATCAGTGAAACCAATGACGATGACCGGATGGTCAATGACGCCACCCTGAGGGCCGCCGATGCCTATTTCATGAGCAAGCAGTACCAGCCGGCGCTGACCTGGTACCAGAGGGCCATCAGTATGGACGTGGTCGATACGGATTATGCCGTTTTTCAGAAAGGACTGGTGGAAGGCATCCTGGGTAATTTTGAGGAAAAGATCCGGACCATGGAGCAATTGCTCAGCGATCACCCCCGGTCCTCTTATGTGGATGACGGGAAATATGAAATTGCCAACACATGGTTGTTGCTGAGCAACAGCGGCAGGGCAAAAGATTATTTTTCCAGGGTGATCAGCGAACACCCAAACAGTGCCTGGGTGCAAAGCTCGATGCTGAAGACAGGCCTCATTCATTACAACAACAACGAAGACGAAGAAGCCCTGGATATGTTCCGTCAGGTCATTGAAAAATTTCAGGGGACACCCCAGGCCCGGGAAGCCCTGATGGCCATGCGGAATATTTATGTGGAGCTGGACCGGGTGGATGAATTCGTGCGGTTTTCTGAAAGCCGGGGAATGGCTGACATCAGTGCTGCACAACAGGATTCGCTGACCTACCAGGCTGCAGAAAACCGCTATATGCAGGGAGACTGCAACGAAGCGATCCAGAGCTTTTCCAATTACCTGGACCGTTTCCCGGAAGGGATCTTTGCCACCCATGCAAATTTTTACCGATCGGAATGCTATTACCGCAGCAATCAGCAACAGCGGGCACTGGCAGGCTACAAATTCGTGATTGAGCAACCGGGCACCCAGTTCCGTGAAAACGCTTTGCTGAGAGCATCTTCCATCGAGTACAATGCCAATCACTATGAGGCCGCCCTATCATATTATACAGAATTGGAAGAAGTGGCGCAAAACCAGAACAACCTGTTGATTGCAAGAAAGGGAATCATGCGTAGCCTGTACAGGCTTGAGCAGTTTGCGGACGCCAAAGAAGCAGCACTCCGGGTAATCGATTCAGACCGGGCCGACCAGGATGCAGAACAGGAGGCTTACCTGGTACGGGGCATGTCGGCCATGGAAACCGGAAACAATGCCGTGGCGGTTACCGCACTGGAAAGGGTCAAGGACATTACCACCAACAGGCGCGCTGCAGAAGCCATGTATTATCTGGCACTGATGACTTTCAGGCAGGGGGATTACGAAGAGGCCGAAGAGCAGATTTTTGAATACAGCAGCAGGATGTCGGCTTATGATGACTGGCTGGCCAAAATATTCATTCTTTTGGCAGACGTTTATATTGAAACAGAAAACACCTTCCAGGCCAGGGCAACACTGGAAAGCCTGATTGAAAACTACGACGGGCGGGAAGTCCTTGAAGAAGCGCGCAGCAGGCTGGAATTTGTCCGGCAACTGGAACAGGAAACCGGTGAACCCGGGTCTGATAATTCCGATAACTGATCCTGATTTTTAACAGAGCTGTATTCATTGAAAGATAACCACACAAGATATGACTGACAATAATTTGTTAAAAGCCGCCGGCATATGGATGTTCACACTCATCCTTGGAACAACCGCCCTCTACGGGCAGCAAATCAGGGATATTGATGAAATACAGGTGGTGGCTCCATACGAGCCGAGCATTTCTGACGCCTTCAAAATCAACATCAACCCGGTCATTCAGGATACAATGACCGTGGCCATGGACTTTGATTACAGGCTGCGGCCCCTGAAGCTGATTACCCGTTTGCAGCCGGGGCCACTGACCCCTGCACGTATGCGTGCGGAGCCTCCCCGCCAGCTGAGTCGCGGGCTGGTGAAAGGGGGATACGGGAGCTACAACACGCCCTATTTTGAAGGCTTTTACAATTCCCTGCAATCCGACAGGTATGCGCTTGGGATGCGCCTCAGGCACCGTTCCTCCGGTGAGGACATTGACGATCATCCGCACAGCACCTACAGCCAAAGCAAGGCCAACGTCAACGGCACCCTGTTTTTTGACCGGACTGCGCTCGACGCTGATGTATTGTTCAACAGGCACATGGTGCATTATTACGGCTTCCCCTCAAACTTCACCGACACGCTGCTTCCCCCCGACTCCCTCCTGCCCGGAGCAAGCGATCTCCGCCAGCAATATGATTTTCTTTCCTCGGCACTCGGATTCGGTACACACCATACCGACTCTTCACGCCTTGGATACAGGATAGAGGCCGGCCATCACCTGCTGAGCGACAGGTATGACGGCACAGAACACCATGTCAGCCTGAACGGAAGTATTGGCCGGGAAATCGGAGCCGACCCATTTGGCGTTGCCCGCAAACAATACCTGGCAATGGATGCATCAGCGGGGTACTATCACAACACAGATCCTGCAGACACCACCTCTTCAGCTCTTTACGCCCTGAAACCAGTCCTCCACTCCTACCTGAACAACCTGGATTTTCATGTTGGCGTCAACGTGAATGTAGAAGGTGATGACGGAAATTACCAGCTGAGGGCTTATCCGCTGGCAGGATTGGAGGTGAATATCCTGCGCAACAACCTGGTAGCTTACATGCAGCTTTCAGGTGGCCTGGAAAGAAATTCCTGGCGGACACTTTCCGATGCAAACCCCTTTGTGGAGTCCGCTCCCGCGATGCAGTTCAGCAATACGAGGCATGCCATCGGCGGAGGGCTTAAAGGGGCTTTCGGAGACAGGCTTTCTTATAACTTTTCGGTGACCGACAGCAGGATCGACAACCATGCCATGTTCGGACGTCAATACTTCATTCCGGCTGATGAAGATGATTATCCTTTGGCCAACCAGCAGTTCGCAGTACTGTATGATGACATCCGGAAACTTCAGGTCAGCGGCGAATTGTTTACCCGTTTCGGACAACAGTTCTCGCTCAGGCTCCGGGGCGATTATTTCGACATCAGCACGGATGATTTGCCCTTTGTTCCTCACCAACCCGACAAGCAACTGACCCTTGATCTGGAATACAACTTCAGGAATAAAGTGATTGTGACTGCCGGGCTGACTGCCAGGGATGAAACCTGGGGGCTGACCCGCCATTATCCGGATTTTTCCTCTTCTGCCTTGCCTCCTGACGATGCTTCCTATACCCAGCATACCCATAAGTTGCAGGATTACTTCATTGATGCGAGCATGGGTATCGAGTACCGCTACACCAGGAACCTTTCCGTGTTCCTGAACCTGTACAATGTGCAGAACGAATCTTACGAAAAATGGATGGATTATCCCACCCAGGGTTTCAGCCTGCTGGGAGGGGTTTCATACTCCTTCTAGTTAATTGTATTTCAGCTGTTTGCAATCTGAAAAAACACGCATTTTTTATGTGAAAAATCCATAAAAAAACGTACCTTTGCCTGTTCCCAAAAAGGCAAATTATATGAAGGCACCCTCTAAGCCAATAGAAGTTGAAAAGTTAGGTTACGATGCCGAGAGCATCCAGGTATTGGAAGGACTGGAGGCGGTACGCAAACGCCCCGCCATGTACATCGGAGATGTCAGCACCAAAGGGTTGCATCATCTGGTGTACGAGGTACTCGACAACTCCATTGATGAAGCCATGGGCGGACATTGCGACCAGATCGATGTCATCATCCATGAAGACCAGTCAATCACTGTTGTTGACAACGGAAGGGGCATCCCGGTCGACACCCACAAGAAAGAAGGAAGAAGCGCCCTGGAAGTGGTCATGACCGTGCTGCATGCAGGCGGTAAATTTGACAAAGACACTTATAAGGTTTCCGGGGGATTGCACGGTGTAGGTGTGTCATGTGTCAATGCACTGGCCGAAAACATGAGGGTGGAAGTGCACCGCGATGGCAGAATCTATGTGCAGGAATACAAAAAAGGGGTTCCGCAATGTGAGGTAAAACAGATCGGAGAAACCAGCCTGCGCGGAACAAAGATCACCTTTACCCCCGATGCAGGGATCTTTATTACCACCAATTTCAATTACGAAACGCTGACCAACCGTTTGCACGAACTCTCTTTTCTCAATAAGGGCGTGCAACTGACCCTCACCGATATGCGGCAACGGGATGAAAGCGGGCAGCCGGTGAAAGATGTATACCGTTCTGACATTGGTCTTCCTGAGTTTGTTAATTATCTTGACAGCACCAGGGAGAAACTGATTGAGAACACCATTTTCATGACGGCCGAAAAAGCGGGTATCCCGGTTGAGGTGGCCATGCAATACAATGCCTCATTTACGGAAAATGTCCAGGCTTATGTCAACAACATCAACACCATTGAAGGCGGCACACACCTGGCAGGGTTCCGGAGGGCGCTGACACGGACGCTCAAGTCTTATGCCGAACGTTCAGGCATGTTGTCCAAACTGAAGTTTGAGATCAACGGGGATGACTTCCGGGAGGGACTCACTGCGGTAATCTCCGTAAAAGTCGCCGAACCCCAGTTTGAAGGGCAGACCAAGACAAAACTTGGAAATTCTGAGGTAAGCGGGGCCGTTGACCAGGCCGTGAGCGAGATGCTGGCCCATTACCTGGAAGAGAATCCGCGTGATGCCAAAACCATTGTCAACAAGGTCATTCTGGCTGCCACTGCACGTCATGCTGCACGCAAGGCCCGTGAACTGGTGCAACGAAAAAGCGTTCTGAGCAGCACAGGATTGCCCGGAAAGCTTTCGGATTGTTCCGAAAACGACCCCGCAAAATGCGAAATCTTCCTGGTGGAGGGTGATTCGGCCGGTGGAACCGCCAAACAAGGGCGGGACCGGAAATTCCAGGCCATATTGCCGTTGCGGGGTAAGATCCTCAATGTGGAAAAGGCCATGCCGCATAAAATATTCGAGAACGAAGAGATCAAAACCATTTTTACCGCCCTGGGGCTGTCTGTCGGCACGGATGACGACAGCAAGGCACTGAACCTGGAAAAACTCAGGTACCATAAGGTGATTATCATGACAGATGCCGATGTGGACGGAAGCCATATCGCCACCCTGATACTGACCTTCTTTTTCCGCTATATGCGGGAAATGATTGAACTCGGGTATATTTACATCGCCACACCGCCCTTCTATCTTGTCAAAAAAGGGAAGGAAGAACGTTATGCCTGGAGTGAAGAAGAAAGGAAACAGATCATCACAGAGTTGTCCAAAGGCGGGAAAGAATCAGGGGTGCACTTCCAGCGCTATAAGGGTCTGGGTGAGATGAACTCAGAACAACTCTGGGAAACCACCATGAACCCCCAATTCAGGAAATTGCGGCAGGTCGATATTGAAAATGCGGCCGAAGCCAACCGCACCTTTTCCATGCTGATGGGCGACGAAGTACCACCGCGGCGTGAGTTCATTGAAAAGAACGCCAGGTACGCCAACATTGACGCATAGGGAAACAGGCTCAGCGGGCAGGCTCAGCAAACAGGCAGTCTGACCGCTATTCACCTGACAACCAGTCAGTCACTTTTGAGGAAAGGGGACTCTCCCGCGGAGCCAGCACTTCAGCAATCCGACCGTTCTCATCAATGAGGAATTTCTGAAAATTCCACGAAATCTCCGCATCAACGCTTCCGTTGAGTTCCTTTTGGGTAAGCCATTGATACAATGGGGCCTGGTCATCTCCCCTCACAGAAATTTTTGACATCATCGGAAAGCTTACACCGTAATTCTCCTCGCAGAAAGCAATGATTTCCTCATTGCTCCCCGGTTCCTGGTTGTTGAAATTGTTGGCGGGGAATCCGATGATCACAAAATCCTGATCCCTGTATTGCTGGTAAAGCGCTTCCAGTGCTTCATACTGGGGTGTCAGGCCACATTCAGAAGCGGTATTCACCACCATCACTTTCTTCCCCTGTAAACCGGATAAATGAAAATCTTCGCCATAAATATCCTTTACCACAAAATCATGAAATTCTTCGGGCTGAGCACCATTGGCATATCCACCGGTGAGCAAAACAGCTGAAACAGACAGGGCGGCGAAAACCAAAACCATGATACGCCTTAAAAGTCCGGAATGATTATTTGTCTTGTACATATCTTTATGTTTAAATTTGTCTCCATTCAACAATCCACATGATGATTTTGTTCTGTCAAACTCCGTACATTTGTCATTTCAGCTTCATCTTATGAAATCCCAAATCCATCAGCATGTCCTCCCATTCCTCAGGAAATAACCAACACCACACGACCCTGGCAAACATTGCCCTGAAAGCAGCACTGGAGGCCAGTGCAGCCATTATGAATGTTTATTCGGGCAGAATCATTTCTGAAGAAAAAGCAGATGGCAGCCCCATTACACTGGCCGATAAAAAAGCCAACGCCATCATCACGGGTCATTTGCAAAAAACAGCCATCCCGGTTGTAAGTGAAGAAGCCGAGATTCCGGATCACCATGTCAGGTTGAGCTGGCCAGGGTACTGGTTGGTTGACCCCCTGGATGGCACCAAGGAGTTTATTGGCCGGAATGATGAGTTTACCGTCAATATTGCCCTGATCGCTGATGGTGTGCCGGTGATCGGGGTGATCACGGCACCTGCACTGCAAATGGCCTGGGTGGCAGCAAAGGGTGAGCGGCCAAGGAAGATCAGGATTTCCACGGGCATTGATCTCCCCGATCCTGACGGGGGGCTTCACGGTGATTTTTTTGAGAAACGGTTGCAACCCGGAGATGCGGTGAAAGTGGCCGTAAGCCGGTCACACCTGGACCCGGAAACAACCTCCCTGGTCCGGAAGCTGGAACGCGTTCATTCCGGCCTGACCATGCACCCCAAAGGAAGCTCCCTGAAATTCTGTGACCTGGCGGAAGGCCTGGCCACCATATATCCGCGTTATACGCCCACCTTTGAATGGGATACCGCAGCCGGTCATGCCATTTTGAATGCATCCGGAGGGGAGCTGTTTGACCTGAACACCAGACAGCCCTTACGCTACACAAAAAAAGAACTGATCAACCCTCCTCTGATTGCCTTTGCAAACAAGGAAGAATCAGGGAAATTTTTTTCGCAACCTGCGTTTGACTAAGGGGTAGGTAAAAACAGAAACGAGAATGATCAGTGTACCCAGGTAAAACCCGGCCGACATAAGCTCATCCTCAGGAAAGAAGAAATGGGCCATTACAATGCCGTAAACAGGTTCCATGTTGATAGACAATACCACCGTATAGGCAGAAAGTACCTTCATTACGTTGACAATGGCCGAAAACGCATAGGCTGTGGTGACAAACCCAAGCAACAAAAGGTAAAACAGGTCTGCGCCAGAAATGCGAAACAACCCGGCACTGAAACCTCCGGTCAGTCCAAAAAACAGGGAAATAAACAAAAACCCTCCGATCATTTCATAAAAACTGATCACAGAAGGGTGGTGTCTGAGGCTGATGTTCCTGTTCAGCACCACAAAAAGACCGTTGAGCAATGATGAAAGCAGTGCATAAAGGATTCCTGTCAGGTAATGAAATTCATACTGGAATATCAGGTAGATCCCAAACAAAATGACCACTCCGATAACCACCTCCAGCCAGAAAATCCGCCTGCCCTGCGAAATGGGTTCCAGGAAGCTGGTAAAAAGGGTTGTGGAGGCAAAAACCCCGAGGGTTACTGACACATTGGAAACATTGATTGCATGAAAGAAAGTGATCCAGTGCAGGGCAACCACCACACCGATTCCCAACAGGGGGAGCACTTTGCGCCACGAAAGCCGGAAGGGAATTTTCCCTGCAAGGAAATAAACCCACAAACCCACAAACCCGAACAGCATCCGGTACCAGACAAGGTCGGCTGCCCCCAGGGTGATCAGCGCCCCGAGTATGGCAGTAAAACCAAGCAACACTACAGTGGAGTGCAGCTGAATATGTTTTTTTAATTCCTGTGAACCCATATCAACCGGTTTCAGACAGAAAATCATCTACCGCCCTGATGGCATTGTTCAACCGCTCTTGCCCCCTTCCCCTGACAATGCGGTAATGAAAACCGTAACCGTTCAGTTCCCTGAGATACCAGTCAAAGAAAAAGCTGCGTAAATGGGGATGTTCTCTCTGTGGATCCGGTTCCCATGGCATGTCCACATCACAAAGCAGGATCAGGTCATAGGGGTTGTTTGCAATCTGGCTCGTAATCCAGGGGTCACAGCTCCCATATTTATGCAGACTCCATATTTTGGTCACAATGAGCTCTGTATCACAAATCAGCAGCCCCCTGGCTCTTTGCATCGCTTCAATCTCAGCCTGAAGCTGTCCCCTTGCAATATGGGTAATATCTTCCTGCACATACTCACGGTCAAGCCGGTCAATGTACTCACGGGCATACTCCGGAACAAAAGCGGTCTGGTAATAATCAGCAAGGTGCCTGGTCAGCCAGCTTTTCCCGGTAGACTCCGGACCCGTAACCGCAATTTTTCTTACAACAGTCAAATGAAAAAGGTTTTATTGTTTCAGATGACTGTTGATGACCTTCATGACGAAAACACTTTTTCCCTCCTTTTCGAAAGAGACGAGCATCTCATCGGTCAATGCCTGCATGATGGTCTGGTAATCGCCAAACAGCTGGGTACTCATTCCATTTACCTCAGCCTCTATTCCGGGCCGCGCCTGAATACGGTCAATAAAATCCTTGATTTCGGGAACATAATCCCTCCCGAGGGGATACATACTGATCTCCACTGATGCCTGCATAGAAATAAAATATTGGCCGGCAATGGCGAAAGTCCGCCAAAGCCGGTAACAAAAAAAAGGTTACAATTGTGTCAGGGTGGTACGGACTTCGGGAATAATTACCTGTATGAAGTTGACTGCCTCCATGTCATGACAGGTATTGCAACTGCTGGCAAAACGATTGAATTGCTCAACAAATGCATCCTTGTCCGTATTTTCAATGGTTTCCTGAAGGGCCGGCGAAACCTGATTCATAAACTGGGAAGCTGAGGCCTCTCTGTCCGGACGGCGAATGAATCCATTTTCCATGCTGCTTAATAATTTGTCAAGCTGATAGTCAGCATAGCCCCAGTTCTCATCCTTACCGGCCCAGTAAAGTTCATTGTAGCGGTAATTAACTTCTACCATGGTTGCACTGAAGCCTCCGATCTGGCTCTCAATACTTCCGATTATTTCCTCCAGGGTCTCTCCTGCCCAGCGGGTTTCAATTTTCTGATCGGCCTCTGTCTGACAGGCTCCGATCATGATTGCGGCCATCAGTCCGGCAAATAAAAATACCACATAACGTTTCATGGGATGTTGGTTTTAGGGTTTATAATCACATCAAATCAGTTTTCCGCAAGATCCAGTAAAAAGGCATACTCCATGGCCAGTTCACGTAACCGGCGGAAGCGGCCTGAGGCTCCGCCATGGCCCGCCTCCATATTGGTGTAAAGTAAGATGTCCTGATCTCCCGTATGATAATCGCGCAAACTGGCAACCCACTTGGTAGGCTCCCAGTACTGCACCTGAGAATCGTGCAAACCTGAGGTAACCAGCATATGCGGGTAATCCTGTGCCCGCACATTGTCGTAAGGCGAATAGGACAGCATATATTCATAGTATTCAGGATCATTGGGGTTGCCCCATTCATCGTATTCGGCTGTGGTCAGGGGGATGCTCTCATCAAGCATGGTGGTGACGACATCCACAAAAGGCACGGCCGCGATGACCCCTTTGAACAGATCCGGCCGGTCGTTGACCACTGCACCGATCAGAAGCCCGCCGGCACTTCCTCCGCGGGCAAAAAGCCGTTCAGGTACACTATACCCCTGGTCAACCAGAAATTCCGCACAATCAATAAAATCATTGAAGGTATTCTTTTTATTCAGCAACTTGCCATCGTCATACCATTGCCTGCCGAGTTCCTGGCCGCCCCTGACATGTGCAATGGCATACACAAAACCACGATCAAGGAGGCTCAGCAAGTTGATATTGAAGCGCGGATCGGCGCTTGAGCCGTATGAACCATAGGCATACAACAGCAAAGGGTTGTTCCCGCCGGGTTCAATGCCGCGCCGGTGCACGAGCGTTACAGGCACTTCCACACCGTCGCGCGCGGTGGCATAATAGCGCCGGGTTACATAATCATCCGGATCGAAACCTCCCAGTACCTCCTGCTGCCTGACCATCTGCTGATCACCGGTTTCCATATTGTAATCATAGGTTGTATTGGGCGTGGTCAGGGAAGTATAATTGTACCGGAGAACCGGAGTGGACATCTCCCTGTTGACCCCGATATGGGCCGTGTAGGCCTCTTCCTCAAAAGGAAGGTAATGACTCTCTCCGCTTACTTTATTGATAATCCGCATTTGCCGGAGGCCACGTTCCCTTTCCTGGAGCACCAGGAAACTGTCAAAGAGTTCAATGTTTTCAAGCAGTACATCATCACGGTGGGCAATGACTTCCTGCCAGTTATCCTTGCCGGTGGCAGCGTGTGAAGTCTCCATCAGCCGGAAGTTCTTTGCCTCATAATTGGTCAGCACATAAAACTTCCCGTTAAACGATTCCACACTGTAGCGCAGATCTCTTTCACGGGGCTGGAATACCTCAAAGGCCCCATCCGGGTCATCCGCAGGCAGAATCCGAATCTCATTGCTGAGCGTGCTGTTGGCATTGATCATCATATACCGGTCGTCCTTGCTCCGTGAAACACCGATATAGTAAAAGGTTTCATCCCCCTCAGTATAAACGACTTCCGGCACCTCATCATGATGCATGTTGAAACGGTTGATCTTTTCATAACGAAGTGTATGGGGATCGATCGAGGTAAAGAAAAAGGTTTGGTTATCTGCAGCCCAGACCACATCACCTCCGGCCTGGCTGATGCCGGTCCCGGATATCTCACCTGTGCCAAGATCCTTTACCATGATGGTGTATTGCCGGCGGCCGACGGTATCAACCGTGAAGGCCATCCAGCGGTTATCGAGGCTGATGTCATAGGTTCCGACACGGTAAAACGAATGCGGTTCTGCCAGTTCATTCACATCCAGCATGATCTCTTCAGGGGCATCCATGGATCCTTTGCGACGGCAGTATATGGGATATTCTCCCCCTTCTTCGTAACGGGTATAATAAAAGTAGCCGTTGTCATAAAACGGGGCGGACTTTTCATCCTCCTTGATCCGGCCCCGCATTTCTATGAACAACTCCTCCTGGAGGGGCCGTGTGTGATCAAGCTTCGCCTCCAGGTATTCATTTTCTGCTTCCAGGTAACTGATCACATCAGGGTCTTCCCTGTCATTCATCCAGTAATAGGGATCTATTCTGGTATGGTCATGGTTCACAAGTGCTGTATCACGCTTTTCTGCCACAGGAGGCTCCGGATCGGTTCGCTTCTCAGGCTGTCCGCAGCCCAGAACCATTGTCAGCAATAACATATAGGTCAATTTCATTTTCATGGGATGATGTTTTTCCTGCCAGTGTGACCGAAAAAGCACGAATGAAGAAGTAAAAATTCTCCCTTCGGCAAACAGACTACCGCTGCCCGGAGCCACAAATGACATCGTTGATTGCATCCAAATTTACAAAAAAACGTGCAGCCGGAGCAAAGAGCTTGACCGATCGGCAAAAAATCCTTATTTTTAAAGGGTTTGACCAATATTCAATCGCCTGATTAACAAATAACAGTGACCAATATGTCTGAAAAAAGCATGACAATCAATGTATACGGCCGTGTACAGGGAGTCAATTACCGGAATTCTGCGCAGCAAAAAGCCCAATCGCTGGGCATCAGCGGTTTCGCCAAAAATATGCCCGACGGACGTGTGTATATTGAAGCAGAGGGACATGCTGATGCACTGGAGGTCTTCATTGAATGGTGCCGCCAGGGCCCTCCCATGGCCATCGTGAGCAAGGTCAGCACAGAACAGGCAGAAGCTTTCGGGCACCGGGATTTCCGGATCCGTTAAGCAGGAAACAGGAGTTAAGCAGAAAAGCGGGTAACAATGATTGCGCTTTTCACCCGAACTGCAAAAACCATCAAATCTTTTATTGTTTCCTTTTGAGCAGAAGGACGTTTTCCACATGATGGGTATGAGGGAACATGTCCACAGCCTGGCTTTTTATGACATCGTAATGGCTGCTTAACAACTCCGTGTCGCGGGCCTGGGTGGCAGGATTGCAGCTGACGTATACAACGCGGTCTGCCCCGCTGCTGATGATTTTTCCGACCACCTTCGGGTGCATACCGGCTCTGGGCGGATCAGTCACAATCACATCAGGATACCCTTGCTGCTCCATCAACTCTTCATTAAACACCTCAGCCATATCACCCGCAAGGAATGTGGTGTTTTCAATCCTGTTTAAACGGGCATTGTTGCGGGCATGTTCCACGGCCTCGTCCACATATTCTATCCCCACAACCTTTTCGGCACCCGAAGCCAGGTAACAGGCAATGGTACCCGTTCCGGTGTACAGGTCATACAGCACTTCCCCGCCGGCCATTCCGGCGAAACCCCGCACGATGTCATAAAGACGCCGGGCCTGCCCTGAATTGGTCTGAAAGAAAGATTTGGGACCCACCATGAAACGCAGATCCTCCATCTTTTCCTCCAGGGCCTCTGCCCCTGCATAAATCACAGGTTGCAGATCTGAAAGGCTGCTGTTCTGTTTGGCATTCACCATATAGGCCAGTGATCGCAGTCCGGGGAAACGGCGGTGAATAAAAGACATCACCTTCTCAATCTGTCCGGGGTCGTCGCGGCCGAAAATCATGACCACCATCACTTCCCCATCATGTGTATTGCGGATAATCAGGTTCCTTAAAAACCCACGGTTGTTTCTGATATCGAAAAATGACAGTTCGTTTTCCACGGCAAACTGTTTCACGGCCAGGCGTATTTCATTGGAAGGATCGGGTTGCAGCCAGCATTTCTCAATGTCAAGCACCTTGTCAAAAAAACCGGGGATATGAAACCCCAGTGCTTCCATATCAGGGATCTCCCGGCCGGAATCAATGTCTTCCCGCGACAGCCAACGGCGGTCACTGAAGGTATACTCCATTTTGTTCCGGTAAAAGGTCGTCAGCTCTGAGGCAGCCACGGGCAACACCTCCACATGGGAAAGATCCACCTTCCCGATCCGTTCCAGGCTGTCTGAAACCTGTGACTGCTTATACGCAAGTTGCTTTTCATATGGCAGATGCTGCCATTTACAACCCCCGCAAACTCCGAAATGGTTACAGAAAGGTTCACTCCGGTCCGGTGACCGGGAATGGACAAACGCTATGGTTCCCTCCATATAATTGCGCCTTGAACGCTTTACTTTTACATCCACCACATCACCGGGGGCAGCAAAAGGCACAAACAGCACTTTATCGTTGACCCTTGCCAGGGCTTTGCCTTCAGCGGCAAACCCGGTAATGGTCACTTTTTCCAGCAATGGCAGGTCTTTCTTTTTTTTCCGGGCCACAGGCTATGTTATTTTCTGTTTCGACTACTTTTTTGCAAAAGTAATGCTTTGCCAGGTATTTCTCACTGCAAAGCAAAACCATCAAATTCATTAACTTTGCAAATTATTTTTAAATGAGATCATGATGGACCACAAAATAAGTGAACAGGAACAAATCCGCCGCGAGGCACTCCTGCAACTCAGGGAACTGGGAATTGACCCATACCCTTCAGAAACCTATCCCGTAAATGCCTCATCAAAAGATATCAGGGAACACTTCCCGAAAGACAACTCCCTTTACCAGGATGTTCAGATCGCCGGCCGTGTAATGGGCCGTCGCATCATGGGCAGCGCATCCTTCGCGGAGATCCAGGATGACAGCGGTCGGATACAGCTGTATTTCAACCGGGATGAGATATGCCCTGGCGAAGACAAAACCATGTACAACACGGTATTCAAACGCCTGATCGACATTGGCGACATCATTGGTGTGAAAGGTTTTGTTTTCACAACACGGATGGGAGAAACAACCATCCATGTAAAAGAGTTCCGGATCCTGTGCAAGTCGCTGCGTCCTTTGCCCATTGTCAAGGAGAAAGACGGGAAGGTTTACGATGCATTCACCGATGCAGAACAAAGGTATCGTCAGCGCTACCTCGACCTCATTGTAAACCCGGAAGTAAAAGATGTGTTTCGTCAGCGGGCAAGGCTGATCCGCAGCATGCGTGATTTTCTGGTGGAGAAAAACTATCTTGAGGTGGAAACGCCTGTGCTTCAGCCCATTTATGGCGGAGCTGCAGCACGCCCGTTCAAAACCCATCACAATAAGCTGGACACCACACTCTATCTTCGAATTGCCAATGAACTGTACCTGAAGCGACTGATCGTGGGAGGGTACGATGGGGTTTTCGAGTTTGCCAAAGATTTCCGGAATGAAGGGATGAGCCGCTTCCACAATCCTGAGTTCACGCAAATGGAACTGTATGTGGCCTACAAGGATTATGAATGGATGATGGATCTTGTGGAGGAAATGGTGGAAAAGATTGTACTGGATCTCCACGGAACGACCAGCATCCGGGTGGGTGAAAACCAGATTGACTTTAAAAGGCCATGGAAACGTTTCAGCATGTATGAGGCCATCGAACATTTCACGGGAACAGACATCTCAGAAATGAGCGAGGATGAAATGCGTGAATTTGCCGGGAGCATTGGTGTGGAAACAGATCAGAGCATGGGCAGGGGAAAACTGATCGACGAGATTTTCGGAGAAAAATGTGAGGCCAGCCTGATACAACCTACCTTTATTACGGACTATCCTGTGGAGATGTCACCGCTTGCAAAAAAACACCGCAGCAAGCCCGGTCTTGTTGAGCGTTTTGAGGCCATTTGCAATGGCAAAGAGATCTGTAACGCATTCAGTGAGCTCAATGACCCCATCGATCAGCGGAAGCGATTCGAGGAACAACTCGAACTCGGACGCCGGGGCGACCCGGAAGCCATGATGCTGGATGAAGATTTCCTCAAAGCCATTGAAACCGGCATGCCGCCAACAGCCGGGCTTGGAATCGGCATTGACCGCTTCGCCATGATACTGACCAATCAGCCAAGCATTCAGGACGTATTGTTCTTCCCGCAGATGCGTCCGGAAAAAACCAGCCCGGCAACCGAAAGCAAAGACGCCTTTATGGCCGCGGGCATTCCGGAAGAATGGGCAGAACTTTTGCCGCAGGCGGGGTACACCGACCTGGAATCCCTGAAGGAAGCCAACCCGAACAAAGTATTCAACCAGTTGTGCGGGCTACGCAAAAAACTGAAACTGAGTATTTCTGCTCCTAAGCCGGAAGAGGTCAAAGACTGGATCGGGGGCTGAATCTGGGTTTTTGCCACAGTTTTTGTACATTTAGGGTCATACACTTGTTTTCATTACTGACCAAAACCTTTATGCATGCCTATATTGGGTTCAATCATCAAAAGAGCCATTGAACTGAGAAGCAAAATGCCCCTCAGCTTCCTGCCTAAAGATCCGGTCAGGGCCCAAAAAAGGGAGCTGAAAAAATTATTGCGCAAAGCTTCAGGGACTGCCTTCGGAGAACACTACGGGTTTGCGGAGATTCTGCCTGAAAAGGATTTTGTCAAAGCCTTTCAGCAGAAAATCCCCCTGCATGACTATAATGCGATTTTCAAAGACTGGTGGTACAGGACCCTTAACGGTGAACCCTACGTGTGCTGGCCCGGAAAGGTGAAGTATTTCGCACTCAGTTCCGGCACATCTGAGTCCTCGAGCAAACATATTCCTGTTACCGGCTCCATGCTCAGGGCCATCAAAAAAACCAGTGTCAGGCAGATTTTTTCGCTGGCCAGGTACGGGTTTCCGCAAAGCTTTTATGAAAAGGGGATTTTGATGCTCGGGGGCAGTACCCACCTGCATTATAACGGGACCTATTTTGAAGGTGATCTCTCAGGGATCACCACCAAAAACATCCCTTTCTGGTTCCAGCATTTCTATAAGCCCGGGAAGCGGATCTCCAAGGAACGCGACTGGCCGACCAAACTCGACGAAATCGTTGCAAAGGCAAAAAACTGGGACATTGGTGTCATAGTCGGTGTTCCGGCCTGGTGGCAAATTTTGCTGGAAAAGATCATCGACCATTACCAGCTCAGGCACATTCACGAAATATGGCCCAACCTGTCAATTTTTGTTCACGGCGGGGTTTCTTTCGGTCCCTATGTAAAAGGTTTTGAAAAATTACTTGGCAAACCCCTGACATACATAGAAACCTACCTGGCTTCTGAAGGCTTCATTGCATTTCAGAGCCGTCCTGACACGAACAGCATGCAGCTGTCGCTCGATAACGGCATCTTTTTCGAGTTCATCCCGTTTACAGAGGAAAACTTTGACCCACAGGGAGAACTCAAACACAACCCAACCACCCTGACGCTTGCCCAGGTGGAGGAAAACCAGGATTATGCACTTTTGCTCAGCACTTGTGCCGGTGCATGGCGATACATGATCGGAGACATCATCAGGTTCACCAGCCTGAAAAACAACGAAATTGTGATTACGGGCCGTACCAAACACTTCCTGAACCTCTGCGGCGAGCACATGTCGGTTGAGAACATGAATCAGGCCATCAAAATGGCTGAGGATCAACTCAACATTGAAATCCGGGAATTCACTGTTGCCGGCGTAAAGCATGGAAGCATGTTTGCCCACAAATGGTTTATCGGCACCGATAATGATGTTGACCCCCGGGCATTGCGCGAACAGATTGACAATAACCTGAAAGTACTCAACGATGACTACCGTGTGGAACGGATCGCAGCCATTAAGGACGTCATTGTCAATGTGATGCCTTCAGGCATCTTTTACAGCTGGATGCGGCTTCATGGAAAAGAGGGGGCCCAGAACAAGTTTCCCAGGGTGATCAGAAACAAAACCCTTGAAAATTGGGAAAACTATCTTGGATCCCTTGATCAGGAAAGCATCAGCACCACCCACAGCGAACAAAAATTTTTTTCAGCCATACAAAAGCAGTAACCAATCATGAGCGTACGTGTAAGATTTGCACCCAGCCCGACCGGCCCTCTGCATATGGGAGGAGTCAGGACAGCACTTTATAATTACCTTTTCGCCAGAAAACACCAGGGAAAATTCCTGCTTCGGATTGAAGATACAGACCAGAACCGTTTTGTGCCGGGAGCAGAAGAATACATCATGGAATCACTGAAGTGGTGCGGAATACACTGGGATGAGGGCCCGGAAAACCCGGGGGCCTATGGCCCTTACAGGCAGTCTGACCGGAAAGTGCTTTACAGGGATTATGTTTTACACCTGATAAACAGCGGACACGCTTATTATGCGTTCGACACCCCGGCAGAACTTGAAGCCATGCGTGAAAAGCTGAGCTCCGAAAAATCCGGCAATCCACAATATGACAATAAAACACGTCACCAGATGAAAAACTCCCTGACGCTTTCTGAGGAGGAAGTGGAAAAAAGGCTCGCTTCGGGCGAACCATATGTGGTCAGGGTAAAGATCCCCGAATCTGA